>Ga0224555_1000844_pt1 | contig 46565 bp, 26 predicted proteins | sample 714S23034metaG_FD_180687 | JGI IMG/M metagenome (GOLD analysis project Ga0224555, IMG submission 180687) | Peat soil microbial communities from Stordalen Mire, Sweden - 717 S2 30-34 | ecosystem: Environmental > Terrestrial > Soil > Wetlands > Peat | place: Sweden: Norrbotten County, Stordalen...
GACAGTAACCGACGGGCTTCATGCCGTTCTCGACCACGAATTTGAATAACTTCGGCTGCTGAAAATGCGGGTGCAGCTCCATCTCGTTCACCGCGGGCTTGATGCGGGCGTCGCGCAGAACCAGCTTGAGTTTGGGGATGGTCATGTTCGAGGTGCCGATGTGCCGCACCAGGCCCATGTCCACCAGTTCTTCCATCTTGTGCCAGGTCTTCATGTAGTTCGCGTGGATGTAGGGCTGGGCGTCGGGAGAGCGCGAGGTAACGTCGCAGCCTGGCGGATGGAAATTGGGAAACGGCCAATGCACCAGGTAAAGATCAAGATAGTCGAGGCGCAGGTCGGCGAGCGACTTGCGGCAGGAGGCGATCACGTCGTCCTCGCCATGCTTGTCGTTCCAGAGCTTCGACGTGATCCAAAGGTCCCCGCGCTTGATTCCGCCGCGGAGAATCTTCTCAAACGCGTTGCCGATCTCGGCCTCATTGCCGTAAACCGAAGCACAATCGAAGTGTCGGTAGCCTGCCGCGGCGGCGCCCTTCACCACCTCGGCGATCTCGGTGGCGGAAACGTGGTCGGATCCAAAAGTGCCCAAGCCGATGGCCGGCATGGTTGCCCCAGTATAGAGAGTACGTTGCGGTATGGCCGCCGGATCGACGGGAGCGGTTGCGATGGGTTCTAGCATGCCCAATCCGCCTTGTGCGAGGATAGAGTTATCGCTAACTTCATGGAAGATTACACTTGCCAAGGGTGAGTGTCAACCCGCCTTCTTTTTTCTGCCGATTCGGTATTGGCTGGCGGCATGGATGAGCCTTACCTTGCGGTTGGCGGGCCGGGGGTTGTCGGAGGCGCGTGCGAGGTTAGTTTGCAAGCCGGACTCTGAGCGTGAACGAGATCGAATTGCGTGATTCAACCCTCTGCGACAAAGCCATCCTTGCTTTGCGGAAATACTTGGAGAGAAGGCTAACCAGACTCCAGCACAAGGTTCGCATACTGAATCGTGTCACCGGTCCGAATGATCCCGATGGCACCCGGCACTCGTTTCTTGAGTTCGATGTGAGGCTCGAATTCGAGCGCAATGCCATGTAAGCCGTGCTCGAATTGCAGAATCGTCTCGGGGCTATTTACCTCGTTAAACTCCTCAGCCATGAAAGCATGGGCCACACTGAAGTTACTCCGGATGGCCGCCAATACATCCAGAACTCGAGGTATGTCATCGACCAGAGAAATATCTACCGTCTCAACTTCCTTCCAAAAAGGAAACCCCCGGTCAGCAATGACCAGAGTATTGGTATGCCGGACAAGGCCAAGCAATAAGTTGATTTTCGGGTTCAGGATTCCAGATTTCACCATGCAGCGCAATCTCCCGAAGTCATTTCAATTGAATTTTAATCGTGGACTCTTGCTGACAGCAGATGATCATCGCGCTCATGCTTCGACCGGAAGGGATTTTCCCCAAATGCCATACCAGGTCCTAAATGTCCCTGACCGGCTTGCCATCGATAGCCATAATCACATCGCTAACAGGAAACCCGGCTTTGCCCGCTTCGCTGCTTCCGGCACAATAACAAGGAATTACTCGAGTTTTGACTGGAATTTCAGCGGCGTAAACGTCATCAGGTCCCACAATATAAATTGCTCGCTCGCGGACTGGCCCGAAGAAAGACGTGTTGAATCTGCTTTTCGCTGAATGTCCCGCCGAAGGTGCTATTGGTTGAAGGCAATTCAAGCAGTCTGGCAATGGCCAACGGGAACGCGAGATTCATGAATTCCTCTTCGAGCCTAGTGTCGCATTCAGCGGCGCGGCTACCGATTCGATCTCTGCTTCCTTTCGGTCGAAGCCCGAACCACAAGTTGAGGCTGAATGATGATGGTTCTATTGCGAGGACGAATCTTGGATTCCAGTAACGACAAGGTCAAACGCCCGGCGCGCTCGCCGATCAAGTCGGTCTGTTGGTCGATGCTCGATAGAGGGATGCGGAGTTCAGTATCATAATGGAGATTTCCAGATCCTATGACGGCGATGTCCCCCGGTACTTTTAAGCCTGCATCGAGAATAGTATGAATCGCTCCAATTGCCATGGGATCGTTGTAGCAAAATACTCCATCGGGACGAGGATTCAGGGCTAGCAACTGGTGCATCAAGTCAGCCCCGCTTTCCCTGCTTTGCACGTCCACCAACCGAGGCATCGACACATAACCTGAATGGGACTTCAACTTGTGTTTGGCCAAGGCATTTTGGTATCCCTTCAGACGGCCTACGCCTGGGCTATTGTTAGGCCCACGTACGTGAGCGATTCTTTTGCACCCTACTTCAATTAGATGTTCCGTGGCCAAAAACCCGATTGCCTCATCGTCACTACCAACATAGTTCGCGTCCAGCTCTGGTAGCCTGCGGTCTATCAAAACCAGTGGCAGATTTTGCCTTTGGATACGCTCGAACACAGATGGGTCGGTCGATGAGGATGCGATGACGAGAGCATCCAACCGGCGGCCCAAGAGTCGGTTGATCTCATGCGCTTCCAGCTCGGCATCCTCTTCCGAGGTCGAAATTGTGAGGCAGTAACCCTTCTTCAGAAGCGCCTTTGAAAGTGATTTCGCCACCTGGGCGAAGAACGGGTGCAACAGGTCGGGCACCACAAGACCAACCAGATATGTCTTTCCGGTGACCAGGCCACGTGCAGCTAGATTTGGGGTGTAGTCAAGTTCCTTAACCCGGTCCAGAACTCGCTTCCGAGTCGCCTCGCTTATGTCCTCATGATTCCGAAGCACCTTCGAAACCGTGACGACGGACACTCCGAGGTCACGCGCGATATCTTTCATCGTCGTGGGCATAGCCTCTTATATCATAGAGACAGTAAAGTACGGGATACCTGAATCGTTAACTGCTACGACTTTCGCCGGCTAGGCGATGTGTAAATCTTGGCGAGCGAAGTGACAGTCTGCTGCATTTAAATAGCGCCGTTCCCGGGGCACTTCAAAGCAAATTCACACTGTTCCAGCCTCTCGTCGCTCAACGCCATTGCGCGCAGTTCGATCCAGGGTTGAAGCGCGGTCATCATGGCATCGAACTCCGCGAAATCCAGCGACTGCTCGCCATCGCTCCATGCCTGGTCGGGATTGGGGTGCACTTCCACGAGCAGGCCGTCGGCGCCGGCGGCTACCCCAACGCGCGCCAGCGCCGGCACCAGTTCGTGGTGCCCTGCTGCATGGCTGGGATCGGCGATCACTGGAAGCTGTGTGATCTGCTTGAGGAACACAATGCCGGCGGCATCGAATGTGTTGCGCATTGCTGTCTCGAAGGTGCGGATGCCGCGTTCGCACAGGATGACATTGGGGTTGCCGTTGTCTAAAACTACCTGCGCCGAGCGCAGAAGGTCGGCGACGGTGGCCACCATTCCCCGCTTCAGGAGGATCGGCTTGCCGGATTGTGCCGCCGCTTCCAGCAGCGTGTAGTTCTCCATGCTGCGCGAGCCGATCTGCAAGATGTCGGCATACTCGGCGACCAGCGGGACGTCACATTCCGACATCACTTCAGTCACAACAGCCAGGCCGGTTTCGTCGCGCGCCGCTGCCAGCAGCTTCAGGCCTTCAAGGCCCAGGCCTTGAAACGCATAAGGAGAACTACGCGGCTTGAACGCACCGCCACGCAGAACACGCGCTCCCGCGCGGCGTACGTGACCAGCAGTGGCCATGAGCTGCGCCTCAGTTTCCACCGAGCACGGCCCCGCCATGGTCACGAACTCTGTGCCGCCTACGACAAAATCGCGCACAGGCACACACATTCGCTGGCGACGCGCATCGAGCAAAACATCGGAGAGCTCGGTCGGTCTCGTTCTCTGTGTTCTTGACATCTTGGCCACGATGATTATACGCTGCACGGTAAAGTTAGCGATTGCGTTCGGGCATGTTGCGTGAGTCGAGAAGACAATTGTCTGTTCAAGCGATTCCAGCGGAGTTGAAGTGGCCGTCCAATCTACTGGGGAGAGTTTGGCGAGACCCGGGAATGAAATCCGCCGTTGGAATCCCCGGCATCCGTTTACAATTTGTCGGCAAAGGCGAGGAGCGCACCCCGAACTTTCAGGGTTTGACGCTCTCATGCAGAGACTCGCAGTTCTCACTCCATGTGGAGCTGGTCTACGAGGCATTTCCGAAAGCCGGCGATACTCGCGCATTCAACTCTCGTGTGCAATCCCCGCGATTCATGTCGCATCGACTGAACCTGTAATTAATGGAGATTTTTATGCCGCGCATCTCTCGCCGTGACCTGCTTGCTTCCGGACTCGCACTCTCCACCTCTTCGATCGTCGCTCGCTCCTCATGGGCCCGAACCGCCGCTCTGCTGGGAGGCGATGCGCCGCAAGGCTCTGCGGAGGCTGCTCTAGCCCTTGCGCCGCGAGAGCAACTGCTCCTCGACTTCGGCTGGAAGTTCACGTTCGGTCATGGCACGGATCCCTCAAAAGATCTCAGTTTCGGCTTTGGCCAGAGCGACTTTTCCAAGACGGGCGACTTCAAACTTGCAAAGGCCGGCTTCGACGATTCCGGGTGGCGCGCACTCGACCTTCCTCATGATTGGGCGGTGGAACTCCCGTTCGTGCATGACGATTCAGGGAACGGAGACAGTCAGTTACGCTCGCACGGGTACAAGCCACTCGGCCGCCGCTATCCCGAAACAAGCATAGGTTGGTACCGTCGCGAATTCGAGATTCCCGCAAGCGACGTGGGCCGCCGCATTTGGGTTGAGTTCGACGGCTGTTTTCGCGATGTGCTCGTCTTCGTCAATGGCTGTTTCATCGGCCGAAACGACAATGGCTACGCTCCCTTCCGCTTCGATGTCACAGACTTCCTCTCTTACGGCGCGAAGAACTATATCGTCCTCCGGGTCGATGCCAGTTTCGGCGACGGCTGGTTTTACGAGGGTGCGGGAATCTACCGGCACGTTTGGCTCACCAAGACCGACGCGGTCCATCTGGGCAAGTGGGAAAGCACGGTCCGTTCGACGGTGAACGGAAACTCGGCCGAGTTATCTCTTTCTACGATCGTGCAGAACGAGAGCACGCAAACCGTGGGCGCCAGAGTAGGCTGGAAAATCCTCGATGCCAGCGGTGCGACGGTTGCCACCGCCGAATCGCCCGCGCAATCCATCCCCGTTGGTGGATCATCAACCTACCCCGCTACCGCGAAATTTGCGAACCCCATGCTGTGGTCGGTCGATGAGCCGAATCTGTACTCGGCGATCGTGACCGTCGAGGCCGACGGCAATGTGCGCGATGCGGAGCGTGTCACGTTCGGGGTCCGCACGGCTGTCTTCGATGCTGACAAGGGCTTTTTTCTTAACGGCAAATCGCTCAAGATCCAAGGCACTTGCAATCACCAGGATCATGCCGGCGTGGGCGCGGCCCTGCCTGACCGGGTGCAATGGTTCCGACTTGCCGTGCTGCGCGAGATGGGCTGCAACGCTGTACGCACCTCGCACAACGCGCCCACGCCCGAATGGGTGGATGCCTGCGACCGCATGGGCGTGATGATGATGTGCGAGACGCGCCAAATGAGTTCGAGTTCCGAGGGCATGCAACAACTCGAACTGATGGTGAAGCGCTATCGCAACTCACCGTCTATCATCATTTGGTCCATTGGCAATGAAGAGTGGCTGCTGCAAGACACAATGGCAGAGCAGGGCGCACGGATCGCGGCCGCCATGGTGAACCTATGCCATAAGCTCGATCCGACGCGCGTCGTTTCCGCCCCCGTCAACGGAGATAACGAAAAGGGCGTCTCCGTGCCCCTGGACATCATCGGGTTTAACTACAACAGCCGAAAGTATCCCGAGCCGTTTCACAAGAAGTATCCCAAGCGGCCGATTTACGGATCGGAGACATCGAGTGCAATCAGTACACGCGGCGAGTACACGACCGACCGACTGCGCAACACTGTGAATTGTTATAACGGCGTGGTGCCGTGGGGCGAGACGCCGGAAGAATGGTGGACGTTCTACGGCACACAGGATTGGGAGGCGGGCGGGTTCGCCTGGACTGGTTTCGACTATCGCGGTGAGCCAACTCCCTATGGCTGGCCGTCGATCAACTCACAGTTCGGCATTGTGGACATGTGCGGTTTCCCGAAGGACTACTTCTACTACTACAAAGCGTGGTGGCGCACGGAACCCTTGCTGCATCTGTTCCCGCACTGGAACTGGGAAGGCAGAGAGGGTGACGAGATCCCCATCTGGGTTTACTCCAACCTGGACGAAGTGGAACTGCTGGTGAACGGCAAGAGTCTCGGCCGCCAGAAGGTTCCACATCTTGGACACGTGGAATGGAAGGTGAGGTACGAGCCGGGCGTGATTGAGGCGCATGGTTTGAAAGACGGCAAGGTCGTTCTTACGGAAAAGCGAGAGACGACTGGGCCGACGGTTTCCATCCGAGTCACGGCGGATCGTGATGAGATTAATGCCGACGGCGAAGATGTTGCGGTCCTGAAGGTGGAAGCTCTCGACAGCGAAGGCAGGCCTGTACCGACCGCAGACAACCGCATTGCGTTCAATGTCTCTGGCCCCGGAAAGCTCATCGGCGTGGGGAACGGTGATCCCAATTGCCAGGAGAGCGATAAAGAGCCGAAACGCTCGCTCTTCAACGGTCTCGCTCAGGTGATCATCCAAAGCACAAAACGCCCCGGCGAGATCCATGTCGAGGCAGTGAAGAATGGCTGGGACGGCCCGGAGTTGATGCCGACCAAGCTGGTGATCACCGCCAAGCAGATCGAACCGCGGCCTTCTGTTCCGGTTGTGCGAGAAGCGTGAGCGAAAACGTACATGCAGAGCATGCCTGCCTGCAGGAGAAGCGGGTCCAGAGCCTGTTTCACAGTCAGCACTCAACGGAATTTCGTCGCGCCATACGTCCAGGAGTTCAACATGGAGCAACTTGATCGCGGAATCTCTCACTCGGAAAATCTGGGTACTAGAATCAGATCGCTGGCTATTTGGCTGCTTTTCGCTCTGGTGTTGCATACAGGAGCGCCAGCCCAAAGTGCTGCCGGTCATGCGGACTGGCCGGGACCGGGACAGCTTTATGTGGGCACATGCTATCAGCCCATCGAGCGCACACCGGAGGAGATCGAGCAGGACATCACGCTGATGAAGCAGGCCGGGTTCAATGTGGTGCGGATGGGCGACCTTTCCTGGGATTCCTTCGAGCCCGAGCAGGGCAAGTTCGAGTTCGGCTGGTTCGACGCAATTCTGGAGAAGATGCACGCCGCCGGAATCAGGGTGATCCTGGATATCCCTGGCACTCCAGCCCCCATATGGCTGCATCGCGCCTATCCCGGAGTCGACATCGTGGCCCAGGAAGGCGGGCGCATGCCGCCGGCGGAGCGCTATATGGACGATATCAGCGATCCGAACTATGGCCGCGAGGTTGGCGTTCTGGCCGAAGCCATGATGAAACACTACGCGCACAATCCGGCGATCATCGCGGTCGGCTACGACAATGAGATCGGTAACGGCTACATGTCCTATTCTCAAGGAGATCGCGACCGCTTCATCCGATGGCTGGAGAGGAAGTACGGTACGGTTGGGGCGCTCAACAGTGCCTGGCAGACGGAATGGTGGTCGCGCAGGCTAAACGGATTCGACCAGGTCTATATGCCGCTGGCGAACGGTCCCGGACCGTCGGAGAGCTATCTCGATCTGCATCGCTTCTGGTCTGATGTCGCCATTGCGCGGCTGGAGCAACTTGAGGCGATTCGTAAGGAAAACATGCCCGATGTGCCGGCCATCTCGAATCTGTGGCCAACAGCGGAAAGGCGAGGCTTCGATTACCTCAGCACCTACAAATCGTATGTCTCCTATGGAGCAGAAGGTTTCTATCCGAGCGATCCCGTGAGTGGCGCTTTCCTCGCCCTGACCACGAAGGGTTCGTTACCCACGCCGATCTGGTTCAACGAGTTTACGGCGGGTGGAGGAGGCTTCTATGGAGACCCGGGACAAAGCCGGATGTATGCCTACTTAGGCCTCATGATGGGAGCACAAGGCTTTCTGGCATGGACTTTCAACTCGCATCTCGGAGGCGAGGAGCAGGCGCTCTTCGGACTGCTCGATCACGACAGCACGCCTTCCTGGAAGCTCGACGAATGGGGCGGGATTGCGTCGGAATTTAAAGTTCTGACGAAGTACGGATTTCCCCGCTACACGCATCCGCAGGTTGCGATAGCCTATTCCTTCGATTCCCGCATCGATTCGCATCCGAACGGCAGTACGACGCTCCAGTACTTCAAGCCCTCGTATACCGAACAGGTGGCAGGAGCCTTCACGCCTCTGTTCGCCGCGAACCTCGACACGGCGATTATCAACATCGGACATGACAGCCTCTCAGCCTACAAGCTCGTCATTGTGCCAGCCGATTACGTGATGGACCGCGCCAGCGCCAGCGCGATTAGGGAATACGTGCGAGACGGCGGGACCGTCGTGATGACTGCGTTTTCGGCCAAGGTGGACGAGCACGGAAACTGGTTCAATACGCCTCTGCCCGGACGGCTGAGCGATGTGTTTGGGATTAGAACGAGTGCGTTCTACACTGTCCCGCAGTCCCTTGAATACGATCTGGACGGTCGCTCGGTGAATACCGGGACGCACGAGTACGAGGTGCCTGAGCCCTCAACGGCGGAGGTTCTCGCACGATTCACCAACACGCCGGACCATACCCCCGCTGTCACAATGAATAAGTTTGGCAAGGGGGAGGCGCTATATCTGGCGACCTGGTCGAATGCATCAGCTGTTGGCCCTCTTTTGGATAGTCTTTTCGAAAGGGCAGGGGTAGATCCCGGCCCGAAGACCCCTGAGGGAGTGTACGCACGGGTAGTCGACGGCCGAACGCTCTATGTGAATACGACCAAGCAGGAGCAGTCGATTCCCATTTCCGGTGAGCGAAAAGGGATCATTACCGGTCACCTCTACAAAGGTGACGTTACGCTGGGTCCGTGGCAGGCAGATCTAGTTCAGTGATGAGCTGGCCCGCCGCGGCGTCAGCTATGGACGCTGCCGTGGCGCGCCGGCCTTAGGATTAGGCATGATCTTCTGGATGATTCCCGCCCCTTCCTTGATCACCAGAATCTGATTTGGATCAAGGTCGGTGAAAGCTTCGATCTTCTGGGTTGTGGGCCACTTGACTTCAAGGCGGTCTATCTTCTTTGCCTGGCCGACCCCGAAGTGCAGCCTAAGATCACTTTGCGACATCACGCTGGTCCCTGAATGAACCTCATCCAACTGTGAATGCTGTCCGGTCACGACGCGAATGCGCGCACCAATCGCCGTCCGGTTGCACTTGGTTCCGATCAGTTTCACTTTGATCCAATTGTTGTAATTCCCACCGTCATTGCGCAGCAGCGAGGGAATCTCATTCATATTGTTCACGACAACGTCGATGTCGCCATCATTGTCGTAATCTCCAAAGGCGCATCCGCGGCTCGAGTGCCGCGCTGCAATCCCCGGGCCCATTTCCTTCGAAACATCCTGGAATTTTCCATTACCCAGGTTGCGATAGACGATGCGCGGTTCTAGAAACGTCTGGCCCACAGACTGCTGATCAATACTCGGATAGACGTGGCCATCCACCTGGAGAATATCTAGCCAGCCATCATTGTCATAATCAAGAAACCCGCAGCCCCACTTCACGTTCTGTGTATCCAGCCCAACGCCGGCCGCGTACGTCACTTCCGTAAAGGTCCCATCACCATTATTTCGGTATAGGTTCGATGTGTCGTCGGCGAAATTCGTTTTGAAGATGTCGAGCCATCCATCGCAATCGTAATCCCCTACGGCCACGCCCATTCCAGCCTGCTCGTTCCCGTCCTGGCTGTAACCGCAACCGGCCATCACCGCGATATCTGCAAACGTCCCATCGTGATTATTGTGAAACAGGATGCTTGGCTCTGAATCCACCGCGACGTAAATGTCTGGCCATCCGTCATTGTCGAAGTCATACGAGACTGCGGTAATCGAATAACGAGGTCCAGGCTTGAGAATCCCCGTCTTTTCGGAAACATCAGTAAACGTCCCGTCTCCGTTGTTGTGGTAAAGGATGTTCATTCCCCCTGGCAGCCCGCGCGGGCCGCACATGACCGGGTTGCCCTTATATTGGCAATTCATCGATTCGCCCGGCGCCGGTACCTTGGAAGGATCAAACAAAATGTAATTCGCAACAAAAAGATCGAGGAATCCGTCGCGGTCATAGTCCAGCCACGTGCAGCCCGATCCCCAGCGAACCTCATCTTTCCAAAGCCCCGCCCGCTTGGTCACGTCAGTGAAGGTGCCATCGCCGTTGTTATGGAATAAAACGTTGTGCCCCCAAAAGGAACAAAACAAGTCATCCCAACCGTCGTTATCGAAATCGCCGACGCAGACGCCGGTTTGCCAGCCGGTGCGGGAAAGGCCGGATTTGGCGGTGACGTCGGTGAAGGTTCCGTCCCGGTTGTTGTGATAGAGCTGGGTGGTCGGCGCTTGGCCTGGCGGCCAGGTCGTGTTCAGCCGAGTTCCATTGGTGAGATAAATGTCAATCCAGCCGTCCTGATCGTAATCGAAGAACGCGATACCGCTTCCCTTGGCCTCAATGATATAACTCTTGCGGTCGACGCCACCCCACACATTCGAACTGTTGAGGCCGGCCTCGCGGGCCACGTCCACAAACTGCACGTTTGGAGCGGCGCTTTCAGCAGGTGGAGAAGGAACCGTCGAGGCCTGTAAAATCGGCAAGCTCGACCACCGCCACGTCGGCGTGCGAAGGAAATCGAGAATGCCGGGGCCCAGAAGCGTCGCGGAGAATTGGAGAATTTGGCGCCGGGAAACTTTCACTTCTGCTTGTGAAGCTCCTTCAATTTGCGGGCATGAAGCCTAACCCGATCCGCATGCATCCATTTATACCAGAGAGTCTCGACCCTTTCACTGCTGGAACCGAAGGCCGTGGGGAGGCAGAGTAGAATTGGCGCGGCACTTCCGCGCGCGCTTCAGCGGCTCAGCACCTGTCCCTTTGATCGAAGACAGACACACTGCTACTTGGTGCGGCAGCTCCAGAGGAGGAGTATGCGAAGGTTATTTGAATTGATCCTGTTTGCTTGCGTCGCCACCTGCGGGCTCTATGCGCAGGCAGTCGACACCACGGTTTGCGCCGTGCTCAAAAACCCCGCCAGCTTCGACGGCAAGACAGTGCGCATCACAGGCACGGTAGTCGCGGGCTTCGATCAGTTCGTAGTCAACGACGGCGACTGCGGCGAAGAGGTCAACGGAATCTGGCTGGCCTATCCGCCGGGTGCCAAGGCCAAGTCCGGCCCCGCCGCGATAGTTGAGCTGGAGCCGGCTCATGATTTTGCCGGCAAAGTGGCACCCGAAGCGCACCCCGCCGTCCCTCTCGCCCGCGACAAGGAATTCAAGCAGTTCGATATGCTACTCTCGCAGCGCCACGACCAGAACGGCGGCGTGTGTCTCGGCTGCCCGCGTTACCGGGTGCAGGCTACGCTGGTGGGCCATCTGGATGCGGTCGCCACAGCCGGAGTGCAGCGCGATGCCAGCGGAAAAATCGTAGGCTTGGATGGTTTCGGCAATCTCAATGACTATCCGGCGCGCCTGATTCTGGAATCGGTCGCGGACGTGACGCCCGAAGAGATCAACTACTCGGCCTCCGATGCAGCCGTTAAGAAGGCGCAGCCCAATAGCACGGGGGAAAGTGATATGTGGCGGGCCATGGCCACTGACCAGGGGTTCTCTGAGGGATCGGACCAGGCACAGCGTTTCCTTGACCCGGTCGCGACCTCACAGAAGCTGGTCGCCGCCTTGGCGCCGAGCCCTACCGCCGACCTGATCAAGGTTGATGTGGCGCTGTTGCCCAAAGGCAAGGAGCAGAACGGCGTCACCATCGGCTACGGAACCATAGATGAGGCCCCAGCCGTCGCGCAGGGCACAGCAGATTCTCCCGATGGCGTGCTTTATATCTGCACCTTCAACCGCGACAGGCTCCCCGATCTGGCGCTCACCTTCGCGCTGCTGCACGCCCTGCAGAGCGTTTCCGACATTCGCAACCCGCACCCGGGGAGCGAGAACGCTCCTCTTTATTTTTTCGAGAAGAACGCCTCGACGGTGACGGCCGTCAGCGCCGAGGCCGCCGGCACAAAATACTTGACCTTGCCCGGCGGGTATTTGATTTGGAATGCGGACTGGCCCGACGCCCTCAAGATTGGCAACACTGAGTCGGCGATTAACGATTTTCTGGCCAAAGAGGATCTCTTGGCGAAGTAAGGATCGGCCCAAATACTTAGCGGCATGGTGCAGTGCTCGATGAGCGAACGCGATAAAGACGATGATTACCGCTGAGGTGTTCCTCAGTTTGTAATCTTTGTCGAGGCGGCGGGCCCGGTTCAGCTAGACACTAGGGCTGAGTTTTCGCACTGTCGCTCTCGTAGCGCTCGAGTGCGTATCGCAAGTCTTGCTCGCGTTGTTGGTCATTTTTCTGGACAGCCAGATCGACTGCCTGACGGGCGGCCTGTATGGCGTCCGGGAATCGGCCAGCCTTGTCATAGGCATCTGCTAGTGCCGCGAGGCACCGCACGTCCTTGCCTTGGCTAAGCTCTACAGATTTTTGAAAAGTTTCCACTGCGCCGGCCAAATCTCCGCCTAGTTCTAAAGCAAATCCGAGATTGTAGCGATATTCCGCGGAAGAAGGAGAGAGGGCGATTGCCTTTTGCACCTCTGCCACTGCATCATCCACTCGTCCCATTTTTGCCAGCGCTGTTGCAAGCTCATTGTGGCCATCGGCAAAACCGGGGTTCATCTCAACCGCTTTCTGGAGGTGCTGGTAGCCCTCCTCAGTTTCCCCGTCCCGGAACAGTGCCACCCCCAATGCCGCCTCTGATTTTGCGTCAGACGGATCCAGCAAGAGCGATTTCCGATAGCAGGCAATATCCATTTTGACCACCGCTCCGTCCAGATCGCCGGTTTTCGACAGCGACGCGGCAAGATGGCCAAACCATTTTGACTCGTTGGGGTCAAGATCGCATGTCTTTCCAAACTCCTCCACGGCTTCTGGCTCCTGGTTGCTGGCCCATAGCGATACGGCAAGGTTGAAATGCCAATCAGAATCGTCAGGATCCATTTGCACTGCCTTGCGCCACTCCGGAACTGCTTCGGCCATTTGCCCCTTTCCCATTAAGTCGAAACCGTTGTCGGCCACGCGGTAGACCTCTGCCGCCTCCGGATCGATCCGCGCCAGTCCGTCGGGTGGAATATTGATGAATTCGGGGATATTCACGGCGCGATTGGCGGCCTTTGAGTTCTCCACCTGAATTGCCGGAGTGTCGTTGCCATCGGCATCGATGTGAGTCAGCATCAACTGCGTGTAGATGGAACGGCCCTTGGAAGAGAAAGCAAGCCAGTGACCGTTCGGTGAAAAGCTGTGCCAGGAATTCATCAATGACAGGTTGCAATTCATCAGACGGGCTTTGCCACCCGAGAAAGGCACGATGTACAGCTTGCTGTCTGGGCGCATCAGCAACCCATTGTGGTTTTCCACGAAGACGATCCAACGGCCATCGGGTGAGACCTTCGGAAAATCGTTGCTCATTCCGTTATTCGAAGCCCCGATGACGGGCTCCGCCTTGCCACCCCGGCCGTCGTTGAACGGGATCCGGTAAAGGTCGTACTGGATCTGCGTTTCCCTCGGGTCGTTGGCATATTCAGGCTTCTCATGACCTGGCGGATATGGATCGCGGGCAACCGCGCGGCTAAAGATCAGATACTTTCCATCCGGCGACCAGAACGCGCTAGTCTGCACAAACCTTGGGTCGTCCGCGCCCGGAAGTGGCTTTAACTTCTTTTCCTTCCTGTCGTACCAGGCGAGAATGCCGCGGGTCGGGTAGAAAACCTGGTTAAATCCCACGTGGTTATAGTTCGCGTTGAAAAGGCGGTTGGAGAGCCCTGGCGCGAAGCCTGGGTTTTCATTCTGATGACTGTTTCCCAGATCGGGGGGCCCGATCGAGGTCACCACGTACTGGCCGTCCGGCGAAACCTGCGACATGAATCCGAAGCGCTTCAGTGAGGGGTCTGTGCTCTTCTCCCCAAGGTCCTCCTGAAAGGAACTCCAGCGGATCACATCCTGATTTCGAATCGTCATGTACTTGGCCAGGGGAAGGAGGGCGTACAAGCCCTTGTCGTTGCGCGGCCCATCCATATCCAGGCCCATCGTCTTGCCGTCGAATGAAAACGAATGGCAGTTGGCGCAGGTGTGGAGGTTCTCCATGACCACTCGGCTCTGGGGCTGGGAAATGTCCCGCACCCGCCATTTAATCAGGGGAAGGGCGGACACCGGCAAGGGGGTAATGGAACCGTTTTCGACGCGGCCCGCTGTTATCAGTGGGACATCGCGGTAGAAAATCGGGGCTCCGACGGGATCTCGCGACGTGGAAATGGTTACCGAGCCTTGCGACACCGGAGACGCGGAATTGCCATCGGCAAACCCGCTGATCGTGATGGTTGCCGCCGAGTTAACGGAACCCTGTTTGATCTTCGCCCATGTCGCCGCGTCCGGTTTCCAGGTTCTGGTGGACGCCTGTTCCGGAGTCAGCGGTTCAGGCGGACCTGCTGTGGTGTCGATCTCTCCCATTTGCAGATGCTCACCCGCCGCCTCGATCCGCATACTGCTGGAGCGATCTCGAAACGAGATCTCAACGACCCAGCGTTGGGCGATCTGGCTGGGATCGTGCCAAAGAAACGTGGGCGAAGTGATCTCAGGAGGAAAGATCGAGCCGTTGAGCGGGTAGTCGATGGTGATCCCGGCCGGCGGAACGGCTAGCGGAGCTTGCTGCTGGTCGGTTGATGGCAACAGGGTGGCTCCGCCAATCAGGATGGCCGAACCAATTCCGAAGACTGCCGCTAATAAGGCTTTGATGGGGAAAGGAAGCAGCCTCAGTCGCCTCATTCGCAATAACCTCAAGTGCCAACAGAGCGGGCACCACTTAGAACGCCGATCGTAGACGAGAGGATTTACGGCCAGTGTCTTTCACACAACTAGCGGATCCAAGGAATCAAGAGTACGAAATCTCAATCTGCCAAACGCGAAGCCGAACAAACTCGAAGTCAAACGGACGACCTCGCCTACGCGATCAAACGTACCATAGATCACGTTTACTTTATCCGTCAAGGGAGCTGCAAAGTGCTACTTGGGGTCGAGGGCTCACCTGACTTTCAAGTTCCAGCTGGCGGCCAGATCCTTGCGCTTACATGGCCTTGCCGTCGACACGAACAAACGGCAGATTCCGTAATCGCCGGCTGCTTGGCGAGAGTTGCCTCGTGCCATGGTTGCCCCCGGATCAGTCTCACAAGAAATAGCGGGGAATGGGCAGATGTAGCTGGAAATGAGGATATTCCCATGTGGAAAACTCTCGTCCCTGGGCACTCCAGGAGATGCGAAACAGGCAACTCGCAGGTTTAAAAAATCGATTTTCTGTTCAACTTACATGTTGCCGGCCATGTGGTCTATTCGCCTTTTGTTCCCGACTTGGATAAGACTCGAATTTTTGGTTGACAAAGATGAAGCGAATAAATTAGCGTTCCGTCAACCTTTCGTTAGCGATTAAGTAAGCGCTGGATGGTTGCGCTTATGTAATCGTTTTCGATGAGACCTTGAGCGCACAATTGAAAAGGGAGGCAGACCGTGTTCAAAGCGAATCGGAATTATCTGAGGCCGATGTTCCCCCTGCTCGCCACGTTGATCGTGCTGGTGATCGCCGCCGTTTTTGTCGCTTGGGTGCAGCCGAGCTACGCCCAAGAGGCCGGCACTGCGACCATCAACGGAACTGTCACAGACCCAGCTGGCGCCGTGGTGAGCGGCGCAACCGTCACGGTCACCGACAACGACACGGGAACCAAGAGAGAACTCGTCACCAACGGCAGCGGCGTCTACTCAGCGCCCTATTTGGAAACCGGGCATTACTCGGTTACGGTCACCCATCCGGGCTTCAAGACCACCACGCAGGCCGGCATTATCCTGACCGCCGATCAGGTCGCCGGAGTGAACATTACGATTGCCGTCGGTCAAGTGGCAGAGACCGTCACGGTAACCACCGGCCAGCAAATGATCGAAACCGAATCGACGTCCCTCGGCGAAGTCGTGGATAGCACCTCCGTCGAGGAACTTCCCCTGAATGGACGCGATCCCGGCGATCTTACCTACATTGTTCCTGGCGCTGTAAATTCGAACACGAGGACGAGCTTGTTCCTCACCGCCGGAAGCAATGGTTTGCCCGGTGAGATCGGAGCCTCGATCGACGCCAGCAAGAACGGGGGGGTTTACTACCAGTTGGACGGCATCTACAACATGGATAGTTACCTGGCTGTATCGAACCCGTTCCCCAATGCAGATTCCACGCAAGAGTTTAACGTCTTGACCAACAACTTCTCGCCCCAGTACGGTGGCGGATCTACCGCGGTAGTGAGCGTGGTTACTAAGTCAGGAACCAACACCTGGCATGGCGATACATTCCTGTTCGCCCGAAACCAGTACTTCAACGCAAAGGATTACTTTTCAAAGGCCAAAGACGGATACAGCCGCGAGCAATACGGCATGTCGGCTGGGGGGCCGATCAAAAAAGATAGGCACTTCATCTTTGGCAACTTCCAAATCACCAAGGCGAGCCTGGCAGAAGCCGGCGCTCAAAATTATTCGCCCACCAGCGCCATGGTGAACAGCGGCGATTTCACTGGAGTGATCAGTTCCAGCCTGCCACAACTGTACTATCCCGCGGCTTGGGCCACCCAGTATGGCGTAGGCAGTGCTAATCCAAACACGTTTTTGGCAGCGCTGGGCTGCAGCGCGTCGAACCCCGATCCTGGCAATAATGGCTCCGGTCCTTGTGCTATGGGTGGTACAACTGGCGGTAACCCTGTTGGAAAACCCATCACGGGCAACAATGTTTCAGCCGATCCAAAATTCCTGCTCGCAGGGGTGCCATGGAGCCATGTTGTCGATCCGGTTGCAAACAATCTTATGGCTCATCTTCCGGTGGGAACGACCACCGGCAACGGGCTGGTTTACGTCGCCGGCGCGCCGCAGCTTCAGAACGGCAAGGAGGCTACTGTCCGGTACGATTGGACCCCAGGCTCAAACAACAAGAATCACATCATGGGGCGGCTCTTTATCGACAGTTATGACCAGCCCCCCTCAATGGACGACGCAAATTGGCTGGCTACCGGCGAAGGCTCGATTGCGAAAAATCAAAACTACGGCGGAACCTGGACTTTCACTCCCACCTCCTCGCTCGTGAATATCTTCAAGTTAGGCTACGATCAAACCAATGCCAGTTCCGTCACCGGCATTGACAAGGGCTGGAAAGATCTTGGCTCTCAACTGGTAACTCCTGACGACCAGGTCACGGTGCTTGAGGCATGGGGGAGCAGCGGTCCTTATTGGGTCGAGCAAAATGTCCACGTCTTTCGCCACAACTTTGACTTAGGTGACGATGTGTCCCTGAGCAAGGGAAAGAACCTGATTGTGGCCGGTGTCAGCCTGTTGACGCAGTACTACAACGAGTATGCGTCCTGGGGAGCGGATCCTCCGATAGGCTTCGGCGGAGCAATCACCGGCGACGCGTTCTCTGACATCTTGTTTGGCGACATGTCGACTTTCAGTCAATACGCGCCACAAAGTTACAATTTCACCGGGAACTCCTGGGCGGCATACGGCCAGGACGAGATTAAATTGAAGCCGAACCTGACCGTTACTCTCGGAGTTCGCTGGGAGCCCTTTACCTCTCCAAACAGCAACCCGACACAGGATGTTGCCGAATTCATAGCGGGCGAACAGAGCACGGTCTTTCCGAATGCCCCTGCAGGCCTGGTGTATCCGGGAGATCCTGGGGTTGCGCCCGGCGGGGTTCCGCAGCAAAACGATCGTATAAGCCCGCGCGTCGGAATCGCCTGGCAGCCTAAATTCATGCCCAACACTTCGATTCGGGTGGCCGCCGGCAGATTCACCCAACCGTTCTACTGGTTCGGCTACGGCAAGCCGGCGCCCTTCCTGCCTCAATACAGCTTTGGTAACACCAGTGCGGGAGTTACGAGCCAGGCGATTCCTATTGATAATCCCTGGTCCGTCTACGGTCCCACGGCAGGCGTCTCTCCGTTCCCCACTCCTCAGTCATTCTTTAGCATTTCACCAACCAAAAGCACAGCGTTCAGTTTGCCTCAAAGCCTCGACAACATCTTTACTCCTCAATATAAGAATGGCTGGTCACAAAACTGGAACCTCTCGATCGAACACCAATTTGGCGGAGACGCGTTCTTCAGAGATCTGCTTGTTTCTGTGGCCTACGTGGGATACGAGGGGTACGATATCACCACCGCAATCGATCTCAACCCCGGCATTTACACGACCTCCGCGTCGGCGTGCCTGGCGTTCAACGGGAATCCACCTCCTTGCGGAGTGCGCAGCAAGTATCCGCAATTCAGCAACATTACGGCCTATGAGCCGATCGGCACCGAAAGCTATAACGGTGTGCACGTGGAAGCGAAGAAGCGATTCTCTCATGGCGTGCAATTCAACTCCAACTTCGCCTGGTCGAAGGCACTCAACCTGACTGACGAAAGCGACGCGAACATTGGAGGCGTCTCAGATCCGCTCAACCCCAGGCACAGCCGCGGTATTTCGAGTTTCAACGCGCCGTTCATTTGGAACACCTTCGGCACATGGCAGCTGCCCTCTTACAAGGGGCATGGAAATTTGGCGATGGGGGCGCTCGGGAACTGGGAAGTCTCCGGAATTCTCACGATGTCGTCGGGACTGCCCTTCTCCATCGGCTCACCCGACAATTCCTTTAGCGATAACGGTTGCCGGGCGGACCGGGTTCCGGGCGTGCCTCTAAAGGTCCGCCAGGGGTCGGAATATAGCGGCGGCCCGTCTGGGAAAGGGTGGCTGAACGAATACTTCAACACAGCGGCATTCCAACCATGTGCTCAGGGGACCTTCGGGAGTTCAGGAAGGGGTCTTATCACGGGGCCCTCAGAGAAAAACCTGGATATGGCGGTCGTGAAGAACTTCCCATTTGATAACGAGCAGTATCGCTTCCAGTTCCGATGGGAGATGTTCAACGCGACGAATACTCCATACTTCAATATCCCAGACTCCGGTGTCACTGACTCGACCTTTGGCATGATTCAAAACACGAATGGCCTCGGTAATAATGGCACCGGCGGCAACAGCAGTGGTCAAGGAGTTGGAGATGGCGGAAGGGTCATGCAGTTTGCTTTGAAATTCTATTATTGAGTTCACCGTCCAATAGCGGTGGGCTACCATAGAGCAAACATTGGGGCCCGGGACATCCATCCCGGGCCTTCAATGTGTCACCACGATTTGATCCATTCGCTTTGTATCGGGGTCCGGCTCTTGCCACGCCCTGAGCTCGCTGAACCGGGAAGACAGGGCAACCCCGTGGGACGACCATTGGGAACATGTCACCCTTTATGAATTATCAATCTGGCCATTCTTGATTTATGTTGTGGCGAAGAAAACCAACCTTTGTCAAAGAGGTCTCCATCGGGGGACGAGTGGCATTGTGTTTGTTCGCACTTTCTGTGCTCACCATGCCGCCGGCCGCGCTCTTTGGCCAGGCTGAGCGGGAAATGACCGCCAGCCAGTACGCCGGAGTTGAATCAGAGTTAGTGCGCCAATTAAGAACCAATCCCCAAAATGGATCTCTTTGGTTCCTACTGGGGGTGGCTCGTGCCCAGCTCAAAGAAACGGACGCTGCAATCGAAGCCTTCCGAAAGGCACTTCCTCTGACTGCAGAAAAGGCGCCCGTCTATTTCAATCTGGGCCTTCTCTACATGGAGAAGAACGATCCCGCCAAGGCGGTTGACGCATACAAGCCCGGACTCGCCCTCGATCCCTCCAACGTTCCGGCCAATCAGAACCTTGCGTTCCTACTGATGCAGCAAGGGAAATTCCGGGAGGCCATAGCGCCTCTTGAGCGGCTCAAGGAATCAAGCCCGGCTGATGTTTCTGTTCGAGCCACCCTGATCGAGGCATATCTGAATACTGGATTGAAGGACAAGGCTGAGAGCGAGACTGGCGAACTCCTGAGCTCCCATGTTGTTACCTTGCCGCAAGGGTTAGCGCTCGCCAAACTTCTCGCAGCTCACCAGGAAATGGATTCCGCGCAGCGGGTTTTCGAATCCCTAAAAAGCACTTGGCCTAACTCGGCTGAGGCGCATGGTGAACTCGGATTGCTGCTTATCGACAAGGAACAATTCAAAGAGGCCGCCAAGGAGCTCAAGCAAGCGGTGCAGCTCGACCCCAATTCCGAGAAGTACAGCCTGGGTTATGGTGAAGCCTTACTGAGCTCCGAGCAGTATCCCATTGCCCTTCCATTTCTTGAGGATGCGGAGAAAAGGTTCGAGAGCCAACTCGAGTTCCAATATCAGTTGGCTGTAACAGATCTTGGCCTGCAGCGGTTTCCTGAAGCGATCTCTGGGCTGGAAACCTTAGCAAGTAAAAAACCCACCTCAGGCAAGGTGCAGTTCTTAATGGGTGGGGCTTACGAGCTTGAGGGCGAGTTGCAAAAGGGAGAGGATCATTATCGAAACGCCATTCAACTCGCTCCACAGGAGCCGTCCTCGTACAGGGCGCTCGCATCCTTGTTGCAAAAGCAAGGCCCCGAGCACCTTGATGAATCGATTGAGCTGGCGAGAAAAGCGCTGGCCCTCGATCCCAGCGATGCAGAAACCAAGATCGTCCTGGCGCGTTGCTTGGAACGCCAGGGGCATCTCGACGAGGCTGCAGCCCTGCTTGAACAAGCGGTCGCAAGTGAACCGGCTTCGCGCCGCGCTCACACGGCGTTGGCAGAGCTTTATCGACGCCAACAGAAGCTGGCCCAGGCCGAACAAGAGCAGTCGATTGCGGCCAATTTGGAAGAGGAGACAATCACCAAAGAGTGGACTATCTGGGGTCGGCAGACGGCCGGCGCCCCTTGAGAATTTCCCGATCGATTTGCAAATCCAATTGCGATCCCGAGCCGCTGAACAGAGAATGATACTATCACCGAAGAATCGAGAAAAGATGTGTCGCCCAATCATTCTCGCGGTATGTCCGCTATTTTTGGGCGTGGCATTGTACGGCCAATCTTCTGCAGTGTTTGTCGGTCGAGCACAAGAAGACATCACGGCGGGGCGATACCCCCAAGCGGAGGAGGATCTGTCCCGCGCTGTCGCGGTAGATCCGACGAACTGGAAACTCTGGAATAACCTGGGCGTGGTGCGGATCCAGCTCGGAGAGAGCGAATCGGCCATCAAGGCCTTTGAAAGAGCTCGCCGATTAGCTCCACAGGAGGCTTCCGCTTATTTCGACCTGGGATTCGCATACATGAAGACCAGCGATTATGAAAAGGCACTAGAAGCGTACCGTGGCGGACTTGCTCGCGATCCAAACGACGTGGTAGCGAATCAGAATTACGCTTTCCTTCTGACCCAGAATAGCGATTTTCGAGATGCGGTCGAGCCTCTCAAGAGATTAAGGAGCTTGCAGCCCGCGGATGTATCGGTGCGGGCGACCCTCATCGAGGCGTATCTCAAAGCGGGGATGAAGAGCCAAGCGGAAGATGAAATCAATCAGCTCTTGAGCGCTCATCTCGCTACCGTGAAGGAACAGATGTCGCTTGCCGAGATGTTGCTTCGGGATGGAGATGAAAATGCAGCAGCAGAAGTTCTCCGTGACGCTGCGGCGACCTGGCCTGATACTGCTGAAGCGCACGGCGATCTTGGTCTGCTTCTCATGAGGAGACAACAATACGAAGCCGCAGTCAGCGAGCTGGGGCGCGCTGCTCAGCTCGATCCCAGTTCGGCGAAATTTTCGCTCGGGCTTGGCGAGGCACTGCTCCGCTGGAGGCACGATACAATCGCTCTTCAATATCTCGTGGCGGTCCAGGATAGGTTCCAGCAGTTTCCACTCTATAATTTTGAGCTGGGTCTCTCTTATTACTACTTGACGCGGTTCGCAGACGCCCTGCCAAAATTCGAGAGCGTGGCCCAGAACGCGCCGAAGTCGAGTCAGGTTGAGTATCTTCTGGGAGGAACCTATCAGGCCCTGGGTCAACTGGACAAAGCAGAACAATGCTTCAGAGAAGCGATAGCTCTCAAGGCTGATGAGCCGGAGTACTATCTCGTTCTTGCCACACTTCTCAAGAAGGTGCATCCGGCGGATCTCACCGAGCCTGTCCGGCTCGCAGAGAAAGGGCTGGCGCTGAGCCCCGAAAACGAAGATCTTAAGCTTATACTCGCCTCCTGTTATCAGCTGCAGGGGAAACTGCCAGAGGCTCAGACATTGCTCGAGAGTGTGCTTGCCAACGCCCCGAATTTTCGCGAGGCGCATGTGGCCTTGGCCAAGGTCTATTTTCGGCAAAATCGAATGGAGGACGCCGAAAAGCAGGAGTCGATCGCTGCAAAGTTAGAGGAGCGTAAGCAGAGTGAAATATCGCCTTGGGGGCCCGGGGGCGTTGCCGAACCCTGAGATTCCTAGAGCGATGTTGCAACGTCCTCGCGGTGAAAGTGGAAGAGGGCGCGAAAATAAATATGATGAGGGAAAATACCATGAGCCAGTCCAAGACCGACCTAGACGCCGTCGCAGTCAAGGAGACCCACAAACGGGTCTCGAGGAAGGCGATTAAGGCGCCTCAAGTACTCAACGAAGCCTATGTTTACGCCCGCCCATCATCCTTCTCTCGCGGGCTGCGACTCGACATAAAAGGCGTGACCATCCTGCTGATCTCAGGGACAGCGAGCATCGACGAGCACGGCCAAACCATTCATGAAGGCGATTTCCGGGCGCAAACCTGGCGGACCTACCAAAACATCACCGCGCTGCTCGAGTCCGAGGGCGCAACCTGGAAGGACATTGTTCGAACCACCTGCTATCTGCGTGACATCGAGCGCGACTACGCGGCCTTCAATGAGATTCGAACCGAGTTCTTCCGGAAGCAGGGTCTCGATCCACTCCCCGCATCCACGGGGATTCAGGCTATCCTGTGCCGGCCCGATCTGTTGATTGAAATGGAGGCAATGGCGATTTTCGAATCGGATCGTGGGAATACGAATGGCAGTCTTTAGGTTCGTATGTCAACTTGGTCCTTGAAGGTTTGATATCGTATTGCTTCCGCACACGGTCCTTTAGCCTTTGTTATCGGCGAAAGGATGGGCGGCGCGCGAGTCACCTACCTTATGTGTTGTTGAGGCGAAGGCTGGTATTTTATGCATAATTCGGCTGACCTCGTGCGCATGCACTTTTTCGAAGCCGGCATTTGCCTGCTGCTCGCCTCTCTTCTCGTCAGTTTCAAGTCTCCATCGTCCGCAAAGGAGGTCAAACCACCAGACCCCACTTCCGCGCAATCGCGAGCAGAGTCCCATCCTCCATCTACACCCGCGACGACTCCTAAAGAAGAGAAGAATATCGAATACCGGAACCTGCGCGGAAAGGTTCGATTCGTAGGTTCCAAAGCCTGTGCCTCATGCCACCAGAAAATCTACAAGGACTACATGCAAACTCCCCATGGGCAGGCAGCCAGTCTTCCCAGTCAACGTCCTGAGCTTCGAGATTTGCCTGCCGCGGGGACAACTATTTGCGAGCAGGATCCTAACGATTGTTTCCGGGTCTTTCGAGAGAATGGCGAGTACTATATGAGTGAGTTCGAGCCTGGCCCGAACGGTACGGAACTCTCGAAAGATACCGAAAGGATTGCATTTGCCCTGGGAGAGCCGATGGTCGGTGTTGGGTATGGTATACGGAGGGGTAATTACCTTTTCGAAGCGCCCCTCTCGTTTTACGCCGGCAGCCAGGATACCCACGCTCAAGGCTGGGCACTTTCGCCGGGATACCAAAAGGACCCGCTCGGTTTTTCCCGCCCGCTCCTGGGTTCCTGCATGTATTGCCATGCAGGGCGCCCACTGGTAATCGATGACTCGAACAATCTCTACAAGAGTCCTCCCTTTGGCGAACTGACCATAGGTTGTGAGAACTGTCACGGACCTGGAGGATTACATGTTGACGAGCAGCTGAAGCACATCCCAATCTCAGGTAAGATCGACACGTCAATTGTCAATCCTGCTCATCTGTCCCCTCGGTTGGCGGATGACACATGCATGTACTGCCACGAATTTGGCGAGGCAAGAGTGCCTCAACCGGGAAAGAAATATGAGGATTTTGTTGCCGGGACTCCGCTTCTTAACACGATGGCAATCTTCAAATCCCGCCCTATCATGGGCTGGAACATGATGGAGTGGTCTGATGAATTGGCGCAGAGCAAATGTTATCGCGCTTCAGAAGGACGGCTGAAATGCAGCACATGTCATGATGGCCACTACACCCCGACTGCACAGGAAGCTCCTGGGTTTTATCGGAGCAAGTGTTTGACTTGTCATAAAGAACAGAGTTGCCGCGAGTCACTTGAAAAGCGCCATAACACAACCCCATCCGATAACTGTGTCTCTTGCCACATGCCGAAGCATGTTGCTCCCCGATTTGTTATGGTGGGCACGCAAGGGACATCGCACAGAATTGTGGCCTATGAAGGGGAGCCCCTTCCAGCGGCACAACAGGCCGCACCCGATCCGGCGACAGGCTTGATCCTCGTGGACAAGATTCCAGGCTCGCCCAAGACGGCAATCTCTCCTCTGGTGCTTCTCCAAGCGTATCAGTCCGTGCTTGTGCGAAATCCAAACCAATCCGACGTCAGCGGCCGATACAACCGCCTGCTCGATCAGCTCGCGAAATCCTGTCCCAACAATGCTCTGGTGCTCAGCGCGCTCGCAACACGGGAATTGTCAAAGCAATCGGCTGAAGGAAACTCCGCTGCACTGGGATACTTATCCAAGGCTGTTGAAAGAGGCTCAAAATCACCACAGGACTATATGATTCTGGGTGAACTACTGTATCGCTCCGGTCAGCATTTGGAAGCCATCACGACATTAAAGCGGGCTGTTTCGCTTTTCCCTTACATTCCTACCGCATACGAAAATCTCGCTATCTTTTACATGTTGAGTGGAGATGGAGCGAACGCAAAAGAGACGGTAAAAAACGGCCTTGGCATTTTCCCCAGCGATCCAAATCTGCAGGCTATGGAGCGCAAAATGGAGGATCATCCATGATACGAAAACGCTTGCGCCCTGACCCGCCCCACCCACACGATCTCGAGTGTGATGGTGCAATCGCACTGCTTCTGCTCCGGCATCACCACCGTTAGGCTCTGGTCGTCCTGTCTCCATTCCACCTTGCCCTGATAGCCCAGGAGCTCCACGTTTTCGATCTTTGGCGGCGAGAGGGTGCTGGTCGCAGCCAGAAGTCTGTCGCTTTCGCGGAAGAGCAGTTCGGTGATAAGGAAGGTCGCTGGAGAATTCTGATCGGCCCCTTGTGATCCATGAAACCTGTTCTACCTCGCCAGGATGAGCCCCTTGACAGACTTTATCGCGCGGTCTACTCTTAGCAATCGAGCGCGTTATCGTTAACTGTTACGATTTCAGGTTTTCGGGTTGCCTGGATGTACATAGTCTCTCGGCAAGCCGGATAACGGAATAAAAGGTAGGCGGCGCTGTGGAGCGGAGTTTGCGAAGAGGGGTCATCCCCGTATTGAGATTTGTTGCAGGAGGCAGCAATCGTGAAGCGCAGGTCATTTCTGTTTGGTGGAGCATCCATTCTCGCGTGGGCTGGAGCGACGACGCCCGGATTTTCGCAAATGATTCGCGGACAGGTCCCCGATGGGCCATTTCAGCCCGAGTGGGAATCGCTCAAGGCCTACCAGTGCCCGGATTGGTTTCGCGATGCAAAGCTAGGTATCTGGGCGCATTGGGACCCGCAATGCGTCCCCGAACAGGGCGACTGGTACGCGCGGAATATGTACATCCAGGGCATGCCTCAGTACGAGTATCACGTTAAGACCTACGGACACCCGTCAAAGTTCGGATACAAGGACATCTGCCATCTATGGAAGGCTGAAAAGTGGGATCCAGAAGCTCTTATCAAGCTCTATAAGAGCGCCGGCGCTGGGTATTTTGTCGCCCTGGCCACCCACCACGATAATTACGATTGCTGGAATTCGAAGTATCAACCCTGGAACTGTGTCAAGGTAGGTCCAAAGCGCGACATTGTGGGAACCTGGGCCAAGGTGGCGCGTTCCCACGGGTTGCGATTTGGCGTCAGCTATCACGGGACTCCGGGCCGCGTGTGGGACGAGTTTATGCCCGTTCGCTACAAGAGCGATACCACCGGGCCGCTTGCGGGTGTTCCTTACGACGGCGTGCAGACCATCGCCGACGGCAAAGGAAAATGGTGGGATGGCATGGACCCTCGGATGCTCAACGGCAAACAACACGTAAAAAACACGCCATGCCCGGAGTTCACAAAACAGTTCATGCTTCGCGTACAGGATGTTATCGACAGTTATAACCCCGATCTGCTGTACTTTGACGACAACGCCCAATTTGACTTCGACCGCGGTGGGCCCGGAGCCCCGGATTTAGGCGTCTGGCTAGGGATTCCAGACCTGGCGCCCCAAATCATGGCGTACTACTACAACAGGAACATGAAGACGCACGGCGGCCGACTGGAAGCCGTATTGAACCTGAAGACTGTTCCTGAGCCAGTCTGGGGTACACTCATCCGCGACTTCGAAGCGGCGCTGGAAGACAAGCTGCAAGAGGCCCCTTGGCAAACGGATGCGTGCATTGGAGGGTGGCATTATAGCCGCCCCATCTTCGAGAACCACAGCTACAAAAAACCTTCTTTGATGATCCCTATGTTCGTCGACATCGTGAGCAAGAACGGAAACCTTCTGCTGAACATCCCGCTACCCGGTTACGGCGAGCCGGATAGCGACGAGATGGCGTTTCTGAACGAACTCATCGATTGGCAGCAGATCAATTCCGAAGCCATCAAAGGCTCGCGCCCCTGGAAGGTCTATGGAGAAGGCCCATCGATCCATGCCCCGAAGATTGGGTCCTATCAATTGAATCGCCTCAAGTTCGACTACTCCGACATTCGATTTACCACAAAGGGCGATACTCTCTACGCCATCGCTCTCGGCTGGCCGCCTGACGGGAAGTTTCTAATCACTTCGCTCGCCGACGGCTCGGCGAATTACCCTCGTAAGATCGGAAATGTGGAACTGCTAGGGTCGAAATCCAAGTTACAGTGGACGAGAGGAACACAGGGCCTCGAGATTCAGGCCCCCGACACTCCTCCTTGCAAATACGCGTACGCGTTCCGGATTCTTTCGGCCTGAAAAAGGAAAGTTGTAAGATGTTTCCTTTACGATGGCGCCGCTTACATGTGTGTCGCGACGATCGGCGGAAAAACTTGATAAGGGTGTCGTTGGGCAACGTCTCATGCTGAAAGAACACCCTCTGACGAATAGGACAACGTGGGCGCAGGATGCAATTCCTCCTCACGTGGAGCTGTCGGTCGTGATGCCCGTTTACAACGAGGGGCAGACGCTGCGGGCAGCAGTTGAGCGCGTTCTTGCATCGCCGTTGGAAATCGAGCTGATTTGTATCGATGACGGATCGAACGATGGCTCGGCCGGCATCTTGAGAGAGCTCGAAGGCGAGTATCCGCAGATGCGCATTCTTCCGCAGCCGCGCAACATGGGAAAGGGTGCGGCGCTGCGCCGGGGCATCGCCACGGCAACCGGCGATTTCGTCATCATCCAGGACGCGGACTTGGAATACGATCCTGCAAACTACCATAGTCTCCTTGAGCCTCTCCTTGCTGGAAAAGCCGATGTTGTCTACGGCTCCCGCTTCATAGGCGGCGGTCCGCACCGCGTACTCTACTTCTGGCACTCAATTGGCAACTGGCTGCTGACCTTCGTCTCCAATTGCCTCACGAATACCAACCTCACCGATATGGAAACGTGCTACAAAGCGTTCCGCCGCGAGGTCATTCAGTCGATTCCGATTGAAGAGAACCGGTTCGGCTTCGAGCCGGAGATCACGGTCAAGGTCGCACGCCGCAAGCTGAGGATCTACGAGGTGGGGATCAGCTACTGGGGCCGCACTTACGAAGAGGGCAAGAAAATCGGCTGGAGAGATGGTTTTCGCGCGCTGTATTGCCTGATCAAATATTCGCTGAAGGCGTCGTAAGCAGAGCCGGTTCGGTCGCAGCCGGCATTGCCTGCCGTGCTGGTCCAGTCTCCGGCCTCACCTGCCCGCGTGCGCCTGTGCCGAATGCAGCGCATTCAACCGTTCGTTCACAATGCTCGCCAGATCGGGCCGGCTCCTAAGTACCGCCTCGTACTCCGCGGCCGCTTCCTGATCGTGCCCGGGGATTTGCGACAAGAGATTCCCCAGATTGAAGTGCGCCTCGGCATAATCCGGCTTGATCTTGAGCGCCGCCCGGTATTCCGCGATCGCCTCCGCCGTCTGGCCCGGCATCTGCGACAAAGCCTTTCCCAGGTAATTGTGCGCCTCCGCAAAATCCGGCCTCGCTTGGAGCGCCGCCCGGTACTCCGGGATCGCGTCCTGGAGCCTTCCCGGCGTCTGCGACAGCGCATTCCCCAGATTCACGTGCGCCTCAACATAATCAGGCTGGATCCTGAGCGCCGCCTGGTACTCGGCGATCGCGTCCTGCATCCGCCCAGGCGTCGCCGCCAGCAGAATTCCAAGGTTGTTGTGCGCCTCAGCATAATCCGGCTGGATCTTGAGCGCGGCCTCGAATTCGCCGATCGCGTCCTGCATCCGTCCAGGCGTCGCCGCCAGCAGAATTCCAAGGTTGTTGTGCGCCTCCGCATAATCCGGATTGGCCTTGATTGCCGCCTGGTACTCCTCGATCGCGTCTTGCATCCGCCCAGGAGTCGCCGCCAGCAGAATTCCAAGGCTGTTGTGCGCTTCGGCATAATCTGGATTGGCGTTGATCGCCGCCTGATACTCGGCGAGCGCGCCGGGCGTTCCTCCGGGCATCCGCGATAAGATCGCTCCCAGGTTGAAATGCGCCGCAGAGTAGTCCGGCCGAATCTCGATCGCGGCTTTGTACTCCGCAATCGCATCTTGCTCCCGCCCCGGAATCCTCGATAGCAGATTCCCCAGATTGTTATGCGCATCCGCGTAACTCGGCTGGATCTGCAGCGCCTGCTGATACTCATCAATGGCATCGTCGAACCGCCCCGAAGTGCGCGAATACGCAAACCCCAGACCGTTGTGCGCCTCCGCAAGATCGGGCCGGATCTTGAGCGCCGCCTCGTACTCGACGATTGCCTCCGGCAGCCGTCCCGGATCCTCGGTCAGCACGGTTCCCAGGTTGTAGTGTGCGATGTAGCTCCCCGGATTCAGGTCGATCGATCTGCGGTAAAGCGTCTCGATGTCGCGGTACATCCCGCTCTCCTGCCAGGTCAGTCCGCCAAGAACCGTGATCAGCAGCGCGGAGCCAGCGGCGGCAAGAGTCTTCCCTATGCGAAGCCGTTCACTTACCTTTGCCAGCAAGACGACGCCGGGAACCAGAATTCCCAGGCTCGCCAGATATTGAAAATGGTTTGCCACATAGGAATAGCGGAACGGAAAGACATTCAGAAAACCGAGCACCGGGAATAGCGTTCCCGTAAAGATGAGCAGGCTTGCCAACGGCCCGCGGTTGCGGCGCGCAACCAGCCACAGCCCCGCAGCCAGCGCCAGAACTCCCGCCGGAAAGAGCCACTGCCACCAGACCGCCGCATCGACGTTCCAGTGGGGATAGAAAAACGCCAGTTTCGTCGGCCACAACAATTTGCCCGCGTAAAAAAAGATCACGCGGCCGGCAATCAGAACACGCTGCAATGGAGTCAGAGCAAAGTCCGTGCCGGTCGCACCGATATATTTCCTCTCCACCCACGAGGTGAAAAGTCCGGCGCACATCCCGATCGCAAACCACGGGACCAGCGGCAGCACATCACGCTTCCACTCGAGCCTTCCGCGTCGCCACCAAAAGATCACGAGAATCACCGCGGGCAGGACTGCGGTTACTGTTTTGCTCATCAGCGCCAGCACGAACAGTCCCGTTGCGAGCCAGTATTTTTGCCTCTGCCGGCTACGGTCGAAGTGGAGATACACAAGCAACGCGGCCAGGCAGAACACTCCCGAGAGCGTGCTCTTCTGCTCTGAGATCCACGCGACCGATTCCACCTGCACCGGGTGCAGCGCAAACACAAATCCTGCAAGCCACGCGCCCTTGAGCGACAGCTGTCTCGCGATCAGCACAACCAGGCACGCCGAAAGAGCGTGGAGTACGATGTTGACCAGGTGATAACCCAGAACCGCATCCCCCCAGATCCGGTGTTCGAGCCAGAACGCGGTGTGCAACAGTGGGTAGTACTGCTGGCTCGCTCCCAATTCGAACCAGATTCGCCATAAACCATGGAACGACTGCAGATCGGGCCGGGTCAGGTGATTGTTATCGTCCCACACCAGGCTCCCATGCAGAGCAGGCAGATAGGCGAGCAAGGTCGCACAGAAGATCGCCGCCCACAAGGCAATGTCGCTGCGCCGGATGGCAGGGGATTTTGGCTTCGGCGGCTTCGCGGGCGCTTTGAGAACGCCTTGGGAGCCCCGGGTCCGGCTCTTTCTTCTTGTCTTGAGAGCCTTGGCGGCCCGCGTCTGGGTCATGGAATGTTCCTAGGCGGAATCTCCTTTTTGACTACAAACACGGTGCCAATTTTACACCGATCCCGTCTGTTCGCGACCTTGCGAAACAGTTTTCATCCGAAGCGCGCCCCGCGCTTTGAAATCTGCGCCAGCTCCGCCGAAATTGTCAGATAATCCGCCACTTTGCGACACTTCTCATCCTTCCGAGTCGTGTGTCGATAGACTCCGTTCCTTGAGGCCGCCCTCGCCGATCTCTATTCTCCTGAGGCAATAAAGCGGATCGACGTCTGGACAGGTGAGCCATTGCCGGAAGTCAGCATCTCAAGATGGTTCACAATGCCTGATCGCTCTGCTGTGATCTGACATTTTAGCAAGGCGCAGGCCCCAAAGGAAACGATAACTTTATCGTTGACAATTAAATCCTTTGGTTGCTATGATCGGCACTCGTTGGCATCGACGCAGCGGGTTATGTGCACTCCACCTTCACGAACATGGGGGGAGCCGGTTATGCAGCGAAGAGATTTCTGCAAACTCATGGCGATTGTCGGAGCGTCGAAAGCGATGCCGGCCTTTGGGCAAATTGCGCAGGATAATTTGCCGGCGTTGCAGGACGGATTCAATCGGTACATCCAGGACTACGCAACCTTCTGCGCTTCGCCGCCGGAGAAGAGAATCTTCTACGCGAATAAAGATGGCAGAATCGTCGAGGAACGATTGGATGAGGCGACTTGGCACACACCCGCCTGGAATTACAGCCCAGGTCCAGTGGCGATCGCGGGCGGCCTGTGGGACAACGTGCCCCTTGGGTCAGCGCTTGGAGCATCAGCGCCAACAAATCCGGGCAGAATCGCGCGTGTGGAACTGATCGGGACCGAGGAGAGGGTGAAATGGAGACAGTTTCCCGATGGTCTCCATGTGGATTTGCCAATGCAATATCGCCCCACAGTCGATTGCGCTACCGCGCTTAAGGTGACGCTTGCCTGAGCCGTCAGTCAGGCAATGAGGGAATCCGGGTGAACAGTGCATTCGGCCAAGCGACGGTAATGCGAAATTCATCGTGGATCTGAACAAGGATCTTTCATAGGAAACAAGACGTTTTCGGGCCAAGACTGAAAACGCATATCGGATTGAGTCAGTTCCATTCTGATACGGGAGTCAATCTTGATGCCTTCACGATTAATGAATTTAACTTTCGTTACCGCGGTTCTGACTTTACTTGGACCGGCCAATTCCCCTTGTGCGCCGAGCACAACTCAGTCCTTCGAGCGAAGTAGGATTGGCGTCACGCTTCACTCTTCGAGTGGAATCCTGCACGTAGATGTCTGCTCTGAGTCGGTCATCCACGTCGTAGCGAGTGCAACGGATGAGATTTCAAAACCTATCGTACCCACTGTGATTCGTTCTTGCGGAGGAGCCCGGTTCACAGTTTCCTCCGTCGCCGCGACTGTATCGATCAAGACAAGTGCGTTGAGGGTCGAAATCGACCGCGCAACAAACTCTGTGCGATTCCTGACGGCTGCTGGGCAGCCCGTTCTGAGCGAGCAGCCCAACGGCGGCCGAGCGATGACCCCAGTCGACGTCGACGGAACTCAGACCCATGAGATTCGCCAGGACTTTCTGTTGTTGCGCGATGAAGCTCTCTACGGATTGGGGCAGCACCAGGAGGGATTTTTCAACCTACGCGACATACCGATCCGGTTGCTGCAGGCAAATACAAATATCTCGATCCCATTTCTCATTTCGACGAAGGGGTATGGCCTGCTGTGGAACAATGCGGCGCTGACGGATTTCAATCCGACGACAGAGGTGATTCATCTCGACGAAAATGGCGCGGGCACCTTCCAGACAGGGCGAGAAGGAGAATACGGATTCTTGCTGAGCGGCAATGGAAGGGCTAAACTTCGACTCGCCGTAGATGACGACAAGGTGATTGACCTCAAAAACATGTGGCTTCCAGGATTCGCGGGCGGGAAGATGCATTTGGCGGCGAATACAACTTATAAGGTGATCGCGGAATCGGGGGGGCAAACTGAACTCTCTGTGCGGGCACCGTCGGACACAATGGCTTTTCGCTCCGAGGTGGGCCAGGCGGTTGATTATTACTTCATCTATGGGCCAGAGCCGAGCCGGGTGATCGCTGAGTATCGAGAATTCACGGGCGCAGCTCCTCTGCTTCCACTGTGGGCCTACGGTTTCTGGCAGTGCAGGGAGCGGTATTCAAGCCAGCAGCAGATTCTGGACACGGCCGCGGAATTTCGTGAGCGCAAAATTCCGGTCGATGTGATTGTCCAGGATTGGCAGTATTGGGGCAAATACGGCTGGAATGCCATGCGTTTCGACGAGCGCTACTATCCTGATCCGGCGCAAATGATGACGCAACTGCACCACGAGGATTTCCATTTAGTGGCCTCGGTTTGGGCGAAGTTTGGAACAGAGACGGCCGTCGATCAAGATATGAAGAAAGAGCACCTGCTCCTGGCGTCGAGCGATGCGGCTCGGGAGCCGGGAGAGACGCAGGCAAAGGAGGACTGGGCTGATCTATTCAATCCGAAGGCGCAAGAGCTGTTTTGGTCGGAGATGAATCGCGAGATGTTCCACGACGGTCTTGATGGGTGGTGGTTGGATGCCTCCGAGCCCGAAGGCGATGCACTCAAAGGTGTGATGACGAATCTGGGCCCGGGAGAATTCGTGCGCAATGCGTATCCGCTTTATGAAACCACAGCCGTATACCAGGGACAACGCCATACGACTCAACAAAAGCGCGTCGTGATATTGACCAGGTCTGCGTTCGCGGGTCAGCAGCGCAACGCGACCATCTCATGGTCGGGTGATATTTCCGCGAATTGGGAAACACTGCGCAGGCAGATTCCAGCCGGCCTCAGCTTTGCAATGTCCGGCTTTCCCTACTGGACGACAGACGTCGGCGGTTTCTTCCGTCCAGTTGACCAATATACGTCGCCAGACTACCACGAGCTTTTGATTCGATGGTTCGAGTTCGGCGCCTTCTGCCCCATTTTCCGGATTCACGGATATCAATCGAAGACTGAGATGTGGAACTACGGTCCTGAAGTTGAGAAGATCCTGACTCAATACGATCAACTTCGCTATCGTCTGATGCCGTACATCTACTCCAATGCCTGGGGCGTCACTAGCCGCGGAGAAACGATCATGCAAGCGCTGCCATTTGTCTATCCGGATGAGCTTGCACTGAGAGATGTCGATGATGAATTTCTATTTGGCAATTCTCTCTTGATCAGTCCCGTGACCCAGCCGAATGCAACGAGCCGCAGCGTGATCTTGCCTTCGGGTAACGATTGGGTAGATTTCTGGTCTGGAAAGACCTATCCCGGCGGACAGACGATTGTGGCTAATGCCCCATTGGACCAGATTCCAATTTTCATCAAGGAAGGCAGCGTCGTTCCCATGGGCCCCGTCGTGCAATCCACCGCAGAGGCGCAAGACCCACTTGAAATTCGAGTTTATGGTGGAAAAGATGCCGACTTCCAGCTTTACGAAGACAGCGGGGATAGCTATGCATACGAGCATGGCGCCAGAGTAACGATTCACCTGCACTGGGATGATCGTCGCAATACGCTCTCGATTGGGGATCGCGCCGGCACGTTCCCGGGTATGCCAAGCAAGCAAACGCTCCGTATTGTGCCGGTGAAAGAGGAGCACGGTATCGGAATGGTTTCGGAGTTAGGGCCAGATCGTACTGCAACTTACGCAGGACATCAGATGACGATCGTTCTCAGCAAGCAGTGAAGACTATGCCGAAAGACGAAGGACCCTATCTTCGCATGCGAGGTCGCGTAAATTTCAATTCGATTGCTCATTGGTTCACAGACGCGAGTGAGGGAGGTGTATCCCATTTGAGACAAGAATCAGCTCTTGTTCTTCGCAGACCGAGAGGGAGGTTTGGCAAGCGGGGAATCGGCATCCGGCTTCGCCGTCAAGTGCAAAATCGACCTGGCTGCTGCGAGACTGATCTCTTCTGTCGACTCCGGAATTCCGGTCCATTTATATCCCCCCTTAGGCCCTTTCTTAAGCTGTTTTTCTCTGACAAGTTTGCACAAGATCGTAGCCACGCTTCGAGGCTGGGCCGAATAGCCTCTGGAAATCAATCCTTCGATCACGTCGGCGGTCTCGGCATAACCGTCTTTTGCCCTGAGAAAGTCGATAATGGCATCGGTCTGAGTTTGATTTTTGGAAATAGGTTGCCCCAAAAGAGTTTGAAGAATGGCGATGGCTTGCCTAAGCCTTGCGCGCTGGCACTCCAATGTGCAGACCATTTCATCGAGCGATTTCAACTCTTTAGATGCGCCGTCAAGCGCGGTTTGATATCCATTTTTCATAGCGGCCTTTCATACACCAGCAGATTAGGGGGATTCAATGATGTTTTCAACCGAAATGTTGAGGAAAGTTGTTGAAAAACGCTCCGGATGGGAAGCTGCGTTATATTGACGCCGAGGCGCAGATTGCCGAGGCGGAGAAAAGGATCGCACAACTTCGGGCAACCGCTTCGGTGATTCGGAAGATGATCGCAGCATGCGAACCATGGCCCGGCGATCCAAATGGCCTGGTAGAAACAGAGAAATCAGACAGCATCTGAATTGAGGCAACCTAAGGTGAACGGTAGTGCGGACTACCCCATCTTTAGCCGACCGCTCATCGGCTAAGGGCGGCAACCTTCATTTTTTGCTCCGACCACTCTGTCTTGGCAGGCAACGGATCCACTTAAGATTTTAGAGAGGAAACAGATGAATCGTTTCAGGATGCATTTGGGAATCGCCGCGATTTTGTGTTTTAGCTCGGGTGGCCTGGCTCAGCAGAGACCAGCGTTTCTTGACACCAGCCTGCCACCTGAGCAACGGGCAGCTGATCTTGTCCAGCGTATGACGCTCGAGGAAAAGGCCTCGCAATTGGTGAATGGCGCCCGTGCCATTCCACGGCTTAGCGTTCCGGCCTACAACTGGTGGAGCGAGGCACTTCACGGGGTGATCGACACCGGCGTAACCGAGTTTCCCGAGCCGATTGGCCTTGCCGCGACTTTCGACGTACCGGCGATCCATGCCATGGCGATCGATATCGGCACCGAGGGCCGCATTAAACATGTACAAGATGTTCGCGACGGGCACGTGGGCATTATGGGGGGCCTCGACTTCTGGGCTCCGAATCTAAACCTCTTTCGCGACCCGCGCTGGGGCCGCGGCCAGGAGACCTACGGGGAGGACCCGTTTCTGGTTGGCCGCATGGGTGTCGCTTTCGTCACCGGCATGCAGGGCGACGACCCGAAGTATTATCGCGTGATCGCAACCCCCAAACACTACGACGTGCACAGCGGCCCGGAGCCCACGCGCCACTTCGCAGATGTGGATGTGAGCAAGCACGACGAGCTCGACACCTATGAACCGGGTTTCCGCGCTGCCGTTGTCGAAGGCAAAGCCGGATCGGTCATGTGCGCTTACAACGCGATTAATGGCGAACCCGCTTGCGCCAACCAATACCTGCTTCAGGATCAGCTTCGTGGCAAGTGGGGCTTTCAGGGATATGTTGTCTCCGACTGTGGCGCGGTCCGTGATATTTTCACCGGCCACCATTACCGGCCGACGCAAGCCCAGGCCGCGGCCATTTCGGTCTTGCGTGGTATGGACAACGAATGCTTCGGCTCCCAGGCCGACTTGAACGAGTATGACTACAAACCTTATGTTGAGGCCGTGCAGCAGGGTTATCTGCCCGAAAGTGCGGTGGACACCGCGCTCATTCGCCTCTTCACGGCCAGGATCAAACTGGGCATGTTTGACCCGCCGGGCACTGACCCTTACTCGAACATCGACGAAAAGGAACTCGACAGCCCCGAGCACCGCGCCCTTGCCCGCAAATTGGCCGATGAGTCATTGGTACTGCTAAAAAACGATGGCACCCTGCCACTCAGGATGAGCGGCATTAGGATAGCCCTCATCGGGCCTCTTGCAAATCAAACCAGAGTTCTTCTCGGCAACTACAACGGATCCCCAACGCACACAGTGTCAATCCTTGAAGGCCTGCGCAAGGAATTCTCGGGCGCAACCGTTGAGTACGTGCCGGGAACGCAGTTCTTAAGCCTCGAGGCCGACCCGGTTCCCGCCACCGCGCTGACGTTCGACGGCAAGCCCGGCATCAAGGCCTTTTATTCCAAACTCGACATGAGCGACATTAACCATCCTGAGGCAATGAAGGCGTTAGCGGAACGCACGGAACCCGGGATCAATGCGTCTGCTCAGCGATTGCCCGATGATGTTGCCAATGTTCGGCCGCTCAGCATCCGCTGGGAGGGCGAGATTACGGCGCCTGAGACGGGCGACTACAACCTTGGCCTCAAGGCCAACGGCTTCTTTCGCGTGCAGCTGAACGGCAAAGGCGTCACCTCCGCATTCGGCGGCAAGCCCAACGAGGCTGAGTTGGGACGTGTGCATCTCGAAGCCGGCAAACCCGCTGAGCTGCGCGTGCAGTACTCCCCGATGGGAGGCGCAATGCCCGACGCCACGCTTGTCTGGTCGAAGCTCGATTTGAAGGCGCAGCCCGAGGCCATTGCAGCGGCCCGGGGCGCAGACGTGGTGGTTGCCGTTCTTGGAATCACTAGTGAGTTGGAAGGCGAGGAGAGGCAAGTGAACGAGCCTGGCTTTCTGGGCGGCGATCGAACCAGCATCGATCTGCCTCAGCCTGAGGAAGATCTTCTCGAAGCCTTGGTCGCCGTCGGCAAGCCTGTCGTGCTCGTTCTCACCAACGGGAGCGCGCTCTCAGTCAACTGGGCCAAGGATCACGTCAATGCCATTCTCGATGCGTGGTATCCAGGCGAAGAGGGTGGGACCGCAGTAGCTGAAACGCTCTCGGGAAGGAACAATCCCGCCGGTCGCTTGCCCGTCACCTTCTACACCGGCGTCGATCAGCTTCCGCCCTTCGAGGACTACTCGATGAAGAATCGCACCTATCGCTACTTTGAAGGTACGCCGCTCTATCCATTTGGCTACGGTCTGAGTTATACGACATTTTCTTACAGCGAACTATTACTTCCGTCTAGTCCCGTTGCTGCCGGGCAATCTATGACTGTTGAAGTCACGGTGACGAACACGGGCTCGCGCGCGGGCGACGAAGTGGCTCAACTCTATCTCAGCTTCCCGGATGTCGCGGGCGCTCCGATTCGCGCCCTTCGCGGCTTCCAGCGCCTTCACCTCGATCCTGGCCGGTCGGAAAGAGTACATTTCAACCTGAAACCCCGCGACTTGAGCATGGTTACTGAAGCGGGAGCGCCGATCATCCCGGAGGGTAAGTATGCTGTATCGATCGGCGGCGGACAGCCAAACACCGGCGCTCCAACGGTCGAAGGGACCTTCGAGATGGAAGGCTCTGTCGTGTTGACTGAATAGCCGTCCCGAAACTGATGCCACGATTTCCGCGAGCATTGTCGGGGCCAGTTCATTCCTGGTCTGGGGGACATCCATGACGAAGCGAATGACTCGCCGAGAGCTCCTTAAAGATGTCGGTGCTGCGGGAGCTACGACTCTATTGGCAGTTAGTTCAGGGAAGTCAATGCCCTCCGGGGATCCGTTGAAGCATGCGGCGCAAGCGGAATCCCCCGCTCCCGAATTACCGCAGTCGGGCGGCGATGAGAAATCAGTTTCTCTCAATTCGCAAGCGTTCCTCGGTCCGCACGAGAATCCTCTGGTGGAATTGACTGCAGGGAACATGATCGTCACATTCGACCGAAGATACGGTTCGATCTCCTCGATCACCAGGAGGGCTGACCCGCTGGGAACGAACTTCATCGGGAACGAACAAAACACGCCGGCGTGGATGTCTCGAATTCCCGCTGGACCGGAGATCTGGTGACTCATGTTTGGGATGTCACTGATACCAACCCGGGCCATCGCAATTGGTCCCCCCGTTCGAACTTTGTCCTGAAGGGAAAGTGGAGGCCGTCACGCGCACAGCTAGGCAGCGCGGATCACTTTGGGCCAGGTGTGGTGAGTGTCGCCCAATTGCAGCAGGAGCTTGAGCAGCGCGGATGGAGACCTGCACCGGACAAAAATCCGCAGGTGCTTGGAGTAGAAGGCAAAGTTCAACTGGACCTGACCGATCCGATGGGCACCCGGGTTGAATTCATGGAGTTCCTGCCGATCAAAACTCCGTGCTGTTCCCCTTACTTAGGCTCTCAGCCCTCGCCGGACTCCAATCAATGGTAGGGGGAGAAGAAGCAGATGGGAATCGTGCCGTTGGCAGCGAAAGACTCCGATCGGAATGGAACCGCGAGGACATGCACAATCGCATTTGCCCTGTGTTTCGCATTCGCGAGCGCAATCGCTCAGCCCAGTCCGCCCACCCCTGACGGTAAACCTGCGTCGTCGCCTGGCTCGGGCGACAGCCGCCGCCTTCACATTGCGAAGTTTGATGACACCGAGGATCGCACGTTGCTGGCCACGGAAAATCGCGCGCACGAACTGGGAATTCTTGGTGTCGCAGTTGTGGCTTATTTCGATGGTGACAGTGTTCGATCGTGGGTTTCGAAGATGATCATTGTGGGTAGTGGCATCGAGGATCAGCCCGCGCAGAACCAAAAGATGTACAATCTGCTCGCAATTGCTTATTCCAAGGCGTCGGAAATGGCCGATACGTTGAAGAACAGTGGTAGTCACGTCCGTCCCCCTCTCACTGGGAATTTGGTTGGAACGGTGGCGCAATCGCGCGGGGGAAACATGGTTACCTCGTTGCTGCCTTCAGCGGACGAAAGGGAGACCAGGACTTCAGCGTTTCGACAGCCGGCATCGCGGAGATGAAGAAGGGACTGTAGATTGCGGTGAACAGATTTTTTTGCAATAAAAGGTGAGGGGACATGATTTCAATTTCTCGTCGTCGGTTTCTCGAGAGTGGAGCGATCGCTGGAGCTTCGTCACTCTTGTCCGTGGCTCCCGGCAAGATCCACGCCGCGCTCGCCGGAGCGCCCATTGGCATTCAACTCTATACGGTTGGAAAGGAGCTTCAGAGCGATGTGCGCGGCACTCTAAGGCAAATCGCCGCCATCGGCTACACCGAAGTGGAAACCGCAGGCTTTGCCGGTCTGACCGCCCGGGAGTTCCGCGACGAACTCAGGCGCGCGGGAATTCATTGCCACAGTGCTCACATGCAGTGGAACGTCCAGGACCTCGGCGCCCTCTTCGATGATGCGCACGCGCTTGGAGTCAATTTCGTCGTAAGCTCAGCGTTGTTCTCATCCGGATCTGGCGACGGATCGACAGTAGATGGCTACAAGAAGCTGGCAGCGAAGTTGAATGGCATCGCGCAAAAAACGCATGACGCAGGTTTGCGATATGCGTACCACAACCACAACTTCGAGTTCAAAGACCTGGGGGCCGGAATCATCGGCTACGACATTTTATTGAGCGAGACGGATCCGGCACTCGTTCAATTCGAACTCGATTGCGGGTGGATGATCGCGGCGGGATCCCAGCCGATCGAATACTTCATAAAGTATCCTCGCAGCTACAGGATGCTGCATATCAAGGATTTCGTCGCTGGCAGCAAGATCGGTACGTCACTGGCGTCAGGTCTCAGGCCCCAGGGCACCGAACTCGGAAGAGGGCATATCGATTACAAGCCGATCCTCGATGCGGCTGCCGCCACAGCGGTCAAATTCTACTACGTTGAACAGGAACCACCTTTCCTCGATATGTCGGCCCTGAATGCCGCCAAAGTGGACTACGAGTATCTTCGCAGGCTTTAGGAGAAGGCTCCTTACCGAAGGGCACGCAAATCCGAAGAACGATCGATCCGGCGTCAAAATGTGGGGTAATGAAACCCGTTGAGAACAGTTACGGACGAGAAAGCAGAGGGGTGCATATGAATCGTCGCACATTTGTTCAGCTCGCTGCGGGGGCAACACTAGCACAACCGCTGCTCACCGATGCGCTCCACGCGACCACCAGTCCAACCAGGTTCCGGTTTTCGGTCATGCTGTGGACCCTTGAGAAGCAATTTCCCTTCGAGCGCTGCGTCGAAATCGCAGCAGAGGCGGGTTACAACGGAGTTCAGCTCGTGGGAGAGTTTCAGAAGTGGACCGCGGAAGATACTCAGCGGATCATGAGCCGTATCCATTCTCTAGGCCTCGTTGTCGATTCCATGAGCGGTGTGCGGGCCGGCTTCGCGACCACTTCCGAAACCGAGATCTTTATCTCGCAATTTAAGGATCAGCTTGAAGCGGCGAAGCGGCTTGAATGTCCACAGGTCATTCTTCTATCGGGCAAGCGCGTGCCGGAATTAAGCCACGCTGCACAAACGCAGGCGGCGGTCGAGAATCTTAAGCGCGCTGCAGATCTCGCCGCCAATGATCATATTGAGATCGTAATTGAACCGATTGATGCGCTTGAAAATCCCACGATCCTTCTTGAGACAGTGACCGACGCTTTCGACATCGTTGGGCAGGTCGGCAGGCCGAATGTGAAGGTCCTTTATGACTTCTATCATGAGCAGCGCGGGTTCGGTAATTTGATCGAAAAACTCGTCAATCACATCGATCAAGTCGGGCTTGTTCACATCGCCGATGTCCCGGGACGACACGAACCCGGTACAGGCGAAATAAACTACGCGAATATTTATCGCAAGCTCGCCGATCTTCGCTACAAGAGATTCATTGCCATGGAATTCTATCCAACCGGGGATGCCGTCGATTCGCTCAAGAATGCACGCATCGAAGTCACGCAGGCTATCCAAGGCGGTTGTCTTTCCACGCCAGATTGAGCCTGTACCTCGAACTATATGAAAATCAAAATCTCATTTTTGACGCGGTTGGGCAGCTGTCATTGGCCTATGGCAAGGAAATGCTACGAAGATACGTTGCAAGAACACAATGCGCTGATTGTTTACGAATGTGAAGGGTGAATTCGGACATGTTGGAGCCTAACTTTATAAAGGCGGCGTTAGGCTGCTTGATTCTAGGCGCGGTTCTTGATGCTGCTGCAATACTCAGCAACTTGCAGAAATCCGTTGCCGCACAACGGGCTCCTCTGATTTCTAAATCGGCAATTCGCCAAACTGCTCGTCCCAGCAAACGGCAAGGATAATAATAGCTTTCGGAAAATGTCAACGTTGAAGTTATCGTTATTCTTCGGCGCGACGCCGCCAATGCGGCCGGAACAATGAGTCTGGGCCGGAACTGACGTTGCATCTGCCGTTTATGACCCCTGTGTTGCGCTCAACTCCTCAAGTTGACGAGGAATTCTGGTCCCTTGCGCTCCATGTCCTTGATCGCCCTCGCCAGAATGGGGATGAGCCCCTTGACAAGCTTTGCCGCCAGGCCTAATCTGATCCATCAAGTACGTTACCGTTAACTGTTGCGATTCCAATTCACTTTGTGGGTGCCGGCCGTATGCGCAGGGTCTCCCGCCAGCTCGGTAGAAATGCTTTGAATCCGCTCTGGCCGGGCTAACGCTGCGGCGCAGGGTGTCGGTGCAGCCGAAAGGAAACCCATGGGCGATTGAGGTCCACGGCAACACCGGCTCCAATGCTATCCACATCCCATTTATCTTCACAGTCTTCTCGATGGAACAGGCGATAACCGAATAAAACGTAGCGTGGCGCTGTGGAGCGGAGTTGGGGAAGAGGGGTATTTCGGTCTTGAGGCTAGATGCAGGAGAAACCAATCATGAAGCGCAGATCATTCCTGTTAGGTGGAGCAGCCATTTTCGCATGGGCTCGAGTCGCTAAGCCCGGATGTTCGGAGGTATTTCGCGGGCGCGTCCCGGATGGGCCCTTTGAACCCGACTGGGAATCGCTCAAGTCATACCGCTGCCCGGATTGGTATCGCGATGCAAAACTCGGTATCTGGGCGCACTGGAGCCCGCAATGCGTCCCGGAGCAGGGCGATTGGTACGCGCGAGGTATGTATGTTCAGGGATCGCGTCAATATGAGTACCATGTAAAGACATATGGACATCCGTCGAAGTTCGGATATAAGGACATCTGCCATCTATGGAAAGCCGAGAGATGGGACCCGGAAGCTCTTGTGAAGCTTTATAAGCGCGCGGGAGCCGAATATTTCGTTGCGCTGGCCACGCACCACGACAACTTTGATTGCTGGAGTTCGAAGTACCAGCCTTGGAACTGCGTGAATGTAGGTCCGAAGCGCGACATCGTGGGGGCCTGGGCCAAAGTGGCGCGTTCTCACGGGCTGCGATTTGGCGTCAGCTATCACGGGACGCCAGGTCGTGTGTGGGACGAATTTTTGCCCGTGCGCTACGACAGCGACATTACTGGTCCGCTCGCGGGAGTTCCTTACGACGGCATGCAGACGATTGCCGATGGGAAGGGCAAATGGTGGGAGGGCATGGACCCTCAGATGATTAACGGCAAACCCCACCGGAAGAACACACCGTGCCCGGAGTTCGTCAAGCAGTTCATGCTACGCGTACAGGATGTTATCGATAGCTATAACCCGGATCTGCTGTACTTTGACGACAACGCGCAGTTTGACTTCGACGACGGCGGCAATCTGAATTTGAAGGTGTGGCTTGGAATTCCGGACCTGGCGCCCCAAATCATGGCGTATTACTACAACAAGAACATGCAGGCGCACGGCGGCCGCCTGGAAGGCGTGCTGAACCTCAAGACCGTTCCTGAGCCTGTCTGGGGTACACTCACCCGCGACTTCGAGGCGGCGCTGGAAGACAAGCTGCAGGAGGATCCCTGGCAAACGGACGCCTGCATCGGGGGTTGGCACTATAGCCGCGCTATCTTTGAGAACCACAGATACCAGAAGCCTTCGTTGATCATCCCTATGTTCGTCGACATCGTGAGCAAGAATGGAAACCTTCTACTCAACATTCCGCTACCCGGTTACGGTGAGCCGGATAGCGACGAGATGGCATTTCTGAGCGAACTCATCGATTGGCAAGAGATCAACTCCGAAGCGATCAAGGGTACACGCCCCTGGAAGGTCTATGGAGAAGGTCCGTCGACAAATGCCCCAAAGATCGGGTCCTATCAGTTGAATCGCCTTAAGTTCGACGCCACGGATATTCGATTCACCACCAAAGGCGACGCTTTGTACGCAATCGCGCTGGGCTGGCCGTCTGACGGCAAGTTTCTCATCACATCGCTCGCTAATGGCTCGGCAAACTATCCTGGTCAGATCGTGAAGGTGGAACTGCTTGGATCGAAGTCGAATGTTTCGTGGACGCGAGGAACACAGGGCCTGGAGATTCAAGTACCAGATTCTCCACCGTGTAAATATGCGTACTCGTTCCGGATCCTTCCGGCCTCAGTTATCCGTCCACTTCGAAACCTGTAAGGCGACCTTCAGGTTCTACAAACCTGAATCCGCCACCGCGGTGACGCGCGATCGGTCTTTCCTGACGTCGCCACTACCCCCTCCATGGCCCGCGTTCAGATCACCTACACCGACCCCGGGCAAGCGGACCCGGTTTGCCGGGCGCGGAATGCGGCGCGCTGCTCCGTTCAGGGAAGGCTGGATTCGTAAGCGTCCCCGACGTGCAGGGACATGGGTTCCGTGCTGGAGGACCGTCCCTCAGTCTTGTCTCTTAACCGCGAGGACCAACAGAGATTCGAGGCCATGCCCTGGTTGCTGCAGGTATCGAGCCTCGCTTCGACGATATTGGTTCGCATTCAGATGGAACCGATGCAAGAAAGATTGCCGGCGGAGACAGATGGCGGTTTATTGGGTCGCAGCCAGGAGGCAAAATGGAAACCCCGGACAAAGGCCTTTGGACATGCCGGACCCCGGGGTGCGGCGGGCCGACGAGCCATTTGGCATGCCATCGCGAATTGGCAAGAATTCTCGCTATGATGCGGAATCTGATCGGGACGAAAGCGTTCGGCGGGTGGTTCAGGTGCGTGAACCGCATGGCATTCGTCACCGTTCTCGCAGCAGTCTGGGCGGAATCCAGGTGCCCGGCATCGGATCTCCAGACTAAGCAATTGCCTGTGCTCACGACGGCTCGTCAGGTCCACGGCCTTACCGTCGAACAAGCGAGTCTGGGCTACCCGGTTCGACTGCGCGGAGTGGTCACATTTTGGGATCCATATCAGGAAGGCCACAGAGCGCTTTTTATCGCTGACAGCACAGGCGGCGTATTCGTGGCGCCTGGCTTCGCACCCAATCTTCCCCTCCATGCCGGTTCGCTCGTTGAGGTTTCCGGAGTAAGCGACCCCGGCGGATACTCGCCCATGGTCACGAACTCGTCGATACGCATTCTTCCCGGCACGAAATCGCTTCCTGCCGCTCGCGCGGTTGCGCTGGCGCAGCTCCTCAATGGGTCGGAGGATTGCCAATGGGTAGCGCTGCGAGGAATTGTGCGCTCCGTGGAACTGGACGGAATGCATGTTGTGCTGACTGTGGCTACAGCGGATGGTACGATCACCGCGACAACCGACAAGGAGGAGGGTGCCAACTACTCCGCACTTGTGGATTCGGAGATCGTCATCAGCGGCGTGGCGGCTCCACTGGTCAATTTGAGGCGCCAGATGACCGGGGCACGTCTTCTATTTCCAGGAATGAAGACCATCACTGTCACGGAGCCTGCGCCGCCGGATCCGTTCCTGCTGCCGGTGCAATCCCTCAGCAGCCTGCTGCAATACTCGCCGCAGGGCGACAGTCCGCATCGGATTCATGTCCGCGGCCGAGTCACGCTTTGGTGGCCCGGACAAACCGTGTGTATCGTGGACCAGACTGCCGGGCTCTGTATCGAGACCACCGATCGCACTGTGCTCAACGAGGGGGACCTGATCGACGTGGCCGGTTTTCCGGAGCGGAAAGACTACCTTCCGAGTATCACCGCCGCGACGCTCAAACCGGCCGGGAGCGGCGGATCGGTGACGCCGGTGGGAATGTCGGCGGTGAGTGCTCTTGACACCGGCCAAAAGGATCCCGGCACGGTTTCGCAGGCGGCACATACTGAATTATCAATGGCGAACGCCTTTGCGACTGACCACAACGGAGAACTTGTCCGCATCGAGGGCACGCTCGTCAGCGAAAATCGAGGGTTGAATGGTTCGACGTTACTTCTGTCGTCCGGAGGGATCGTCTTCCCCGCCGTCTTGCCGCCGGAGGCGATGAGAAGTGAAAAACAACTTGAATCCCGATGGGCGGATGGAAGCAGGGTAGTGGTGACGGGCGTCTTCGTCGGGAAAGCAGATCAACAGCGATCCGCCCGGCAGGAGGGCATCGCACGCTTCGAGTCTTTTCAGATTCTGCTGAGGTCGCCGCAGGATGTGCTCATTCTGAGTGCTCCTTCCTGGTGGAATGGCGAGCATTCACTCGAGGTTCTTGGCCTCTCAGTACTCACCATGTTAGCCATTCTCGGGTACCGTGAAAGGAAAACCCGCCGCGAGATCGGCTCTCTTGCTTACGTGGAGCAACGACGCGGCCGCATCCTGGAAAGCATCAATTCTTCCGAACCCCTGGCTAAAATCCTAGAGCGGATTACTCAGCTGGTTTCACTTCGGCTCAACGGCGCTGCCTGCTGGTGCCAGGTCGCGGACGGAGCCATGCTGGGCAACCGTCCGCCGAGCCTCGCTTCCGCGTCGCTGCGCACTGTCGAACAACCCATCACCGCCCGCTCCGGCCCCACGCTGGGTGCGATCTACGCCGCCATCCATGCGCGAACCAGGCCCACTGCCGCGGAAAAGCAAGCTCTGGCCATGGCCGCGGAATTGGCCACTTTGGCCATTGAAACCTCGCGTCTCCACTCCGATCTCGTGCACCGATCCGAATTCGATCTGCTCACCGATGTACAGAATCGCTTCGTCCTGGAGAAGACGCTTGACGAGATGATTCAAGCGGCCCGCCAATCCGCCGGCATCTTCGGCCTGATCTATATCGACCTCAATGAATTCAAGCAGGTCAATGACGTTTATGGGCATCAGGCCGGAGACTTTTATCTGCAAGAATTGACGCGGCGCATGAAGC
>Ga0224555_1000845_pt1 | contig 46551 bp, 36 predicted proteins | sample 714S23034metaG_FD_180687 | JGI IMG/M metagenome (GOLD analysis project Ga0224555, IMG submission 180687) | Peat soil microbial communities from Stordalen Mire, Sweden - 717 S2 30-34 | ecosystem: Environmental > Terrestrial > Soil > Wetlands > Peat | place: Sweden: Norrbotten County, Stordalen...
AGGTGTGATTTAGCTCACTCCTGTCTCAGTGTGTGCTCGCTCGCACCTGATCCACAACCATAAAATGACCACTGCAGATTACAGGCATATCGTGGCCATTTCGGCCAATTTATGGTTGTAGTGACATCATGTCTCATGCCGCCGCGGGCGCCTCCATGTACGCGGACATTCGGGCGAAAATGTCGTCGGCGCTCGGGGTCTCAACTGGTTCTGCCGCCTCGCGGCTGCGCAACAGCCCATCCATTTCGGCGACGATGTTGGCGGCGTCGGCGGCCGTGGTGACACGCAGCAAATCATGCTTCTTGAGATCCTGAGCGGAGTAGTTGCATAGCCGCTCTTTGACTTGATCCGCAAAGCGGTTGCCCTTGCCCTCTTTCTTTTTCTTCTTTGTGGCCGTGCGTCCCGTGAACCACCGTAATCGCGGCCCACATGGAACGTAACGGTGATGTGGGCCAGGGCCTGAGCGGGCGTCGTTGGTAATCCGAGGCAGGTGTTTTCCTGAAATCAAAGGAGAACATGTTGCCAGAAAAGAGATTACCAATGCGACAGTTACGGGAAGTCCTGCGTCTCTACTTCGAATCACACCTCACTCCGCGGCAGATCGGCTCGATCTGCAAGGTGAGCAAGAGCACAGTCCAGCGATATTTGGAGCGTCTGAAATCGGCGGGTCTGAGTTGGCCGTTGCCGGCCGATCTGGATGACGTGGCGCTTGAGCGGCGCTTGTTTCCGCCTCCGCCGGTGGCGTCGCCCGAGCAGCGTTGCCTGCCAGATTGTGCGGCGATTCACAAGGAACTGAAGAGCCGGAAGAATGTCACCCTTCAGCTTTTGTGGGAAGAGTACAAGCAGGCGAATCCGTTGGGCTACGCCTGCCGCGACGGATCGAGCGTGCTGTACCGGTCCGCGGCCAAGCTCTTCCGCGACCTGGCCGAAGCGCGTGCCGATGGCAGCCTGAGCCGGTTGCTGGAGAGCATCGCGCGTACCGACGTGCTGTTGGTGGATGACTTCGCCATGGCGCCGTTGAACGACGACGAACGCCGCAGCTTCCTGGAGGTCTGCGACGACCGCTATGGCCGGCGTTCGACGGTGCTGACCAGCCAGTTGCCGGTCGCCAGCTGGCACGCGCAGATCGGCGATCCCACCATCGCCGACAGCATCCTGGATCGCCTCGTCAACAACGCCTATCGCATCGAGATGAACGGCGAGTCGATACGCAAGAACAAGAAGGAAGCGGCGGCAAAATCGATCGGAGGCCGCTCATGAGCGCCCCTCGGTTGATCCTCAAACAGCCCACCGGATGGTTCGCCGCCGGCCGGGAGTTTGCGCAGGCTATCCCGCTGCTCACCGATGGAGCCTTCACGCTCTACGTCCATGCCTGCTTGATGGCCAATCGTCATACCGGGCGTCTCGATGCCACGGTGGATGAGCTGGCGCGAGCGATGACAAGAGCGCCAACCGCGGTCGTAACGAACCTGGATGAACTGGAGGCGCGCGCCGTCTGCCGCGTGACCAGAAACGGCGGCTCACAGCTTGTGCTCGAAATCCGCGACCGCTTCTGGCCGTACCAACGACAACAACCGCTTGGCCGCTCTGCGTCTGAGGCGGAGTTCGTCGGGAAGGTGCGCGAACTTTTCCTGGCCCCAGCCTGCGTCCAGGCCAGCTTCTCGGCTGCCAACGAAAAGCTGGCGCTCGACATGTACCGGCGAAGCGTCTCCATGGAACAGATCTCGCGGGCTATCCTGCTGGGCTGCGCCCGCAAGTACGTTTCCATGCTCAACGCCGGAAGCCGAACCCCAATCGCCAGCCTGCAATACTTCGCCGAAATCGTCGAGGAAGTGAGTGAGCCGGCGATACCGGAAAGCTACTGGGAACCGCTTCGCCCGAAGGTGGCGCGGATGGAACAACAATGGCAGAGACGAAGTCAGGCAACACCTTGACGCCACAACCCGCGGGGCAGCCCCGGCTGCCCCGCATCACCGGAACGCCGGCCCACATCCAACGGAATCGTGGCCCACATGAAACGGAATGATGGCCCACTTCCAACGGAATCCACGATCCTGCCACTCGGCAAGACGGAAACGGAATGATGCTACTTGATGTTTTACTTACCCTTTTCTTGACTCATGTGGGCCACGTAGCTAATGTAAGAAAACAACCAGCGTCGCTTCGCTCCGACTCTGGCCCACATCACCGGAATCGGTGGCCCGCTTCACCGGAATACGCACTAGGGCCGACCAGCATAACTTATTGACAATACAAGCGATATAGCTGATTTCGGCCACGCATCTGCTCTTTGCCGCTACATTACTGTAGTCGAAATTGTAGCTGTCAAAACCTCCGAGGCAAATTCAGTGGAATTCCCAATGGAATTCCAGACAATTCGCCTTCTGATCTTCCCGCAAAGATTCCGCGCGTTGCATCGATCCGCCAAACGAGGTCGAGTCACCCGGCATTCCGGTCGCGAAATCCCGTAGGATTGGTTCAAACAGCCCGACTCGTGCCATTCTCTCGTTGGCTAAGTTGCAAATCGCAGAGAACGCGCTATTCTGATTGCGACATCACGTTTCACCTGAGCGTAGCGCTAGCCTCCGTTACGAGCCCAGCGACTTGTTGCGTGCGGGTTGCGGACTCTGCCGGGATTTGCAGGATTCTGCCGAGATAAGTTGCTTATCTTATTTAGAATCATTGACTTCTGTAGGCTTCACAACCCGTAGGTCGGCGATTCAATCCCGGCCTCCGCCACCATTCCAATCAAAACCATCCGCAGCGACCTGCAAGCCCGCGGAATGCTAGACTTTCGCTATTGCAACGCGAACGAGAGACCGCATGAAAACCCTCCCCGCCCTGGCCACTGCTCTGCTGCTTGCCTCCACGGCCCTCTGTTTCGGCCAGCGGTTCGAAATCACAGTCCCCGTCACAGCGCGCCTCAATGGACATCTGGTCCTCGTCTTCGCGAAGAATGACAAGGACGAGCCGCGCATGCAGCTTTCTGAGGACTATCTCTCCGCGCAGGGCTTCGGCGTCGACGTCGAGGACCTCGCGCCCGGCAACCCCATCGTCGTCGATACCAGAACTTTCGGCTACCCGCGCCGCTCCCTCTCGGATCTCGATCCTGGCGACTATTACGTCCAGGCCGTCTTCAATGTCTACGAGCCATTCCATCTCGCCTCCGGCAAGACCGTCTGGCTCCCGCCAGACAAAGGCGAAGGCCAGCATTGGAACCTCAAGCCGGGCAACCCATTCAACAAGCCGGTCAAACTCCATTTCGACCCCAAATCGCAGCCAACCATCAAGCTCACCCTCGATCAGGTCATTCCGCCCATCGAGGGCACTGACCAGGACCCGGTCGTCATGGCCGCAAAAGACCCCGGCGCAAAGTGGCTCAAGTACATGCGCCTTCGCAGCGAGAAGCTAAGCAAGTTCTGGGGCCGCGACACCTGGCTGGGAGCTTGGATTCTGCTTCCCGACGGCTTCGACGAGCACCCCAACGCGAAATACCCGCTGGTCGTCTATCAGGACCACTATCATCCCGGCTTCGGTCCCGTGCCCTTTGTCACCACGCCGCCCGACCCCAAATCCCCCGCTGCCCGCCGCCTCCAAAACGGCTACCGCTTCTTTCAGGACTGGACTTCGGGCCGTCTCCCGCGCGTCATCCTGATTTACGTGCAGAACGCCAACCCGTACTACGACGACTCGTATGTGGTCGATTCAGCCAACGTCGGCCCTTACGGTTCGGCCATCAACGAAGAGCTGATTCCGGCCATCGAGCGGAAGTATCGCGCCATCGGCCAGGGCTGGGCCCGCGCCACCTTCGGCGGTTCCACCGGCGGATGGGAGGCGCTTGCCACCCAGGTTTTCTATCCCGACATGTACAACGGCACGTATGTGGCCTGCCCCGATCCCATCGATTTTCACGCCTACCAGAACATCGACCTCTACAACGACACCAACGCCTTCGTCCGCAAGGGCGATTTCGCCGAGGTCCCCATCGCCGGCGACCGCAAGCCGGACGGAACCATCATCGCCACCACCGGCGGAGAAATGGCCTATGAATATGTGCTCGGCACGCACGGAAGATCGACCGAGCAGTGGAACATCTGGCAGGCGGTCTACTCGCCCGCCGGCGCCGACGGCTATCCCGCCCAGATCATCGATCCCGTTACCGGCGATATCGACAAGACCGTCCTCGCGTACTGGCACAACCACTACGATTTGGCCGCCATCCTCAAGCGCGACTGGCCCACGCTTGGACCGAAGCTCGAAGGCAAGCTCCACCTCGCGGTCGGCGACGGCGACACCTACTTCCTCAACAACGCCGTCCACATGCTCCAAACCCAACTGGAAGCCACGCGCAATCCCCACTCCGACGCCACCTTCCAATATGGCCCCGGCATGCCCCACTGCTACACCGGCGGCCCGCCGGAGTACACCATGCAGCAGAACAACGCCAACTGGGCGCAGCGCGTACTTCCCCTCATGGTCGACCACATGCTTGCCACCGCTCCCGAAGGCGCCGACACCAAGTCCTGGCGCTATTGACTGTCACGCGCCTTTCTTTTCCAAGCCAGCCCACAAAGCTCCGTGCCCCAGGTCTTCCGCCGTGGCGGACCGCTCCGGAGAGACCTGGGAAATCCATACACCCAACCGTCCTCCGTCGGTTGCTCAACAAAAGCCCCGTGCCCCATCCTTTCCGCTTTTTTCTGCGGAAAGGGTGGGAAACCACAAACCTCAACCCACCCGCTGTTTCCTGTCCCCGGTTCCTGTTCCCTAGTCCCTGGTTCCCTCTTCCCCCCCACCCAGGAAAGAACTATGATGGCTGCGGTCCGTGCTCGGCACGGCAAACGTCTTGAAGAAGGGACCTTTCCCCATGAGCACCGTCCAGCCCGCCCTCAAATCCTATGAAATGCTGATCGGCGGCGAATTCGTCGCCTCCGCAAAAACCCTTGAAGTCGTCAACCCCGCCACCGAAGAAATCATCTCCCAATTCCCAAGCGGCACGGTCGCAGACGTGAACTCCGCCGTGCTGGCCGCAGAAAAGGCGCAGAAGCCCTGGGCCGCACTGCCCGCCATCCGCCGCGCCACCCACCTCCGCGAGATCGCCGCCCTCCTTCGCGCCAATCGCGAATCCCTCGCCCGCGTCATCACTGAGGAGCAGGGCAAAATCCTCTCCCTCGCCCAGATCGAAGTCGACTTCTCCGCCGACTACCTCGACTACATGGCCGAATTCGCGCGCCGCTATGAAGGCGAGATCATCCCCAGCGACCGCCCCGGAGAAAATATCCTTCTCTACAAGGCCCCCATCGGCGTCATCGCCGGCATCCTGCCCTGGAACTTCCCCTTCTTCCTCATCGTGCGCAAGATGGCCCCCGCCCTGGTCACCGGCAACACCATCGTCATCAAGCCCAGCAGCGAGACCCCCAACAACGCCTTCGAATTCGCCCGCCTCGTTGCTCAATCCTCACTCCCCAAGGGCGTCTTCAACCTCGTCTCCGGCGCCGGCTCTGTGGTCGGCAACGCGCTCGCCAGCCATCCCAAAGTCGGAATGGTCTCGCTGACCGGCAGCGTCGAGGGCGGCGTCGCCGTCATGCGCGCCGCTGCTGAAAACGTAACCAAGGTCTCCCTCGAACTGGGCGGAAAAGCCCCGGCCATCGTCGCCGCCGACGCCGACATCGACCTCGCCGTCCGCGCCATCCGCGCCTCCCGCATCATCAACACCGGACAGGTCTGCAACTGCGCCGAGCGCGTCTACGTTCACGAATCCATTGCCGCCGGGTTCACCGCCAAGATCGTCGCCGCCATGCAACAGACCGTGGTCGGCGACCCCTTCGACCCAACCACCGAAATGGGTCCTCTGGTCAGCAACCGCCAGCGCGAACTCGTCGCCGTCGCCGTCCACCAGGCCCTCCACGACGGCGCCAAACTCGAAACCGGCGGCGGCAATCATCCAGCCAGCGCCGGCTACTACTTCCAGCCCACAGTCCTCACCAACTGCCGCCAGGAAACTTCCATCATGCAGCAGGAGACCTTCGGCCCCGTTCTGCCCATCGCTACGTTCACCCACCTCGACGAAGCTTTCGCCTGCGCCAACGACTGCGAGTACGGGCTCACCTCCTCCATTTACACCCGCTCGCTCGACGTCGCCATGCGCGCCTGCAATGAACTCAAGTTCGGCGAGACCTACGTCAATCGCGAAAACTTCGAAGCCATGCAGGGCTTCCACGCCGGTTGGCGCAAGTCCGGCATCGGCGGCGCAGACGGGAAGCACGGCCTTGAAGAGTACCTCCAGACCCACGTCGTCTACATGAACTACGACCTCAACAAGCAATAGCTGGAGAATCTAAAGAGCCTTCAATTTCCCGGAAGTCCGTTCCACACAATTCCACCAATGAGGGTTTCCCGGATTTCGGTTTTCAGATCCGGGAACCCCCAAATCTTCACCCGCCGCGCCCCTGGAGGCCCCTCCCCGGCTAATGCCCGTTGCCTCCGCGCGACTGTTCCAACTCCTGCATCTTGACACTGAAAAAGTCTTCCTGTTGATTTTGTTTGCAATTGGTCGGAGCGGCTCGGATAATGCCCCCAGTTCCCCGCTGTTCCCCAGTCGGAGCCCCAATAAGACGCAACCCTGCACAGGCTCTTAAGGCACGTTTCTGTGCAGACAACGGAGCGCTGCCTGGGATGTACGCAACGGTTCCGGAACGCGGTCAGACGCGCACTGCTGAAGCTGCTCTCTCGCTTTGACATTTCGCCAAACCAGGCAAAGAGATGGATCAATGAACGCGATCGCGCCCGAGCAACAGCGCAGGAGATTCAAGACGCGGATATTTTGTCAAACCCGTATCGAATCTCGGAGGTCGATCTCGGCGGCGCTGGCGACTTGCCTGTATCGATCAGCGCGATTGACCCAGGTTTGATGCCAGACGCTACAATTGCGGCCAGGCATCCAGTCCCCAAGCCATCCTCCGTCAGCTCGCCCTCTCACTTCCGCAGAGTCCGTGCCGCTCTCGTCTCGATGCTTACCGAAGCCCTCACGCCGCGCGCGCTGAGCGCGGCGCGAGGGCTTCGGGTTCACTACTGTGCGGTATAGGTGTAGTCAGCAGACTGCCAGACTGCGTCGATCTCCCACCAAAGCCGAACGTACACGGGCACCCCGGTGGTCGGCAGATCGCTGACGGTGACAGTGGTAGCCGTTGTTGCACCCGATTCATACAGGTTGTGCGAGCCCACTCCGGTGGTGCCCACGTAGAGTTGGTACGCCGCCGGCCCGGCTCCGGCCGTCCACGTAAAGGCCACGCTGGAACCTGCCAAAGTACTGCCCGGCGCGGGAGTGGTGAGCACCGGAAGCACCGGTGTGCCCGCTTCGGTGTAGGTGTAGTCGGCAGAGGACCAGGTGGTGCCAATCTCCCACCACAGCCGCGCGTACACGGTCACCCCGGCGGTCGGCAGAGTGCTCACGGTGACGGTGGTAGCCGTCGTTGCACCCGATTCATACAGGTTGTGCGAGCCCACTCCGGTGGTGCCCAGGTAGAGTTGATACGCACTTGGCCCGCCCCCCGCCGTCCACGTGAAAGCCACGCTGGAACCTGGCAGCACACTGCCCGGCGTGGGAGTGGTGAGCACCGGAGACACCGGCGAGCCCGCTTCGGTGTAGGTGTAGTCGGCAGACTTCCAGGCGGCGTCGATCTCCCACCACAGCCGGGCGTACACCTTCACCCCGTAGGTTGGCAGGTTGTTCACGGTCACTGTGGTGGCCGTCGTTGAACCCGATTCATAGAGGTTGTGCGAGCCCACTCCGGTGGTGCCGAGATAGAGCTGATAAGCCGCCGGCCCGGCCCCGGCCGTCCACGTGAAGGCCACGCTGGAACCTGACAGCACACTGCCCGGCGTGGGAGTGGTGAGCACCGGAAGCACCGGTGTGCCCGCCTCGGTGTAGATGTAGTCGGCAGACTTCCAGACTCCGCTGACTTCCCACCACAGCCGTGCGTACACGGTCACCCCGTTGGTCGGCAGACCGCTCACGGTTACAGTGGTAGCCTTGGTTGCACCCGAGTTATACAGGTTTTGCGAACCCACTCCGGTGGCGCCCAGCCACAGTTGGTAATCCATGACGCCGGCGCTCGGCGTCCACGCGAAGGCCACGGTGGAACCCGACAGGATGCGGCCCGGAACGGGAGTGATGAGCACTGGAGGCACTGGCGTTCCCGACTCGAAGTAGATGTAGTCGGCAGACTTCCAGACTCCGCTGAGTTCCCACCACAGCCGGGCGTACACCGGCGCCCCGTTTGCCGGCAGACCGCTCACGGTCTCAGTGGTAGCCGTCGTTGCACCCGAGTCATACAGGTTTTGCGAGCCCACTCCGGTGGTGCCCAGCCACAGTTGGTAAGACGCGGGCCCGCCCCCGGCCGTCCACGTGAAGGCCACGCTGGAACCGGACAGAACACTGCCCGGCGCGGGAGTGGTGAGCACCGGAGGCACCGGTGTGCCCGATTCGGTGTAGGTGTAGTCGGCAGACTGCCAGACTCCGCTGATTTCCCACCACAGACGGGCGTACACCGTTACTCCCCATGTGGGCACAGTTACGGTCTTAGTGGTTGCTGTCGTAATACCCGAGTTGTACAGGTTGTACGAGCCCACTCCGGTTGTTCCCAGATTCAGTTCGTACGCTGTGATCGCGCTCCCGGGCGTCCATGTGAAGGTCACGCTGGAGCCGGTAAACGTGCTGCCAGGCGTGGGAGTGGTAAGAGCTGCGGGGAGGGCAACCGTGAAGGTTGTCGTCTTTTTGGTCTCAGTGTTGCCCGCGTTATCCACGCTCCAGTACTTGACGGAATGGTTGCCGCCCGTTGAGACGGTGAAGGGGGCGGAATAGGTGATTGTCGCTCCGCCATCGAGTTGGTAGTAGGTGATCGCGACGCCGCTGCCGCCGGTGTCGGTGGCGCTGAGGGTCACCGTTGCGGATGGATCATAGTCGGCGCCAACCTTGGTTCCGCTCAGAGTTGCCGTGGTAACCGGCGAGCTCAGGTCGATGCTGACCCATATATAAGGCTCGGTGGAGAAGTTGCCGGCATTGTCCTCGGTGAAGTAGTAGATGTAGCTTTGCTGCTGACCGGAGACGGTAAACGGGCCGGTGTAGATGGTGCATGCGCCGAGGTTTCCGGGGTAGCACGCACCCGTATTGATCGCATAGTACGTCCTGTAGATGCCCGATGCGTTGCTGCCGCCGGGATCGGTTGCCGTCAACGTGACGACGACGGACGTGTTGACCCAAACGCTAGCGGACGTCGCCGGGTTGGTGGAGGCGGTGATGGTGGGAGGGACCGAGTCGAAGCAGACCGGCCCGTAAGAACCGTTGGTGGTGATGCCCTGGTTGTCCCAGCCTCTGACATAGACTGTGTGGCAGCCCTGACCGGATGCGGCTTCGCAATAGGTGCCGTTATTGTCCCCACACCCGAAGGTGGAGTATGTGTACGCCGGACCGGTGTAGAACGTGTCTCCATCGCCGCCGTGCGGCTCAGTATACGAGTCGGACGGGATGGTGTCCCAGCCCAGCGTGAATCCGGCGACGCCGGGTGCCGTATAACCGTTGCTGGTTCCGTCGGTCAGGTCCCAATCGACAATCTGGTCGGTGTTGTACCAGGTGCCAATGGTCGGCCCGCCGAAGGAGAGCGAGGGGGCGCCATCTCCTGGAATGATTTCCCAGTTGATGCCCCAGGCCAGCTGCATCATGTTGGCCGAGCCCCAGCCGGTAATCGGGTCGTAGCCGGCATAGGCGCAGTAATAGTACAGATGGTAAGCCGCCGTAACGTCATTGTCGTTGCAGCCGCTGGTCATGTCGTAAAAGGGGTTGTGCGGCGCGCCATCAATGGCGTTGTAATAGAAGAACGGAGCCGCGTTGCCAACCGGAGAGCAAGCCGAGGTGCCGCTTCCTCCGCACGCGTCGCCAATGTAGTCCAGGTAGGAGTTTTCCTGGGCGAAGAAGCCGGCCAGCTCAGGCGCCACAATGCTGGTGCCGCCTTCATCCTGCCATGTCCCGCCGGAGACGTACCACTGACCCAGGACATCCGGGTTTGCCGTCAGCGCAATGTCGGGCACCATGCGGTTCCCGTTGCCGGTTTCTACGTATTCCGAGCCGTCTTTCCACAAGTAGAAGGGAGATACTACGCCGGTCGGGTAGGTGGAATTCGTTGTGCTGACCTGCCAGGCGGGCGCAGCAAACAGGACGCTTACTCCGCCGGTGCTGCCGCCATGGTTATTGGCGCACGCGCCGTTGTTGTCGTTGGTCCCGCCTGTCCAGTTTTCGCCCTGCCAGGCGGTTTCACTGTAGAAGATTCCGTTGGTATACATGTTCAGTTGCGTGCCGCCCGCCGCAATGAAATCGGGATCGGAGGAGGGGTAATCCACTGCGGTCGCGTCCCCGCAGCCATCGCTCGCGCCGTTATCGCCAGAGGCGGCGATCAGCGTAATGCCCGTGCCCACCATGGTGTTGAAGATGGGATGCATGGTCCCGGTTGCCACCGAGCCCGAGAATCCCACGTTTTCTTCCCATCCGTAGCTGGTTGAAACCACCTTGGCATGGCCGTCGCTGACAATGTCGTTGAAAGCGTCCTCGTACGTGGTGTAGTAGCCGTTTGTCATTTCGTATTCATAGATGTGCGCGGTGTCATATAGAGAGCCGTAGCTGTTGGACATTGCGCCCGAGTACTCGACATCCAGGGGGGCTTCACCGTCATTACCCGGGCAAGGCGATCCATCGATGCAGTACCAGGTGAGGTTGTATGCCATCCCATACTTCCCGAAGAATGTGTTAACGTCGGAGACGAGGAATCCTCCGTATCCGACGAGTGCAATCGAGGATTCAGGGGGTGAGCCCGTAGAGTCGCCCGGCTGGTTGCAGCAGTAGCTCAACTTCTGCAGAGCGTTATAGTCGTAGCCGTTAGAACTTTGAACGTTGTCCGGATCCATGGCGTAAGTGCCGCTCATATAATCCAGGGGATAGTTGTCATTGGCGTTCGGTTTGGTAGGCGACCCGCTCTCATTCTTCGCCGCGGCCCGCGACGTCATCGCAGTGCGCCGAGCCCACGGAGCTTTCGTCGGGTCGCCAGCGCCATGCGCGCTTCCAGCCTCAGAGATCGCCGGGCCGGGAACATAGTCTGCACCCTTTATCGTCGCATGGGAGGACCCAATCCTGTGGGGCCTCTCAATATTGCTGAGGCCCGTCACGGCGCGCAGAATACCGGAGAGATTGGCGGGGATGACCGGGTCGCGGTCGTTGGAAAAGTCCACTTCATCGCCAACCTGGTAGTTGTTGATGGTCACGCCGAACGCCTTCTCAATCGTGCCGGCCGTTCCTTCCACGTCCACGATCAGGCGATCGGAATAGCGTTTCGTCACGGTCAGGCCAACGCTCTGAGCCCAGTCCGCAACCGCCTGCTCATCCTCGACGGAAGGGGCGAAGCGCGTGTTCCACTGTTCCAGAGTCAGGAACTTGTGGAAGTTGGGCGAGCCCTTGGTTACCAGTTCCTTGATGAACTGCTCTTCTTCAGCCATGTGCGGCGGCTGAATAGTCAGCACAATGCGCAGTTTCTGATCAGGGTTGTAATGGCTGACCCGGATGGCCGTCCCATCCAGCACCTTTGCCGGCATGTGGTTGGCAAGGGTTACCAAACCTCCAGACAACACGGAACTTTGGGCGGCGTTTGAGGTTTGGGCTCCGGCTTTCCATGAGCCGGCCACGAACGCTGTGACAACAAGCAAACAGGCCAGAACCGCGGCCACGTTTGCCAATCCGGGGTAGTTGCGATGTTGCATTTTCTTAACCTCTCACGGGAAAATCAATGTTCTCAAGGGTGATGGAGGCGAAAGCACGCTCAACCTGAAGAGCTGTTCCGCACGGCGGCCTTGGATCAATACGTGACCAAAGTCGCATAGCTTTGCAAAAAAGTCCTGAAATCCGCTCTGAATAAACCTGACAAGATATGAATGCTTCTATGTCCTTTGCAATCAGTGGCTTGCGAAAATGCGTTCGGTTGGTCTTGGGCGCTATCCTCAGCTGAGCCGCCAACAAATCACCGAGAACGGGAGGCCGGCAGGCATGGCTTACCCCGCCTCTGCCTGGTACGCTGAACACCAGCGGCAAGACTCGAGCCGGTCGGAGGCGCGAAGCAGCCTGGCGGCAGATTGCCGCAAAGGATGCCCGCACGGCACGCGCCTTCAGGGTGAACCCGGCCCGCGTCGAGGCAGCAGGAACGCCCGGAAGCAACGACAGATTGCGGATCGGCAAAGGCTGCGTCAAATCTCCAACAACTTTCAGATTCTGTAAAACCCGGAGTGGCGAACCCAACGCCTGTCAACGGGACTACTGTTTCGCCAGCAAAGAGCATTACGAACAGTGATTCCCTGTCGCGAATCTTGGCATTCAAGAAAAGGGAAGAACGGGGAATACAAGCTTCCACGCACTGTACATAAACCAAGACTCGAAATGCAAGCAAAAAATTCTATTATTCGATTCCTCGGAGCTTTGATTAGCGCTTTATTTACTTAGAAGTAACTGCCTCCTCACGGACAGCCAGTACGCCGGCGACGACTTCAATAAAAAGGTGCCCAAGGAGTGCGCAATTATGCCACGGTAGTCGGCGGTGGAGCGTCGGCAGGCCGGATCAAGCGGCGTACGGCGGCCAGCACGAGAGCGTTCTCGACCTGGTTCAAGGGGCCGCCGCGTTGATAGAGCTGGACGGCCAGCAAGCGGTCCGGCCGGCGCAGATTGCCGCAGGTCCCGGGCGTATTGCGATAGGCTTCGAGAACCTTGCGCACTTAGTCTTCGCGGCCGGATGGTGGTTTGTCCATGGCCGTCTTCTCAGCCTTAGTTGTTGAAATTCCAGCTGCATCCCTTGCTTCCCTTGCACAACTTCAATCTGCACCAGGTCGCATCAGGGATTGCGCGGAGTGCGTTAGTAGTGCGCCCATAATGCCATGACATCAGTACCTTGCACACCGAGCTCGGATTGCGCGATGTCCCAGGGAAGTCGGCTTGAGGGGGGGGTAAGTGAAGCGGTTTCGGCGTCTGCTCAACTGCCCCGCGCGCCTGGATCCGCCGACCTCGAAAGCAATCCTGATTCCGCGCTCGCCATGACGCCTGCTTCTTCCGCCGACGCAAGGCCCGGTACTCCGGCTTACTGCAAGCCCATTGCCGGGAGCCAACTCGATTGCCGGGACGGAAGCAGCGATGGCAGATGCAACAAGAAAGCTTCCGGGCCAAAGGCATGATGAACCATCATCCCCACGCCTTGCGGAGATCCTCAGTTGCAATCTCGATTACAGAGCAGGGGATCAATTCTCGAAAGCAGACCTGGGTCAACTCTCAAAAGTGCCGAAGCGTCAAGGCTAAATCTTCGTCTTTTGATTCCTATGGAGCTGCATAGTCGAGGGTTTGTTTCTTATCAGTGCCCCAACGGCGTTGCCGACGTGCGAAGTTTGAAACTGGCTGCCTCGGCGTCAATCCTCCCGGCAGGGAGGATACGAAAATAGCCCAGGGTGGAGTCCGCCGCGGCGGACAACCCTGGGTTAGCGTTCCACCTTGCATCCACCCCGTCCCGTATGGCCGGGGCGAAATCTTGTTTCTTCCTGGATTCCTTAACGGCGAGACTGGGCTTCCGGCTCTTCATAAGCGCGGCGTGACGAATTCATGAAGGGCCCGCATATGACTGCCGCAGGCCTTTTTGAATTTATAGGGGTGTTACCAAGTAAGTTTAGGTTGATGTGATCCTCATTCAACCTTCATGTCATGGTCAAGAGACGACATCGATGCTATCGAATCGAGTGGCCGAAAGATTTATAAAGAGTTTCCATGGATTGGGCTCACCTTTACGAAAAATTATCGAATTCCATTGTGTACTGTGGCTAACCGGAGCTTCTCCCCGGAATAACTGGAGGTCATTTCATGGTTACGAATGGATCGGCGACTCATTGCGAATCGATCACCGCACGCACACTGCTGCTCATTCATTTGAAGCGCATGGCGATGCTCAACCAAGTACGGCAAAGAACCGCGAAGCGCGGTCAGGAGCGCTCGGGTGAGCGCACGGGCCGCAAGCAGGCAGGGCAATGCAACCGGTTTTGTTGGCTGATTCTATTTGTATCGTTGGCCTGCATGGCTAGCGGAAGGTTGGGCGCTCAATCCACGTTCGGCAGTTTGCGGGGAACGGCCCAGGACTCAACCGGGGCAGCCATTCCGGGGGCAGCGATTACGCTTGCGGGACTGGACGACAATAGCGAGCACAAGGCGATCGCGGGTAGCGACGGCGGGTTCGAGTTCGAGAACCTGAAACCAGGCCGCTACCAGGTGCTTGGACAAGCGACGGGGTTTAGCGGTGCCAAGGCGCCGCAGGTGGCGCTTGAAGCGCGGCAGGATCTGCGCATCACGCTGAGCTTCGGGATCACAGGGCAGACGCAGACCGTGGAGGTGAATGCGGGAGGAGAGCAAATCAATACCGAGAACGGAACCATCGGCAGTACCGTGTCCAACGAGGAGCTGACGCAGTTGCCGATGAACTCGAGGGCGGTATCGAGCAGTCCGCTGGCGGGACTGGCGCTTTCCCCAAGCGTGGTGAGCGACAGCCAGGGGAATATCTCGGTGGGCGGCGCCACGTCGGCCCAGACGGGCTTTTCCGTGGATGGCATATCCACAGCCAACGTGCGGGCGAACGGCGCTCTCCATGACGCTTACCCCTCGCAGGAGGGAATTTCCGAGACCAAGGTTACGGCGTTCAACAACAATGCCGAATTCGCGCAGATCGGCGACGTGACCTTTACAACCAAGAGCGGGACCACCCAATGGCATGGCAGTGCGTTCGAGTATTTTCAGAACGACGCCCTGGACTCCACGATCCACAGCTTCACGTCCAAGGCTCCCAAGAATTTCAACACGTTCGGAGGCAGTCTTGGCGGGCCGCTCATAATTCCGCGCCTATGGAACGGCAAACACAAGAATACCTTCTTCTTTGCGGACTATGAGGGCAATCGCAAGACCACGTCGGCTCCCGAGATGCTCCTCGTCCCAACGCAGGCGGAGAGAGGCGGCGATTTGAGCGCCATGGCCGCGGTCCCGGGATCTCCCGGCCCCGCTCTCGACCCCTTCACCGGCAATCCCTATCCGAACAACGTCATTCCGGGCGGCCCAGGGAACCCCTGTACCAACTCCGTGGATTGCATCAATCCTGTGGCGAATAACGTACTGAAATACTATCCGCTGCCCAATACGAATCAGAATCTAATCAACCCGGCCTATAACTACCAGACGCTGGTTCCCATCCCGTCGAACTCGGATGGAGTGGATGTGCGTATCGATCAGGTTCTCACGGCGAAGCAGCAGGTCTACGGACGCTTCAGCTGGAAACACGTTTTCTTCAAAGAAGATAATGACGACACCGTCATTTCGGCTGCAAACAACTTTCTGCCCAACGATCAGGCTAACGAGCAAAACCTCAGCCTCACCATCTCCTATAACTACGTCTTCAGTCCCACCCTGCTCAATGAGTTCCGCTTCGGCTTGACCCACTTCAACGAAAATGAGGCCTTCCCGATTGAAGGCGCGAACGCCATTTCACAGCTCGGCCTGGTCCTGAATAACGGGATCAATCTGGCCTCGCATCCAACGGGCGAAGCCTTCCCGACATTCTCATTCAGCGATGGCACCATAACCCCGATCGGCCAGGGCAGGGTCGGGACCACAATCTCTGGAAACACGCAATTTACCGACAATCTCACCCGCATCCTCGGCCGGCACACGCTTCGGTTCGGATTGGATGTGCGCCGAGAGCTGTACAACGCCCCCATGTTCTATGCGCCGTCGGACGACTATGGCGACTTCACTTTCAACGGCTCCATCACGCATTACTCGTTTGCCGACTTTCTCCTCGGCATGCCGCAGACGTTCTTCGCCATCACCAGCCCGCAAATCAACGCCTACTCCTGGCACTGGGGCCTTTACGGCCAGGACGAATGGCAGGTCAATCCTCATCTGACGATCAATTTCGGACTACGGTGGGAGTACCTTCCGGCGTTTATTGAATCTACGGGCGACCTGGCGAGCTTCGACCCCTCAGACGGCCCGCTCGGCAGCATTGTGGTCCCGGACAAGTTCTTTCCCACGGTGGCGAACAGTCCGCTCCTGACCGAGATCTCTACCGGAGTTATGGAGTCGTTCAATGGATGCGCGCTTCCGAACGTCAACACCGCGCTCGCATGCACCAACGAGGTATCGGCCAGCAGCGACCACCTTCCTCAAGGCCTCAGGCGCACCCCGCCGCGCGACCTTGACCCGCGCGTGAGCTTTGCATATCGTCCCTTCAGCAATGACAAGACAGTGATCCGCGCCGGCATTGGTCTTTTCACGGCAACCACTCTGGGTCCCATGTCCTTCAACAATGCAGGGGTGGGACTCTCGGACTTGCTCACTTTTACTAACACCGTGACCAATGGCGTTCCCGGGTTCCAGTTTCCGCAAACGTCCTATAACGCGTCGCCCTCGCTGGGCGGAGGCTCGTTTGAAGAGGGCAACGATCCTAATTTCAAGGACCCAACCTCAGCGCAATGGAACCTGACCGTGGAGCGGGCGCTAACGGCGAACACAACGGCCCGTGTCAGCTATGTCGGCCAGGGAACCTGGCATCTTCCCATCACCGTCGATCTGAACCAGATTCCGGCGAGCACGACACCGTACAATCCCGTCAACGGGTGGGCTGACCCGCGCTCGCCCTATCAAAACTTCGCCATGCTGATGTATGCGCGAAGCACCGGCAACGCAAATTATGAATCGGGTATAGCCGAGATTCAACACAGAACTTCCTTCGGATTGTCGTTTCTGGGGAATTACACCTTTGCGAAGAACATCAGCGACGCACAAGGCTCCGACGCGCCGTCTGTCTTTGCCGGCGAAGAACCCTACGCCGTGGAAATCGCCAACCGGTTCAATCTCCGCTCCGACCGCGGCAACGTGGTGGGAACGCCGCGGCAGCGCTTTCTGCTGACCGGCACCTACCTGCTACCCTATGGACCCAAGCGGCACTGGGCCCGTGAGAACAAGGTTCTGAACGGCGTATTGGGAAGCTGGGATCTGAGCACCGTTACGCTGCTGCAAACCGGCGAGTGGCTAACGCCCACGATGAATGCCACCGCAGATCAATCGAATACCGATTTGAACAACGAGCGATATCTGGGCGGCGCCATTGCGCGTCCCGATTGCGTGGGCAATGCAACCGCGAACCAGTCCTCTGGGGCCTATTACAACCTCAACGCCTTTGCGTTGCCGCCCAACAACGCCGGACGTTTCGGCACCTGCGGCGTGGGGATATTGCAAGGCCCTGGCGAGATCAACGTGAACGCCGGCCTCGCCAAGCAGGTTTCCTTCGGAGACAATTACCGCCTCCGCTTTGAGGCCACGTATACCAACGTAATCAACCATTCGAACTTTGCGCCCCCGGCTCTGAACTACAGCTACTCTTCGACCTTTGGCGTCCTTAGTTCTGTTCTGCCTCAGGGTTTAGGCGGCAACCGGACAGGACAGCTAGCGGTGCGGCTCGACTTCTAAACTCGATCTCTCACTTTTGCGCAGGCTGGCGTTTCATCGGTCGCCAGCCTCACGTTCCAAGTGTCCCCAATGGAGGATCTCATGCTGAAACGCTTCTTGGTTGTAGCCCTGGCCGCGGCACTCGCGGGGGGCATGGGCTACGCACAATCCGACACCAACGCGCCCACCACGGTGAACAAGACCGCTGCCACGAGCGGCAAGCAGATGTATGCCAACTATTGCGCGTCGTGCCATGGCGTGAACGGCAAGGGCGATGGGCCCGCCGCCGCCGCGCTGAAGATGCCGCCAACCGACTTGACGGTGTTGAGCAAAAACAACAACGGGAAATTCCCTGATGCGCACATCGTCGCCGTGCTGCAATATGGCGCGGAGATCCCATCGCACGGCTCGGCCGAAATGCCCGTATGGGGACCGATCCTGGGCAAGATGGACAAGGCCAACCCCGAGCTCAAACAAATCAGAATCAGCAATTTGAGCCGATACCTTGAGACCCTTCAGGCCAAGTAGGGGCCAGGCGGCCCATGGGAACGGATTCACGCTTTTTCCCCGAACAGGGAACAGCGGATCAGCGGGCTTGCGGAAGGTGATGGAGCAGGCTCTGGAAGCAGGCGGGGATTTGGGCGCTCCATGCGGTCCAGTCGTGGCCGCCGGGCTGGATGTGGAACTTATAAGCGAAGTGGCGCCCGCGCAGGATGGACGCAAAGCGGCAATTCGGTCAGAGCAGCGCCTCCTGCTCTCCCGCAGTCAGATAGAAATAAAGCGTGGCAGCGGGGTTGGCGGATTGGACCAGCAGGAAGGGATTGCTCGACTGCCGCGATGGCTTCCCCAGGGGCCGAAGATGGTCCGGAATCTCCACCATTGGCCGGTGGGAGAAAGGGCAATAACCTAGCCTGAAGATCGGAATCTGCGCTTTTTCCATGGAGACATCGATTCTGACTCGACCATTGTGCGGTCCGGGAAGGTACACTGTCGAGACACAGGAGGTGAACCCATGCAAACGCGGATACAGGGCACGACCATGCCCGTACTCGATGTGCAGCTTGATCCCAACGAGAGCGTGTACTCAGAGAGCGGGGAGCTCTCGTGGATGACCAGCTCGATTCAAATGACGACGCACACGCAGCTGGGCGGGGGCGGCGGGTTTTTCGGGGCCCTGAAGCGGGTGGCCGGCGGCGGCAGCCTTTTCATGACCGAGTACCGGGCCTACCAGTATCCGGGCGAGGTTTCGTTTGCGACCAAAGTTCCGGGACACATTGTTCCGGTGCAGGTGGGTCCGGGGGCGGAATTCATGGTGCACCGGCACGGATTTTTGTGCGCAACCGACGGGGTGACGATCGGGGTGGGCTTCCAGCAGTCGCTGGGGGCCGGCATCTTTGGCGGCAACGGGTTCCTGCTGCAGAGGGTGGCTGGGCAAGGAACGGCGTGGCTGGAGCTGAGCGGGGAGCTGGTGATCAAGAACCTGGCTCCGGGCGAGGTGCTGCGGGTGCATCCGGGACACGTGGGGGCGTTCCAGAGCACGGTGCCGTTCCAGATCACGATGGTTCCTGGGCTGAAGAATGCGATTTTCGGCGGGGATGGGATTTTTCTGGCGGTGCTGCAAGGGCCGGGGACAGTGTGGCTCCAGACGCTGCCGATTTCGCGCCTGGCGCACCAGATCGGGGAATACCTGCCACGGGGCGAGTCGCGACAGACCGGATCCGCGGCGGGCGGGGCGCTGCTGGGCGGGATCGTGGGGTCCATGCTGGGCGGGGACAAGTAAACGTAGATGACAGATGACAGCGTTCAGTTGTCAGAGGTCAGTGGCCGGGTAGTCAGTTGTGAGCGCATCCCAGGTTTCGTCCGCCGTGGCGGACGAGACCCGGCCATGCCGGCTTAAACTGGCATATTGCCGGAAATTTCTCAATCCGGCTTGCAGGAATTTCGCGCATGACCCAGTTGTCCGGCAATCGGGGCAGTCTTCGCAGCGACATTGTCTTCGCGTTTGCTCTTGGCCTGGCCTGCGCCCTGGCGTGGCTGGTGCGGGACGTGCTCATGCTGCTGTATGTGAGCGCGCTGTTTGCGGTGGTGCTGACGCCGGTGGTGCATTTCACCGCGCGGCTTCGGATTGGCCGCTGGCAACCGTTCAAGGGTACGGCCATTTTTTTCCTTCCGCTGGCAATGGCCGCCGCGTTGACTGGCTTCGGCTTCCTGGCTCTGCCCCCGGTTATCCGGGACCTGCAGGAGTTCGCCAGGGAGATGCCCGTGCGGTTGCCCCCGCTGCTGGAGAAGCTGAGGCAACTTCCCTTTGCGCAAAACCTGAATACTTACGCGATCAGTTCCCAGTTTCAGGATATTGTCAGCAATGCGGCCACTTATCTTCTCCTCTCTGTCAGGGATTGGGCGGGGAGGCTGATGGATGCCGTCATGGGCTTCATCCTTACGGTATATTTCGTTCTGGATGGCGAGCACGCCTACGGCTGGTTTCTTTCCTTTTTCCCGCCCGCGGGCCGCGACCGGCTTGACAAGACCTTGCGGCGGGCACAGGTCCGCATGGAGAAGTGGCTGCTGGGGCAAGGCAGCCTGATGCTGATCCTTGGAGTCCTGAGCACCGTAGTCTATCTGTCGCTGCACGTTCGCTATGCTTTTGCGCTGGGCGTGCTGACCGGATTGCTGAACATCATCCCGGTGCTGGGCGCTGCCGTCAGTATGTCACTGGCGTTGGTGGTGGCAGCGATCGACTCCTGGGGCCGGGTGTTGGGAGTTGCCATCTTTTACGCCGTTTATCTGCAGGTCGAAAACTCATACCTGACTCCCCGCATCATGAGGAACAGCGTAGGCCTGCCCGGCCTGGGAATCCTGGTGGCCTTGCTGCTGGGCTCCGCGCTCGGAGGCGTGCCTGGAGCGCTGGTCTCGGTTCCTACCGCTGTGCTGGTCGCCGTGCTTTTGGACGAGTACCTGGTGGACAAGAAGGCGGGTGATGAAAACGGGTCACCGGGTTAATGGAGCTGGCGGCGTTAGCGGAATTCGTGGCGGGTGGCCGGGCCGATGGGAGATCGAAGGACTTTCCTGGCGGGGATTTTCGCGGCTTTCGGGCCGGTTTTGAGTGTTTCCGGCGTTTCAGATGGGGCGGGAATCGGGAACTGCGGCGGGGTGGAGTAGGCCGGGAAAGCGGCGTTTGGCACCCATTGTGGTATCGTTGCGTCTATAGGGTGAGCGGCCTGTTTCCCCAAGGGCTGCCCCGGTGGTGTGTGTGTCACGATTGTTCAAACGCTTTGTGTTCGTAGTTTCCGTGGCGATTTTTGCCGCGCTGGGTCTGGGCTTTTGCCTGGGTGAGTTCGGTCTGTTCGGCGTTCATGCCGGGGGCCAGCAGGATGGCGCCTACCGGCAGATGCGCGTCTACGCCGAGGTTCTGAAGAAGGTCCAGACGGACTACGTGACCGAGCCCAACATCAACGACGTGACCACGGGGGCGCTGCACGGGCTGCTGGAGTCGCTGGACTCCGATTCCAGCTACCTGACGCCGGCGGAGTACAAGATTTACAAGGAGCGTCCCACCAGCGGCGTGGCCCAGGTGGGAATCAACGTGTCCAAGCGGTTCGGCTATGCAACGGTGGTCAGCGTGGTCCCCGGTTCGCCGGCGGACAAGGAGCATCTTGCCGACGGCGACGTGATCGAGTCCATCGGTGAACAATCCACCCGCGAACTGTCGCTGGAGGTGATCCGGCTGATGCTGGACGGCAAACCGGGGACCTCGATTTCCGTCTCGGTGGTGCGCCCGCGCAAGGGCGAACCCGACAAGCTGACCCTGACTCGCAGCATCGCCGCCGCTGCCCCGCTGGGCGAGCAGGAATACGAAGGCTCGACCATCCTTTACCTCAAGCCGGGGCTCCTGACGGCGGCTCGCGTGGACGAAATCGGGGCCAAAATCAAAGCGTGGAGCAAGGGCCGCAAAGTGCTGCTGGACCTGCGGGATTCAAGCGGCGACGACGCCCAGCAGGGGCTGCGCCTGGCCAACTTTTTCCTCAAGCTGGGAACCCTGGCCACGCTCGAGGGCCAGAAGTTTCCCGCGCAGACCTTCACGGCCGATCCGGCAAAGTTCTTGACCGATGCGCCGATGGCGGTGCTGGTGAACCGCGGCACCTATGGCGCAGCTGAACTGACCGCCGGCGCGATTCTGGACGCCAAGCGGGGCGATTTGGTGGGCGAACGCACCTTCGGCGAGGGCTCGGTGCAGAAGACCATCGAGTTGCCCGACGGCGCCGCGCTGCTGCTGACCGTGGCCAAATACCAGAGTCCCGACGGCAAGAAGATCCAGGACGATGCCGTCACTCCCAACGTGGTGGTGGGCCAGACCATCGAAGAGGAAGAAGAGGGAGTGACCCCCGCCAAGGGCGACGAGCCGCTGGACAAGGCGCTCAATCTGCTGAAGGCAAAAAACGGCTGACCGGGCCTGTTTCCCGATAACGGCCAGCCGGATTCGCCGCTTCCCGCTCTTGTATCCCATGGTGCGGGCAAACGCGGTTGTGCATCCTTTGTTGACATGAAAATGCTAGCCTTAGGCTGAGGCATTTTCTCGTCCTGCAGGCAAGAGGAATGCTCACGAGGCCTGAATCGCTTGGCTGTCCCCCCTCCGCAGCGTCTGGAACCGCGGCCCCTTGCACGGCCGCGCCGCGCGCAAATCCAGGCGTTTCCTCCGCATCGGCGGCGCAAGCTGGCCGGCCGGTTCACGCTGGCCGTGCTGTTGACGCTCGGGGTGATCACCGGCTCGCTGGCCGGGCTGACCCTGGTCTACTCGGTCGATCTGCCGCAGATCAACGATCTTGAGCGTTACCGTCCCTCCACCCTTACGGAACTTTATGACCAGAAGGGCCGCATCATCGGCTCCTTTGCCCTGGAACGGCGGGAGGTGATCGGCTACAGCGAGTTTGCGCCCATTCTGCGCCAGGCTGTCATCTCCATTGAAGACAAGAGCTTCGAGTCCCACTGGGGCGTCAATGTCTTCCGTGTCGTGGGGGCGGCGTGGCATGACCTCCGCAACCACGGGCGCGCCCAGGGTGCCTCGACGCTGACCATGCAACTGGCGCGGAACCTTTTTCTCTCCTCCGAGCGCACACCCACGCGCAAGGTGCAGGAAGCCTATCTCGCCATCCAGATCGAGCGGTCCTTCACCAAGGAGCAGATATTCACGCTCTACGGCAACCAGATCTACCTGGGCAGCGGGATGTACGGCTTCGAAGCCGCCTCGGAGTACTTCTTCAGCAAGCACGCCAGGGACCTGAACCTGACCGAAGCGGCTCTGCTGGCCGGGCTGCCCAAGGGGCCGGTAGCCTTTTCGCCGCTGCTCAACCCTGAGAAGGCCATCCGGCGCCGCAACCTGGTGCTGACGGAGATGGAACTGGACAAAGTGATCTCCCACGGGGAAGCCGAGCGGGCGCGCAATGCTCCGCTGGGGTTGCGCATCGCCCAGCCGGAGGGTTCGGTGGCTCCCTGGTTCCAGGAGGAGGTGCGGCGGGAACTGGAAAAGCGCTTTGGAGCCGAGCAGGTGCATGAAGCCGGCTTGAAAGTGGAGACGACCCTGGACCTGGACCTGCAGCAGACCGCCAACCGCGCTGTGTTGGACGGGCTGGCGACCTACGAGCGCCGGCACGGGTGGTTGGGGAAGCTGGAAAACGTGGTGGAAGAGGGGACGGCGATCGAGGACTACAAGCATCCCGATTGGGGGGTGAAGGTCCGGCCCGGAGACTACGTACATGCGCTGGTTACGAGCGACCTGCCGCTGGAGATTCACGCCCGCGTGGGAGGCGAGGAGATCGTGCTGCTGCCGGACGACTGGAAATGGACCGGGGAGCGCTGGGGAAGCGAACTGGTGAAGCCGGGCGACCTGATCTATGTGCACCTGAGCGACAGCATGGAGGGCCCCGAGCGGCGCGCCAGCCTGGAGCAGGACTCAGGGGCCCAAGGCTCAATGATGGCCATGGACAACACCACGGGCGACGTGCTGGCCATGGTGGGCGGGCGGGATTACGCGCTGTCGCAGTTCAATCGCGCCACCCAGGCCGAGCGGCAGACCGGTTCCAGCTTCAAGCCGTACGTTTATACGGCGGCCATCGAGGACGGCGCCAGACCGGACGACATCATCGTGGACGGGCCGGTGAGCTTTGGGGGCTATACGCCGCACAACTACGAGAATGATTACAAGGGCGCGATGACGCTGACCAACGCCTTCGCCGAATCGCGCAACATTCCCGCGCTGAAGCTGGCCGCGCGGGTGGGAATTCACAAGGTGATCGACATGGCCCACCGGTTCGGCGTGACCTCGAACATTCCCGCCTATCTGCCCGTGGCCATCGGTGCGGTTGAAATCACGCTAGAGGAGCAGGTCGCTTCCTACTCTGTCTTTCCCAACGACGGCCTGCGCGTGACGCCGCGACTGGTCCGCAAGGTCTCTAACGCCGACGGCATCACGCTTTGGGAAGAGCCGCCGGCGGTGAACGAGGTGATCGACCAGCAGACCGCACGCACCATGATGACGCTTCTGCGCGCCGTGACGCGCTTTGGAACGGGCGCCGCCGCATCGCAACTGAACCACCCGCTGGGTGGGAAGACCGGCACCACCAGCGACTACACCGACGCTTGGTTTCTGGGCTTCTCGCCGTCCATCACCTGCGGGGTGTGGGTGGGCTTCGACAGTCGGCAGTCGCTGGGCGAGAAGGAAACCGGCGCCAAAGCCGCGCTGCCCATCTGGATGACGGTGATGCGGGCGGCCATTGCCGGCAAGGACAATGAACAATTCCTCAGCGACAGCCCGGAGAGCGGCAGCGTGAAAGCAGCCGCGGAGATGCCCGCCAAGCCGGGCGCAGCCAGCACGGCAACAGCCTCGAAGGCAGACTTTCCGCCGGGTAACCGTGGGAGGTCCAACGCGGCCGCCGGGCCGCCGACAGCCAGGCCAGCGACGGGGACGGCCGCCAGGCCGGGGAATGTGAATGCGGTCAACAAGCCGGCCCCATTCCCGCACGCGCCTGTCGTGAAACCGGCAGTGCAGCCTGCCCTGAAGCCGCCAGCGAAGCCGGCTACGCCCCCTGGAGCCTTCAAGGCTCAGGTGAAACCGGCTTTCCCGCCGGAAGCCGCTGTGGAAAGGCCCGCATACGGGGTTTATCCGGCGAGAAATTCCACACCCGACTCGAATAAACCAAAGAACCAGCGATGAGGGCAGCGGGCAGTTTCCGGGTTGCGCCCGGGTGGAAGCCTACACCTGGCCGGGCTTGGCGGAGACAGTTGAGGGTGGTTCACGCAACGGCTTTCCCGTCAACCGGCTTCTGGATTTCTTCCGCCGCGTTCAGAATCGCCCGGGATAGGTCCCCTTTCGGGTACAGAAGCAGGTCCGGTCTGCGAAACTGCTCAGGAGCGGTGCAATTTGGGTAGTCGGTGTTGAAAAAGGAGATGCGACCGGTGAATCGGCGTGACTCGTTAAAGTTATTATTGGCAGCCTCAGGCAGTTCCATCCTTAATCCACTCCTGGCGGCGGAACGCCAGTCGGCCGCGGTCTCGCCCGCGCCGGCCGGTGGACTGAAAGCGCCCTCCCAGGGCGGACACGATGGCGCAAAGGAGGCAATTGCGCCGGTGTTTAACTGGCTGATGTTAGGGGAAGTAAAACCTTCCGGATGGATCAAGGAGCAAATGGCCCGAGATCTCAACCAGGGTTTTGCCGGTCGGTTGGATGAGTTATGCCACGAAGCCTCATCGGATATCTTTGTGAGCCACCGCAACAGCGGAGTTACGGAGAACAGCGGTAATATCGCCAAAGTGAATTGGTGGAATGGCGAAACCGAAGGCAACTGGAGAGCCGGGTTCATCATGATGGCTTATCTGGCGGAAGATAAGCGGGCCATGGCGAAGGCTGATGCTTATGTGCGCCACATCTTGTCCTCGCAGGATGAGGATGGCTATCTGGGCGTCTTCGCGCCGGATCTCAGATATTCAAAGCCTGGAGATCTGTGGACACAAGCCTGCTTAATGCGGGGCCTGCTTGATTACGCCGAGCTGACTGGAGACAAGCGCGTAAGGGAAGCGGTGGTTCGGGCCACCGATCTGACCATCGCCAGATGCGGCTCCGGGAAAACGATCCTGCAGTCCAGTGTCGGAGGCGAGGGAGCAAGTCACGACTACATGATTTCCGACGTGATGGAAAGATTGTTCGATTTGACCGGCGACGTCAAGTATCGCGACTTTATTCTTGACCTCTACCAGAGCCTGAGCCTTACCGCCCGGGATGCGGACACCAGTCTGCCTTCATTGCTCAACCGGGATTCCGGTTTTCGAGATCATGGCGTGAATACCTATGAAACCATCCGCGTGCCGCTGTGGCTATGGATGGCGACCGGCAGAGAAGATCTTGGCCGCGCTTGCCGCAACGCACTCGACAAGCTGAATCGCTACACAGAACCCAGTGGCTCGGCCGTGAGCCAGGAAGACATTGAGAACCTGAGTCCGGATCCGATGTTTACGCAGTACGAGTACTGCGCCACCAAAGAGATACAGTTCACTCTTGAGTCGGCGCTGCAGAAGACGGGCGTGGCCTTGCTTGGCGACAAGATCGAACGGATCTGGCTCAACGCCGCACAGGGTTCCCGGCTGCCGGATGGAAGCGCAATTACCTATCTTACCAATGAGAATCGAGAACACTGCGACGGGTTGGCGCCCGACGGCGCCAGTGCCGATGCCAGTAATAAATACTCCCCCACGCATGCGGATGTAGCTGTCTGCTGTAACCCCAATGCAGCGAATGTGGCCCCTCTTTACGTGCGTGGAATGTGGATGCGACCCGCGAGCGGCGGCCTGGCTGCCGTTCTCTATGGGCCTTGCGCGGTTTCGACAACAATTCATGATGTTCGAGTGCATATCGAGGAAAAGACCCGTTATCCATTCGAGAACGCGGTGGAGATCGAGATACAGCCGGAACGGGAAGCGGAGTTTCCTCTTTTGTTTCGGGATCCGTCATGGTCGAGAGACACGACGGTCACCTCGGCCGGCGCCACCATTCGCCGAGAGGGCGCATATTGGGTAGTGAACAAGAAATGGCGGGCCGGCGATACGGTGAGCCTCAACTTCCTGCCCAGTATCCAGGAGGTAGCTGCCGTCAATGGAGAAGTTGCGCTTCAGTACGGAGCCCTGATCTTTGCCTTGCCGATCGAGGCACATAAGTCGGTTACGAAGACCTATGCGGTGAAAGGCTTCGAGGATGCCTACTATTTGCCGGCAGCGAAATATGAAGCCCTGGCGCTTCCAGCTTCTTCAAGATGGCGATCGTTCGGGCTGAAGCCAGTCCAGGTTACGAAGGGCATCAATCGACTCCGTCCATTCGATGAGCCGGTTATCGTTCTGCAGGGAACGCTGACCCGACAGTCAGACGGCGGCGAGACAACCGTTGCGCTGGTGCCCCTGGGAAATGCCCCGATGTTACGCCGAGTTACTTTCCCGGTTGCGCCGTAATGGAAGGAAGCTCCGCGCGGGCGCCTGGCCGGCTGCGATAAGAAGCCCGGCTGGTGGCATTGCTGCCGCGGTCAACCTGCGCCGGAACGAGAAACTGGGCCGGCCCCGAAATAGGAGACCCTACCTGAGCAGGTGGAAATAGCGCTTTGCCCGCGCTACATCCTTGAAGATCTGGGCTTTCAGGGCTTCGGGGGAGGGCCACTGGAACTCCCCGCGAAGGCGCAAGAGAAACTCGAGTTCAATCGGCGTTTTCTCGTCCAGATCGACCGGCTCGAAATCGAGGAGGTGCGATTCCACGGCAAACGACGGCGCGCCAAAGGTGGGGCGGTTGCCTACGTTGGTGACGGCCTGAAAGCAGCGCGCGCCGATGGTGAGGCGCGTGACATAGACGCCAAAGGCCGGGAGGAGTTCCGCATAGGGGGCGAGATTGACCGTGGGCACAAGGAGGCGGGTTCCGATGCCGCGGCCGCGGGCGGGTGTGGAGCGGACGGCGAAGGGGCGGCCGAGCATCCAGTGCGCGCGGTGCACGTCTCCGGCGGCTACCAGAGCGCGGATCGCGGAACTGGAAACCTCCAGCCCGCGCACGCGCACAGAAGAATGCTGGTGAACGGCAAAGCCGAAGCCGGCGCCAAACTCCCTGAGTTCGGCCACGCCAGCCTCGGCGTGGTGGCCAAAACGGAAATTGCCGCCCTCGTGGACGGCGAAGACGCGTAGCGCCGCAACGAGGATCCGGCGCACAAAGTCCCGCGCCGGCAGGCCGGCCAGCGCGGCATCGAAGGGCAGCACCAGGACCGCATCGATGCCCGTGGCAGCCAGCAGCCGGAGCCGCTCGGCGATGGGCGTGAGCAGCCGCGGCGCCTCGGCGGGGCGGAGAAACTGTTCCGGGTGGGGGTCGAATGTAATGGCAACCGAGCGCATGCCCAGGTCGCGCGCTTCGTTGACCACGGCGGAGAGGATCTCCCGGTGGCCGCGATGGACGCCGTCGAAGTTGCCGATGGCGGCTACCGCGGGGCCAAATCCGGCAGGGATCTCCTGAGCTGAGCAGAAAACGGGAATCATGGGCGCGGCAGCATCGCTCATAGGGTCACGGGGACGGTCTGGCCGTCGTAGGCCAGGGCGATTCCGGCCGGGAGCGCCCGGTTGGTGGCGTCGTGGGCCAGCTCGTGGGCGATGTGGGTGAGCCAGGTGTGTCTGGCGCCGATGCGCCGCGCCCAGCCCATCGCCTGCTGGACCGTGGCGTGACTGGGGTGGGGATTGTGGCGCAGCGCGGAGAGCACCAGGTGGTCCAGGTCCTTGAGCAGGGCAAAGCTTTCTTCGGGGATATCGCTGACGTCGGTGAGGTAAGCCGCGCGGCCAAAGCGATACCCCGCTATTTCCATTTGGCCATGCATTACCGGAACGCGCAGGAAATCGACACCGTGGACAGGATTGCGGTCGGCCAGCGGTTGCAACCTCACGCGCGCCCGCGTGGGGTAGGTGGCCTGCGGGGAAAAGGTGTACGCGAAAATATTCTCCAGGACGGCGGCCGTCTCCGGCGCGGCGTAGAGCGGGATAGGCGCGCCCTCGCGAAAAGCCTTGAAGCTGAGCGGACGCAGATCGTCCAAGCCGAGAATGTGGTCGGCGTGGCCGTGTGTGTAAAAGACCGCATCGACGCGGGAGATGCGGTTGCGCAGGGCCTGCTCGCGGAAATCGGGGCCGGTGTCGATTACCACGACGCGCTCCGTAGCGCAGCCTGGCGCAGCGCCGCTTTGAGGTTCGTTCCAGCGCACCATGATCGAGGGCCGCAGGCGGCAGTCGTGGGGGTCGGCCGAGGTGCAAACCGCACAGTCGCAGCCCAGCGTCGGAACCCCCATGGAGGTTCCCGTGCCGAGAAATGTCAGCAGGCCGTCCATCGAGTCTCTAGAGCCTGTTATTAACTTTGAGGCGCGGCATGTGTTGCCCGAATGCTCAAAACCCGCGTAAAACGCGGCGCTCGCGAGATGTGGCACGGAATGCATTCACTGTTTCCCCCTGAATCCCAGTCGCTTTGCGAAAGCCGCGCTGATTCCATTGGGTTTACGGGCGCAAAGTTAATAACAGGCTCTAGCGTTTTCCAGGCGGCGGGGCCTGGGGGGGCTGCATGGCTTGCAGGCTGATCATGCTGGTCAGCTCCAGGAAAGCCATGCGGACCTCAATGAGCGCCGTCTGCAGGGCGCGATCCTCGGCCTCGGTGAGGTTGCCGCGGGTCTTTTCGGCGAGCACGCCGAGTAGGTCGATGGTGGTGCGCGCGCCGAGAATATCGACCCTCGGGCGCTGGCCCTCCTGCGTTCCTGCTCCCATCTGAATCATGGCGGAGACGTAGAACTGCTGGACCAGGTGCTCGAAGCCGACCGGCGGCTGCGGGCCCACAGCGGGATTCTGGGCGCGGATGATGTCTTCAAGGCGCTGTGCCGAGGCGTCGTAGGCGGTCTTCTGCTCATGGCTCTCCTCGGCGGTAGGCGCGGGGGGCGACTCCGGTTGCTCCTCCTGCCCGGATGCAGCCTCTTGAGCTTCGGCCGGAGCCGGCTGCTGTTCTTTCTCGTTGACGACCAGGCGGGGGCCGGCGGCCGCGGAGGCGTGCTGAGCCTGGGTGGGCTCCGGCGCGGGCTCAGCCGGTGGCTCGTGCGCAGGCGCGTTGTGACTATCTTGTTCTTCTTCCGCCTTGAATTTGCGGCGGTCAATCACGGTGAATTTGGGGGTATCGCTCATGGCTCCAGGTTTCCGATGCGTGTGAATGCGTTGCTAATTCAGATCAAGGTCAGGCGGCGAGGCCAGAATGTGGGCAGTCCCGGCGGCCGTGCCGGCAGTGTAGGTGAAGGGTTGGTTGCGCAGTTCGGCTTCGCCGCGCACCATCGCCAGCGCAAAGACGCGGCTGCCTTGAGGCAACGCCAGCTCAGCCGCACTGGTAATCTGCCCGGCGACCGCCCCGCCCTCGAATGTCAGCTCCGTGCCGGCAGTTGGCAGGGGTCCAAAAAGCTCAAGTTGCCGCAGATGCCTGTGCACGTTGCCGCGGGAACGGATCCGCTCCACAATCTCCTGTCCCAGGTAGCAGCCCTTGCTGAAGTGGAGCGCCCGCATCTGGGAGGTCTCCTGCGGCAGGTCGCGCTCCAGCATATCGATTCCATAGGCGGGAATCCCTTCCGCAATGCGAAACCCGTCGACCGACGCGCTTCCGACCGGGGTCGTCCCAGCCGTGCGCAGAAACTTCCACAGCTTCCCAATCTGCGCCTCCGGCACCCAGAGCCCATAGTGCGCCGCCAGTACGCCATAGCCGCGCGCGATACGCAGATCGACGCCGTTCCACTCCACGCGGGCGCTCGTCAACGGCGCTGAGAGCGCGGGCAGGCTGAGGCGGGCCAGAACCTCATCGGCGGCCGGCCCGGTGAGGCCCAACGCCGCTTCGCCGGTGAGCGGAACCAGTTCCACATCGTCCATGATGATGAAGCGTTCCAGGTGGGCGAGCAGCTTATCGAATTGGCCGGCCTCAATCTCCAGTTCCAGGAGGTCACCCTCCCGCCAAACCGTGAGGTCGCCCTGAATCCGGCCCTGCGCATTGAGCACCAGGTTCCCAGCGCCGGCGTTCTCAGGCAAATCGACGACCATGTTGGTGACCATGCCGCTGAGCCAGCGAAAGCGGTCTTCGCCGCGCACGGCCACGCGCCGGAGCCATCCCAGGTCGTGGACCGCGGCCGCGGTTGAGAGCGCCGCTGTTTCCGCAACTGGCGCGTCCAACTCCCGTGGGGTAAGCACACCGCGATAAACGGCAAGTTCATGCGGCAGGGCCGCGGATTCCAGCAGTACGGCCAAGCCAGTGGCCTGAGAGGGTGCGGCAAAAGCGATTTCAGTCATGGGGGATCTTTTCCGGGGTGCGGCTAGAGTTTTCCAGGGGCAAACTCGCGCCAGACCGCATCTTAATTATAGCCTTGGAAGAAGATGTAGCCGTGTGGCCCCCAAAGCGCGGAGTTGCAGGGAGAGCGAATGAGCGAGGAGCAAGAAGTAGCGGGAAAAGGCCGGCATGGATGGAGCCCGGTGCGGATCGCGGCGGCAGCCTTCTGCCTGGCAGCGACCATGGCGGCCGGAGCGCAGCAACCGGCGCCAGCGCAGCCCCCGCACGCGACTGCTCCCCAGGCTCAGACGGCATCCCCGTCCCCCGACAAGCAGGAAACCCGCATCACGCCCGAACAGGCCAAAGAACTGTTCGGGCTGGTGGATGAACTGCTGCAGTTTTCCTCGCAGGAGACCGGCCTGCCCATCAAGAGCACGGTCAAGCGGCAGATCATAAGCCGCGCCGCCGTGGAAAGCTATCTGAAAGAGAAATTCGACGAGGACAAAAGCACCAAACGCTTGCAGCAGGGTGAAATCGTGCTCAAGAAGTTCGGCCTCCTGGACCACGACTTCGCTCTCAAGCCCTTTCTGCTGGCGCTGCTCAAGGAGCAGATTGAAGCCTACTACGACTCCAAGACCAAGACCGTGAACATGCTGGATTGGGTGGGCATCGAAGAGCAAAAGCCGGTGCTGGCGCACGAACTGACCCACGCCCTGCAGGACCAGCACATCGACCTGGAAAAGTGGGACGACCAGACCCCGGACAACGTCTCGCTGAACTCCTCCGACGACACTGACCACCTGGCCAAAGACGAGCTCGACGACGCGCGTGATGCCGTGGTCGAGGGCCAGGCCACAGCGGTGATGATGGACTACATCCTGAAGCCCATGGGCAAGAGCCTGCTGAAGGACCCCGAGGTGATGGAATTCGCCAAGCAGCAGATGTCGGTCTCGGATAGTTCCCCGGTGCTGGCGCGGGCTCCGCTGTTGCTGTCCGAGTCGCTGCTTTTCCCTTATCGCGAGGGGCTGAGCTTTGAGCAGGACGTGTGGATGGACCAGGGGCAGGCCGCGGCGTTTACCGGCACCATGGACCGCCCGCCCACATCCACCTGGGAGATCATCAACCCGCGCGAATACGAGCGGAAGCATTCTCCGGCCATACCCCTGCTGCCGGACATTCATCCTCTTGTGGACAAGCTCTACAAGCCCTACGACATCGGTCAGGTGGGGCAACTCGACCTGCACATCCTGGCCGAGCTTTTCGGGGGCGACAACGCGGCGCGCGATTTTACACCGGCCTGGGATGGCGGCATCTATTGGGCCGGCCAGCGCCTGAGCGCCAAGACCGCGGCGGAGCAGGCCAGCACCAACTCACTGGCGCTGTTTTACCTTTCGGCGTGGAAGAACGAGGGTTCGGCGCAGGCTTTTGCCCAGCTCTACGCCAACGAACTGGGGCGGAAATACTCCGGCCTCAAGGCGGACCTGGCCGCCCAGCGCTCCGCCGCTGCAGACCTCCCTTCCGGATCGGAAGAACTGGTGTTTACAACCAATGAGGGGCCGGTGGTGATTACCACGCGCGGGAAACTGGTGTTTGTGGCAGAGAGCTTCGACCTGGGCCTGGCCCGCAAGCTTGGCGCCCTCATCCTGGACGCGCAGGGAGCGGGCGAACTGAAGATGGCCGAGCGCACGACCTACCCCGAGTTACCAAGCGCCCCAGGTCTCGACCATGAGACCATGCAACCCCTGACAGCCGGGCTCATCCGCTTTTTCTCGAACTGCGGGGCGATGAAAGCGGCGGTCGAGGCGGGAGTAACTGGCGCACTCCCCCCGAGATAAGTCTCAACTTGAGCGACCTTTCCCTTAATCGGCGGTTCCAAATGGTTGGGGCTGCAATCAAGATGGGGGAATCAATATGAAAGTTAGGTACCGGTCAATGATCTGGCCAAACGCCACAACAGCACGGCCGGCCAAGGTGTTCGCGTTCAGGGAGGCCAGTTGCGCCTCGACCCAATTGCATACATCCCGCTCCGTCTTATAGATGGCTGCGTCGAAGGTCTGAACTTTGAGTTTGCGCTGCCCGTTTGTATCCGTATAATAGGAGCGGAACTCCCACGCGAACCCGTGGGCGCGAGGCACTTTACGCACACTACCAGTCTGGTATTGTTGCCGGTGGATCTGTCACAGATCGGGATTACGACGGACTGCGACCAGTTGTGGGGGTAAGTCCGGAGGCAACAGGCATGCCGAGGTATCTCGGGTGGAACTGGCAAGCGATCTTCGAAGTCGCGCGTGAACACCGACCGTCGAATGCAAACGGACCCATTCCTGGCGTTTGGCATATGTCAGTTCTTCTATCGGCTTAATCGACCTGTAAGAGGAGTTGAACGGTCAGGCGACTGCTGCTTCCCGATCGGCCACAATTTCAACCTGGGTACGCAACTTGACATTGAGGGCATCAAGCAGCCGAATCGCCCGCTCGAGCGTTATGCCAAAGTATTCGTTCCGCTCATCTCGGGACACCTGGGATTCATGCACATTGAGCTTCTTGGCCAGGTCTCTTTGTGAGAGGCCCTGAGCAATGCGAATCGAGATCAGCAGGTGCCCCAGCCCGCGAAGGTTATCAAGCTCGTCAAATTCTCCCCGCTTCAGCTTCTCGTAGCTCTCCACCTCTTCCTTGAGCTGAAGGTGGAACGACTCGAACGGGTCGATGACTCGCTTGATTTCATCTTCCGCCAGGCCGGCGGTCTTCAGCCTCGCCTTATGCTCGACGAGGCGTTGCCGCTCCTGGGCAAGACGCTCCGACGCTTCCTGGTATTCCATCTCGTTGCGAATCATGGCTGACCTCCATATTTGATTTTCACAATCCCTCGGGACTTGCCGTCGCGGCGCGATTGTCGAAACGCAGATGGAAACTCCAACTCATTGCCATACCGGTCGAGGATTCCGCAACCGATGCCCATGCCGGGGATATGCGGGTAAAGCTCGATTCGATACCGGTGCCACATCGGTAGCTGCTTCTTCGGATAGCCACGATATGGCTTCCTCGATGCTGGTTCCCAGGTCCACACCTTGAACGGGTCAATCAGATTGAGCTGGCGCGTCAATTCGCCGCTGCTAAGTTGGAGGAGATCGCACACGAAATAGCCGTCGATGTCATTGGGGTGATCCTTGTCCTCGGCGAACGAGCCGTCTGCGTAAATCTCCCGGATGCCAACCTGCCATAACTGGTGCGTCAGGATTTCAAGGTTGTCAACGAGGTGCAACCGCCAAGTGCGATCCCAACTGGGGTAGTGTGCAGTATCGCCAGGACCGAGTACCAGGATCGATTCGCGCAATTCCTCGAACGACACTTCATAGTCGCCCGATGGCAGGAGTCCGTCAGGCTCAAAAACAGGAATGGGTGCCATAGTTGTGACTCACGCCATATAAAACAAGATAGTTCTACTTTACTTAAATGTCAAGTTGATCTTTCTTTGGTTCGCAAGTTCGCCTCTCGTCCGGGCGATCTCGGGACGAAAAACCCGCACATCGGGCAGGATCGCTCCTAAGTTGTTTGGTTTCAGCGGATGGCTCAATCCTACGCGGCCCTGGCCAACTCCAGATGGAGAACCGGAACGATGCACCCTGGCGCGGCTGGACCCGAATCCGGGCCAGCGGGCGGCTGGTCGACCAGCGTGGCCAGATGCAGTACGAGCTCGCTGCCACACTTGCCGCATTGTTCACGGGGTGAGTTTGACACTGTTTTGCAGTGCCGGCAATAGATGGCCTTGTCGACTGGGATACTGACGAGGCTATGCTCAGAGCGAAACCGCCTGACCTGACACATGGATTTCCTCCTGGTGAGAGCGGCGCTGCTAGGCAACTTGCTGGCCGCTGATGGATTCGAGTTCGTCGATCAATTGCTTCAATGCCGCCAGGCTTGGAAGACAGGTGGTCGTCGCGAGCTTCAGGTTGTCCATTGCGGCGATGAACCTGGCGTCGCCCGCTATTTCAACCAGCCCATGAAGCCGCTCAAATCCCCGCGCTGCCGCCTGCATCCACTCAACGACATTCCTTTGCCGGTCGGCATTGGGGATCGTCCGGGCATCTTTACTGTGGCCCGCCCGCCGCAGGATCTCAGCGTAGATGTCCACTCCGAGCATGCTTCGGAACCCCTCAATCGATGCAGTCAATTTGTGATCGACAGGGCCGTGCAAATCGACGGCAGAGCCAGTGGTCGGCTGCACGGTGACTCCCGGCGGCAGCGCCCATTCTGGGAGCACAGGAAGCGCAACGGGTTCGCCGCGCCGATTCAAGTTCACCCAGGTTTCACCGAAGCTATAGAGATAGCGCCCCAGCCCGAAGCAACTGCAGGCACGCTTGAATGCTTGGGCGTCCGCTGCCGTCACCGCGTTTTCCCGGTCGGCCCACTCCTCTCCGGTTCCGACATGGCTGCCCAGCCTCGTGATAGTCACGGCAGTCGCCACCAATACCTTGCTGGTTACGACCACTTTGCCTCGGTCCACACGGGTCAGAGACGGGACGGTAGAAATTGTGTACTCGCGAGTCCATCCTGCCGGCGTAAAGAGTTGGTTCAGTCGATCCGTGTACGCGCGCGGATCGGCGAAGGGAAGAACCAGACCCGAGCGCCCATCGTTTGAGCTGCGCATGATCCGCCATTTGACCTGAGCTGGATCGAATGGCACTTCGAGCTGTGCGAAGAGTTTCTCCCGCTCGGCTCCTGCGAATTTCGCTGCTGTTGCCATAACTCAACTCCTCCTGTGCGAAACCTTCAGTGAAGTTCTGGCAACTTGGCTCACCAAGTTGCTGCTGTGGTCTTGCGTCCCGTACGAGAACCTGAGAGCATGACGGCATGCCAGATCTCATGCAGATCGGTATTCACCTTTCGAAACCTGCTTTCGGCTGTGCTCAGAAGGCGCCGCCCCGGACTCGTGTCTTCTGGCTTCAAGGTGTCACGTTGGTATGGATGGTTATAGAGTTCGGCGTATCCGCGTATGCGGCGATCACCGCACACAGCCCCGCGATGTTGGCCTTTGGCTCCGATAGCCTTGTAGAGCTTATGTCCGCCTCTGTGGTGCTCTTGCAGTGGGTCCCAAGCATGTCCATTTCGGAACGCAAGGCAACGCGCACAGCCTCAATGCTGCTATTCGTTCTTGCTTTTGTTGTAGCGGGGACGGCCCTTGCATCGTTAGTTCTCGGGCTGCGGCCTGGAACTAGCCGTGCGGGAATTGGCATCACCATGGCCGCATTGGTTGCTATGCCCGTCCTCGCATGGCTGAAGCGTCGGGAAGCTCATCACAGCGGAAACACGGCCTTGGCCGCCGACGCAGCACAGTCGGCCACTTGTGCCTATCTTGCATTGATCGCACTGGTGGGGCTTGGCGTGAACGCATGTTTTCATATCGCGTGGTTTGATGCCGCCGCTGCGCTGGTGGCAGTTCCTATCCTCGTCAAGGAGGGTAGATCGGCTTGGCAGGGGCAGACCTGCGGATGCTGCTAAGGCTCGGCGTGAGTTAATTTGGGAAGGTGTTTCCCAGTTTTAATAGGGCACCTCTTCGCGCTCAATCTCCTCTTCGCCGCTGAACTCCTGCGGCACGCTGCGGTTTCCGCCGGCATAGTGCTCAGGTTCGCCCGCGCCGTTCGAAGCGATGGCCGGGGATAGGAGGTTGATATCCGTCACGACCACCTCCGAGCGGTACCTGCGCTGTCCCGACTCCCGATCCTCCCAGGAGCGGGTGCGGAGGGTACCCTCGATGTAGACCCTCGAACCTCTCTTGACGTAGTCCCGAAGGATCTCCCCAATTCTTTGGTATCCAACTAGGTTGTGCCACTCGGTGCGTTCTTGCCATTCCCCGCGGCTGTCCTTAAAGCGCTCGCTCGTGGCCAGCGAGAGATTGACCAAGGTCCCACTCGGCAGAATGTGAACCTGCGGATCCTTTCCGGCGTGGCCCATCAAGATGACTTTGTTGACGCACTTGCTCATGCTCTTCTCCTCCCCATCAGGTTGGGTTGTACACATCTTCGATTGCCTGCGAGTCCATCTCCTCTACGCTGCTTGCTTCATGCGAATCGGTCGGCCAAGCGCCGCGCGAATCTCATCCTTTGTGCAGCCGGCCCAGCACTTGTAGAAGCGTGAGTCCTTGATTTGGATTGAAAGGTTGTCGCCGGTCCGATCGCGCCCCACCAGCGAGCAGGATGGGCACTTTGCCCACCAATTGCGGCTGTCTCTGCGCGTGGTGCGGACGAGTTCAAGAATCCGAAACTCGCGCTGGCCAGATGGTGATGCGATTGAAGTGTACGGAGCTGCCACGACTTGTCTATACGCCTCAGGAAACCTCATTCCATGAATGAGCGCCTTGAGCCTGGCCTCCGTGAGCTTTGGCAGTCCCTTGAGATAGCCAAGCTGCGCTTCTGGTCGTGGTGCGGCTGCAGGGAACCAGTACCGGAGATTCGTCTTGCGATGGACCCCAAGCGGCGCGCGAAGCGCGTTGCCGTACTCGCCCTCTTCAAGACGATCCTGACGTGGAAAGATCTCAATGCCGTCTTTGAGGCCGCATTTGACCGGAACTCCGAGCCGCAACGCCAGGTTGTAAATGTAGATGCGGAACTCAGAGGCTAGCAGCGGTGCGGCCCCGAATATCCAGAGATGACCACCGCGGCGCGATTGCTCAATCGCGGCTTCGACGCCGTCCTGTTTCAACGCCTGCTGCAATTCAATCAGCGATTGCAGAGCACCATCGAAGTCGGCGTCGACGGCGACCCACTTCGAGCGTTGTGTCTCTGGATTGATCGCGAACAGATTGATGGTAATGTCGCCATTCAAGTGCATCCGCACGACATCCGCATCGAGAAGCTTCGGAGCCTTCGTCAACCAATCTCGTGCCAGATAGTAGGGGATGGAACCGTTCGGCAAAGGCTTCGTTGCCTGGATTCCGTATGCGAGCCGGTTCACAAACAAATGGATGAAGTCGTTTGCAGGTTCCCGGCTCACACGGAACTTCAAATACATGGCGCGGCCTCCTCTCTCCATGCGGTATTGCTGCGCCCCAACTGGATCAGATGGTCGCGGAGCTTTGCTGTTCGGGCAGGCTGGTCCGTTCCTTGCATGCACCGGGAATGACCCTGGCGACAGTGACTGTGTAGAGCCTGACCAGGTAATCGCCGAGCCGCTGAAGACGATTGGCTATTTGACTGCATGCGCTGCCGAGTCTCTCCAAATCAGCTTTCTTCTGTTCCGGCTTGCGGATGGCCAGATACAAGCCGCCGGTGATTGCAACCGCGGCAACGAACATCAAGAATCCACAAATGATCTTCATGGGGTATCGCTCCTTGTTTTGAACTGCATGTATTGCTACTGCGCGGCAAAGCGATGCTTCGCCGGTTGTCGGAATGTGCGAATCAGTTCCCAGGTGGTCATGCCGAAGAACAGAATGATGAATACGGCCATGAAGAAGTAGGCAAGCCTGAGGACACCGAGGTAGATCAGGCCAAGAACGGCGAGCAGTGTGAGCTTGGTCATGCAACTCCTTTCAGCATGTTGTGAATGCGCAGCTTTTCAGCCCGTGCCATGCGAAATGGCAGGAATGCCCAGAGCATGAAGATGTTGAGGATGGTGTTGCCGAGTGCAAAGATGACAGCATTCGCGGAGAGAATTCCGTGGATGCCGAGATTGATTGCTTCCAGACCCAGAAGGCTGATGCCTTTGTTTCTGTTGATCCAATCCAGGCTCAGCTCCTTGCGCCTGGTGGTCATCAGCTTTTTGAGCCACGGTACCTTGTCTGCTTTGAGGAATGCGCTCCAGGCAAAGATGCCAAGACCGGCGCCGGCGACAAGGTTGCCGGTATTAGACGGAGTGAGAATCATTCGAGTCCTCCCGATTCTTCTGGTAGGCCTTGTAGATGGCCGATACAGAGAGCGCTGCCGCTCGCACTATGAGCAGCAGCTTGTAGATCAGAGGCACATTTTCACCTCCGCGCGGATGGTCCGGCCCTTTGGCCAGATCCGTCTTAGTCCGAGCAGGATTGCGTAATCCATTGCTCGCGTGTTGGCAAGCCAGCGCAGGACGGCGGCAATCCGCCGGGCCGCGAATGCCTGCGACTTTGTCGGTGTTCCGGCGGCCTTGCGGAGCCGCTCGTCGATGAGCGGCAAGCATGTCCGCGCGGGTCTTCCGTATACAAGAAGCTCGCAGGTCTTGCCCCTGCCGCGGAGTTTGCCGGCGATGAGGGCAGACCAGAATCCTGCCTCAAACGAGGGCACGAACCACAGCAACCATGCCGCCATTGGCTTTCTCCAGTTGGATTGAAAGATGGAAAGACAGACACTATCGGACGACGAAGCGCATCACCCAATCGTGGCCGGCGTGCACCAGACCGGATGCTGCTCCAAGCAGCACAAGGGAAAGAATCGTGCCGAGCAGGGCAGCCAGCAGCTTGAGGCCGGCCGGTATCTGCTTGTCCGGGACGCACAGGCTATCGAGATCAGCCAAGGCTGGCGCCTGGGCCTTGATGATTGCGATGTCCACGCCCCACTTCATAGCGAAGACCTGAATTCTGGCATCGGCCTTATCGCGCAACACAACGTAGACTGGCGCCCCCTTGGGCAATCCTTTGGTACGATGGCCATTGGCTGTCTCGATGATGCGAGCCAATGCTTTCTCCAACGCACTCTGGTCCTGATGCCTGCGCCAGAGGTTGACCGCGCTGATGCCGCGGGTTCCCAATGAGCGAAGTCCTTCCCAGACTTTGCCGCAACGGTGCATTGGACCGGTGGGTTGGTCGATGAGCGTCGTGCTCATATTTCCCTCTCCTTCAAGCAACGATAAAAGCCAGGGTGAAACCGCCATGAGTTAGCTGCTTCTTGAACGTCGAAAGCATCCCATAACGCAGTGCGTTGAATCGTGAATTATCCACTTGGGAACTGTTTGCCTATACTAGAGCGGGAAAACCCGGACCAGAAAACAGGCAAAGTGTGTCGAAAGTATCAAGACTCGATCGGAACTCTAGGGATGTCCCGACCCCTCGCATACAAAAACCAGAACCTCGATGCAAAACTGAATTCGCCGTTGATTTTGGCGTCTACGGCCTCGTAACTGAGGCGGATAAAACTGCCGCCAATTGCGGAAACCTGACGTTTGATCTTGAATCCGCGTTGATCGAAAAACTCGCCGGGCAGTCAAAGAGGCAAACCTGCCCGGCGTCCGTCGCGGTGGAGCGCGAAGGAAAAGAATGGCTTGATCACCATCGAAAGAGTTTGCGGTTGAACCGGGAGAGACTACTTCCGGCCGACTAACCCGGTTGAGTAAGCAAGCATATTGTCGGCAGACCCGATCACTTGGGGCGTCCGCGGCATACAACGGCGAATCATGAAGTCTTGAGCTGCAACGAAACGCAAATGGACACTGCGCGAATACTTTTGTTGAGCATGAGCGAACATGGGCGAGGCTCTCCTCAAAGCCTGATTTGCTTGGTTGAATTGTGAAGGGTTTACCGCAGGATGGATGTTGGCTTCAACGGCAACGTGCGGCGGAATGATGGATTCAACGGCGAGGGTTCAATCTTCCTCCCGACGGTGATTGAATTCCATCGCCCCGATTCTTCTCATGGTTTCAGCGTCTGCTCTCTGGGCCTTACGCCGTTCCCGCCAAACAAAGACGGCGACGATTACGGCAGCCAGCAAGGTCTCGCCGAGAAAGAGCGGAATTATGTTGCTGTGCTCCCACAACCAGGTTGAGGCGACATCAGAAACAGTTGAGATCCACGATGACTCCCGCGGCGAGTTGATGACAAACAGATCACCTGTCATGAGGCCTCCCTATACGGAAGCAGTCGCGGCGCCAGTGAACTGGACAGCCTTGTTGCATTGGTGGTTGAAGATCATGGCCAGAATGAGCGCCGTCATGACGCCTGCGATGACCCTGGCAGCAACGTAGCTGAGAAACTCAAGCATGGATATTTCCTCCGATGGAGCAACGTCGTTAACTTGCTTGGGATTCGTCGCAGCCACGACTCCGTTGGTGGAACAGCGGCACATGAAGCGGCAGAGAGAATTGTTGGATGCCTACGCCGCATCCTCCAGCAGACCAGGGCTTACCATCCTGCCTGACACAACAAACCTCGCGCGCAGGCGAGATTCGGGCAAACACCACAACCTATTCCGCACACCTGAATCAGCCACCCAATAGGTGGGGGTCGATCACTGCAATAGCCTGGCTTTCCAAAGCTCCGCTATACGCTGAGTTCGGAGCCAGCAGTTTGCTTCGCCATCGACAACGGCTTGCGCAGAACGACCTCACTGATTTGCCTCTCACCGAAGCTGAAAGCTTCGGGACATAGCGGCTATTCGCAGCCTTGATGCTGGCGGCAAGTTGTAAGCGTCAGTTGCATTGTCCTCTCGGCCATTCATGGCCTCGGGGTTGTAAGCCTCGATCAGACAAGAAGTCCCGCTTGGACACACTGACTCAGCCGATTCCCAGGCGAACCCGGTCATCAGGATGGGCATGACCCATCAAGGGCAGCATGAACTCTGCCCTTTCGGCCTTGTTGCACGGGGCCGAACCGGCTGTGTTGTGAAGGAGTGAAATGCTAGAGACCTGAGTCCTCATCAAACTCAAAGCCGCAGGCAGCCAGAGCGGCAACGTGCTGCGACTTGAAGTTCGATTTCAGCTCCGGTACGGCATCCGCGACACGGATGATGCCCTTGTCGGACATCATGTAGGAACCATCAGGGATGGTTGGGTTGGGTTGCTGCGATAACTCGCGGCCGTTGCTCAGGTGGAAGATGTGGCCGCCTTTCGCCTTAACCAGCATCTTGTCGCCGCTGGCAAGCTTCTTGCGGGCGTAACCATTCAGGTCGATGAATTCGACCTGGCCAGTCAAGCCCATCTCCTCCTCGGCATCGAGAATGTCGTGGAGTATTTCGTTGATGAGAATTCCATCGCTGACCGACATCGTGAAGCCTTCGTTGTCGAGACGTGGTTCCCGATCGTCGGTATAGCGAGTGTTCGCGAGGTGAATCCCGATCTTTCGCCGGGTTTCCACGGACCACGGACTGCCGCTCACACTGAAGACCGTTCCCGATACGGAGAACTGATTCGTGTAAAGGTCGATCAGCCCAGGCTGGTGGATCTCCTCCAGCTTGATTTTGCCATCCGGCAACTCCACTTCCATCAATGAGGAGTAGCCATAGGCAGCACGCTGGAAGGTTTCCGGTTGGATTGCCCCACCGGATTGTCTCCTCGCGCTGTCGAACTGCTCGCGCCACCAGTAGGTCAGCTCAGCGATGATGCGCAAAATCGCATCATCGACTGGATACCGATCGAGCAACGCCGTCGCCAGCGGACGCTTGACCAGGTGCTCCAGTTGCCGATTGTCCTCGATAAGTTGATCGCGCCGTAGCCGGAGAGTGGCCAATGCGCGACATAGCTTGGTTTCCACCAGGATGTAGTCGCCGGCTTCCTGACGATCCTTGGGGATTCTGGAAGCAAAGCACAGCGGGAAGATTGGAGTCTTGAGAGCCTCCATCGCGTTCGTGACGAGTTCGAGGAAGGTCGCCTTGTCTCCCTTCCGCATTTGCAGCCAGTCGACCATTCGGTCGGAATTGGATGCCGCCTTGGCAGTAACGAAATCCGCCTTGAGTTCTGCGAAGGCCGTAGCCGCCCTCACAAATCCAGATTCGGTGCGCTCGTACTCGCCAACTGCAGCAAGCACATTGTCACCGAGATAGCCGCCAAGAGTCTCCCAACCGGGTGGATTGAAATTCGCCGGCAACACATACCGCTTGGTTTCCAGGCAAGCGCGAATTACAGTTCTGTGCTCGCCGGACAAGAGGGTGTCAATCCAGATGAGGTTGATGATGCGGCCCAGGCTCTCGGCGCCATGCTCGAACTCCTTCAACTGCTCGAAGAAAACGCACGGTGTCCACTTTTCGCCAACGCCCTTCCAACGGGCTTCGTTGCGTTTAGCATGTCCGGACTTTGCCTTAGCAATCTGATCCTTGATCCGCGGCTGGACGGGGTAATGCATCTGGCGAAACTTCTCCAGATACTCTGCGCCCCAGAAACAAAACACCATGTCGTCCATGTCTCCGCCATTGAGCTTGCCGAGTATCTCGCCAGCATCAGCGCCGAAGAACACACGTCCCTGTCCTTTGAAGTGCATCAGTTCAGGGAGATGGATGTTGCACACTTCGACTATTTCGGCGGAATTTGTGTTCGGAGAGCGCCCAACGCCAACCGGCCCTTCGGGAGCATCCGGCGCGCAGATACTTCGCAGGCCTTCCCGTACGCCGCTGATGGTGTCCTTGGACAGGTCTGGCAGGCCATCAGGGCCGTCTACCAGCGGATTGGGAAATGCGTATCCTCTGAAGCCATTGGGCAACAGGATGCGTCCGCGCGCAATATCTACGGACTCCTCCGTTGCATGGTTGAACATACGCCGCATCAATGCCGGCATGGTTTTGCTCTGATGATCCAAGTGAATGGCTCGGATTAACGGCCAGACCGGCTTATCCGTATCGGCAGCCGAATCGACCGCCTTCACTGTTGCAGCAAAATCGGCAATAATCGCGTCCTCATCGTCGCCCGAGTACAACTCAGCTAGCTCGTCCATGCGATTCAATCCGGCCTTAACGGCCAAGTGTTCCTCATACAGACCGCTGTTGGTTAGGGTTTGCAGGTCCATTCGGAACGGATGCAATCCTGTATGCGAAAGCACGCCGAAGTAGACGCTGTGATCCTTGCCGGTGAAGACGACTTCTTTCTTCGAGTCGAAGACGACGAGGTCATACATCCAAACACACGGATTGTCATGAGCGATGCCTTTGCCTTGTCCCCATGGCCCACCAAAGGTAGCCGTAGTCCCGTCGAAACCGGGAATGCGGCAGATGCACGAACCTTCTTTGAGCGCGCGTTGACGCTCATCGAGTTGCTTCATATCAAAATCAAGAACGCTCAAGAGGCGTTCATCTTCCATCTGCACCGCGTACTGCATTCCCAGCGGAGACTTGGCCCAGTCAATGACACGGCCTTTTAACATCAGAGAATGCGCCGAGAAGAATCGGCGCACACGCTTGGCTGCCTTGGGATCGCTGGAGATGTAAATCCCCAGATCGTCCGGGCTGTGGATGCTGCTCTTTGCATCGACGAAGAGCATGAGGCCCGAGTCTGCTACGTGGGCATAGACGCAGCGAAAGCGTTTGCCGTTGTTGGTCCATCCACGAGAGAGATGCTCGACCACTCTGCGCGTCTCTTCGCGTGCAGCCTTGCTTCCACCCTCAAAGGTAACGATGCCGTACTCGACACCATCGGGCATGCGATCGTCGAGGATCTGACGGCTCTCATGCGCCATAAAGTCGCGACGCTGGTTATACGGCCTGGACGTGTCCCGATACGGTCGACGAATGACCGGACTCAACCTTCCGTTGATGTCCAGGCGACCATCGAAGACGATATGGAACGCCATGCGACTGGGAACATTCCATCCCGGTAGCTCATCGTTCTGGTTAGTGCTCAGAGCGTCTGCATTGACGCTCAACAAATTCATGTCGATAGACATGGGAATCTCCTTCCCCCTCCACGGGGTCGGTTGGGTACGAATGAGTTGTGCTGGGTCTTGTGCGCAGAAGCCGCGGGCATGGGCTTCCTGTTGCCAGTCAGTTCCCATGCCCTGTTTGCGTCGTTGAGTAGTCTTAGAGGGAGGCAGGCGTTGCGGCCGTCTTCTTGGCGAAGAGGCCAGTGAACCCAGTCCATGCCTGCTTGGCTGCCGGGATCGCACACACCTGTGCAGTGCCAGCCACACGGGCCGTCACATCGGTGGTGCGCTGCGTTGCATCGGCCACCTTGTGAATGCCCTTGGACAGGTTGTCGCCGATGAAGTGAATGGTGATGGAGCTGAATGCTCCGTTGACGAGTTCGTTCAACATGGCACGCTGTTCAGCCGTGAGCTGTTTCTTCGTGGTCATTTCATTCTCCTTGAATGGCAGCCAGTTGTAATTAGCCCCCGGTGGGCTCAAACCGAATGAGCCTTTGACCAAGTGCTACTAACTACCTGGTCTCTTCATCGCCGAAGCATTTTCAGCCTCGCGCGAAGCTCACTCCGCCTGCCCAGGGGCGCTGATGCCGCTGACCGGGTACGCATATGCCTTTCATGTTGATTGATCTCTCAGAGGGGGCATGTAATTCTCTGGCGTGCAACAGGAAATCGACTTCCAGGTTTCCGTCAGAATCCTAAACTCGATTCAGAACACAAAGAAAAAGGCCCCGCGTGAGGGCCTTTGTGTGCACCGTGACAATGTATGTCGGCTCGTCTGTTGCTAGACTCCTGTCGAGTAGATACACGAAGGGTACAGAGCAGAGCATCTTTGGGTGAATGCAATCAGTGAGGGGATCTGCTTGAGTTCTAGTCCTCGCTGGTTTCCCTGAGTTAGTTAGAGGAGCATTCTCTACTCCGCCAGTTGGTCGTCAATCTCCGAAAACTATCCGGTTGCCGTCGATTCAGGCTGCAACCACCGTATTCTTTGGTGGTGCTCCGGGCGCGGGTGCTTCCCGCCTTACCCCATCAACCAGGCCGCTTACCGAGCGGCCTCATGTGTGCCTTCGTTATAGCTCGCGCTACTCACACACTGCTTGACTTGGCGCGCTGTCGAATCAGCGCCCTCTACGCTTCGTGGCTGTATTTGACGATCACGTTCGTAGAGGCCGACAACCAGTCCGTCTGTTCGGCGCGCTGGTGCCGCGGGGCGTCTCGGTGCTGTTTTACTCGGTTCGGATGGCGCCGGACCAATATGAGCCTCACTCCAGGCTCAGGGCGAACAGGCTGATGCCAACCCTTGCTGCGATGCTCAGGACTATCGAGACGCTATTCCCTGCTCATCGTTTACTGCTGGCGTCCTGTCTGCCATGCGGGCCGCGTACCGCGAACTGCATTGGGAAACGCCGTCTTACTTCTCTCGATCTTGCTACAGAGCGCGCGACTATCAAAGGCTCCCGTCCACACTCATTGTGTCTCCACTAACTCATGATTACTTGTTCGGGAACTCCACTTCGTCGTGCGGGCTAACGTGCATCCACCAGTAGTCCTTCGGGTGATCCCGGTCATACCGCCGCTGCATCCGTTCCCAGGCCTCGGCGGCCTTCTCAGTCTCAGCCCATCTTATCGAGGCTCGCCGAAGCAGATTCTGGAACCTGTACTCTGCCTTCCTGAGGTAATCACGCACCTGCGGAGTAACTGCCCGCGTCGCCATAAGAAGCGCGCGGCCGGTGTTAATGATTCCGTCCAGAATGCGCTGGTAGCGCCGGAGAGCGAAGTCGACCACAATCACGGCCAGCTTGTGTTCTATGGCGATGGCCCACCGGCCAGCGCCACTGAAGTGCATTGACCAGATCTGGGCCACTTTCTGTTCAGGGAGCTGGTCGGCCTGAGACCCTACATTGGTGAGGTACTGCTCCGGCCGCAAGCACTTGCAGCTCTTGGTGTGGCCGCTCAGGATGTCGCGCAAACGGCACTCGGTGTGGGTGCCGCACCGAGTGCATGTCGTAGCCGCATAGCTGCCTGTGGTGCAACTGGCCATTTTCCAACTTGGAATGCACCAAACTTTGATTGAGCGACTTCGATCCTGATGAGCGGGAACAGCACGGGTGTTGGATTTGGCCGCGCTCTCGGGCCTATATA
>Ga0224555_1000848_pt1 | contig 46407 bp, 32 predicted proteins | sample 714S23034metaG_FD_180687 | JGI IMG/M metagenome (GOLD analysis project Ga0224555, IMG submission 180687) | Peat soil microbial communities from Stordalen Mire, Sweden - 717 S2 30-34 | ecosystem: Environmental > Terrestrial > Soil > Wetlands > Peat | place: Sweden: Norrbotten County, Stordalen...
CGAGCGGGGCGGGCATGCCTTTATCGCTCTCAAGTGGTTCCGCGACTCCTTTCTGCCGCGCAAGGCATTCCGCTGGAATCAGCATCCTGAATCGCGGCAGTCGGTGCTGGCTGAAGCCATCCAGCGCGGCGTGGTCATCACCAGCAAGATCGCCAACCCCAAAACCCCGGCCTATCCCACCACCACCATTCGCCTGAACCGTGCCGAGGCCGGCATTCCCGAGGAGGCGCAGCGCTTCCATCCTGTCGCTGTGCATGGCGACTCCATCGCCGACGCCATCGAAGAGGAACGGGGGAACCTGTGAGCTGCTACTTTCTTGAGTCCACGGCCTTCGCCAAATTGTTTGTGCAGGAGCCGGGCACCGATGCGCTGATCCGGCTCATGGAGGCCGTCGAGGACAATCGCAAGCTGCTCTCGGCCTCCACGCCGCTGGAGGTCTACGCGGCCGTTCGGCGGCGTGAGCGGGCCGGGGACATCTGCGCCGAAGACGCCGCCGCGGCGCTCGACAGCCTGCGCATGGAAGCGGCCCGCATGGTGCAGCAGCCGCTGAATCCGGCGGTGCTCGAAGCCGCCCGCCAGCTTCTGGACCGCACTTCGCTGCGCTGGCCGGACTCTCTGCAACTGGGCGCGGCGCTGGTGGCCCGCGATATGTTCCAGGGCACGGAGATCATCTTCGTCTCCGCTTCGCCGCAGTTGCTTGAAGCGGCGAAGAGTGAAGGCTTCCATGCGATCGATCCGGCTAAGGATGCGGTCGAAGCGGTGAAGGAAGAGGAGTAAGCTGTCCATCTGCGACGATCGGCGCCCTCCTGACCCCAATAGGTCTATGCGCATTCTTCGCGAAAGCGTTCAAAGTACGGGCGATCCGAGCAGTGAAGAGTCAGCCCGTGCGCCTCAAGAGATAAGCTACGCGCATATCGTCATTATGTCCTTCAGCGTTGGCGCTATCGTAGCCAACATTTACTATATCCAGCCGCTCCTCTCCGCCATTGCTTCCGCCTTTCGCATCTCTGTGCCGCAAGTGGGAACCGTGGCCATGCTGACGCAGTTGGGCGCTGCGCTGGGCATGTTGCTCTTTGTTCCTTTAGGCGATACAAAAGAACGCCGCCGCCTCATCGTCTGCCTTGTCCTGGGCGAATCCGTGTGCCTGGCCTTGATGGCGAGTGCGCAAAGCTATCTCTGGCTGGCGCTGGCAAGCCTGGGCATTGGGATTACCGCGTCCACCGTTCACGTCATCGTGCCCTTCGCCGCGCAACTCGCTTCGCCCGCGCGCCGTGGCGCCGCTGTTGGTTCCGTTCTCTCCGGCCTTCTGTTTGGGATTTTGCTAGCCCGTACCTTCAGCGGCCTTCTCGGAGCCTGGCTCGGCTGGCGCGCCATCTACTGGCTGGCATCGATCCTCATGCTTTTGCTCGCCGTGTTGATTCGTTTGGGTCTGCCTGTCAGCAAGCCGGTTCTTAAGCTTTCCTGGCCCAGCTTGATCCATTCGTCCGCGGCACTTATCCGCCACCAGCCAGTGCTCCGCGAGGCTGCCGCGCTCAGCGCCATTCTGTTCTGTGCCTTTAGCGCCTTCTGGACGACCTTGGTTTTCTTCCTCGGAACGCCGCCCTACCACTATGGAAGCGGTGTTGCGGGGTTGTTTGGCCTGGTGGGCGCGGCCAGCGCCGTCTGCGCCCCGTTTGTCGGTCATCTTGCGGATCGCTATGGGGCGCGACGGAACGTACTCATCGCACTGCTTGTGACCGCGGTATCGTTTGTGGTCCTATACGTTTTCGGCAAGCACATGGGTGGTTTGATCGCGGGAGTGGTTCTGCTCGATATTGGTGTTCAATCAGGCCACGTATCCAACCAGACGCGCATTTACGGTCTGCTGCCCGAAGCCCGCAGCCGCCTGAACATGGTTTACATGATCTGCTTCTTTGTCGCTGGAGCGATCGGTTCGTTTGCGGGCAGCGTGCTCTGGCATCATTTTTCCTGGGCCGGCGTCTGCGGCTTCGGATGCCTAGTTACCCTGGCAGGCTGTGCGATTTATGCTTACACACAACCCCGTAGATAGAGCGCGACAGCCGGATGATCGATTACTCCCGCCGGAACTTATTGGCTTGCTCGAACTCATCGCGCAGTGCATTGGTGCAGGTTTTCGCGCAGGTGGGTGATGCGCTGCTCCAGGGCATGAAGAGCCGGGCGCCCCATCCTCGCGAAGTTCATGCCTTTGTCGCATCGGGGTCCCCATGGACAGGTCCAAGTCCATGGGGTGATCTAGGGTGGGATAGCTCATCACCTCCGGGTTTGCAGATTATTTCCAGAATCATGCTACTGTGAATTCAGAACTCCATTGAACCGCCCGAACCAATCTGTCAGGGATGTGTGTGGTCCAGTATATGGGACTTCCGCCCGGTTTATGCCAGGGTACCCCACCCCCCGGGGGTCCCTACTCCACTTGTTCGCCATTTTTAGCACGTAAGTGATTGATTATAAACGATAATGGCCTGAAAAATAATGGTAAGAAAATGCGCAAAAATGCTCAATTCCGGCCTTTTTCGTCACGAATTTGTTCAATTTCGTCGTCCGCGGGCATGAATCGGGTGTCTCCCGAACCAAAAGATGGGTTTCAAAAGCAAGAGTCCGTCCTGTAGGAGCGGATCGATGAAACAGTTTCTAGATAAATTTACCTCTTACTCCCGCCGGAACTTATTCGCCTGGTCGAATTCGTCGCGCAGGGCTGGGGTGCGGAGATTTTCGCGCAAGTGGGCTATGCGCTGCTCCAGGGCTTGGAGAGCGGCTTGAACGGGCTCGGTGTTGGTGTAGGCGATATCGCGCCACATGGAGTAGGGGCTGGAACCCAGGCGTGTCATCTCGCGCAGTGCTCGGCCGCCTACGTCTCTCAGCTCCGGCGCGTGGCCTACTTCTTCTTCGAGCAGCGCGCTCAGAGCCGTGGATACAAATTGCGGCAGATGACTGACCCATGCTACCAACTCATCGTGGCGCGTGGGGTCGAGATCGACGGTCTTCGAGCCCATGGCTACCACCAGATCGCGCCAGTCTTTGACCAGTTCCTCCGAATGCTGTGAGCGCTGGCAGGCCGGATCGTCGGTGAAGAGCCACACCGCGCCGCGAAAGAGCGCCGCATCGGCCAGGGACGCGCCGCCGCGCTCCTTGCCCGCCATCGGATGGCCGGGAAGAAATGCCGCGCGATCGGGACGGTTGAAGAGGCGTGAGCCGGCTTCAGAGATGATCGCTTTGGTGCTGCCTACGTCGGTGACCAGGTGATCGGGGCCGAGGATGCCGTAGAGCTTCTCCATGAAATCGAGCGTGGCATAAATAGGAACAGCCAGCAGAACCACCTGGCTCTCTCGCGCGGCTTGCAAAGGGTCGGCGGCGATGGAGTCGATGGCGCCCATAGTGAGCGCTTGTTGCGCTCCCTCCGCGCTCCGGTTCCAGCCAACGATGCTGCCGCGAAAGCCCGATGCGCGCAGCGCCAATCCCACCGATGTGCCCAGCAGGCCCGTGCCCAGAATGGCGATGCGCTCGATCATAACTCTTTCCTCATTTACGCCTCTTTGAACGGCGCGTAGTTAGCGGAGTTTGCGGAGCCAGATAAAAACTAACTCCACTAACAAACGCGAAGCGTTGCTGACTCGCTGACCCGCTGACCCGCTGACTCGCTTCATCCTACAGCGTTCTTCCCACCGCCGTCGCAATCACTCGCATCTCGCTCATCAGTTTCTCAAATTGATCCAGATACAGAGTCTGCGCTCCGTCGGAGGCGGCCTTATCGGCGTTGGGATGAATCTCGATGAGAATTCCGTCCGCGCCGGCGGCGACCGCTGCCTTGGCCATGGCGGGAACCATATCGCGGCGGCCGGTGCCGTGCGAGGGGTCGCCCACGATGGGCAGGTGGGAGAGCTTGTGAATCACCGGAATGGCCGCGATATCCATAGTGTTGCGCGTCGCGGTCTCATAGGTGCGGATGCCGCGCTCGCAGAGGATCACGTCGTAGTTGCCGCCGGAGAGAATGTACTCGCTCGAAAGCAGCAGCTCCTCGATGGTGGCCGCGATGCCGCGCTTGAGCAGGATGGGCTTGCGCACCTGGCCCAGTTCGCGCAACAGGTTAAAATTTTGCATGTTGCGCGCGCCTACCTGGAAGCAGTCCACAAAAGGCAGCATGGCCTCGATCTGCGCGATCTCCATGACCTCGCTCACCGTGAGCAGGCCGTTGGCCTGCGCGGCTTCGTGCATCAGTTCGAGGCCTGGAATGCCCAGCCCTTGAAATGCATAGGGCGAACTGCGCGGCTTGAAGGCGCCTCCGCGAAGGAAGCCGGCGCCCGCGGCCTTTACGCACTTGGCAATCTCGAAGATCTGTTCGCGGTTCTCAATGGCGCAGGGTCCGGCGATGACCGCGACTTGCTCGCCACCAATCTTCACTCCGTTGGAAAACTCGATTACGCTGCCCTGAGGACGAAAGGCGCGTCCGGCCAGCTTGTAAGCCGCGGTGATGCGGTGAACGGAGAGCACACCAGGCAGCAATTCGAATTTGGTAAGGTCAAGACCGGTTGCGGGTCCAACGCCGGCCAGAATGGTTTGGGTTGCGCCCGTGGTGCGGTGTACGTCGAGCCCCGATTCCACAATCACATCGATGACCGCATCGATCTGCTCTTCGGTGGCCGTTTCATGCATAGCGACAATCATTGCTTGATCCCTGTCTCAGGCGCGCCAGACTCAGTCTTTGCGCCAGTGCCTTGGCCCGGCGTAGTCGCCTGGGCGTCTCTTTTCGATGCCAACTCGTCCCTTTGCAGGGCCCGCATCACGTCGATGATGCGCTCGTAGATATGCGTCAGTTCAATGTCCGGCAAGGGACCTTTGTTGGCCGCGCGCACGTTGGCGAGGACCACTTTTTCCCGCGCTGGTTCGTACAGCGGCAGCGAGGTGGCGGCCTTTAAGTGGCCGACCATCTGCGCGGCGCGTGCCCGCTCGCTCAACAATTCGACGAGCCGGCGGTCAAGAACATCAATTTGATTTCGCAATTCTTCCAGCGTCATAAATCAGCCTCTAGCTCCTAGCCTCTAGCTTCCAGCTCGTTCTTGCTAGCGGGACCATGTTCGGCTTAATCTGCCGACATACGGGCTAGAAGCTAGGAGCTAGAAGCTGTCTTATTCACCGGGCCAGCGCCGCCTCAGGCAGGCGCAGGCCCTTGATAAATCGAGCCACTGCGCCAGGCGCCGTGCCTGGAGCTGACAGTTCGATCAACTCCACAATCGCGCTGCCGACTACCGCGGCATCCGCGAACTGGGCCACTTGGGCCACGTGTTCCGCGTTGCTGATGCCGAACCCCACGGCTACCGGCAGCGAGGTCCATCGGCGGATGCGTCCCACCAGAGACGCTGCATCGGAGGTCAGGCTCTGCTGCTTGCCGGTAATGCCTACGCGAGAGATGGCGTAAACGAAGCCTTTGGAGTGAGTGGCGATGGCCTCGAGCCGCTTGTCGGGACTGGTGGGCGCGGCCAAAAAGATGGGCGCGAGCTGCACGCGGGCCATTTCGGCGAGATATTCGCCCGCTTCTTCGACGATCAGGTCGGTGATCAGTACGCCGTCTACTCCGGCAGCCGCTGCCTCATCGGCAAACGCGCGCAGGCCGCGGCGCAGGATCGGATTCAGATAGCTGAAGATGACCAGGCCGGCCTGGGGCCGCTCGGCGCGAATCTCACGGGCCAGTTGAAGCACGTCTTTGAGACTCGTTCCGCGCGCCAATGCGCGCTCCATGGCTCGCTGAATTACCGGGCCGTCGGCCAGCGGGTCGCTGAAGGGCACGCCCAGCTCGATGACCGCCGCGCCCGTGTCGATGGCGGCGATGGCAATCGCCCGCGTCTCATCGAGGCTCGGATCACCGGCCGTCAGATAAACGACCAGTCCGGGTTTGTGTTCAAAGCGAATCGCCATGGTAGCTCTAGGCTCCCTGAATCTTCAGCTCGCGGGCCAGAATGCCCATATCCTTGTCGCCGCGTCCAGAGAGGTTAACCACCAGTATTTCATGGGTGGGCAGCGTGGGAGCAAGGCGCAGGGCCTCGGCCACGGCGTGCGCGCTTTCGAGGGCCGGCAGAATTCCCTCGGTGCGTGCCAGCCTTACCACTGCATCGAGAGCGGCTGCGTCGTCGTGCGAAACGTACTCGGCGCGGCCTGAATCGTGCAACGCCGCGTGCTCCGGACCGATGGAGGCATAGTCGAGGCCGGCGGAAACCGAGTGGGTGAGCGCGATTTGTCCGTTCTCATCCTGGAGCACGTAGGAGTAGGTGCCTTGCAGCACTCCTGGCGCACCGCCCGAGAAGCGCGCCGCATGATCGCCCAGAGCGGTTCCGCGGCCGCCGGCTTCGACGCCGATCAGTCGCACCTTTTTGTCGGGAATGAACTCGTAGAATGCGCCAATTGCATTCGATCCGCCGCCTACGCAGGCGATGATGGCGGTGGGCAGCCGGCCTTCTTTTTCGAGAATCTGCTGCTTTAGCTCGATGCCGATCACGCGTTGGAAGTCGCGCACCATGGTGGGGTAAGGATGCGCTCCCAGGGCGCTGCCTAATAAATAGTAAGTAGTACGGACATTGGTGACCCAATCCCGCATGGCCTCGCTGATGGCGTCTTTCAGCGTCTTCGAGCCTGAAGAGACACCGCGGACTTCTGCGCCAAGCAGCCTCATGCGCAGCACGTTCAGCTCCTGCCGCTCCATATCCACGTCGCCCATATAGATCACGCATTCCAGGCCGAGCAGCGCGCAGACCGTCGCCGTGGCCACTCCGTGCTGCCCAGCGCCGGTCTCGGCGATGATGCGTTTCTTGCCCATGCGCCTGGCGAGCAAACCCTGGCCCAGAGCGTTGTTGATTTTGTGCGCGCCAGTGTGGAGCAGGTCTTCGCGTTTGAGATAGATTTTGGCTCCGCCAAGTTGCTCGGTCAGCCGTTTGGCAAAGTAGAGCGGAGTGGGTCGGCCAGCATAGTCCTTGAGCAGTCCGGCCAACTCAGCCTGAAAAGCCGGATCGTTCTTCGCCTTTTCGTACTCCTGCTCCAGCTCCACCAGCGCCGCCATCAGCGTCTCCGGCACGTAGCGGCCGCCATAGATGCCGAAGCGGCCGGGGCGCGGCTCGGATGGAACTGCCGGAAGAATGATCGATGCCATGGGGTCTCCTGCGCTCCCAAAACTGGAATTGGGGAACTCTTCAGTGTACTAGGAAGCTGCACAGCCCACCCGCCTTTTGCAATGTATCCGAAGATGGGACACGCAGCAACGCGGCCTGAAACTGGGTGGATTACCGAGGAAAGTATTCACGCTCGCCAGCGGAACCACGTATCATTGCGCCTAAGCCGAATACCCCAAACCAAGATTCATTTGGCTTGCAAGGAGAAAGCAGATGACAATTTGCGCTGGTTTCAAAAGCCAATACGGTGTTGTCATGTGTGCCGATTCTCAAGAAACAGTCGGGATCATGAAGTTCGATAGCCCAAAACTGGTCATCAAGCCGTCAGTTGGAGATGAGAGTGATAAGGTTCGGATGCTCTTTGCAGGAGCGGGAGATGGTCCATTCATCGATAGGCTTGTAGAAGAAATGTGGAAGGCAGCCCAGCGCGGCCAAGACTTTTCCATGCAAGGAGTTTTCGACAGAGTAGAAGAGGCCGTAATCGAGTGGCACAAGAAAATATGGGATATCTATAAGGGCGTGGGTCGCCCGGAGGCGGAAATCCTCTTTGCCATTTATGTTCCACATGAGGTCAATCTGTATAAGGCCATTGGTCCAATCATTACTGAGATTGAGAATCACGCGTTCGTAGGTGGGGGAATAGAATTGGCGGAATTCCTTGCCGACCAGGTTCGAGCTGATTCAGACAGTATCGAAGAGGACGTAAGTACATCTCTGTATATTTTGAGCACGACCAAGAGATATGTTGAAGGTTGCGGTGGAGACACACAAATTGCCGCGCTAATGCTCGACGGCAGCATTCAAAAAATGAACCCGTGGGAGGCGGAAGAGATGGCGAAGGGTATCGTTGATATCTCCCGCCAGATTTTTTATTTGTTTTCTGCATCCGGCGATCTGAATAGCAAAAAGGCGGACATAGAGAGGCTAGCTCGAATGACCGCCAGTCAGATCAAACGCATTCACGCTGAGCTTCGGAAGAAAATCAGCGAAAGAATAGAGGTCAAACCCGCGCTCAAGGAATCCGTTCCGAGACTTTTTGTGAGGATCGAATGGCCACCAACGAAGTAGTCCAGTTGTTTAGGCCCTGCACGCGCCATGTGTCCCACATCTTGATTTTGGGATGTGAAATCGCAAGCCCCTGAATCAGGCACTCTTCGCACGACGCTTCGTCTTCTCCGCAAATTGCGAAGCAACAAGCACGACCGGCTCCTGATCGGGGAAGGTTGCGATCATCGTCAGGTGGCCTCCCATCGCCGCCACGGTGCGCGCCATGGTGGACAGGCGCGGGTCTTTGCGCTTCTCCAGGCGCGAAATCTGCATCTGGCCGATTCCCAATGCCTCCGCAACCGTTGCCTGGCTGATCTTGCGCCCCTTGCGCAGTTCGGCCAGGGTCATCCGCCGCCTCACCTTGGCCACCAATTCAGCGCCCCTTTTTGCAATGGCCTTTTGCCGCTTCTTAGGCATTGCGGCAATTACTTCTTCAACCGGAATGGGTCTATACATCGCAGCTACTCCTTTGACTCAAGATTTTCGAGGTGTTCCTTGTACCTCTTGTCGGCCTTGTCAATCAGCCGTTTGTAGAACCTCGTCTCGCTCACTCCCGATTTATCTCCGGCGACTAGCAAAATTGCATTACGCCGAGGATCGAATGCGAATGCTACGCGCCAGACGCCTCCATCGGCTCTGAAGCGAAGTTCCTTCATATTTGCGTAGCGCGAATCGTTCAACGTGTCCACGTCAGGCCGTCCCAAGGATGGTCCAAATTCCCGCAATGGTACGAGGGCTGCGATCAGTTCGTCCTGCACCGCCTCTGACAGCTCGTCGTACTCTTCCCTGAACTTCGGATGGAAATCGGTGGACCAGCTCATGGAATAATTATGCCATATAGAGCATTATGCGTAAATGGGCATTTTTGATTGTTCAAGAGCATCTTAAGGCGCGATCCTACTTCCGCTTGCGTTTCGTCGCTCGCGCGCGGGCCATAAACTGCCGCAGCTTTTCGGGGTCTTTTTTGCCTGGAGCGGACTCTACGCCGGAGACCACGTCCACGCCCCAGGGGCGCAGCGTGGCGATGGCTTCGGCTACGTTTTCCGGGCTCAGGCCACCGGCTGCGATCAGGCGATTCTGCGTTTTCGTGCCTTGGAAGAGGGTTTTGCGGGCGGTTTTCCAGTCGAAGGGCGCGCCGGTGCCGCCTGCTGCCGTGGCTGTGCGGGAATCCACCATTACGGCGTCGATATGCGGGTTCAGGGCGTGCTCGGCTAACTGCTTTTTAAACAGCATTGCGGCTTCGGCGTCAAAGTGGACTACGCGTAGAATCCGTAACTGCGGCCCCAGCAGTTTTCGCAGCTTGGCGGGCAACTCCGGCTTGGCGTCGAAGTGGAGTTGCACGCCGGTCAGGCCGCTCTCGCGAACGATGGAGTAGATTTCGTCTATGGCGGCATCGACGAAGACGCCGATTTTCTCGACGGTTGCCGGAAGATGAGGCACGATGGCCGCTGCTTCGGCAGCCGTTACGCGGCGCGGGCTGGGCGCAAAGACAAATCCTACTGCGTCGGCGCCGGCCTCGACAGCCAGCTGCGCGTCTTCGAGTGAAGTGTTGCCGCAGATTTTGATCCAAAGACTCATGAGATTACTTTGCCTTGACGGTTGTGGCCAGCAGTTCCGCCAGAGCCGCGCCAGGGTCGGGCTGGCGCATCAGGCTCTCGCCGATCAGGAATGCATCAAAACCCGCTGACCGGAGCCGCGCCAGGTCCTCCGCGGTTGAGATGCCGCTCTCGGCCACGCGTACGACGGCGGCAGGAATCTGATTCACCAACTGGAGCGAAGTTTCCAGGCGCACGTCAAAAGTTTTGAGGTCGCGATTGTTCACGCCGATGGCGTCCGCGCCGGTCTCGCCCAGGGCGCTGAGCACACGGTCTAGTTCGTCTGAGGTATGCACCTCGACCAGCACGTCGAGAGCGAGACTATGGGCAGCCTGGGCAAAACGCTTCATCTCCGCATCGGTGAGCGCGGCGGCGATAAGCAGAATCGCGTCGGCGCGATGGGCGCGGGCTTCGACGATCTGGTACTCGTCTACCGTGAAATCCTTGCGCAGGCAGGGAAGAGGCATGGCGGCGGAGGCAAGCTCCAGGTTGCGCAGGCTGCCCTCAAAATATGGCTCATCGGTGAGCACTGAAAGCGCCGCAGCGCCTCCCGCACGGTAGCGCCGGGCCAGCCACTCCACATCAAAGTCGGCGCGAATAAGTCCTTTGGAGGGCGAGGCTTTCTTGATTTCGGCGATGACTGCCGGCCCTTTGGCCGCCTGCTGACGCAAAGCCGCTGCCCAGCCGCGCGGATGGTGAGTTGCCGCCCGCCTCTCCAATTCGGTCAAAGGCACAAGCGCTTTGGCTGCGGCTACGGTGGCGCGGGTGGTGGCTAAAATTGTGTCCAGACGGGTAGACATGCTCTGGGTCGAGTATACGAGGAGAGCCGTAATCGGCGGCGGCGATTTGTCCTGCTCGCCAACTGCGAACTCATGCGACAATTTAGATAGAGGCTGAGTTAGTTAAAACGGCGCGAAAGTGGCGGAATTGGCAGACGCACCAGACTTAGGATCTGGCGGAGCAATCCATGGGGGTTCGAGTCCCCCCTTTCGCACCAAAGCTATCTCCACCGGTTCCCTGGCCCGGCCAGCATGCGCAGGATCACAGGCGTTTTTGCACCGGCGAGAGTAATCTGGTAAGACCATGAGTCCATCCGCGCAACAGCCCAAAGTGAACCTTGAGCATACCCCCGACTTCCGCGAGTCCTATGCCAACAGCGTGCAAGTGCGCGTGAGCGTGTGGGATTTTCAACTCGTTTTCGGCCTGGCCGCGAGCGAAAGCCCCGAGCAGGTGACCATTCGCAACCATGATGCGATTTTTTTGAGCCCGCAGCAGGCCAAGGCCCTGTGGAATGTGCTGGGGCAGAATCTTGCCCAGTATGAGCAGGCCTTCGGGGTGCTGAATCTGGAGCCTCATGGGCACAACTTTCCGCAAGGACCCGTTAACTAAACTTAAAGAGCACTAACCAATCTTTGGAGCGATCGCTTGCGCTCAAAAATACTCATGCCGCCGCGGCTGGACGCGCCTTTGCCCCTGTGGATGATCTTTCCTGTGATCTTTGCGGCGCTTTATGCCAGCCACTTTACGCTGCTGCGCCTGCCATACTTCTGGGACGAGGCCGGCTACTATATTCCCGCGGCCTGGGATTTTTTCCGCACCGGCTCGCTGATTCCCATCACCACTCTGACCAACGCTCATCCGCCGCTGCCCAGCATCTACCTGGCGCTATGGTGGAAGCTCTCCGGTTTTACTCCCGCGGTGACGCGCACGGCGGTGCTGATGGTGGCTTCGCTCGGACTACTGGGGGTTTGGCGGCTGGCCATGCGACTGGTGGGCGTGCCCGCGGTCGCGTTCTGGACCGTGGTTCTTACCGGGCTTTACCCCGTCTGGTTTGCACAGAGCACGCTGGCGAATGCGGATATTTTTGCCGCGGCATGCACGCTGTGGGGGCTGGTTTACGCCCTGCCGGGCAGGAATCGGGAATGGTTCCCAAAAAACTGGATTGCGGCGTTGTGGTTTTCTGCGGCGGTGCTCTCGAAAGAGACGGCGATTGCCGTTCCGCTGACGCTGGCCGCAGTGAACGTGGTGGAAGGTTTTCGTGTTGCGCTACCGGCCCGGATGAGACTTTGGCGGCAGGCGGCGTGGTTATCCAGTTGCGTAGTGCCGCTGGCGGGCTGGTATGCGTGGCACTACTCGAAGACCGGCTTCCTCTTCGGCAATCCGGAGTTTTTGCGCTATAACGCGGAGACTACACTCTCACCGGTGCGGTTTCTGGCAGCTTTCGGCCACCGCGTGCTGCACCTGACCGCGCACATGAACCTCTTTGTCCCGGTGCTGATGACGGTTGCGGCGCTGATGCTCGATCCCAGGAAGGACGCCGAGGGCAATGAGCGGGCGGCGATCGGCACTCCCGCTTTGCGGCGGATTTTTCTTCTGCTTTTGGTCAATGCTCTTCTCTTCAGCATATTAGGCGGCGCGCTGTTGACGCGGTATCTGCTGCCGATGTATCCGCTGGTGCTACTGGTGGCGGCTTCAACTTTTTACCGCCGGGTTCCCTGGTGGCAATGCCTGGCGGTGTTTTCGGCGGCGGCGTTTGTCCTTGGGCTGTTCATCAATCCGCCTTACAGCTTTGCTCCGGAAGACAACCTGGCCTATGCCCGCGTGGTGCGGCTGCACGAAGCCGGCATCGCCCAGCTCAACGCACGATATGCCGGCGCGACTGTGCTTACAGCCTGGCCCATGACGGACGAACTTACCCGTCCCGAACTTGGCTACCTGAAGCAGTCCTTCAAGATCTATGACGTTTACCGGCTGAAGAACTTCAGCGCAGCCGAGATTGCCCGCGCCGCAACCGAGCCGGATAAATACTCGGCGGCGCTGGTTTTTTCCACCCAGTTCGATCCGCAGTCGCGGTTCTTCACTTTGGGTTCCGAGAGCAAGGCGATGGACGAGCGCTATTTCGGCTTGCACCACGATCTGCCGCCGGAAGCGATTGCCAGGGAGCTGGGCGGCGTGCTGGTTTGGAAGCAGGAAGACCAGGGACAATGGATTGCGCTGATCCGGTTCAACCGGCAGTTCGAAGCGGCGCTGCGAATGCCGGATCTGCCGAGGTAACCGACGCCGATGCGTCCCACCGCCTATAATCAGCCTGTCGTGCAAACTTTTTTTTCTTTTCGTTTACGCCGGGTTGGCCAGTTGATTGCCACTCTGGGAGTGGGTCTCGCATTCGCCCTTACCACAACAGCCAACGCCCACGGGCAAGCGGCCTCGGAGAGCGGCCGCATTCTGCTGGTGCTGCCGTTTGATAACAACACCGGCCAGCCGAGCCTGGAGTGGATTCGCGAGGCGGCGCCGGAGATTTTGAGCACCCGGTTTGCCTCGGCGGGCTTTGCGGCCATGAGCCGCCAGGACCGAAGGTATGCTCTCGATCACCTGGGGCTGCCTGAGGGCTTTCATCCCTCGCGGGCCACTGCGCTCAAGCTGGCGGAGACGCTGGACGCCGATTCGATTATTGTGGGCAGCTATATGACCGACGGCACGGGGATCGTGGCCCAGGCGCAGGTGGTGGATGTGCCGCACCTGAGAATGAGCGAGCCGGTGACCGCACGCGGCCAGATGGTCGACCTGATTACGGTCTTCGATGAGCTGGCCTGGAAGCTGACTAGGCAGCTCGACCCCGGCTTCAAAGGCACCGAGGAGACATTTGTGGCTGCCGGCAAGGGGCTGCGGGTGGACGCATTTGAGCAGTACATCCGCGGCATTACGGAGCCGGACCAGGCCGAACGGTTGCGCCATTTGCAGTCGGCTGTGAAACTGAGCCCGGAGTTTGGCCCGGCATGGATGGCGCTGGGCCGCGAGGACTATAACGGCCAGCAGTACGAAGAGGCCGCGGAAGCATTTGCCAAGGTAGGGCGCGGCGAACCTGACGCTCTCGAAGCGGGCTTTTACGGCGGTCTGTCGCTGATCTTTTCCGGCGACTACGAAAAAGCCGAGGCGGCCTTTGCCGGTGTGGCTCGCGTTCTTCCTCTGGCTGAAGTGGTGAACAATGAGGGAGTTGCGGTGAGCAGGGAGGGCAACGACGGAAGCGCGTTCTTTCGCCAGGCCGTGGCCGCCGACCCCACGAATGCCGACTACCACTTCAACCTGGCGGTGAGTCTGAGGCGCCACGGAAATGCCGCCGAGGCGCTCACTGACCTGGCGCAGTGCCTGATTCTCCGCCCCAACGACAGCGAGGCCCAGGATCTGGATGAGTTATGGAAACAGCCCGGCGGAGTGAAGTCCGCGGGCTTCAAGTTGTTTCCGAAATCGGCTTCGAGTCCGGCTTCCGACCCGATCGCGGAGCTAAAGGCCGATCCGCTGGAGCGCATCGCACGCAACTTTGACGCTGTTGCCTTCCGCCAGGCCGCGCTGATGATGGATCAGATGGAAGCGTCGCGGCTGGCTGTGCTCACGCCGCGCGAGCGGGCACAGAAACTGGCTGGCCAGGCAAGAGACTATCTTGACCGCGGCCTCCTGCTCGAAGCCGAGCGGCTCTACCTGGCTGCTGTGGCCGCCGACAGCAAAGTGGCCGAGGCACACGAAGGACTGGCCGAAGTGCGGGAGCGGACCGGAGATGCCGCAGCCGCCCGCAAAGAGGCTCGCACCGCATTGAAACTGGAACCCTCAGCCGATGCGTATCTGGTATTAGGCCGGCTGGACTTGGCAGGTGGTCAACTGGGTGAGGCAGACAGAGAGGCCGGCGAAGCCCTAAGGCTGGCCCCGCAAAGCCGGGCGGCTCATCAACTGCAACAGCAGATTAGGAATAAGGAAGGCTTGAAGTAATAGGGTGGGACGCCCGTCAGGCCCTGAAGGAGCAAGCGATGGTTCATCGTAGGCGCGGATTTGCGGTACTAATTGGTCTGATTGCGATCTTTGGATTTTCTGCTTCTGTCGCAGCCCAACAGCCGGTTCCACAGCCTTTTATTGACAAGCTGGTTCTCTCCGATACCATCCAGCCAGTTACGCAGGGACTGCTGGAGCGGGCCATTGCTAAAGCCAATTCCGACGGTGCCCAGGCGCTGCTGGTGGAGCTGAATACTCCAGGCGGGCTGCTGGATTCAACCCGCACCATGGTGGGAGCGATTCTCAGTTCGCGGGTTCCGGTGATTGTGTATGTGGCTCCCGCGGGTGCGAGGGCGGGCTCGGCAGGCTTCTTCCTGCTGGAGGCGGCGGACGTGGCTGCCATGGACCCCGGAACCAACGCCGGTGCGGCTCATCCGGTGAGCGAGTTTGGCGAGAAGCTCGACGAGACCATGAATCAGAAGGTGGAGAACGACGCGGAGGCATTTCTGCGCTCTTACGTTACCCGCCGCAATCGCAACGCCGTGGCAGCGGAGGCCGCCGTTCAATCGTCCCACTCCTACACTGCCCAGGAGGCGCTGGATCAGCACCTGATTGACTTGGTGGCAACCAGCGACGCGCAACTGCTGGCCGCTCTGAACGGCCGCGAGATTACCCGCATGGACGGGACAAAGCAAACCCTCCATCTGGCCGGTGCGCGCATTGAAGTGCTGCATCCCACGATGCGCGAGCAACTGCTGGGCTGGCTGGTGAACCCGAATATCGCCCTGCTGCTGCTGGTGGGAGGCGCGCTGCTGATTTACCTGGAATTCAATGCTCCGGGCACCATCGTTCCCGGCGCGTTGGGCACGCTGATGGTGCTGCTCTCCATCTTTGCTTTGGACCTGCTGCCGATTCGCTATACCGCTGTCCTGCTGCTGATGGCGGCGCTGGTTTTGCTGCTGCTCGAAGCCAAGTTTGGCGGCCATGGAGTGCTGGCCATCGCGGGCATTGTTTGCCTGACCTTCGGAATGCTCACCCTGGTTGCCGCGCCGGTGCCGGAGTTGGGAGTCAGCCCCTGGGTGGCCTTCGCGGTCAGCGCCGCATTCGGATGCATCACAGTTTTTCTGGTGCGTCTGGCGGTGCGCGCCCGCCGCAGGAAGTCGCGCTTGGGCGTGGATGCCCTGGTGGGCAGCAAGGCTACGGCCATGGAGCAGTTGAAGCCCAAGGGCCACGTGCTGGTAGAGGGAGAGATCTGGCTGGCAGTGGCCAGCGAGCCGGTGGCTGCCGGCAGTCTGCTGCGCGTGGTAGGCCATGAGCAGTACCTGTTGCGTGTGGCTCCGGCAGAATCCAGTGATTTGCCTGAAGCCCGCGTATAACCTGGTTGGAGTACAATCCGCAAGTAAGTGAGGGAAATTCAATGCCCGATTTGAGTATGCCGTTACTGATCTTCGCCGCCATCGTCGTTCTCTATCTGCTCAACTCCATCAAGATTCTGCGCGAGTATGAACGTGGAGTAATCTTCCGTTTGGGCCGCGCTCTGCCCGCGCCGAAGGGGCCGGGCATCATTCTGGTCTTCCGGCCATTCGATCAGATGGTCCGCATCTCGCTGCGGCAAGACGTGCTGGAGGTTCCACCGCAGGACGTGATTACCCGCGACAACGTCACCATCAAGGTGAACGCCGTGGTCACCCTCTACGTGGTCAATCCCAATGACGCCGCCATCAAGGTGGTCAACTACGTCTACCAGACCTCGCAACTGGCGCAAACTACGCTGCGCACGGTACTGGGCGAGGTGGAGCTGGACGAGTTGCTCAGTCACCGCGACAAGCTGAACCTGCGTATCCAGTCCATCATCGACCAGCGCACTGAACCCTTCGGAGTGAAGGTCATCTCCGTCGAAGTCAAGCAGGTTGACCTGCCCGATCAGATGCAGCGCGCCATGGCCAAGCAGGCCGAGGCGGAGCGCGAAAAGCGTTCCAAGATCATCCACTCCGAGGGCGAGTTCAGCGCCGCGCAAAAGCTGGTGGACGCCGCCGCGCTGATGGCCACGCAGCCCATGACCCTGCAATTGCGTTACCTGCAAACCCTGGCGGACATAGGAGTGGAGAAGAACACCACCATCGTCTTCCCGCTGCCGTTGGAGATGATGACGCTCTTGAACAAGCTCGGGGCGCCGGCCAAGGCGACTACAGAGAAGCCGTAGAATCCGTATTAAGAGTGATACGCAAGATTAAGGGGGACGGGCTGAGGCTCGTCCCCTGCATCAAAGATGCCAGGAGACCTGGAACTGGGTATGAGGGGAGTCTTTGACGACGAGGAGCCCGAGCCGGAGCAGCCTCGGCGCGACACCGAACTCACGTTAAGCTCCATGACGCTGCTGGCCATCTTTTTTGGCCTGGTGCTGATCTGCGGGCTGTGTTTCGGCTTGGGATATACCCTTGGCCATCGTGGTTCAGAGCAGCCTCTAACCGCCGGGCAGACTTCCTCCGGAGCTCAAACCACTTTGCAAGCCGACATTTCGAGGCCCAAGCCCTCGGCGACCGCGCCAACCGGAGCGGCGACGGAAAAGCAGAGCGTGGTGGTCGATCTGCCGCAGTCTACTGCTCCGGGTGCTAGTCCGGCTGCGAGTTCACAGAGTTCTGAGCCGGTTCAGCCTCCGGTTCGGCCGGCCCTGCCAACCGTGGCCAATGCGGCTCCATCTGCGCAGCCGGCAGCAGCGCCTTTGGTTGCGCCGGCAATGGCTCCCACGGGTCCGCTGATGGTGCAGATTGCCGCTGTCTCCCATCAGGAGGATGCCGATGTACTGGTCAGTGCCCTGCGCAGTCGCGGCTATTCGGTTGCCGCCCGTCACGAGGCCGCCGATGGCCTGATCCACGTGCGCATCGGCCCCTTCAACAGCCGCGAAGTTGCCAACCGCTGGCGAATGAAGCTGCTCGGCGATGGATACAACGCTATCGTGCAGCCTTAGGGATCTCGAAAACCTATGCTCGCATCCACTCCGGTAGCCCTGTGGCAATCGACGCCCGTACTGCCTCCAGCAGCTTCTCACGAGTGGCAAAGTCGGCCGGGTGCAAGGGCGCGTGGAAAATGATGTGCGCGGTCCCTGGCTTGATGCCAAAGCTGCCTTTCGACATCAGCGTCTCCGTTCCATAGATCGAAACCGGAATGCACGGCGTGCCGGTCTGCATCGCCAGATAGAACGTGCCTTTTTTGAAAGGTAGTAGCCGTCCATCTTTGGAACGCGTGCCCTCAACGAAAGTAGTAATGTGGACGCCTTCATCGAGCACACGCTTTGCCGCTGCCACGCTCTCTTGCGCGGTGTGGGCGCTCCCTGTTCGATCGACCGGGATGAAGCTGCCTAACTTTAGGCAGTAGCCGAAGATGGGAAGCTTGAAGAGCGCGCGTTTTGAAAATGCTGCCGTGCGCCCAGGAATGCGTGGAATCAGAGCCGGCGGATCGAGGTTCGAAACGTGATTGGCCATGAAGATACATGCCTTGCCGGCGGGAACATTCTCGCGTCCTTCCACCAGCACGCGGATGCCTGCCGCGCGGAAGCCGGTGCGGACAATGAAGCAGGCCACCGCATAGAGCGGTCCCACGTTGCCGGTAACAACGGCCAGCGGTATGAAGATGACTGCCGAGGGAATGCTTAATACGAGAATAATAACGAATACGTAGAGCGAAATAATCATATAGTTTCCGTCAGAAAAACTAAAAAATGCGTTTCACCGCCGCGTACTCAGACTGGCTATCGTAACAGTTCTTCTAAGTCCGCATCCATTCCGGCAGCCCGGAGGCAATGGCCGCGCGAACCGCCTGCGTCAATTCTTCGCGCGTGGCGAAGCCGGCCGGGTCGATGGGCGGATGAAAGATCACGTGCGCAGGTCCGGGGTGCATGCGCAGGCTGCCTTTGCGCAGAATCTTTTCCGTTCCATGAATGGAGACGGGGATGCAAGGAGCGCCGGCAGCCATAGCCAGGAAGAATGGGCCTTTCTTGAAGGGCAACATGCGGCCGTCCGGCGAGCGGGTGCCTTCAACAAACGTGGTGATGTGCACGCCCTTGGCCAGCACGCGCTGGGCCGCGGCCACGCTTGCCTTCGCATCCGCCGCGTTGCCGGTGCGGTCCACGGCAATGAACTCGCCCTGCCGGAAGCCTGTCCCCAGGATGGGCAAATTCATCAGCGAGCGTTTCATAAAGGCCGAAGTGCGCCCCGGAATCAAAGAGATCAGCACCGGCGGGTCAAGATTGGAGACGTGGTTCGACATGAAGATGCAGGCCCGGTCCCTGGGCACGTTTTTGAGGCCAACGGTGCGAAACCGCACTCCGGCCATGCGGCAACTGCTGGAGAGCATGAAGCGCGTGCCCTTGTAGAGCGGCAGTACGTTGCCCGTCAACCAGCACCACGGAATAAACAGCACCGACGTAGGAATTCCAGTGATGACCATTGTGGAGATAAAGATGAATGAAGAAATCATTACTGCCTCTTGCCTTATGCCTTGCTGTCTTCAGGAAAGCGCTCCCTGAGCCGCGCGGGGAGTTTCTCATAAATGCCGTCAAAGCCGCCATTGGAAAGAATCGCCACTACGTCGTCGGGATGGAGCCGGGGCACGATGCTGTTTACGATCGCCTCCACATCGGGGAAGAGCTCGGCTTCGGTTCCGGCCTCATGCAGCGCGCGAACCACCTCTTCCGGGTTGAGCCGCTCGGGCTCCGGAATGCGCTGCTGCTGGTAGACTCCGGCCAGCACAACGTGGTCGGCCAGGCGCAGGCTCTCGACCAGTTCGCCTTCGAGCACTTTTCGCCGGAGCGTATTCGAACGCGGCTCTAAAATTGCCCACAGTCGAGACTTGGGGTAAACGGAACGCAGTGCGCGCAGCGTTTCGCGAATGGCGGTGGGATGATGCGCAAAGTCGTCGATCACCGTGATGCCGCCGATCTGGGCGCGCACCTCCAGCCGCCGCTTCACGCTCTTGAAGGTCGCAAGCGCCTCTTGAATCGCCTCTTTGCCGATGCCCTGACCAGAGGCCAGCGCGGCGGCAGCGGTTGCGTTCAGCGCGTTGTGCTCGCCGGCCAACTGCATCTCCAACTCGGCCCACAGTGCGCCTTCGTGCCAGACCTCCCAGCGGGTAAGGCCGTCTTCATGCCGCAGGTCGCGGATGCGCCACTGAGCCTCGTCGCTAAAGCCGTAACGCTCCACGCGGCATAGAGCGTTGCTTACGCACTCGCTCACGTTTTCGCTGCCGTCGTAGGCCACGATCACGCCCCGCCGCGGCACAAGATTCACCAGGCGCTTGAATGCGGTCTTCACCGCTTCAAGATCGGCGTAGATATCGGCGTGGTCGAACTCTACGTGGGTCAGGATCAGCGCGTCGGGAAAGTAGTGCAGGAACTTTGGTCCTTTGTCGAAGAAGGCGGTATCGTACTCGTCGCCCTCTACGATGAAGGTGCGCGTGGGACGCAACTGGAAGCTGCTCGTAAAGTTTTCAGCCACGCCGCCGATGAGAAACGAAGGCTCCAGCGCCGGGTTTTCGCGCGCGGCGACCTGGTAGATCCAGGCCACCATGCTGCTGGTGGTGGTCTTGCCGTGGGTTCCGGCTACCACCAACGACTCGCGTCCCAACAGAAATTCTTCGCGCAGCAGTGCAGCCATTGAGGTGAAGGGAATGCGTTCGTCGAGCACGCGCTCCACCTCCGGGTTGCCGCGAGAGAGAGCGTTACCAATCACAACCAAATCCGGGGCGGGATCCAGATTCGCTTCGGCGTAGGGCTGCATCACCGGAATTCCCAGTTCACGCAGCAGATCGCTCATGGGCGGATAGGCTGCTTTATCCGAACCGGTGATGCGATGACCTTGCAACTGCAAAAGCCCGGCCAGCGAAGCCATAGCCGTGCCGCAGATGCCGCTGAAGTGAATATGCCGGGGGAGTTTTGTCAATGCATCACCGCTGACGAATTCCAATGATCACCTGTTCGCAGTTGACTATCCACTGTTCCCTATTCCCTATTCCCTATTCCCTGCTTTTTCACCGCCGGTTCCAGCAAGCGCAGTTCAGAATGGCTGGCGGCGCGCAACTCTGCTTCCACGCCCAGGGTGAGAGTCACATTCTGCCGCGTAGCGTGGCCGCAGCGCAGACCAATGGCGATGGGGCCTTTAAAGTCTTCAAGCACGCGCAGAATCACCTCATCGAGTAAGCCGGTGGGTGCGCCTGGTGAGACGCAATCGAGCATTTCGCCGAAGACAATGCCGCGCACGCCGTCCAGTTTTTCCGCCTCGCGCAGTTGCCAGAGCATGCGGTCAATTTGGTAAGGCTTGGCGTTCACATCTTCAAGAAAAAGCAGCTTGCCTTCGGTCTGCGGTTCATAAGGCGTGCCCAGCAGCGAGACCAGAACGCTGAGGCAGCCTCCGTAGAGCGTGCCTTTTGCCTGGCCGGTGCGCAGCGTTCGCATGCCTTCAGTTGCGCCAACGGAATAAAGCTGGCCGGTGAATGCGGCTTGCAGGCTGGGCAGATGAACTCCGTCTTCGCGCGAGAAATCCGCCGAAAGCATGGGACCGTGGAAGGCGGGTAACTCAATCTGGTCCAGCAGCCAGAGTTGGAGAGCGGTCAAATCACTGGAGCCGACCAGCGGCTTGGCGCTTTCGGCGATCAAGTCCAGATCCAGCCCTTCGAGCAGATAGTTCGAGCCGTAGCCGCCGCGCGTGGAGAAAATGGCGCTGACCTCATCGTCGGCAAAGGCATGATGCAAATCGCCAAGCCGCATCTCGGGCGTTCCCGCAAAGTAATGCGGACCGCGCGCGAGAAGATGCTCGGAGGCGCGCGGTGCGTAGCCGATCGTGCGCAGGGCCTCGAATCCACGCTCCACTCGCTCAGCCTGCGGCGTGGAAGCCGGAGAGACGACGGCCACAACGGCATCGCCAGGAACAGGAGAAGGCTTAAGCAGGTCGATCATGCGTAGAAGGCCTCGCCGCTGGCAATCAATGCCGCTGGACCGGTGAGCATCAACTCCGTGCCGGACTCATCCCAGGCCACGGTCTGCGCGCCGCCGGGCGCTACCACGGTAAGGGGGAAGCGGCAGCCGTTGAATTTGAGAGCCGCAGTGGCTGAAGCGGAACTGCCTGTGCCGGAAGACGTGGTCGGTCCCACGCCGCGCTCGAAGATGCGAATCTCAATCTCCGCGGGGCTGAGGACGCGCACGAACTCGACGTTGGTCTGGTTGGGAAAGTCGGGGTGAACGCAGATTTCCGCGCCGATTGCAGTCCAGGTTTTTCCGGCGACAGTGAACTCGGCATTCTCCACCATGATTACAAAGTGCGGATTGCCGGTCGTAACTTCGACGCCGGCAACCTGCAGTCCGCTGGCCAGCGTGACCGTGTGCTGTGCGAAGGTGGGAACGCCCATTCCGGTGGTCACTTCCACAGTGAATCCGTTGCTCTTGCTGACTGCATTGATCTGGCACTCGCGCACCCCGGCGTCGGTTTCAATTTGCAGCACATCGCCGGGATGAAGCCCGCGTTCGTGCGCCATCCATGCGGCCACGCAACGCGTGCCGTTGCCGCTGATTTCGGCGATGGAGCCGTCGGCATTGTGCAGGCGAATGCGGCCTGACTTCGGTCCCGTCCATGCAAAGAACTCGATGCCGTCAGCGCCGATGCCGGTATTGCGCGCACACAGCCGCCGTGTGATTTCAGGCCAGTCGGCGCCGCGGACAGAGACTTCGGTCACGATCAGAAAGTCGTTGCCGCAGGCGTGGGCTTTGGTAAAGGGAATCAAACTTCCTCCGCATTGAGCGAGCTATATGGCGCCGCAATTGGCAGCAATTCGTTTATGACAAAAGGTTGTGCGAACTGTGCTGCGAGAAAGCTCATTGGTTTACCTTGACCGATGCTATCACTGCACAGGTTAGCTTGTTTAGAGCTAGCGGGCCGGATCATCGGTAACATAAATCGTTGCCGGGGGCTGACCTTTGGCTGTAAAGCGGCGAAAGGCAGTCAGTCCGGCGGGATGCGCACGCACGGCTAGGTCCACGTCATCGCCATCGAAGGCCAGAACGATGGCCGCATGGGCGGCGGGCGCGGCCAGCGCGACGCGATAGATCTCCAGATCGCTTTCGTTGATGGTCTGGCGCAGCGGAATCCCGGTCAGCGCAACAATCTCTGGATAGGCTGAAGTATCCATCAGAATCACACTGCCCGGCCGCTCGGCGAGCAGCGCGCGCAATGCAGGCGGAATCTGAAGATCGTAAGGCCGCCGTGCTTCAATGTTCTTTGTGCTTTCTACGTAAACCAGCGGACGCTCGCGCACCATTGCTGCCGCATTCAGGGCGACGAGTGCGAAGAACACGAACACCGCAACCTTTGCCAAATGCGGTTTGAATTCCCGCACAGTGACAATGAGAAATTGCGCGGCAAAACCCAGGCCAAGCGCTAACGCGGGTAGCAGCTCTATTCCGTAGCGCGAGTTATACCAGGAGTGAGGCCACCAGACGGGCAGAAAGATAGGCACCGACCCATAGGCTACCGAGTAAGCGTAGAAAGAAGCTGGCAGCCAGAGCAACAGTACCCACGCAAAAGCGCGCCGCCGAGCGATCAGCCAGCCCCATGCGGTTCCCAGAAGACTCAGCGTCAGCATTATATTGCCCCAGGCCGCGGCGGCTGCGTCCAACTCAGCGGCTTTCATATAAAAAATCAGCGCGACCCACGGATTATGCCAGCCGGGATGCGGTGGGAACCCTGGTGCGGCAGTGTGTATCTCGATGGCCTTGGCGGAGTAAGGCCCGCGCAGGAAGAAGAGCCAATCGCCAAATGCCGCCGCGTTATAAATGAACCACGCTACAGGCGCTGCGGCCACCAGAACACTTGCCAGCCAGAATCCGCGTGAGCGCAAACCGTCGCGGCGCATCTGCACGAAGCCTACGCACCCCCACGCCAGCAGCGCCAGCACCCAGCCGTCATAGCGCGTGAAAATGGCGGCAACGAGCGCAGTTGCGATCCAGATTTGCAGGCGGCGGGCACGCTTCGGATCAGAATCCAGTGAGGCGCGCCACTCCACCAGCAGGAGAACAATCCAGATCGTCTCGCACAGAAACAGCGGCTCGCCCATCGCCGTGGTTTGCAAGTAGAGCAGATTGGGATTGGCGGCGAAAAAGGCTAGCGCCAGTGCTGCGGCGGACGGAGGAAGCCAGCGGCGCGCCAGACGATAGATGCCCGCGCAGCCGGCAAGATAGGCAAGCGCCGATGGAACTACGCCGGCAAAACCGCTGGCCCACCAGCTGTAAACCTGGACGAACGGAATTAAGAGCAGATGGGGCAGCGGCAGCCATACCGAGCCTAGTTGCGTAAATCGCGGCTGGTGCGAATCGAAGACGCGCCGCGCGATATGCAAGTGGGCGACGGCATCGCCATAGTTGAGCATGGCCCCATGCCGCCAACTCCAAGCCACCGCAGCCACAGAGGCTGCCGCGCACGAGACCAGCACAGCCAGCCACTCCACGCGCGCAATAGGCCTTTCAGTCAAGGTGAGTCAGCTCGCGGAACAAAATGAAGCGGTCGTCGATCTCCTTGCGGGTAAGCGACTGCAGCCGCTCAGTGCCAAAGCGCTCGCACGCAAACGAGCCCATCACGCTGCCATAAAACATGGCGCGACGATAGGCGGCCGGGGTAAGTTCGGGTTGCGAAGCCAGATAGCCGAAGAACCCGCCGGCAAAGCTATCGCCCGCGCCGGTCGGGTCAACGACCACTTCGAGCGGCATAGCCGGCGCGCGGTAGATTCGCTCCGCAGTTTCATTTTCAGGAGTAGAGCTGTGGAATAATGTAGCACCATACTCGCCGTGTTTGACCACCAACGTCTTCGGCCCCAAGGCCATAACCGCTCGCGCCGCCTGCACTAGGTTTTTATTTCCGCCCAGTACGCGGGCCTCGGTATCGTTGATGAGCAGAATATCTAGTCCCTTAAGCACCTCAAGCAACGCCGTGCGATGATCGTTAATCCAGTAGTTCATTGTGTCGCCGGCCACCAGGCGCACATCGGGCATTTGCTCACGCACGCAGCGCTGCAAGACCGGATCGATATTGGCCAGGAAAAGAAACTCCGAGTCGCGGTAAGCTTCGGGTATCTTCGGCTCAAAGGCCGCAAAGACGTTCAGGTCCGTCGTGTGGGTCTTTGCTTCGTTCAGATTTTCGAGATACGAGCCTTCCCAAAAGAAGCATTTGCCTGCCGTGTGTTCAATGCCACGCGTGTCGATGTTGCGTGCCTGGAAAACCGCTTCCTGCCTTCTGCCAAAGTCCTCGCCCACCACGGCGATGACGCGCACATCGGTAAAGAAGCTTGCGGACAGCGAAAAGTAAGTCGCAGCGCCGCCCAGGCAACGCTCCCGCCGCCCTGCCGGAGTTTCAATCGAATCGAAGGCTACGCTGCCCACTACAGTAATCGCCATAGTTCCTTTTGTCCTCAATCCATAGTTGTCGATTCATTGCTTACAGTTACCCGGATAATCCTCTAACTCACTAACTCACTTCCACCCAAGATACTTTCCAAATAGCAGGCCGACTCTTTCTTTTACCGCAGCCGGAATCGCGTCCGGCTGGGTCAGCACGGCATATTTCGCAGCCGAAGCGCAGGCGCAGGTACGTTCGAAGGGCAGAGCTGCTATCGCTGCCTTTACTACTTTTGCTGCGTTTTCGGCGTTCTGGTGCAGCACGGCCACAATTTCCTCTATAGTTACCGCGTCGTGGCCTTCGCGCCAGCAATCGTAATCGGTGACCATGGCAATGGTGGCGTAACAGATCTCCGCTTCGCGGGCCAGCTTGGCCTCCTGCAGGTTGGTCATGCCGATCACGTCCGCGCCCCAACTGCGATAGAGATTCGACTCGGCGCGGGTGGAGAACTGCGGGCCTTCCATGCAAACGTACGTCCCGCCCAGCTTGCCCGCCACGCCCACCTTGGCGCAGGCCTCAGACGCGGCCTTGGCCACAGTTGCGCAAACCGGATCGCCAAAGGCCACGTGGCCAACAATTCCGTCGCCGAAAAATGTCGCGATGCGAAGGAAGGTTCGGTCAATGAACTGGTCGGGCATCACAAAGTCGGTGGGCTTGTGCTCTTCCTTGAGCGAGCCCACAGCTGAAACTGAGAGAATGCGCTCCACGCCGAGCTTCTTGAATGCGTAAATGTTGGCGCGGAAGTTCAGCTCCGAGGGCAGAATGCGATGCCCACGTCCATGCCGAGCAAGAAACGCTACGCTGCGGCCCTCCAGCTCACCCAGCACAAATGCGTCTGATGGCTCGCCAAATGGCGTCTCCACGCGTTCTTCGTGCACGTTGGTAAATCCGGGCATCGAGTAAAGCCCGCTGCCGCCGATAATTCCAATCTCCGCTTGCGCCAATGCCAACTCCACATTCCACGGCACGTGTCCCGCGCCGCGCCTACAGTCATCAACAATCCAGTATAAAGGCAGGGCGTGCGAAGCCGATTCGATGCGCGCTGCATGCTCGGCTTCACACCGGGCAATCGCGCCGGCAAAAAGCGATCTGCTATTGCGGTGATAGGCTCGCAGGGCAGGCGGGTTTCGCGCTCAATTCGCCCTCCGCCAGAGACACCATGACTATGTCGTTGTGCTCCGGCCCGCACCGGATCAAAGCGTTTAAAGGAAGATCGCTTGCTTTGACTATATAAGTTCCAGACTGCATGGCATTGAAGTCGTCATAGGTGGCCACGACAACAGTATTTCCCTCGACTGCATGGATTCGAAAATTGCCGCATGAGGGTTCGTAATTCATATAGTCAAAACAATGCCCAATGCAAACGCGAGAAAGCAGATGCGTACCCCGTAAGCGTCTATTAGCAGCTGCAAGAACAAGTTTTGGCAAATAGGCGAGCTTTCCATCTTTGATAGAGATATCGTCATGCTTTTCTCCGTCGGATAGGTCGGCGATCGAGATCACGCGCGCTCCGGCTGGAAGGGTCACAATTAACTTAGCCATCTTGGCCTCGACGCGAGACTGCTTGCCTATGTCGATATATAACGATGCAAAGAAGATTGCCGCGGTAAGTAGTCCCGCGGGAACATACCACCGTCTATAAGTGGAACGGCTCAAAACAGCCAACAAAAGCACTCCGGCTAGAAGGGATAGACGGATATCGATCAGGCCGGCCCAGACTACGCCATCGACCGATGTTTTAAGGCCCGAAGGCAGAACTATGATAGCAGCCGCGGTAAGAAAGTAAATCTGCGCGAGTACGCCCGCCACGGCTCGCCGGCGATTCTCCGGTTCCCACAGGAGAACCGCGCTAAATAAGATAAATCCTATAAACACGGGCAGGTAATGCCATCCATGCAACCATGCCTGATCTGCACCTGTCCAGCAAATGAATTGCGATTTTACCCAAACAGTAAAATATCTGGTTACGATATAAATGCGAATGAGTAAGAAAACTGCCATGGAACCAGAAAAAAGAAGAAGCTGAAAGCGCGTCCGCATCCGCCGGGCAAGCCAGCAATAGGCTGCCACGCCTAGTAGCCACACGACTGGCATTGGATGGGCGAGATATGCCGGAATCAGCAATGGCGCGGCCCATAGCGCCTGAAATCCAAAGCGCCTCTTCCATAGGATAGCAAATAACCAAAAGATAATTCCGCATGAAAGGTAGTAGTTTAGCAGTCCTATCTGGAACACAACGCCGTAGGAAAGTATGGCGATCCATGGTGCCAGCCAATAAACCGCGCGGCCTGAAACTGCAGCGATAAATTGAAACGCGCCCCAGAAAAAGATCAGCACCAGCGCGGTGGTGATAACTCTTTCAGCTATTGAAGCGCCAAAACACTTCAACAGCCAGGCGAGTACTAAATCGACCAGTATGTTTGTGCTTTGGCTGCCGATCCACAGACCGTGGATGCTGCCGCTGTGTATCAACTGCGCCAGCCACGCATTATAAAGATGGCTCTGCAAGTCAGTGCCGGAGACGATGGGACGCCAAAAGCACGGAATTGCCAATGCCACGGAGAGCATCATAGCCCTTGCTGCGAGATACCAAGGCGGCTTTGACGGAAGTTTGTCCGGCTTGGGCGCATCCATGTCGTTCATAACTCTTTCTTCTCTGAGGCCGTTGCGGCGGGGACTAAAGGATTGCATGCGGATCTCCGCGGTCCATACTGAGGCATGCGATAAAAACTCTTCTTGAGGCTGCAGAAAAAATTATAGCGTAGGATATAATAGACAGCCGCCACGCCATCCAATGCAGTTATCTTCTTGCCCTCTTCGTATGTGCGGCCATAGTAACTGATTGGAGTTTCGTAAATGGCGCATTTCAGCTTGGCGATCTTGGCTGTAACTTCAATTTCAAAGCCGAATCCGCTCGACTGGATCTTCATCTGTCGAATGATATCGCCGCGGAAGGCCTTGTAACAGGTTTCCACATCGGTCAGGTTAATGTTAGTGGCCATATTGGAGAAGAAAGTGAGGGATTTATTGCCGAGGTAATGATAAAAATATAAAACGCGCGTGGCTTTCTTTACCAGAAAGCGAGAGCCGAAAACAACGTCCGCATGCCCTTCAAGAATGGGAGCAATCACGCTGGGGATGTCTTCAGGGGCGTACTCGAGATCGGCATCCTGAACAATAACAATGTCGCCTCGCGTTAGGCGAAAACCGGTCTTGAGGGCTTCAGTCTTTCCGCTGTTCTTTACATGATGCACAGCCTGAATCTCTTTATGTTTTTCACTCAGACCGCGAAGTATTTCAGGTGTCTTATCGGTGGAGCAGTCATCGACAATAACGATCTCAAGCAGTTGTGGCAATACGAGCAACTTGTCGACAATTCTGGCAAGCGTATCTTCCTCGTTGTAAACAGGAACGACTACTGACAGGCATCTCTCTTGCATGGGCTATTCCCTTCAACCTGCTGCTGTTTAATCTATTATTCCACGCTCCAATAATTTTGACAGGTTACTAATTGCTTACCGATGCGGGCAGTATCTCTTCTACGTCTACCCATTGCGTGGGGTAATTGCCGGTGTAGCAGGCGGTGCAGTAGCCGTTATGCACATTGCCGTCACAGGCTTTGAGCAGGCCTTCGAGCGATAAGTAGGCCAGGGAGTCGGCTTCAATGAATCGGCGGATCTCTTCAATAGACTTATTGGCTGCAATCAGGTCGCGCTTGCTGGGAGTATCTACGCCGTAAAAGCAGGGCGAGATGGTGGGCGGACAACTGATGCGGAGATGGACTTCCTTTGCTCCGGCGCCGCGGACCATGCGGACGATTTTGCGGCTGGTGGTGCCGCGAATGATGGAGTCGTCGATGAGGACGACGCGCTTGCCTTCAAGCAGGTTGCGGACAGGGTTGAGCTTGAGGCGAACGCCGAAGTCGCGAACGCGCTGCTCGGGCTCTATGAAGGTGCGGCCGACGTAGTGGTTGCGAATGAGGCCCATGCGGAAGGGCAGATGCGCTTCTTCCGCGTAACCCATGGCCGCGGTCACTCCGGAGTCGGGGACGGGGACGACCAGATCCGCGGGCACTCCGGATTCGCGGGCTAACTGGCGGCCCATCTGGTCGCGGCTCTCCTGCACCCAGCGACCGAAGATGCGGCTATCGGGACGGGCGAAGTATACGTGCTCAAAGATGCAACTGGATTGCGGAAAGCCGGTGGCATATTGACAACTGGTGACCCCGTCGTCGGTGACCATGACCAGTTCGCCGGGGAGCACGTCGCGCTCGAATTCCGCGCGGAGCAGATCGAAGGCGCAGCTTTCGCTGGCGAAGACGATGGTATCGGGACCTTCAATGTTGCGGATGCGGCCCATTGAGAGCGGACGGAAGCCGCGTGGATCGCGGGCGGCGAAGATGCGGTCTCGGGTCATCATGACGATGGAGAATGCGCCCTCGACCTGGCGAAGCGAGTCGGCGATGGCGTCGACCAGAGTCCCAGCGTGAGAGTGGGCGATGAGCTGGACGATGATCTCGGAGTCGGAGGTGGTTTGGAAGTAAGCGCCTTCGCGTTCGAGGCTGGCGCGGAGGTTGCCGAGGTTAACCAGGTTGCCGTTGTGGGCGATGGCGATGAGGCCCTTGACCGAGTCCACGCGAATGGGTTGGGCGTTGAGCAGGGCCGAGTCGCCGGTGGTGGAGTAGCGCGTGTGGCCGATGGCCATTTGGCCGGGGAGCTTGGCCAGCACGTCGTCGGTAAAGATTTCAGAGACCAGGCCCATGCCCTTGATGTTGGCCAGATGCTGGCCGTCGGCGGTGGCGATGCCGGCCGACTCCTGGCCGCGATGCTGGAGGGCGTAGAGGGCGAGATAGGCCTGGCGGGCTGCATCGGGGTGGCCGTGAATGGCGACGATGCCGCATTCTTCGTGGAGCTTGTCAAAGTCTTTGAAAGGGCGCGGCTTTAGCCGCGCCGCTTGGTGGGAAATAAGAATTTGGGGCTTTAGCCCCTGAGGGAATTTACTTCCAGAAATTTGCATTCCCTCGGCGGCTAAAGCCGCGATATTTACTGGCCGTTCAGTGGCGCAGCTAAAGCCCGTACCCTTCACAGTCTGGAGAACTAGAGAGGCATCGGCTATGCCCTCGATGCCCTGGTAGAGGCGCTGGGTCATGCGGTTACCTCGCCGTGGAGTGTGGCTTCCAGGGCAGAGGCCCAGGGCTTGCGGAGATCGCTGAGTGGAACCGAAATGAAGGATTCGCCGTCAACCGAGATTTCAAGCCGCTGTCCACCGGTAGTTCCGATGCGGGCGGTGAGGAAGTTGTATTTGCCGGCCAGTTTTTCGATCTCTGAGACGTTGCTGGGATCGGTGGTGACCAGCAGCGTGGAGGCCGGTTCGGCGAACAGGCCGAAGAGCGGATGAACCAGCAACGACTGATCCTGCTCGACGGTTGCGCCGATTCCCTTGGGGAATGCCGCCTGCGCCAGGGCAACAGCGATTCCGCCGTCGGAGATGTCGCGGGCGGAACGCAGCAGACCCTCCTCTGCAAGCGCGGCCAGCAGCTTATGCAGACTGGCTTCAGCGTCGAGATCAAGCGGCGGCGGCGTGCCCCAGAAACCGCCTAGAACCACCTTGGCAAATTCGGACGAGCCAAAGGCGGCCAACTCCTCCCTTGCTACTCCATCGCTGGCGTCAGGCTCTACGTGGATTCTTGATTCAGACTCCAGGGCAGGAAGGATAATCTGGCTCATGGGCAGAGGTTTGAAGGGAACGTCCAGCTTGGGCTCTGGCTCTTCGCCGCGTGGAACGGGCCAAAGCAATAGGATCGCATCGCCAGATTTTTGAAAATCCGCCGGAACAGCTTTGTTCACATCTTCCAGGATGCCGACGATGCCGAGAACCGGAGTGGGATAGATGCCTTCACCGCGGGTTTCGTTATAAAGCGAAACATTGCCGCCGGTAATGGGGGTTCCGAGCGCAATACAGGCTTCCGCGATGCCGTCGATAGCGGCGGAAAGCTGAGCCATGATTTCGGGTTTTTCTGGGTTGCCGAAGTTGAGACAATTGGTGGCGGCTACAGGGGTTGCGCCGGTCATGGCAACCTTGCGCGCACTCTCGGCGACCGCGTGCATGGCGCCAAGCTTGGGATCGAGATAAGCCCAGCGGCCGTTGCCGTCCAGAGCCATCGCCAGGCCGATCTCCCCGACGGGTCCGTCCGCAGCGTCCGGCTTCGCTGTGCCTTTGATGCGCATCACGCCCGCCTCGCCGCCGGGGCCGATGACGGTGTTGGTCTGGACCATGGTGTCGTACTGCTCGTGAACCCAGCGCTTGGAGCATACATTGGCGCTGGTTAGAAGTTTTTTCAGGTCGGCTGTATAGTCGCGGTCTTCGGAAAGCTTGGCGAGGATTTCTTCTGGAGGGTCGAGCGGGATGGGAGACTTCCAGACGCCGACGGGACGATGGTAGAGCGGGGCGTCGTCGGTGAGGGATTGGTTGGGAATATCGGCGACCAGCTCACCGTGATGACGAATGCGGAGGCGCGACTCGGGCTGGACGGTGCCGACGATCACTCCATCCAGACCCCACTTTTCAAAGACGCGGAGGACCTCGTCTTCGCGGCCTTTGGTAGCGACCAGCAGCATTCGCTCCTGGCTCTCGGAGAGCATGATTTCATAGGCGCTCATGCCGGTTTCGCGCTGGGGGACGAGGTCCAGTTCAACGTCAAGGCCCACGCCGCCGCGGCCACCCATCTCGCAGGTGGAACAAGTTAATCCAGCAGCCCCCATATCCTGAATGCCGACAATGGCGCCGGTCTGCATGGCTTCAAGGCAAGCTTCCATCAGCAGCTTCTCCATGAAGGGGTCGCCAACCTGCACATTGGGACGCTTGGCCTCGGTGCCCTCGTGGAACTCTTCGCTGGCCATGGTGGCGCCGTGGATGCCGTCACGGCCGGTCTTTGCGCCGACGTAGATAACGGGGTTGCCCGCGCCGGTGGCCTTGCCATAGAAGATTTCGTCTTTGCGGACCAGGCCGAGGGCGAATGCGTTCACCAGGGGGTTGCCGCTGTAGCAGGCTTCAAATTTGGTTTCGCCGCCCAGGTTGGGGACGCCGAAACAGTTGCCGTAACCGGCGATGCCGCTAACGACGCCCTCGACGATGGAGTGGTTGTGAGCGATGAGCTTCCGCTCTTCCTCGCTTTCGCCGGGCTCGTCGGTAATGGACCCGAAGCGCAGCGAATCCATGACGGCCAGCGGTCGCGCGCCCATGGTGAAGATGTCGCGCAGGATGCCGCCAACGCCGGTGGCCGCGCCCTGGAAAGGCTCAATGTAGCTGGGATGGTTGTGGGACTCTATCTTGAAGGCGCAGGCCCAGCCCTCGCCCACGTCGATGATGCCGGCGTTCTCTCCCGGCCCCTGCACCACACGATCGCTTTTGGTAGGCAGGCGCTTGAGGTGGACGCGGCTGGACTTGTAAGAGCAGTGCTCGCTCCACATCACGCTGTAAATGCCTAATTCCGTGAGAGATGGGACTCGGCCCAGAGCTGCCAGGATGCGGCTATACTCCTCCGCGGTGATACTGTGCTGGGCGAGCAACTGTGGAGTCACTTCAACCGGCGAGGGTATGGCTGTGGGGGACGCAATGGTCATCACGGTTGCCTCCATTGTCGCACGGGATTCACATTCGGGCGCAGTTGGAAGGGTGTGGAAAGCCGGGGCGGTGTTCAGATAGCGGGAAAGGAATTGCAACTTTAGGATCAAGGCGGTGGTGTAGCGCCGCAAGTGAGGGCTGTGCGATACTTTGGATGCAAAGTCCCCACCCCCGGCCGGGATGGCGGAACTGGCAGACGCAGCGGACTCAAAATCCGCCGACCCTTGCGGTCATGGGGGTTCGACCCCCCCTCCCGGCACCAATTAACTTTTTGGGGCTGTCCTGGATAGCCGCTGAAAATGGCGGTGTACTAGGATGGTCAACATGCGCAAGAGTCGGCTGGATAGCGAGCAGCAAAAGCGCCTGATTGAGCACTTCGTTGCAGGCACTACAGCCCGTACCGCAGTATCGCTCGTGGGAGTGAACAAATTCTTCCACTACCGCATCAAACACTCATAGCTGTTCGCAGATCGTAAGAATCACATCCATGGAATCGAGAATTTCTGGAACCAGGTGAAGCGACATATGCGTCGATTGAACGGGGGATCCAAGACCACTTTTCCGCTCTTTTTGAAGGAGTGTGAGTGGCGTTTCAACAACCCAAACCCCAAAATGCAATTATCCTTGTTGAATCAATGGGTTAAATCCTATATGCGATAGTTATCCAGGACAGCCCCTCAATCTGTATTGGCGGCATCGTGCCAACTGCGAGAACTCGGCTCGGCGTGCAATATGCGTGTGTCCGATCTGGGTGCAAACGATTCTTCTCGCTGGCGTTGCTTTTCGCGCTGCACCTGTGCTGCTAAACTATTATCATCGGAACAACAGGCGCGTAGCTCAGTTGGTTAGAGCGCTTCCTTGACACGGAAGAGGTCGCTGGTTCGAATCCAGTCGTGCCTACCATATTTATCAATAACTTAGATTAATTCCGCTGAATTCTCCTACCCGGGATTCAACCCGAGATTCCCCATTACCTGCAGTTCGCGCACCCGCGAAAGCGATCCGCAATCGTCTACCCGCCGCCACGACGGCCGTGATGAAATGTTTCCCAAATTCAGTCCGCCAAGCAATACAGGTTTTGAGAGTAAGTTCACAAATTGGCACATCGGCACAGGCCGTAATTTCCTGACTTGCGCCGTGCCCTCATATGAGTACATGCTGATAATATGATGCATCGGCTGTAGGAAGGCCAGTGAATGTAAGGAGACAACGGAAGCATGCCGGCTAGATTGAAGGATATCGCCATCGACCTGGGCCTCTCGGTTGTCACCGTCTCCAAAGTGCTGCGCGATCATCCCGACATCGGTGAAGAAACTCGGAAACGTGTCCTGAAGAGGATGAAAGAAGTGAACTACCGGCCCAATTATGCCGCGCGCTCACTCATCACCGGGCGGACCTGGACCATCGGAATCGTAGTGCCAGATCTGTTGGATCCGTTCTTTGCGCAGATCGCCAATGTGATCTCCACCGAGGTGCGGAAGCAGGGCTATGGCTTGTTAATCTCCTCCTCAGAAGAGGATCCGAAGCTGGAAAGGAAGGAAATCGACAAGTTGCTCGCCGGAAGAGTGGACGTGATGTTGATTTCTTCGGCGCAGAGGACTGCTGAAAGCTTTCGCCATATAGAAGAGCAGAATGTCCCATACATTCTCTTGAACCGTCAGATTGCGGGGCTCGAATCCAACTTTGTGGGTGTGAACAATACGATGGTCGGCCATTTGGCCACCTCGCACTTGATCGAGCAAGGATGCCAGCGAATCGCGCACATTCGCGGTCACGCGGAGGTCAGCACGGCTATCGACCGTCTGGAAGGCTACAAGCAGGCCCTGGCTGCACACCAGATGGTTTCTTTTCCTGGGCACATCGTGTCCGTCGGAACTTCCACCGATTATCACGATGAAAGAGGCGGATATGAAGCGGCGAGGAAGCTGCTTGCGAATAAGATTCGGCCGGACGGCATCTTCTGCTTCGACGATCCGGCCGCGATCGGCTCGATGCGCGCAATCCAGGACGCCGGTCTGCGCATTCCGGAAGATATAGCGGTCGTGGCTGTGGAAACACGTCGTATTCCGACTTTCTCCGCGTTCCATTGACTTCGGTAGATATATGTAGCAAGCTGGTAGGAAAGCATGCGGCCGCACTTGCTCTGAAGCTCGCGCATAACAAGACACCGATGCGCCCCAAATGCGAATTTGTTACACCGCATCTTGTAGTGCGCGCGTCGAGTCTGCGTGTACACGCCGCCAAAATGAGTTGACGCCTTGTGCAGTGGGAGCATACTGCCGGCCCTGTCGGGCTTAAACACTATCTACAATCGATGCTTACGCATAGCCTGCCAGTGCTCGTCATGACGAGTTTCACGATGAAGCAAATCGGGTCGTCCGGCAGGCTGCCGATAGACCGCCTGCAGCGCCGGATTGGATGACTTGTCACAAGGCGTCGAAGGTGAAGATCGTTGCCACAGCGTGGTGTCACAAGACCCCTCCCTTTCAAAATACAGTAGATCAATCCGCAAACGTTATGGAAATTCCGGATTGAATGAGGTGCAACGGAAATATGTAAATGTATTTATTTGTGAGCAATTTTGAGCAGACACTCCGATTTCGTCCACGATAATTTGGCAAAATTAGGTCGCGTCGGTATTCATCGCTAGGACTAAATTATGAATGACAAGCGTTGGACTCTTTACCACCACGGCTTCACATGGGGATTCAAATTTCTTTTTTCAATTTTTCTTGACAACGATTGACACGAAGTAGTAGAAGTGGTTCGGAATTCAAAGTTAATGATAACGGTAACGAAATTCACTCTAACCGCAGTGTGCGAATTCAAGAGGAGCATTATGACATCCACAAAGTCCCAGTCTATTTTCGTCCCAGTTTGCGCCCGTCTTTCACTCAAGGCGCTTTACGCTGTATCTTTTGTCTTCCTCCTCTTGTTCGCTTCGTCCGCGTCGAGCCAGTCAATCTTGGCTGTTCAACACAATAGTAGTTACGTCGAATCCGGCCCCTCGGTTGCGGTTGCATATAACAGCAACGTGACCGCCGGGAACCTGCTCCTGGTGGCCGTGAGCACATACGACGGAGTGTCGCTGGAAACGCCAACGGACACGCTGGGTAATAGCTTTGTTCAGCTCGCGACCCAGGGCACTACTGGAGCCTCGGTGGCCGCTATCTACGCTGCCACCGCCAACGCCTCCGGAGCCGATACCGTGACCTGCGGCGTCAGCTCGGCGAACAACATCCACTGCCATATTTACGAGGTCCAGGGCGTAACGACAACAATAGACCAAACGGGAACTTCTTCTCAGGCCGGCCCAGCGCTGACCGTGCCCACCTCCGCGGCAACCACGAATGCCGTCGATTACGTTCTGGCATACTTTAGCGACAACCATAATGTGGCGTACTATACTGTGGGGACGGGGTTTGGAGATACCGAAGCGTCAGAGGATTCTGGCGGTGGCGACAGCGGCTTCTCAGAAGATGAGGTCGTGACCGCGACGGGAGTTCAGACGGCTACGGCGACGGCAACTACCACAGATACCTCCGTCAACGTGATTGTTGCTCTGAAAGCTTCAGGGCTGCCACCGGCTGCCACGCCGGTCTTCAGTCCCTCGGGCGGAAGCTTCTTTTCGGGCCAGTCGGTCTCGATCAGCGATGCCTCATCAGGCGCAACCATCTACTACACCACCGACGGAACTTCGCCTACGACCACTTCGGCAACTTACGCTGGCGCGATCACTGTCCCTGCCTCGGAGACTCTGGAAGCTATCGCCACGGCTGCAGGCCTTGGTCAAAGCGGGGTAGGTACAGCGACATTCACCATCGGTGCGGGCAGCGGGCCGATCATGACAGTTCAACACAATAGCGGAGCTATCGGAAGCGCCACCTCGATTGCGGTTCCGTATAAGAGCAATATAACCTCAGGAAACCTGCTCCTGGTGGCCGAGAGTACATACTACGGAGCGGCGTTGGTAACGCCAACGGACTCGAAGGGAAATAGCTTTACTCAGCTGGTAACCGCGGGAGGCAGTTCCGGACCCTCGGTGGCCGCTATCTACTCTGCCACCGCCAACGCCTCGGGAGCCGATACCGTAACTTGCAGCATCAGCGCCACGAACAACATTCATTGCCATGTTTATGAGGTCGAAGGCGTAAAGCCGGTAGTGGACCAATCGGGATCTTCCACTGTGAGCAGCACGGCGCTGACCGTATCCACTGCCAGCACAACCAAGTATAACGTCGACTACCTTCTCGCTTATTTCAGCGACAACCAGAACGGATCAAACTACACGCCTGAGACCGGGTGGGGGGATATCGAACAGTCGAATGATGGCGGTGACAGCGGCTTCTCGGAAGACGATGTTGTGCTCTCGACGGGAATCCAGACGGCGACGGCGACGGCAAGCCTTTCAAACATCTTCGTTAATTTAATTGTGGCTCTCGAAACGTCGGGGACGCCGGCGGTACCCATTCCGTCCATTTACCCATCGGGTGGGACCTATATCTCGGTGCAGACGGTGAACATCACCGAATCGTATTCCGGCGCGGTGATCCACTACACCACCGATGGAAGCACGCCCTCAACCAGTTCGCCGATGTACTCCAGCGCGCTCACGATCTCTGACACGCTGACGTTGAAGGCCATCGCCACGGCGAGCAGTTATGCCAGCAGCCAGGTGGCTACGGCAGTTTTTAACATCAACCTGCCGGCGGATACGCCGGCCTTCAGCCCGGCGCCCGGAAGCTTCGGCTCGGCCCAGTCGGTAACCATCAGCGATTCAACCGCAGGTTCAACCATTTACTACACCACCAACAGCTCCACGCCGACGAACACCTCGGCCGTCTATAGCACGCCCATCACGGTGGCGTCCTGGGAGACGATAGAGGCCATCGCCATAGCTCCCGGCTCTTCGCAGAGTGTAGTGGGTGTGGCGTCTTACACCATCGGCAATCCAGAGGCAGCCGCGCCAACTTTCAGCCCCGGAGGCGGAAACTATGCCTCGTCGCAGTCGGTGACCATCAGCGACGCGACCGCAGGCGCCACCATCTACTACACCACAGATGGAACCACGCCGACGACCGGTTCGGCGGAGTACTCCAGCGCGATCAATGTCTCCGCCTCTATGACGTTGGAAGCCATCGCCGCGGCGGGCGGCTACGCGCAGAGCGGCGTGGACACGGCAGTTTACACCATCAACACTGCTGCGGGATCCTGCTCCGGCATGTCGGTTGGAAGCTCCGTTGCCGGCACTGCGAATATGAACGGATTTGTTCCCTTCCAAAACGCGCCTAACATGACCGCGCTATGGAGCACTAACATCGCCAACGCTGCTATCGATCCAAATAATGCGATGTTTCAAACCACCGGCGGGTATGCCGGAGAATCTACGCACGTCACCTTCGGGTCCACACCCGGAGCCGGCGGCATTCCGTTCATGATTGTCGACTCTAGTCAGACTCCCTCGGTGCCGATCAATGTAATCGGCTACCCAACTAACAGCGATGTGGTTGTAGCTCCATATCCCAACAACGTCCCCATCGAAGGCGCCGCGGCCGACTGCTCGGGCTGGCCGGATACTTACCAATCCGATTCTCATACCAACGTGCTTGATCGCAACACCTGCTGGGACTATGAGACCTACAACACGAATCGCTGCAATGGGTTGTACGATGCCGACGGAGAAGTGATTTGGGATATGCAAAACGGCGAGATGCGGCCCTGGGGCTGGACTTCGACCGATGCCGCTGGATTGTCGGTCATGGCCGGCCTGGTGAAATACGACGAAGCGGCATCCGGAACCATCAATCACGCTATCCGCTTTACCATGCAAACCACAAAACTTGATGCCAATAATGGTTATTTCGTGGAACCGGCCTCTCATGCCGCGGGCTCCTACTATGGCTCGCCAGCCGTGGAAGGGATGCGGGTTCGGTTGCGTGCGAGCTTCAACACCTCCGGCTACTCCGCCATCAACAAGGCCATCCTGACCGCGATGCAGCAGTATGGGATGATCGTAGCGGACAACGGCGGCTACTTCTTCTTCATAGGCGCCACCGATTCGCGCTGGAACGACAGCGATCTGGGAAATCTGGCCGGAATCCCATCGACGGACTTCGATGTCATTGACGGGACTTCAGGCTCAACGACAATGACTCCCGCATACCCCGGTTGGGATTCTGTGACGGCGCCTACCGGACCCGAACCGGTGATCAACAGCTTTACCGCATCGCCCCAAACCGTATCCGCCGGGTCCCCGGTCACCTTCAATTACAGCGTAACCGGCGACTCCTACGATTACATCGACATGATCGGTCCGGTCAGGCTTACGGGCGGCAGCGGAAGTGTGACTATTTATCCCACGGCTACCCAGACCTACACGTTGTACTCGGTGAACCAGTATGCAAACAACGGAACAGGCGCAGGATATGGCGTAACCCCAAGCACTCCCATCACCATTGAAGTGCCCGGTTCCGTTGTAGTTCCGCCCACCTTCACCCCGCCCCCAGGCGCGTATACTACGGCGCAGGTGGTTACGTTTAATACGACCACTTATCCGTTTGCTTCGTTCTACTACACCACCGACGGATCTACGCCTACTTATCCTCTCTCCGGCACCACGATAGAGTACCCGCAAATTCCTCAGCCCCAGTCTTTGGAGGGTTCGGGGAGTGCGGAGGATATTACTGTCTCCACCAATGAGACGGTGAATGCCATCGCCGTAGTCCAGGGTTATGCGTCGCCCAGCGCTGTCACCACGGGTGTGTACGAAATTGGCCCGATAACTGGCACGCCTACCTTCAGCCCCGTAGCCGGAAGCTACGGCGTGGCCCAGACGGTCACTATCAGCGATTCAACCGGTGGCGCAACCATTTACTACACCACCAACGGCGCCACGCCAACGACCACTTCATCGGTATATGGTTCACCGATCACTGTCTCCGCCAACGAAACACTGGAGGCCTTCGCTAGCTCCACCGGCAATAACAATAGCCCGGTCGCATCGGCGGCATACACCATCGGAGGCACGGCGGCAACGCCCACCTTCAGCCCTTACCCCGGAAACTATGTTGGGAACCAGTCCGTAACCATCAGCGATGCATCCACAGGCACATCCATCTACTACACCACCAACGGGACCATGCCAACCACCAGCTCGTCGGCCTACTCCAGCCCGATTACCGTTTCCGCGTCGGAGACATTGCAGGCGATCGCCGCGGGCAGCGGCTACACCAACAGCGCAGTCGCATCGGCGGCCTACACCATTTCGGAGGCAACGCCCACTTTCAGCCCCGCAGCCGGAAGCTATGTTGGCGCCCAGACGGTAACCATCGGTGATGCATCCTCAGGCGCAATCATCTACTACACCACCAACGGAACCATGCCAACGACCAATTCACCGGTATATAGCTCAGCGATCCCTGTCTCCGCCAGCGAGACATTGGAGGCCATCGCTGCGAGCAGCGGCGTCGCCAACAGCACGGTCGGATCGGCGGCATACACCATTGTGGCGACAACGCCCACTTTCAGTCCCGCGCCCGGAAATTACGGGGTGGCCCTGTCGGTCACCATCAGCGATTCAACTCCAAGTTCGACCATCCACTACACCACCGACGGAACCCCGCCGACCACCAGCTCGGCAACCTACTCCACTCCAATTACTGTATCCGCGACGGAGACGCTGGAGGCGATCGCCACTGCCGCAGGGGACAGCAATAGCGCGGTCGGATCGACGGCATACACCATCACCATCGGCGGAGAGGCGGCAACGCCCACCTTGAGCCTTGCAGCCGGAAGCTACATTGGAAGCCAGACGGTAACCATCGGTGACACAAGCATAGGCGCAACGATTTACTACACCTTAACGCCGGGGACGGTCGGGACAGCGCCGGCGACCAACTCGACGGTTTATACCGGCCCGGTTACTGTTCCCTCGACAAGTGTGTTGGAAGCTTACGCTGTGGGCGGCGGCTTCACCGCAAGCGCGGTGGATTCTGCGGCCTATAACATTACTATTACCGCGGCCTACGTGCAGCAGTGTAACCATTACCAGGCCGGCGGCGGCAGCGGCGCTATCGCATCCTGCACGCTCACCGGAGTGACGGCGGGAGATGCGTTAATGATTGGCGTCTGGACGCCCAGTGCAACGCTCTCGTCCGTTACTTCCTCAACTACCGCCCAGCCCGTGAATGTAATTCCCAGCTATAATGCCGAAGGCACTTATGGCTATCTCAGCGCCTATCTTCTGCCTAATGCCCCTGCGGGCAACATCACGATAACGGCCAGCGAAACGGGCTACTATGTTGGTGACTGGGTAACAGTCGCCGAGTATTCCAACGTGACAAGTTCTCCGTTAGACGTCAGTGCCACCGGGTCAAGCGGTAGCTCCAATTATGGCGCCGCGAACGTGGACTCAAGCGACTTCACCACGACAGCCAACTATGACATGCTCTGGTCCATATGTTCTGGTGAATATGCTGTGTGGACTGCTGGTACTGCGCCAATTGCATGGACGCAGTTGATGTATGCGGAAAACGCTGACGAAGGTCTCTCCGTTGAAGACGGAGTCGCCGGCACCGCGGGAACGTACTACGGGCAGTGCTACAAGAGCAACGGCGGCTATGATCAGGGCATACTCACCGTAGCGCTTCGGTCATCTGCTCCGGCCGCCGCAACCCCAACCTTCAGTCCAGTAGCTGGAACCTACTCCACAGGCCAAACGGTTACCATCAGCGATTCGACTGCGGGGGCAACCATCTACTACACGACGGACGGCACGACGCCCACGACCAGCACGACGGTCTACTCTGTTCCAATCAGCGTCTCCGCATCGGAAACACTGAATGCGATCGCTGCCGCCGCCGGTTACGCTAATAGCGCGGAAGTGTCCGCGGTATATCTGATTGGCACTCCTGCGGCCACGCCCACCTTCAGCCTCGCGGGCGGAAACTACGCTACGGCCCAGACGGTAACTATCAGCGACACGACCGGCGGCGCAACGATTTACTACACGACCAACGGATCAACGCCGACGACCGGCTCGACGGCTTACTCCGCGCCGGTTACTGTTTCCGCGTCGGAGACATTGAGCGCCATCGCCGTGGCCGGCGGCTACTTAAATAGCGCGGTCGGATCGGCGGCATACACCCTCACCCTGCCTGTGGCAGCCACGCCGACCTTCAGCCTGACGGCTGGAACCTACACTTCAACGCAAACAGTAAGCATCAGCGATACAACTCCAAGTTCGACGATCTTCTACACGACCGACGGAAGCACGCCCACGTATCCGATCAGCGGCACGATGCAGCAGTACTCCAGTGCGATTAGCGTTTCCGTGTCGGAGACGGTGAATGCGATTGCTGTAGCTGCCGGCTATGCGACGAGCGCGGAGGGTACGGCGGTATATACCATCAACCTGCCGGCAACATGGCCGTTTATGGATAGCTTCAACCGCTCGGACTGCACGACAAACTGCGGATCGGGAGGAGATCTCGGCCCCAATTACCTGCAATTTGTTACACCCACTACGGCCGCAAGCGACCCACTCGAAATTATATCCTCGGCTGTGACATTGGGTGAATGGAGCGCCCCGGCAAATTACATCATGTCGGGCGCCGTACTTACTGAAGCGGGATATACCTTTACCGCTAATCAGTATGCGCAAGTTACAGTGACTAACACCAGCTCACCGAGTTATATTATTCTTCGCTATATTGACGCCAACGATTATAACTACATAGCGTTGGCCAGCGGCGGTCCAAGTCTTAACACTGTTTCGGGCGGGGTATCCTCCTGGGTGGGTGCTTATGGCGGAGGCGTAACGGTAGGTCACGTGTATCGTGTCCAGGTGATTGGAAATGCTTATACACTGTACGATAATGGAGCAGGATATGATGGTGCTTCAGACGGAACGCTAACCACTAGCGTGAATTCCGCGGCAGGCCCCACAGGCATAGGGGAAAATGGCTACAATGCCGCACCTGGAGCATTAACAGACTTCCAAACCAACAACTGCACGACTACGTGCCCGGCAGACAACCCCGCGGCAGCTACGCCCACCTTCAACCCCACGGCCGGGAGCTATGCCTCGGTCCAGACGGTAACCATCAGCGATACGACCTCAGGCGCGGCGATTTACTACACGACGGACGGGACTGCGCCAACGACCGGCTCGTCGGTATATTCCACTCCGATTATTGTTTCCGCATCGCAGACATTGAGTGCCATTGCCGCGGCCAGCGGATACTCCACCAGCGCGACCGGCTCGGCGGTTTACACCATCACCGTATCGGTGGCAGCCCCGCCTACCTTCAACCCGGCGGCCGGAGACTACACTTCAACGCAAACAGTTACTATCAGCGATACTACCCCAAGTTCGACGATCTTCTACACGACCGACGGAAGCACGCCCACGGATCCGATCAGCGGCACGACACAGCAGTACTCCAGTGCGATTACCGTTTCCTCGTCCGAGACGGTGAATGCGATTGCCGTGTCTGCCGGCTATGCGACGAGCGCAGTTGGATCAGCGGCGTATACCATCAGCCCGCCGGTAACATGGCCGTTTATGGATAGCTTTGATCGCGCCGCCTGCACTTCCGGGTGCGGATCGGGAGGAGGACTTGGTCCCGATTACACACAAATCAACGCTACGTATCCAGTTACGATTATTTCCGATGCCGTGTCTATGGCTCCGTGGAGCAGTCCCAGTAGCTCCATACTCTCAGGTGCGGTAGTTACTCAGCCGGGATATACATTTACCGCAAATCAATATGTCCAGGCCACGATAAAGAGTATGATTAGCGATCCCGAGGGGTATCCGGAATCGATAAATCTTATCCTTCACTATGTCGATGCCAACGATTTTAACTATGTGAATTTATACTCACCTAGCGGTGGTGCAAATTTTATAACTGTAACTGGCGGCGTAGCCTCGTGGGTAGGAGCCTATTCCGGAGGCTTAACCGAAGGTCACATATATCGTGCCCAGGTGATTGGAGATTCATATACGCTATATGATAATGGCGTCTCTGACGGAACGATAACAACGAGCGTGAATTCAGCGGCAGGCCCGACTGGTATTGGGATACAAGGGTATACGGACGAACCTGGGTCAGCAGTTAATTTCCAAACCAACAACTGCACGACAACATGCCCGGCAGACAACCCCGCAGCAGCCACGCCCACCTTCAGCCCAGGAACCGGAACCTACCCCTCGGTGCAGACGGTAACCATCAGCGATGCAACCGGCAGCGCGTCTATCTACTACACCACCAACGGCGACACGCCCACCACCGGCTCAACACCATACTCAGTTGGAATCACTGTTTCCGCGAATGAAACGTTGGAGGCCATTGCAACCGCCAGCGGCTACAGCAACAGCGCGGTTGGCTCGGCAGCCTACACCATCAACCTTCCGCCAGCGGCCACTCCGGCCTTCAACCCCGCGGCCGGAACCTACGCCTCGGTGCAGACGGTAACCATCAGCGATATAACAGGTGGCGCGGCCATCTACTACACCACGGACGGAAGCACGCCAACCTATCCGACCAGCGGCACGACACAGCTATATTCAGCTGCGATTACAGTTTCCTCGACAGAGACATTGAATGCCATCGCTGTAGCTGCCGGCTATTCGCAGAGTCTGGTCGGCTCGGCTGTTTATACCCTTAACCTGTCGCCGGTTACCTTTAACGGCGTGCTTCCTTACGTGAACTTAGGCTCGCAGGCCATTGGCACAGCCAGCTCCTCGCAGCCATTGAGCTTCTCCATCACCTCCGGCACCACGGTAGGCAGCATCGGCATATTAACCACCGGTGTTACAGGCAAGGATTTCACCGACGCCGGATCGAGCACCTGCACGGCAAAGACTTATTCTTCGACCACCAACTGCGTAGTCAATGTGAAAGTCAAGCCCCTGGCCTCCGGCCTGCGGCTGGGCGCGGTGGTGTTCTACTCCGGCGCCGGCAACACCGGCACGGTGATGGCCATGGTGCCGATCTATGCAACTGGCACCGGGCCGCAAATAGCGTATAGTCCCGTCACGCCAATCGCCATCGCTCCGACGGTCAATAGCCTGCCTTTGACATCTCCTCAAGGCATTGGTGTTGACCAGGCGGGCAATCTGTATATAACGGATTCAGGTAACACCCGCCTGCTGGAGGTTCCGATCGCCGGCGGTACGGCGACTGCCATCAACACTACTGTGGGCGGCGTGTCGAGCAACGGCTCTGCTGTGGCAGTGGACGGCGCGGGCAATATCTTCGTAGCAGATTGGAGCAATAACTGGGTGGTTGAGGTGCCAACCGGCGGCGGCGCGCCGTTTACCATCGACCCAATAGCGAACGGTTCGCCGTTGCAAGGTCCCGATGGCGTTGCGGTGGACGGCGCCGGCGATCTGTACATTGCGGACAGCGTCAACAACCGCGTGGTAGAGGTGCCGGCCGGCGGCGGAACGCCGATCGTCATCGCTCCGACGGTGAACAGCACACCAATGGGACAACCCTCCGACGTGACGGTGGATGCTGCCGGCGATCTGTTCATTGTGGATCAGGACAACAACTGGGTAGTGGAGGTGCCGGCCGGAGCTGGCACGCCATTTGCTATCAACCCAACAGTCAATAGCCTGACGTTGAATTATCCCCAGGCTGCTAAGGTGGACGGCGCCGGCGATCTGTTCATCGCGGATACCGGCAATAACCGCGCGGTGGAGGTGCCTGCCGGCGGCGGCGCGGCGTTTGCCATCGACCCCACGGTCAATAGCAAGTCATTTAGTGGTGGATCTGCTCCTCAGGGTATTGCGGTAGACGGCGTCGGCAATCTGTTCATGTCGGATCCGAACAACAACTGGGTGGTGGAGTTGCAACGTTCGCAACCGCCCACAATCAACTTCCCCACGGAGACGACCGTGGGTACAACCGACACCACCGACGGTACCGACGGCACGCAGACGGTGCGGGTTAAGAACATCGGCAACCTGCCGCTGACGCTGACAGCGCTCAGCTATCCGGCTGACTTCTCCGCGGCCAGCGGAGACGCAAACGCCTGCGGCAGTTCGACGAGCCTGAACGCCGGGCAGTTGTGCGATCTGCCCATCCAGTTCACTCCCGAGAACTCCGGTTTGCTGAACGAAGACGTGACGCTCACCGACAACGCGCTGAATGTGACCGGGGCGCAGCAGTCGATCCCAGTCAATGGCACGGGCAACGCCTTGGTGGCAACGCCCACCTTCAGTCCCGCGGCCGGAAGCTACCTTGGCACCCAGACGGTAACCATCAGTGATGCAACCGCGGGCGCAACGATCTACTACACCACCAATGCAACGGCGCCGACCACCAGCTCGCCGGCTTACATCGGCCCGATTACTGTAACCGCTACTGAGACGCTCGAAGCGCTGGCCGCGATCAGCGGCTCACCTGCAAGCGCAGTGGCATCGGCGATCTACACGATTGAGACGCAAGCCGCGCTCACCACACCCACGCCGGATACCTCCACGGCGCTGTCGGGCACCAGCGTAGCCTTTACGTGGACACCCGGCAACACTGCTACGCATTTTGAACTCTGGGTGGGCACGACCGGCGTAGGCTCGAGCAATCTGTATAACTCGGGCAGCGTGACGGCTACTACCGAAACTGTAAGTGTCCTGCCCGGCAACGGGGAGAAGTTGTATGTGCGCCTCTACTCGCTGATCAATGGAGCCTGGCAATATACCGACTACACCTACGTGGCCTACGGCTCGCTGACGCCGGCCGCGCTCACCACTCCCGCGCCGAACAC
>Ga0224555_1000849_pt1 | contig 46382 bp, 42 predicted proteins | sample 714S23034metaG_FD_180687 | JGI IMG/M metagenome (GOLD analysis project Ga0224555, IMG submission 180687) | Peat soil microbial communities from Stordalen Mire, Sweden - 717 S2 30-34 | ecosystem: Environmental > Terrestrial > Soil > Wetlands > Peat | place: Sweden: Norrbotten County, Stordalen...
AACTCCGCTCACGTTCCAGGGCATCCTTCCCTTCTAAATGCCCCCGCTCGCGGAACACCTGTAAACCATCTCCCCGGTCTGCTCTGTAAAGTATGTGGCCGGTATGTACCTTGTATCAGGGCACGACCTTGGTCGTGCCGTAAAGCGCCAAAAATGAATGTGGGCTTTAGCCCCTGAGGCTCTTTTCTGCAGTCGGCATGACTTCTTCCGCAGCCTCTTTAGGCCAAAAAAACTTCACGCCTCCGAGGGACTCGCCGTCCAGGCAGACGCGCCTTCGGCGCAGGTCGTGCCTAGCGCAGCCTCACCCGCACTTCAGGCCGCACCAGATACAGAAAGAACACCATGTTGACCAGGGCGAACCACAGTTGCGTGGGCTGATGCAGCTTCACAGTCACCCACATGGCAAACGTCGCCGAAAGGAACACGGCCGCCAGCGTCATCGCCCAGCCCCATCGCCGCCTCGCCAGCAATCCCTGACCCGCCGCCGCAAACGCCGCGCACAGGATCAGCATTGCAAGAGGCAGCCTGTGCATCGTCACGCCGACCAGGCCACCCAGCGACAGCAGGAACATCCAGACGGCAATAGCGGCCATGCCGGGCAGCAGTTTGTTTTTCGCCTCTTCACTCATAGCGTGTGCAGATAGGCCAGCAGGTCCTGCATCTGCTGGTCGTTGAGGTCGCTGCCGTAGCCGGGCATCATGTTGCGTCCGCGCTGGATCACCGGCGTCACGCGCTCGTCATTCACCGGCGCGCCGCTGGGCAGATATTTTTTGCGATACAGGGCGAACAGGCTCGGCCCATGCAGGTCGCCCGTTTTGTCCGCGTAATGGCAACTCGCGCAATATTTTTGATAGACAGCGTGGCCGTTCGCCTCCTGCGGGGTCAGCTGGCTCACCGGCTTCGAGGGCCCCAGCGAGGGACGGCATCCGCCAGCGCCCGCGGCCATCGCGAGCGCGCTCACAACCACGATCCAACGCTGTCGACCCGATCGGCTCATAAACGACCTATCTTACTAGTTCGCGGCGGCGATCTCGGCCACAATGCGGTCCATCGCATTGCGCGCCGCATCGCCGGTGGGCTGGCGATCGTTGCAGAGGACGGAGAAGACCAGCGTTCTGCCGCTCGCCGTCGTCACGTAGCCGCTGAGCGCGTTCACTTCGGAGAGCGTCCCCGTCTTCGCAAAGACCCTCCCCTTCATCGGACCGGCAAAACGCCCGGAGAGCGATCCGTCAACGCCGCCAATCGGCAGACTCGACCGGAACGTCTCGCCCCATGGCTGATGCGCCGCATACGCCAGCAGCGTCGTCGCCGCGCGCGGCGTGATCAGGTCGTCGCCCGAGAGCCCCGAGCCGTCGTAGAAGAGAAAGTCATCAGGATTGACGCCGGCGTTGATGAGGAACTGCCGCACCACGCGCGCCCCCTGCGCGATCGAGCCGTCCTGGCCCTCCAGTCGCCCGAGCAACCGCTGAAACAGCTCCGCGTGCAGATTCTGGCTGACTTTATTCGTAACCGTGACGTCCTCGGCGACTGTCGGCGAAACGTGCGTCGCGAGCAAAGTCAATCCCGTCACCGGCGGCCCGAGGGTCGCGAGAGTGAGCGGCCGCAGCGCCACCGGCTGACTCACCTCGGAACGATAGTCCTCGGCATCGACCGGCAAGCGGTGCCAGGCTTTCGCGGTGCCCTGCACGGTCACGCCGCGCGCCAGCAGCATCTGGCGCAACGCAGTCGCTGCAAATTCGGCGGGATCCTCAACCGCCAGGGCGTCATGCATTCCGTTCGGCGTGACCGACCCGAAGAGGCGGATGTCGCGACTCCCCGGCACGCGGTCAATGCCGGAGTGCGCAGGCACGCCAGGCGCGGCGACCGTCAGCGAATTCTCCAGCTTGTAATAAGGTACGTCGGGATTCCACGCGACAACCAGCGGAGAAGTCTGGGCCACATCGCCCTCGCTTCCCGCCGGAGCGGCCGCGTTCGTAGCGCCTTCGGGGCTGGGCGTGATGTTCAGAAACACAACATTGTCGTTCACCGTAAGCGCGGAAACCGGCGCGCCATAATCCCACTGCAAATCGTCCCAGGCCCAGCTCCCGCCGTAGCGCTCCCACACAAACCACGTATCGTCGCCGACGATGTTTCCGGTGATGGTCTTCACGCCACGCGCAACGATCTGGTCCGCCATGTCCTCAAGCGCCTGCAGCGGCGGATTCGGCCGCTCCGTCTTTCCGTCCCACGGATAAGTGCGGCCGGACATCGTGGGGTCGCCCGAGCCGAGCAGCCGCACATCGCCGCTCAGCGTGCCACTGGCGTCGAGAGTTCCGGACGTCACGACGTTCGTCGTCCAGGTCGCGTTCGCCGGAATCATCGACAGCGCAGCGGCCGTCGTGAACAGCTTCGCGTTCGACGCCGGCTCGAAAAACTGGCCGTCGTTGAGCGCATAGACTGGTTTGCCGTCGGTCGTGACAACGGAGATGCCCCAGTGAGCCCGCGAAACGGCCGGATCGGCAAGAATTCGCGAGACGGTGACGTTCAGCGGCACGCGCCGATGAACCGGGCGCGCAGGCTTGTGCTTCGTGGCCGCGCCTGTTATGAGGGGCAGCAGGAGTACGAATGCGCACGCCAGATTCGCGGCTAACCGTCTCATCGCCGACCGCTTCACCGCTGACCGTTTTTCCGCTGACCGCCTCATCGCTGACCGCGAGTGTAGCATCGTTTTCTGTATGGCTTTCGCGCGCCGCCCTCGGTCAACATGGCAACTCCGCACGCGTGCTCTGTCGCTCGGCGAGCGCACGCTCATCATGGGCGTGCTCAATGTCACTCCGGACTCGTTTTCGGACGGCGGGCAGTTCCTGGAACCGGACGCGGCCGTACAGCATGCGCTCTCCATGCTCGATCAGGGCGCAGACCTCATCGACATCGGCGGCGAATCGACGCGGCCAGGCAGCACACCGCTCACGTCGCAGCAGGAACAGCAACGCGTACTCCCCGTGATTGAAGCGCTGTTCCGCAAACGGCCCGGGGCGTTGCTGTCCATCGACACCTACCAGGCCGCGACGGCGCGGGCCGCGGTCTCCGCAGGATGTGCAATCGTCAATGACGTCTCAGGTTTTCAGTGGGATCCGGAGATGGCGCGCGCCTGTGCGGAGTTGCACTGCGGCGTTGTACTGATGCACACTCGCGGCCGCCCCGGCGAATGGCGCACACAACCTCGGCTCGCCCAGGAAGACGTCGTCCCTCTCGTTCGATCCGGCCTGGCGGAGTCGCTGGAAACGGCAATCGCTGCTGGAATCGATCGAGAGCGCATCGTGCTCGACCCCGGCTTCGGTTTCGGCAAAGCCTTTGACAACAATTACCCGCTGCTCGCCCACCTCGATGAGCTCCTGTCACTCGGTCAGCCTCTGCTCGCCGGCGTTTCGCGCAAATCGTTCCTGGCGCGAACGCTCTCGGAGATCGGAGCGAAGGGTGCCGGCGGCTCCGGTCGCGCCGCCGAGATTCCTGTGGGCGACCGCGGCCATGCGACTCTCGCTGCCACCACGGCAGCGATCCTCGCGGGCGCGTCGATCGTCCGGGTTCACGATGTTCGGCCGGCGGTCGAAGCGGCGAGCATTGCCGACGCGATTCTGAGCGCGCTTTAATCCTGACGCCGCATCACGCGATCACATCCAGCAGTCCATCGTGACCGTCGTCCTCCGCCGCGGTCGTAGCTTCTTCAGAATCTCCCTCCACTTCCGGAGAAACTTCCTCGGTGAACTTCTTCCGGCGCATCTTCTCGCGCGTCCAGGACGGGGTCTGCTCCTGCCCCACGCCGCCCATCCCTGAGATTCGATCTACGTCCATCGCCGCCGCCCGGCGGTATCGCTTGCGCGAAGCCGCACACTCAGGATTTCGGCAGCCGTTTCAAGCTCTTCACCCCAGGCGGCGCAATCGCGGGGCCACTTCGCCTTCGCGTCCAAAACTGAACCACTTCTCCACACCCCGCAACCGCATATGCTTGATTCAGGACATGGGCCGCATTCACGTTCTCTCCGATCAGGTCGCCAACCAGATCGCCGCTGGCGAGGTCGTCGACCGCCCCGCCTCCGTCGTGAAGGAGCTGCTGGAGAACGCGCTCGATGCCGGCGCCACCCGCATCCGCGTCGAGATTGAAGCCGGCGGGCGGCGCCTGATCCGCGTCGCCGACGATGGCTGCGGCATGTCGCGCGACGACGCGCTGCTCGCGTTTGAGCGCCACGCGACCTCGAAGATTCGCTCCTCCGACGATCTGCTCTCGATTGCCACGCTCGGCTTCCGTGGCGAAGCTCTGCCCTCGATCGCATCCATCTCGCGCCTCGAACTGACGACGAAACCGGCGGACGAATCCACCGGTACGCGGCTTGAAATCGCCGGCGGCAAGATTCTTGCCGTGGAGGATTACGGCGGAGCGCAGGGCACCAGCATTGCTGTCCGCGATATCTTCTACAACACACCGGCCCGGCGGAAATTTCTGCGCGCCGAAACCACCGAGCTGGCTCATGTAACCGCGCTTGTGACGCATTACGCGCTCGCGCATCCGGAAATGTATTTCGAGCTGCACTCCGCGACCCACACGCTCCTGACCGCGCCGCCGGTGCGCGAGCCTTCCGAGCGCATCTATCAAATCTTCGGTCGCGACACGCTCGACCAGCTCCTTCCCATGGCCGCGGAACGCCGTTTCGATCACGCCGGGCTTCCCGAACCTCCGCCGTGGCGCCGCGACCGCGACTACACGCCGCCGGACCCCGGTTTTCTTCGAATCCGCGGCTTTGTTTCGCGTCCGGAGCTGCAGAAGCTCAATCGCAACTCGATCTACATCTTCGTCAACCAGCGGCGCATCCGCGACCGTCTGATCCTGCACGCGACCACCGAAGCTTACCGGAACATCATTCCGCCCACCTCGTTTCCAGTGATTCTGCTCTTCCTCGAAATGCCGCCCCACGAGGTCGATGTCAACGTGCATCCCGCGAAGACCGAAGTGCGCTTCCGCCAGCAGGCGCTGATCCACGATTTTGTGCGCGAGAGCATCCGCATCACGCTGTTGAAGGCGCGTCCGGGGGCCAGCTTCCTCGCCGCGCTCACCAATACTCCCACCGCATCCGCTTCCCTCGTCGCTGACAGCGCATTGCCCGACTCGCAGCCGATTTCGGAGATGCCCGATTCCGACGCGCCGCCGCACTCAGCCGACGCGGCATCTTTCGAACTGGCCCCACCGGCGGTGCGGCCCGAAGATCAGCCGCTCCCCTTCGCGGGCGCAGCCAGCGGAGGGGAACTGTCATTCCGACCCGCGACCTCGCGCAGTGAAGTCGCGGCGGAGGAACCTGCTTTTCCGAATTTGGTTGCCGCGTCGAACGGCCACGCCTGCTCGGTCCCGGCCCTTCCCGAAGGCGGTGACCCGCCGCCATCGCTGCACTCCCTGGCTTCCCTCAAGCCGCTCGGCCAGCTGCGCGAGTCGTTCATCCTCGCCACGAATGACGAGGGGCTGTGGATCATCGATCAGCACGTCGCCCACGAGCGCGTCCTCTTCGAAAAAATCCTGCGCGAACGCCAGACCGAGCGAGTCGAACGGCAGCGTCTCCTTATGCCGATGCTCATCGACCTGCTGCCCCAGCAGATGGTCGCCTTCTCCACCCTGGCCGAAGAACTGGAGGGGAACGGCTGCGAGGCCGAGCTGTTTGGACCCCACACGATCGCCATTAAAGCCGCGCCTTCGGGCCTGAGCGGGGCTCAACTGGAGCGCATGATCCTCGAAGTCCTCGAGCAGCCGGCGACCATGGCCCAGTCGGACAATCTGGAATCGGCGCGGACCCGTATTGCCGCGTCGATCGCCTGCCACGCCGCCATCAAGGTCAATATGCCGCTCGATCCGGCCCGCATGGAGTGGCTGCTGGCCGCGCTGGCCCGGACCGACCATCCAACCAGCTGTCCCCATGGCCGTCCCATTGCATTACGATATTCATGGAAGGACATTCAGCGCGCATTCCAGCGCATTTAGTCTTCGCCCCTAACCTGGTTCTTCGTTTTCGCTCGTCGTTCCAACCTTCGCAGCCGGACATACATTGGATCAGCAACAGTTACAAATCGCGCGCGCCGCGCTGTGGCACCAGACCGTCAGGACGGATCCGTCCGCCCCGCTGCGCACCTTCGACGCCGCCGCGCAGTGGCTCGACGACATCGGATTTTGCCTGTTCCTCCCGCGTCACACGCAGCTCCCTGCGCCGGCGCCATCTTTCGTGGAAGCCTGTCTGGGTGCGCAAAGCATCACACCCGCGCCAGCCGCAATCGCGGAAGCCACTGAACTCCTCACGCGCCTCGTTGGTGAACGCCGCATCGTCCCCCTCAACCTGCTGGGCACTTTTTCCGAGCAGCCTGATTTCCTCGTTACCCCGGAAGTGCTTCCCTGGGTGGCGGCGGTTCGCGGAGATCGCCAGTGGAAGACGGCCCCCGGCGGACGGACTTCGCCGATTGTGCTCCGCACGTTTGAGGCGCTCGACCGCGAAGGCGAACTGACCGCGATCGAAGTGCGGGAGATCGTCGGCCGCGAGATCACCGAGGCGGCGGCCCTGCGCGCGCTCATGGAGCTCTGGACCGGGCTGCGCGCGATGCCGATCGCCGCCCAGGGTGAACCCACGCGCTGGACGCTGTTGAAGAACCGCTTCGCCGCCGAACTGGCGACAGGCGCGAACACCGCGCAAACCACGGCGCTCTCCGCGCTCCTTTCGCTCTATCTGCGATCGGCGGTTGCCGCCACCGCAGAAGAAGTCGAGATCTTTCTCTCGCCGCTGACCGCGCGTTCGCGGATTCGCGAAGTCCTGCACGGCATGTTGGCCACCCGCCAGATCGCCTCAACGCCGGTGGCCTCGCACACCCAACTCTTCGTGGAAGGATCGCTGCCGGAAACCGCGGCCGCGCCGGAGCCCGAACCGCCGAGGCAGATTCCCGCACGGCCGCCCTCTGCCGCTGTTCCAAAACCTCCGGCTCGCAAGGGACCTCGGCCGACCCGCTGGGAATTGCCGGCCCGGGAGCCGCGACCGCCAGCGGACCAGAGCCCTCCGTGGCAAAAGAAACCGGCGGCCGCTCATCGTCCCCAGACTGCGTCGGATCGACAGCGGGGAGCTACCAAGCCTTCGGAGGGCAGGCGCCCAGGTTTTGCTCGAAAATTTGGGCAGCGTTCCGGCGGCAGCGGCCCGCGCCCAGGAAAAGCCGGCGCCAAGCCGTGGCAGCGCCGCAGCGATTCGTTTCGCCCAAAGCCATTCCGCGACCGGCCAGGCCGTCCGGAAAACCGCGAGGCACCATCGGATCGCCCGATGCCGGAAGGCCGCCCGGGACCGCCCGATCGTCCGGCACGCAAGGCGCCCTGGCGCGGCAGCAGTGGGCGCCCGGCTCCATTCGGGAAGAACCGCAAAGCAGAGGGCGACCGCCCGAGGTCGACCGATCGTCCAGCACGCAAGGCGCCCTGGCGCGGCAGCAGTGGGCGCCCGGCTCCATTCGTGAAGAACCGCCAGGCAGAGGGTGACCGCCCAGCCCCAACCGATCGTCCGGCACGCAAGGCGCCCTGGCGTGGCAACAGCGCGCGTCCGGCTCCGTTCGGGAAGAACCGCAAAGCGCAGGGCGACCGTCCGAGGCGCGAGCAGCCTCGAGGCCCGGTACCGTTCAGCAAAGACCGCAGGAGCGAAGGCCCGGTCCAGGCCCGGCGTCCCTGGCGCGACCGTCCGGCTCCGCGCGGGGATCGCCCCCAGGGCACTCCTTCACCCGGTGAAACCCGGCCCGATCGTCCTCCGCGCCCCTTCCGCCCAGCAAAGCCCTTTCCTGGCAAGCCGGCTCGACCCACGAGCCGCGGCCCTCGTCCCGACCGTCCTCGCCGGTCCGGCCCTCCGAAAAACAATTTTCGCAAACCTTCCCCCGCAGAACGAAAACCGCGCAAGAATCGTAGTCAGGAAGAGACTCCCGAATGACTCGCGGCCCGATCATCGCCATCGACGGCCCCGCCGGCGCGGGCAAGAGCACCGTGGCGCGCCACCTCGCCCAGCACTTCGGTCTTCTTAATCTCGAAACGGGCGCCATGTACCGCGCCTTCGCCCTGAAAGCAATCGAGTGCGACCAGGATTTCGACGATGCGTGCGCTCTGGAGCATCTTGCTCGGGACACGGAGATCCGCCTCGAGTCCGACCGCTCCGCGAATCGTGTTTTTCTCGATGGCCAGGACGTCACCGAACGCATCCGCGACTCCGACGTCACCCAGGGTGCTTCGCGCGTGAGCGTGCACCCGGGCATACGCACCTGGATGGTCGATCTGCAGCGCGAACTCGGGCGCCGCGGCGGCGTAGTGATGGAAGGGCGCGACATCGGCACCGTTGTTTTTCCTGACGCTGACGTCAAGGTCTTTCTCGATGCGTCGCCTGACGCGCGGAGCCAGCGTCGCTACGAGCAGAACACCGGCAACGGTGGCATCGCCGCGGCAGCCGAGCCGTCGATAGTCTTTCGCGAGTTGCGCGAGCGCGATGAGCGGGACCGCAATCGTGCCAACTCGCCCCTCCACCCCGCCTCGGACGCCATCGTCATCGACTCAACCAGTCTCTCGCTCAACGAGGTCCTCGATCGGATCGAAGAGCTGGTGCGGCCGCTGCTCGACCGCCGCGGCCCGATGGAGAAGGTCAGCTGAGTCCGGCAATGCACTTGACGCCATAATGGCGTCGGAGCCATAATCGAACCAATGGCATGGGAAGTCGAATTCACTCAGGAATTCGGTTTCTGGTGGGAGGGCCTCTCTGCCGACGAGCAGGAGAGTGTGGATTTCGGTGTGCGTCTGTTGCAGGAACGCGGACCTTACCTCAAGCGACCTTACGCGGATACCGTGCATGGCTCGAAATATCCAAACATGAAGGAACTGAGGTGTCAGCACGAAGGCAGACCTTACAGAGTTCTATTCGCGTTCGATCCTCGCCGCGTCGGCGTTCTTCTGATTGGAGGCGATAAGACCGGGAATCCCCGATGGTATGAAGAATTCGTTCCGCGGGCAGATGCGATTTATGAACGGCATCTTTCCGAGTTGAGCGGCCAATAACACCAGGCAACAAGAAGCTTCCGTTTACAACGGAAGGAGGTTCATCAATCGATGACGCGAAACTTCAGAGAGCTTCAGTCGAAGATGTCGCCCGAGCGTCGAGCTCGTGTCGAAAACCGGGTCCGAAAGGCGATTCAGGAGATGGCTCTGGACGAATTGCGCTCTGCGCGCCAGTTGACCCAATCTGAACTCGCAGACGTACTGAAGGTCGATCAGGGTTCGATCTCAAAGCTGGAGCGCCGCACCGACATGTACATCAGCACGTTGCGACGCTATGTGGAAGCCATGGGAGGCAGCCTGCAGATAAGAGCCGTCTTTCCCGAGGGAGAAGTCCAAATCATCCAGTTCCAGGACGAAGCTTCTATCAACTGAACTCCAGCGCTAATCCTATTCTTCCTCCGTCTTCGTCCCCGGCGGCGCCTTGAAGTGCTTCCCCGGGCCTTCCGGAGCCGCCGGCGCTTTCGGCGGAGTCAGCGACACCGTCGTGCTCTCGCCCTTGCGCAGCTCCAGGTTGCCGTGGTCGGTCTCCAGCTGCAGCTGCACGCCGCCGTGACCCACCGACCCTTCCAGCGTCTGACGCCCGCCGTCCGTGGACATCTTCAGCGGGAAATCCGTCCGTACCGCTTCGTCGGCGCTCGTGCTGCCCGCAACCGTGAAGTTCGCGCTCTCCGGCATGGTCACAATCACGTTGCCGGTGTGATCGGTGATCTGCAGATTGCCCAGCGGATTCGCGGCAACGATATTCACATCGCCGTTGGAGTCCTCGACATGCGCATCCCCCGCGATCTGGGTCAGGTCGATATCCTTCGAGCGCGCAATCACGCGCACCGGACCCCCTGCCTGGCTGACGCTCAGATCGCTCTTGTCCAGCGTCATCGCGCCCATCAGGTGCGGAATCTCAAGCGTCGTCTGACTCGAGTGGAAGTGGACGCCGGACGCGATTTGCTCCAGGTGAATGTCCCCAAAGAAGTCGCCGTTGATGGTCGCCGACCCCTGGATCTGCGAGAGCGTCACATCGTCGCCCATGCCATCCACGATGACGCGGCCCTGCACGTTATGCGCCGAGAAGTCCCCGTGAGTGATGTGCCCCTGGGCATCGCCTCCGATATCCTCCAGCTTTACTTCGCCATGATTCGAGGTCACCTGGACGCCCCCGTTCAGGCCGTCCGCGGTGACATCGCCGTGTCCGGTGGTCACCGTGGCATAGGACGCGGCAGGCAGCTCAATCGTCAGATCGACGCGCGCACCCTGCTTCTCCGGCACGGTAATTACCGCGCCCCCTCCGCTGGCCTCCACCTTCGGCTTCAACTGGGCGAAGATCTTCTGCGCCTCGGAATCCGAATCGCGGTGGACCATCTGGTGGGCGCGCAGGTGCATCTGGTTGTCGTCGGACGCGGTAATCGTCACATCCCCCTGGGGGTCCTCGATGGTCACCACCGGCTTGGCTGCCGTCAGAACCTGATCGATCTGCACATCGTTGTCGTGCTCCGCGCCCATCCAGTTCCAGAAGTTGTCATTGCCGTTGTCGCCGAACTCCCAGGAGAAGGGCCCCATCAGGTGGCCATTACGCGAGACCCAGCCCAGGCAGATCATGAGGATCACCAGCCAGACGATCCCCGACATGGAACGGCGCCCTGCCCACGGCCGGTTCCAGTCCAGAAAATGCTCGGCCAGCAGCAGGCCACCCATCACGATGAGCAGCATCGGCCACCAGCGCGCGTACCAACCCCAGAACTCACCCGGGTCCAGCCGGCCCGTCGACATCAGCAGCGCCATCACGCCAATCGTGAGCAGGATAAGCGGGCCCACAAACGTCGGCCGGTGCCAGCCCCGCCAGTAGCTGCGGTAGTAGTCCTTCTGCGCGCGCATCTGCGCTTTCCACTGCTGGCGTTGCGCCCGCGCTGCCTGTTTGGCCTGCCACCGCGCTTCCCGCGATGTCCAGGATGGAGGTGTGGTTGCCATCTCTCTACCTCCTCCCCTCGTCGGTCGATTGGTCCGTTGATGTGTCGTTCGGCGAAACGACGGTCGCCGCCGCCTCGCCAGGCACCGTGCCGGTATACGTCGTCGTCCCCGGCGCCTGATATCCGGATTGATATCCAGCCTGATAACCAGGCCACGGAGCCGGAGCCGCCGGTGGATTCTGCGCCAGAATCGCATTCTCCGCCAGCTTCAGCAGTCCCCACACAATGATGTACAGCGGCCAGCTGTGCCCGTACGAGATGCCCGCATATTCATCCAGAATGGCCGTGATCCCGAACGTGAGCAGGATGATCGGCCCCCGCATCCGCCGCAGAAACAGGTACTGGTTCATTGACCACCTCCTGCCGGCGGCTCCGGCTTGGTCGCGGCCGGTGGCGGCGGCGGAGCATTGCCCGGCGCGCCAGGAACCGGCGGCTGCACCACGGGCCGGTTATAGAACCCGAACCGCCCCGAGTTCCGCGCCAATAGCCAAACCGCGATGCCGACGATGATCAGAGGCCACCCGTGGCGGACCCATCCGAAGTTAAAGAATCCCAGCGTATTGAACAGGAACAGCATGCCCAGCAGGATCAGCACAATCGCGCCGATCGGCTCCCTGCGCGCGCGTTCCAGTTCCATCTGCGGCACCGGAGGCACCCAGCCTGGTGGCATATTCGGCGGCATGTTTGGAGGCGCACCCGGCGGTACGTAGCCCGCTCCCTGAGGTGCAAAGCCCGGAGGAACCGCGCCCGGCGGCACGTACCCTGGAGGAGGTGCGCCCCAGCTTCCTGGCCCGCCGACCCCTCCAGAGGGGTTGTAGGGTCTTGCCGCCGCTGCCTGGGTTTCGGCCACGATCCGCTGCCGCAGCTGTTCGCCCCACTCCGCACTCTGTCGTCCGAATTCATGCGCATGCAGGCGCACCTGTTCCGCCCAGTCGGCGTACGGCTGCCCTGGGTTTCCCGGGACAGCTCCCGGCGCGACCCCTGCGGGTGGTCCAGGCGGAAATCCCGGCGGAGGCGGCGTGACCGGTGGCGCGTAAGGCCGTGCGGCGTGTCCGCCAAAGGCATTGCCCAGCTCGTTCAGCCCGAAGGGATCAGGCAGCGGCAGACCGTCGCGCCGCGCCTTCGCCGTCTGATGCGCGTCGAAGACCTGATACAGCACCCACGCGCCAACGAAAATCCCGAAGATGCCGTAGTGCTCCGTGATGCTGACCAGCACCACGAAAACCAGCACGTGCACAATGGCCTTGATGTACTGGCCGTTGTACATGGCGCCCACGCCGGGAATGAATCCGAGAATCGTGGCCGTGCCCGGATTCGGCACGCCGGCAGGAGGCGGCCCATACGGTCCTGGCATACCCAGCCCCGGAGGCACCTGGCCGGTCACGCGCGCCGCCAGGCACGGTTCGCAAAATACGTTGCCCTGTACTTCCCGCGTGCACTGCGCGCACAACTCTTTCCCGCAGTTCTGGCAAAAGGCGGTTACCGCCGCATCGGGATGATTAACGCAGTTCATACCAGGCCCCTTTCGACGTTTGCTCTCCGCAGCCCGGTTTCTGAATGACCCAGGGAAATTGACTTGCCAGTTTGATCCGACTTCAATACCGCTGCTTCTTGTTTTTCTGAACGCTGAGCGCTGAACGCTGAACGCTGTCCTGCGCCCTGTGCCCTGAGCTCTGTGCCCTGATCGGCGCTCGCGCTGCCCCCGCCTTTTCCGGATGGCTTTTGCTGCTGCTGATTCTGCTGCTGATTCTGCTTTTGCTGCTGCGGCTGCTCCACGTCCCGGCGCAGCTCGCGCATACGCGACTGCAGCTGGTAGAAGAACCACATGTTGTCGTAGTAGCGCACCACCGAACTGCGCGCCCCGTAGAACTCCCGCGACAGCGTGTTGCCGATCTGCGAGGGCTTAAGATCCGCCAGCCGCAGACTCGTCAGGTGCCCGCCCGTGACCAGGTTCAGCGTCAGCGCCAGCGAGAAGAACGCCATCGCCACCGTCATCAGCAGCCGCGTCTCGTGGAAGCTCCGCCGCCACGGCATGACCATCGCCATCCCACCCGCAACAGCGGGCGCACCGGCAGCAACCACCGGAATCGGAACTCCGCCCGCGCCCAGGGTCTTCTCGATGATCTTGCTCACCAGGCCCGACGGAATCTCCGGCTCCTCGTGCAGATACGTCAGCCACTCCTGCCCCTGCTTCACATGGGCCATCAGATCGCCGCAGTTCTCGCACGTCTCGGCATGCGCACGAAACGCGGCCGCCTGCCCGGCCGGCAGCAGACCGTCCAGCGCATCCGTCAGCAGGGCTTCCCAATCCTCGCAGCGCATCGCGCCGCCAGGGGTCGAGCCCGGCTTCTGTCCGAATTTGCTCTCGTCTGCCACCTAAACCACCTGTCCCTTATTACGTTCCAGCAGCCGCGCAAGTTCTGCGCGCCCGCGGCTGATCCTCGACTTCACGGTACCTTCGGGGATCCGCAAAACCTTTGCAATGTCTTTGTAATCCATGTCCTGCAAATCGCGCAGGATCACCGCTTCGCGCAGCTCGGGCGAGATCCTCGTCAGCGCCTCCTGCACCATCTTCTCGATTTCCTTCTGCACCGCCCGATCGTGTTGCGTCGGACCCTTGTCCGCCAGCCGCTGCAGCAGCGGAATGTCGTCGCTATCGCCCTCCCAGCCCGCGTCCATCGAATCGGTGACCCGCTGCGCCCGCGACCGCCGGAAGTGGTCCACCAGCAGGTTGCGCGTCATGGTCGTGAGCCATGTCTGAAACGTGCCGCGCGCCAGGTCGAAACTGGTCAGATTCCCGTACACCTTGAGAAACACTTCCTGGGCCAGATCTTCGGCGTCGGTCGCCGATCCGGTGAACCGGAAGCACAAACCATACACCCGCCTGTGATGCGCTTTCACCAGTTCAGTCCAGGCAAAGCTGTCGCCCTTCAGGCACCGCTCTACCAGGACCTGCCACTCGGCTTCCACAGGCTTCTCCCCGACCCTTCCAACGCCCCGTTCCTGCTCTTTGCGCTGCCACCGGTCGGCCCCAGGCGCCCGGTACTGCCTCCGCGCGGACGGCCCATCCTGGCCGGGCGTAATCACCTCCGCCCGCGATGCCGGCCGGGCCGGGAATCCCAGCATTCCCAGATTCCACGAGATGGTTCCAGCGCTCATGGGCAATGATACGCATCGCAAAGCCGCCTGGTTCCGGAAAATGGCTCAGCGACCCCAGCCATCCCGAGCGAGTCGGCAGAATCCACGAACCCATCTCGCAGCGGCGCGCCAGCCCCACGACGGTAGAAGCCGCAGCCTGCCCTGAGCGAGGTCGCATAAGCGACCGAGTCGAACGGGGGCTTCAGCCCGTGGACTCGCCCTCGCCAAAAGAAACGGGCCTTCAGGCCCGGACAACCCGTTGCCTTCAAACTTCCGGACAGCCGGCCCTCCGCTAACATACCTCAACCTCTTTACCGAAATGTCATCCCGAGGAGCGGAGCGACGAGGGATCTGCGGTTGCTCCTCTGCTCCTGTCCCACTCCAAACTTCCGGACAGCCGGTCTTACGGCAACGGACGAGCTTTCGCGAGCTTTCCGCGCACTGGTATATCATCCTGACATTCTTTGACAAGAGATTCCGGAACGGAAGTCTCGCTGGATGCGTGCAAAATACCTGTTCCTTGTGGTCGTGGTCGCGTTCTTCGTCAGTACCGCAGGCACTCAGGATGCCGCGAGTCACCCTATCCACGACTTTTTCTTCTTTAACGGCCCTGGCGACTTCAACCGCAATGTCTTTTACAGGAATAAGCTGGAATTCTCCGTCGAGAGCGGCTGGGAGCCCATCAACATTCCCTTCGTGTACAACTTCGTGACGGGCAGTACGTATACCACCTGGCCACTCCATTACACGCTGGAACCCAACATTGCTTCCGTCCGCTGGACCATCGACAAGATCGACTGGCCCAGCATCCTCCGCGGCACGACGGACTACACATTCAGCGGAACCTATGTGGACATCCCTCGCGGCCCGGAGACGCGCTATTTTGCGTTTCTCTTTGGAATACGCCGTAACTTCATTCGCCCGAACTGGAGGATGGTTCCCTACTTTGATGCCCACGGTGGGGTGGGCAATATTAATGCCAAGGGGCCAGACGGGGTGCTCTACGCCCAGGGACAGGATCTGACCTTCACGTTGATGAATGGCGGCGGGATACGCTACGACTTCAGCCCCCGATTCAGCGTCGATGCCGGCGGGACCTACCAGCACATCTCCAACTTCTACCTGTCACAGCCCAAATATTACGATTACGGCATCAACGTCTGGGGTTCGATGGTCGGCTTCAACATTCGCATTGGAAAAGCGAAGCCCCTGACGTAGTAGGTGAGAGCTCATAATCCTGACGAACATTGACAGACAGGATAGCTGATCCGAATGGATTGTCGGCAACACGGACATTTCGACACTCCGGTGATACGGTTCGGAGTCAAGCGATTCGGCGCGGAAATGGTTTGGCCACTGACCGGGTGGGGCGACCCCGGCCCGCGCGGTTCACCCTGACCATCCGAAAAGGACGATCTTGTGGTTAAGGCCGCATTAGGCTTCCTGAAGCCACGGTGTTAGCATGGGCACCGCGGAACCGACCTCTTCCGTCCCGGGACGGGATTTTTCTGTGCGGCGAACAGCTATCGTCCTTTCATTTCTTCCCCCCGCAGTTCCTGAAAGACAACCGAGAGAGGGTCACACGATGCTGATTCGTCATTTCGTCTGGAGCGCCGCCATAGCCGCTGCGCTCTCCGCAACCGCTTTTGCCCAACCAGCGCCCACTGGCTTTCACACCGTCTACTGCGTGAAAGTGAAGCCGGGCATGGATGCTGAGTTCGATGCCACCCGCACGGGAGACCTGCTCAAGCTCGAGCAGTACGAGGTCAATTCGGGAAGGGTTTCGGCCTACTATGTGCTCGCAACCACGACTCCCGCCGGGTCTGATGCGCGCTGCGATTATGCGTTCGTCGAGTTCTATCCCGGTCTGCCCCCCGCGCCCCAGAGCGACGCTGAGCAGGAGGCCGATCTCCACAAGGCCGGCGTCGCCAAGACCGGGCAGCAGTTCGGGAGCGAGCTGGGGGCCAGCGGGACGCTGGTCAGCACCAGCATCGTCCGAACCGCCTTGCAGGTCGGCGCCGCCAAAGAAGGCGATTACATCGTCGTCAACGATATGAAGGTCTTGGGCTCGATCGGCGCCTGGATCGACAACGAAACAAAGCTGTGGAAGCCCATCTTCGAGGACGGACTCAAGGATGGCTCAGTGGACGGGTGGTCGGTCAACGTACAGTTCATGCCGCGAGGCGCCAAAGATCGGCAGCTCACGTACACGGTTGACATCTACCCCAGCTGGCAATCCCTTTTTAACTTCTTCGGGCCCAATTTCGGGGAGCGCTGGAAAAAGGTCAATCCCGATATTCCCATCGCAGACGGAATGGCGCAGGAAGAAAAAGTGGACACCATCGAGCACACCGTCATCTACAAGGTTGTCACCGCAATCCACAAATAGGCTCAACCTCGGGAGGGCCTTGGGCAAAACGAAAGCCCCTAATCCTGAGCGAGCCTTCCGAATTGGTTGCGCGCGCAACAATCAATGCAGACGCGAGTCGAATGGACCGGCATTTTGTTCCCCCGGGGTGCGAGAGCTCGCGCCATACATTCCGGATTGTCGGCCTTCCGGAACTTTCAAACCCCCATACGCCACCGCCTGCCTCCGTTACCTGCGTACCGTCTCACCCTCCGATTTCCCTTGCTTTGCCTCGGCTCGGCTCTTACCCTGACAATACTGGGAGAAATGTCTCCCTCCAAAGGCTCGCCGCAGCGAGCCTTTTCTCTTGCTCGGAGGATTTCGCCATGATCGAAGAACGCGAAATCAAATGCTTAGCCGCCACTCCAAAATCGCCAACCCAATGGAATCAAATCGGTACGCGCCTTCACCCCTGTTTTGTCCCCGGAAATCCTGCGAACAGAGCCCGAAACCTGGCCTTCTGCCGAGGGAGGTTGATGAACTCGATAACAGAGGAGGGGTCGACCCCTCCGGAAGTGCCTGATTCTGCGTAAATGGAAGGGGGGGCAACCCCCGAATTCTGGAAATGCGATGGCAAAAGGAAGGAAGAATCCGCTCCTGGCTCCCAGCTCCCAGCTACTTCCCCACCACATCCACCGAGACCGGCAGATTCCTCGGAGGAAAGCAGGTGTGGTTGTCGCAGGCCTGATACCGAAGGCCACCCGAAACCAGGTGATCGCCGCGAGAAACCGTCAGATGCATCCGCAGGACAAACTCGCCGGAGTACACGCTCAGCTTCTCGCTCGGATCGGCCGGAAACGCGTAGTCGGACCCGGGTGGAAAATCGACGGCCGCAATCTTCACTCCCTCCGGCTCTGCCTCGATCAGCTCCGTCCGGATCAGGCTCTTCTGCCGAGGCGTGTGCGAGTTGATGTGCAGCCCGTCGTTGATCCGGAAATGCAGCTCGACGGTTCCCGGCTTGCCGGCCGCCAGCGTCACCTGCTGCGGATAAAGAAAATGCACTAACTGTGGTGCAACTCCGCCGGGGGTATCGGGCGTCTCCCAGGGCAGCTTCTGCGCCGCCGCTCCGGCCACGAGCACGATAAACGTAACTGCCACCGTTACAAATCTCACGAGGTCGCCCCGCTCGCGATCGCCTTCCGGATATCCTCCTCGATCACCTCGCGCGGCGCCAGGCCGATCGTCGACGCCACGATCTTCCCGTTCCGGTCGATGAAGAACGTCGTCGGCATCGCGTCGATGCCCCACTTGTCCTCGACCGCATCCTCGCCCAGCAGCACCGGATAGTTCATGTGCATCTTCGACACGAAGTCCGCGATGTCCCGCTTCTGCGTGAACATCTTCGCCGGATCGTCCCGGTCCAGATCGTCGGTCGAGACGCCCAGGATCTCCAGCCCCTGGCTCGCGTACTGCTCGTGCAGCTTCTCGAACCACGGAATCTCGACCTTGCACGGCCCGCACCACGTCGCCCAGAAGTCGACCACCAGCGGCCGCCCTTTGTAGTTCGTCAGCGAGACTTTGTTGCCGTTCAGATCGGCGAGGGTGAGAGCCGGAGCGACTTTGCCGTCCAGCGCCGAAGCGTTGTCCATATCGCCCTCCGCATCCGCGGCGCCGGGGCTCGCGCCTGCTGAACCGTTGTCGGGAACCAGGGTCATCTGCGGGCCGCGCATCCGCGCCAGCTCGGCCTTCCGGCGATGCTCAAAGTTGACGATGCCCGCCGCGATCATCAGCGTCAGCGCTGCCACCATCGCCGCCAGAACCAGGATGTTGCGCTTCAAAATGCTGTTCCTCGCTGCTGCCATTCTACCCGTCAGAAGCATGGCCCTGCAGCCACGCGAGCCGCCCACTCCCAACTCTCAACTCGCAACTCCCAGTGATAGCATCAGGTGTTCCAGAGCATGACCGAGCTTCACAAGCCGTCCCAACTGGTCCGCATCGAGGCCGATGCGCTGCTCGCGCTCGCCGCGCGCCTCGAGGGTCCAATGGCCGTCGACTTCGAACGCGCCGTCGCCCGCATCTTCGACTGCGGCCAGTCCCGCGGCCGCGTTGTCGTCACCGGGATGGGCAAGAGCGGCATCATCGCCCAGAAGGTCGCCGCCACCTTCAGTTCCACCGGCAGTCCCGCGCTCTTCATGCACCCCGCCGAAGCCGTCCACGGCGACCTCGGCATGATCACGGAAGGCGATGTGGTCATCGCGCTCTCGGCCAGCGGTGAGACCGAGGAGATCCTCCGCCTGCTGGCGACGCTGCAGCGGATGGGCAACACGCTCATCTCCTTCGTCTGCGAGACGCAATCGACGCTCGCCCAGGCCAGCGACGTTGCGCTCGACTGCTCGGTTCCCGCCGAAGCCTGCGGCCTTGGCCTCGCGCCTACCGCCTCGACCACCGCGATGCTGGCTCTCGGCGACGCGCTCGCCATCGCCGTCTCCCTGCGCCGCGGCTTTCGCGCCCAGGACTTCGCCGCGCTGCACCCTGGCGGCAAGCTCGGTAAACGTCTCGCCACCGTGCGCCAGCTGATGCACACGGGCGATGCGATTCCCCGCGTCGAAGCGAACACGCCCATGCCCGACGTGATCTACGAGATGTCCCGCAAGAAGCTCGGCATCGCTACCGTCGAGCAGGACGGCAAGCTGGCCGGCATCATCAGCGACGGCGACCTGCGCCGCCTGCTCGAGCGTGACGGTCCCGACGGCCTGCGCAAAACGGCAGGCGAGGTGATGAACCCGACTCCGAAGACGATCTCCGGCGCCGAACTGGCAGCGCGAGCGCTCCACACGATGGAGGAGCGCAAGATCACATCGCTCATCGTCGTCGATTCCGATAACCGGATTGAGGGCGTCATCCATCTCCACGACCTGTGGCGAACCGAGCTGATCTGATGGAATTCCCTGGGTCTGATGGGCTCCGCGCGCGTCTAATGGGTAGAGGTGTTCCCATGCGGCGGGTGCTTCTGGTCGCGCTCCTCTCGGCCACTCTCACGGTTCTTCCCTCGGCCTATGCTCAGCGAGCGGCTCATCCCGGTGGATCCAGCGCAGGGCATCCGGCGGGCGGCTTCGGCGGAGCCCGTGTCGGAAGTTCCGCAGGCCATTACGGCGGCAGCATTGCCGGCGGATCCTTTGGCCGATCCCGTCGGTTCGTCAATCCCGGTACCCTGATCGGGCCTCGTGCGCCGAACGCTGTCTCCACCGCGCGAACGCACTCCTTCGCGCCGAGCTACCGCGTGCCATACGCGGCCCCCGGCGCCGGATGGCGCGATGGGGGGCGGGGCAATCATGATCGGGACCGCGACCGCCGCTACCGGTCGCCATATCCCGGCTACGGTTATGGCTATGGTGGCTATCCGTACGTCTATGCGAGCTCCTGGGAGTTGCTGCCAGGGGATGTGGACGCCTCCGATTTCGCGGGCTACCCCGACGACTCCGAGTCGAACGTCCAGCAGCAGCCGGCTGCGTCGGCCGCTCCGCCTGACGAAAGCTCTCGGCCAGACTATGAAGCGCCCGCCGAAGAGCCGTATCCCTACGCTCAGCCGCCGGCTGATAACCAGTTCGCGTCCAGCCCGGTCGCCCCGGAGCCCGCCTTAACGCTGATCTTCAACGACGGTCACCAGGAAACGATCCATAACTATGTGCTGACCTCCGAAGCCGTCATCGTTCTGGACCAGGCGGCTTCGGGCCGACAGACGCGAATTCCGCTGGCATCTCTCAATCTCGCTGCGACGGCGCAGGCAGCGCAGCAGGCGGGTCTGGACTTTACGCCGCCGGCGTAACGATAGCTATGCGGCTTTCGCCGGCGCGCGCAACACAGGCCGATAGGCCGAGTAGACTCCGTCGAAGACCGCATCCCACGATGCAGCGAGGGCATACTGGCGAGCCGCAGTGCGCATGCTCGCATGCAGCACCGGATCGCTGAGAATGCGGGCGATCGCGGCGGCGAAATCCGCGTCCTTCGCGATGAATCCCGTTCGGCCATCCTGCACCAGCGACTTCGGTCCTCCGTCCGGAGTGACGATCGCGGGGACCCCGGACGCCAGGGCTTCCAGAACGACGTTGCCGAACGTATCTGTGTGTGAAGGGAAGACAAAGACGTCCATCCCGGCATAGGCGCGGGCCAGCGCTTCGCCGCGAAGCACGCCGGTGAACTCGGCGCGCGGCAGATGCTCCCGCAACCATCCCTTTTCAGCTCCCTGGCCAACGATGCGGAAGCGGAAGTCGTACAGTCCTCGCGCTTCCAGTTCCTTCTGCACCTGGGCCAGCAGGGTAATGTTCTTTTCAACGCTGAGCCGCCCGACGAAGCCGAGGATGACGGTGGGATCAGACGGATCACGGTCGCGCCGGTTGGGGCAGAACAACTGCGCGTCGATGCCGCGTTGCATCAGGTGACACGGCCGGGCCGTCCTCTCTTCGAGGAGACGGCAGAGCTCCAGGTTGGGGGCGAAAAGAACCTGCGCCCATGCATAGAACCATGACAGAATCCAGAGCGCTGTTTCCTCGATGCCGTGCGCCGCTCCGGAGGCGCTCCGTGCCGGAAGTCCTTCGAGGAACCAATGGGAGCGCGTGGCGGCATATTCGTGGACGTTGGTATGCCACGACGCGGCGAGCGGAATGTGCAGCGTCCGAGCCAGCGCTGCACCGATCATGCCCAGCTCACTCGGTCCGGTGATGTGAATGATGTCGGGGCGGAAGGCCCTTACCGTGCGTGTGATGGCGGGGATGTGCCGGACCCAGGCGGGATCGAACTTCAGGTCCTTATCCAGCGGGATGGAGAGAACGCCGCGGGGCAGTTCCAGAGTTGTCAGGTTGCCGTCGGTCGCCAGTGGCCGAGGCCGCTCCCCGGCGCGCACACACAGAAAGGGCAGGTTGCGACAACGGGCGAAATCCTCAAAGTGGCGCGACGTGTGGGCGACACCGTTGACTTCGTGAAATGAATCCGGGAAGTAGGCGACGCGTGTCACGGGATCGCAGGAAATCGAGCGTTGCTGCAACTCCGCAGGCGAGCGGTTAACGGACTAAGTCCTCACCCAGCGCGAAGCGCAGCTCGCGCGACTCGCTCCAGGCCATGCGCAGGCCACCCGAGACCGGGCTGCTGCCCATCAGACGAACCGCCTTGATGGTCATCGTCATCCAGCCTGGCGCCGAGCCGTCGGGCCAGAGTTCGCGCAGGGGGCGAACCACACCATTGCGATCCGGGTGCCACACGCGTTCGTCCCAGTAGCGCGAGCCCATCGGGAACTCCGGGTAATCGCGGATCACGTCGAGTGTGGACTCGAGAATGCGATGCTTCCAGGGCTCTGAGTATTGCGGCATGAAGAGCACGTGGCTGCGGTCTTCGTAGCGAACCTCGTGGACGAACTCGGTGAAGCTGGTCGCGTTCGAGAGGTTGACGTTCGCGTTCGGTTCCATCCCGTGGCGATCGCCGCCGGAGATGAGCAACTTGTTCCACTGCTGCGCCAGGCGTTTCACGCTGCGGTTCTCTTCCCAGTGGCGCAGGCCGTTCAGCTCGAAGGCGTGCATGAATGCGTGGTTGGCCGTGAGGAAGTCGTTGACGCGCTGGGCGGCCTTATCCGCTCCGATCAGGTAGAGGTCCCACATCGGGTGGTTGAACACGATCAGGACGTTGGGCAGATCGTTGAGTGCAGCCAGGATTTCGGTGAGGCGCTTCTGGTTCGGATTGGCAGTGTACTCGGCGAAGGTCTTCATCCAGGCGGCGCCGGAGTCGCTGGGCAGGTTGTGGATGCCGAGGTGAAAGGCCTGATCGCCACCGAAGGGCGCGCTCCACTCCACCGAGACCGGGATGTGGCGGGCGGCGGCGACGGTGCGCAAAAGCATCGGAGCGGCGATGGTGTCGTGGTCGGTGATCGAAACCAGCGGCATCAGGTTCAGCTTTTTCTCGATCTGCCCGCTTTCGACATCGAAGGCGATGCGAGGCGTGAGAGGTGGAGTCCACCAGGCAGCAGAGTAGTTGATGGGAATGCTGTGCGGTTCGCGCGACCTGCGCTCGTTGCGCGCCAGGATGGGACGGAGCAGCGGGTACTGGCTGCCGAGGTTCGCCAGGAAATCCAGGGTTTCTTTCGACTGATTGGTGTGGCTGTGCAGCGAGATCCCGGTCGAATAAGATCCAGCGGCGTCAGGTTCCTTCCAGAGGTAGGAGATGCGGCGCAGACTGGCCATGGAGAGCCTCCTGGGTCGTCCTTCCAGGCTCAGTATCCGGGGTGCACCATGAATGGGGCATTACGGGTAAAAGAATGATCGAACAAATGAGGGGCTGAACCGGGGAAGGTAACGCTACTCCAAAGAGGCCGCGTGCCTGTAACCCTTCAAGATTCAACCGTCTTCGATCAGTGCGCGACGATTATCCTGCGGTAACTCTGGCGGTACTACCAGGACAGTGGCAGTTACAGATCGTCAACGGCGGGTTTGCGCGATGTCCGGCGTGTCCGCCTCTTGGGCCGATTCAGGCTCGAGATGATTCCGAGTGAGACCCTCCTTGAGGATCTCGAAGGCCTGGTCGGTTGAGTCGACGGCCTGGAAAAGCTCGCGGTCGCGGGGCGAGATGGTGCCTTTGTCGACGAGGACATCGAGGTTGATGACCTGCTCCCAGTAGCTGGAGCCGTAGAGCACGACGGTGATCTTCTTGGCGAGCTTCTGGGTCTGCGAGAGGGTCAGGATTTCAAACATCTCGTCGAGGGTGCCGAAACCGCCTGGAAAAACCACCAGCGCCTTGGCCAGGTACGCGAACCAGTACTTGCGCATGAAGAAGTAGTGGAACTCGAAGTTGAGCGCCGGAGTGATGAAGCGGTTGGGGACCTGCTCGAAGGGGAGGCTGATGTTGAGGCCGATGGTTTTGCCGCCGGCTTCCCAGGCGCCGCGGTTGGCGGCTTCCATAATGCCGGGACCTCCGCCGGAGGTGACCACGAAACGATTGCGGCGGAATTTGAGGTCCTTGGCCCATTTGGTGAGGAGGAAGGCGAGGCGGCGCGCGTCCTCATAGTAGTGGGCCATTTCGACGGCGGCTTCGGCGCGGCGGAGGCGGAGCTCGCTGGTTTCGACTTCGGGCTCGCGGGCCGGCTGTTCCGATTCGGGCGCGGGCTGGGTGGGGCCGGTGTTCTCGAGCAGCTCCAGTTCGCGGTGGGCTTCGTCGAGGGCACGGAAACGGGCCGAGCCGAAGAAGACGACGGTGTCCTGAATGCGTTCGCGACGAAAGCGGGCGAGGGGCTCGGAGTATTCGGCAAGGATGCGCAGGATGCGGCCGTCGGGACTATTGAGGAAGGCCTCGTTTTCGTAGGCCAGGGCGGCTTTGGCGAGTGGGTCCGGAAGCTTGCGAGGCATCTCAGCTTTCTTTGTAATGGATCGCTTCGGAGATGGCGATCCAGAGATTCAGCAGACCGAGGCCGGAGACCATTCCGCGGAGAGCGCCGTTTTCCATAACTTTTGCGACTTCTGCGTAATAGAGGAAGAAGCGGTTGTAGGTCCAGGCGTGGGTCCAGGGAAGAAAAACCAGGATCAACCCGATGTAGAGGCGAACGATGACGCGCAGGAAGAGGTCCGCGCGGCGGAGCCAGTGGGTAGTGCGGTGCTGTTCGGGAGGGCCTGCGGTCGCGGCGGAGCTGGCGGCCGTGGAAGCAGCGGGGGACACCAGATTGGGCGGCGACGGCATAACGCGAAGAGCGCAGGGACGCGCGGGACGTGCGCGCAACGGCCTTTACCCAACACTAACATGAGCTGGGAGCCGGGAGCTGGGAGCCATTCGCGGTTTTGCTCACTCCGCGCGCAGGGCCTCCATCGGATTCACCTGGGCTGCTCGTCGCGCCGGCAGGTAGGCCGCCAGCATTCCACTCAGGAACAGCACCACCGCCGCCGCCGCGAGGGTCCACGCATCGTGCGCCTTCACGCCATACAGGAATCCCCGCACCAGCCGCCCCGACACCCAGGCCAGGCCCAGCCCCACCACCACCCCGGCGAGCAGCATCCTTCCCGCCTGCCGCAGTACCAGCCACAGCAGATTTCCGCGCTGCGCGCCCAGTGCGATGCGCAACCCCAACTCGCGCGTCCGCTGCGTCACGACATACGCCAGCAGCCCATAGAGTCCGGCCACGCACAGCAGCAGTGCCGAGCCGCCAAACACCTCCAGCAGATGCGCCGCCAGCCGCTGGCTCCCGAACGAGTCCTCCACAATCTGATCCATCGTTGAAAACGTCGAGTTCTCCAGTTCCGGGCTCGCCTGCCGCAGCAAATCCCGCAGCTCCGGAATCATCTCTTTCGTGGGCCGCTCCGTCCGCACTGCCAGATCCATTCCGATCGTCGACGGGCCATAGACGCTCGCACCCGGCGTGATCTGGCAGAGACACACTTCCACTTCCGGCTGCGACGGCTGCGCCACTGCCTTCTGCCGCTCGTCCTCCAGCACTCCGACGATTTTCGCCGGCATGCCTTTCCGCAGATTCCAAACCGTCATTCCCAGCAGCGAATTCAGATCGTGCTTGTCCGGGGCATACTCCCGCGCAAACGCCGGATTGACTACGGCCACACCCTCTGAGGTCGGCGTGTCCTCGTGGTTGAAGAACCGGCCGGCCAGCATCTTCATCCCGAAAATCTTCTGGACATCCGGGCTCGCCGTCTTCAGCCCCGCTGCAATGGTGTTGCCGTTCATGCGCAGCGTCAGCATGATGTTGAATGTCTGCCCCAGCGGCACCTCGCTGATCAGCCCCGCCGCATCGACGCCGTGCAGCTGCTGCGCCTTCTGTAACAGAGGATGATACAAATTCGTTTCGACGCTCTGATTCGAGAACCGGTACGACGGGATCGACAGATTCGCGACGACGATGTGATCCGTCCGGTACCCCAACGGCACATGCCGCAGCGTGTAGATCGTCCGCAGCAGCAGCCCACACGCCACCAGCAGCGTCAGCGACATGGCCACCTCCACCGCCACCAGTCCGCTGCGCAGGCGGTTATGCCGCCGCCCCACTCCGGTCTGCTGGCCTCCCTGTTTCAGCGCCGGCTCGATCGGCGCCCACGCCGCCATCAGCGCCGGCCATGCCGACGCCAGCACCGCTGTCAGCAGCGTCAGCCCGCACAACGCCGCCAGGATCCGCCAGTCCACCTGCGTCGAAAAATCCACATTCAGGTGCAGGGGCGCCGCGCTCTTCGTCAGCCGCACCGCCAGCAGAGCCAGCCCGATGCCCAGCACCGCCGCGCCCCCGCTCAGCATCAGCCCCTCCACCAGCATCTGTTGCAGCAGCCGCCCACGGCTCGCGCCCAGGGCACCGCGCATCGCGATCTCCCGCTGCCTCGTCGTGGCCCGTGCCAGCAACAGATTCGTCACGTTCACGCTGGCGATGAGCCACAGCACGCCGGCCGCCGCCAGCAGCGCCAACAGGGCTTTCTTCACATCTTTATCGACCAGCGAATCGCCGTACCGCTCCATTGCGATCCTGCTGTGACTCGCGCGGTCCTCCGCATCCTTATATTGCGCCGCCACGTGTTTCTGGATCGTCGCCATCTCGGCCTGCGCCACTGCCACCGCGACGCCGCGACGCAGCTTACCGATCACGTTGTAGTACTTCGATTTGTAATCGCGGCCGTTATCGTTGGCCAGCAGCTCGACCGTCGCCCACACCTGCCCGTTCACTCCGGTCGAGGATGGAAAGCTGAAACCAGGCGGCATCACGCCCACCACCGTGTACGGCTGATCATTGACCCGCACGACTTTGCCGACGATGTTTGGATCGCCACCAAACGCCGCATGCCATACCTGATCGCTCAGCACCATCGAGCCCACGTTCTTCACTGCGCCGAACCCCGGCTGCTCCGCGACGAATCCCCGCCCCAGCTCTGTCTTCGTGCCCAGCATCGCAAACAGATTGGGGCTCACCTCCTCGGCATCCACCTGCAGCGCGGAGCTGTTTCCCTCCACGTAGCTGCGTCCGTGCATCGGCGCCCAGAACCCGATGTCCTCCCATGACCGGCTGTCGGCACGCCACTCGGCGATATCGACCCATGGCGCCGGACCGCTGAATCTTGGATCGGATCCACGTTCCTCCATCGTCACCAGCCGCCCCGCATCCCTGTAAGGCAACGGCCGCAGCAGGACATGATCCACCACGGTGAACATTGCCGCCGCCGTGCCAATCCCGAGGGCCAGGGTTCCGATCGCCGCCGCCGCGAACCCCTTACTCCGCCGCAACTGCCGCAGCGCATACTTCACATCCGCCCACACACTTTCGACCCGCGGCCACTGCCAGACCTCGCGGCTCTGTTCCTCAATGTGCATCACGTTCTCAACTCCTTCCGCGCCTGAACCTCGGCCTCCTGGATGGTTTCTGCATACTAATGCCGAAATCGTATGTCCAGCAGAAACGCTCAGCGTCTCAGCTCGCGTTTATTCCGCGTAGATCTCGAAGTGGCCAGCCTTCCCGAGGTGCAGGGCGAGCCGGGTTCCGTTTTCGGCGGGCGTTCCGGTTTGGGAGCTGCCGTTCACGCTCACGTGGTCGGTCCCGGCCCGGACCGGAAACAGCACCGTGGCGTCGACTCCGTCAGGGATGTCAATCGCCGCGCGCAGTCCCTGGCCTTCCTTGTGCAGGTCGACCTTGATGAGGCCGTGAGGGGTGGGCTCGGCGCCGCGCGCCCACTCCAGATCAATGAGGTCCGGCCGGATGGTCGCCTGGCTGAAGCCGGACGCCGCTGGCACGATGCCGAGCACCTGCTCCAGCAGCCACCAGGTTGGCGCGCTGGACCAGCCGTGCGCGAGCGAGATGCGATAGCCGGCGGTGTCGTCGGCCTGGAGGTCGACGTGGGGATCGCGTTTGGGCCAGGAGGGATCGTAGGCCTCCCAGAAGCTGGTGGCGCCTTCGTGGATCATGCCGCCCCAGTAGGTGCGAATCCAGGTGAGGGCGTCGGCGCGGTGGTCCATGCGGGCCAGGGCGTCCAGCACGTAGGAGCCGTAATAGGGCGAGACGATGTTCGGACGCCAGGTCGGTTTGCCGACGTTGTCGAGGACGTTCTGCCAGATCGTGCTGTACTGATCCGGCTTCGCAGTGCCCGAAAGGACGGCCATGGCATTGGTCTGCCAGCGCGGCCCGAACGAGCCATCCGCAAAGTACGCACCCTGGCTGTGCTGGGCAAGCTGATCGGCGCGCTGCTCGAATTTGTTGGCGTTGGCCGTGTCCCCGATCTGGCGCAGGAGGAAGGCACCGGCGCGATAGGCGCGGATGTACTCGAACGTAGTGGCGATGCGCGTCTGCGGCGTGTCGCCGTTGAGATCGAGGGCCCAGTCAACGTAGAGCCAGCGGTGGGTGTGGTTGATGAAGTTGCCCTCGGCATCGAAGTCCTGATCCATGAACTGGAGCAGGCCGACGATCTCGTCGTGCATCGAGGCTACGTATTCTTTGCGGCCGGTGTGCAGGTAGTAGTGCTTCAGCTCGGTGAACCAGTACGACGAGTAGCCCGGAATACCGTTAACAGGCTCTTTGATGGGCAGCGGGCCGATGAGGCGGGTCAGTGTGTCTTCGAGGAGGAAGTGGTCGGCGAAGACGTCGTCGATCACGCGGCCGGAGACATCGGTGTCGCCCATCCAGCGGCCGCGGTCGCGTTTGGGCGCGTCCCAGATGTCGTCCTGCATGCAGAGGTGGCTGGTGTAGGCGCCGGTTTCCCAGATGCGGTTGAGAAGAGGGTCCGAGGATTCGAAGGAACTCTGGTACTGGACCGGGTAGTAGATGTCTTCGAGGCGGATGGCGCGGAATTTGAGGACGGCGGGGCCGGCGAGGAAGCGAATCTGCGCGTAGCGAAAGGCGGATTTGGGCCCGGCGGAGGCGCCGCGCGGCGGGATGTGGAAGGCGTCGACGCCGAGGTACGGTTCGTTGTGGGCTTCTTCGATGGATTCGCCATAGGCGACCGAGACGGTGATGGGCGAGTCGGTGTCGGAGAGGACCTGGATGCGGCCGGTGACTTCGCGGCCAAAGTCGAGGGTGATGCTGGGAACGAAGTCCATGGGGGCACGGTTGGGATCCATGCGGACGGTAAATTGGTGCGCGGGGTTTTGATCGAGGGAGGTGAGGGCGTCGGCGTTGTCGTAGGAGCCACCGCCGCTGATGTAGATGTCGCGGACCTCGGCAGCCGGAAGGAAGGTATGAGCGAGGAAGGGTGAGGCGCCTTCATAGCCGGGCCACTGGTAGAGGCCGGCGTCGCGATTCCACTGGAAGAAGTCGATGTTGCCTTCGATGGAGCCGAGGGCGTCGGCGTCGGGCCAGGCACTGTCGTCGAGGGCGATGGTCTGCCAGTTGTTGGGAGCGTCGCGGATGGCTTTCCAGCCGGGACCGCTGATGAGGATGGGCGGCACAATGATGCCGGGCGGCGCGGGGATGATTTTGGCGACCATGGTTTCGCCGTGGTCGGCGGCGATGGCGAGGACATTGTCGCCGGCGCGCAGATAGCGTGTGAGATCGGCGACGAAGACGGTCATCTGGATGCGAGAAAGCGGGTCGGCTTCGAGGTGAGCGGCGGGAGCGCCGTTGACCCATACCTGGTCGCCGCGCGGTCCGGCGAGGTAGAGGATCGCGGCTTCGGGAGCGGCGTCGAGATGGAAATGGACGCGGAAATAGCGTGGGGCCTCGCGTTCGGCGCGTGTGAGGGTGGTGGGGTCATGGGTCCAGATGTACTGCTCCGGCAGCGGCTGGTGGAAAGAGGAGAACAGCTGCGGCTGGGCAATGGAGCGGGTGGGGTCAAGCTGGCCGAGGGGCGGCTGCGAGGGAACGTCGGGCGCACGCTGAGCGAGGAGGGTGGAGGCGGCAAGGAGAAGCAGAGTCGGAATGCCGAGGCGGCGCATCTTAGGGAAGCTCCTTCGCGAGAGCGGGAAATTTCGCAGTGGCGAAGGTATGCGCGTCATGGCTGGAAGTCAAACGCGGGGGCAGCCGGGCAAAAGGGAGCAGGGAGCAGGGAGCAGGTAGACAGACACGGAGTTCAATGTACGCGGTAACTCAGGAAAGGATGGGACCCATGATTTTCGGGATGAGTGTTGCTGTGTTCACGCAGGTGCATGTGGCGATCAGCTTGATCGGGATCGCCTCGGGATTTGTTGTGATTTTCGGGATGATGGCATCGAAGCGGATGCCGGCGATGACGGCGCTGTTTCTGACCACCACGATCCTGACCAGCGTGACGGGATTCCTGTTTCCGTTTCACGGAGTTACGCCGGGGATCGTGGTTGGGGTTCTGTCGCTGGTGGTGCTGGCGGTGTCGGTGATCGCATGGTACCGCGAATGGCGCGGAACGTGGGTCTTGACAGCGATCGTGGCGGAGTTCTTCAACTTCTTTGTGCTGGTGGTGCAGTCGTTTGAGAAGGTGCCGGCGCTACACGCACTGGCTCCCACGGGCAAGGAAGGGCCGCTCAAGGCGGCGCAGCTGGGGGCGCTGGTGCTGTTTGTGGTGCTGGCGGTGATTGCGTACCGGAGGTTCCGGCCGCAGATGGCGTGGAGGGCTCCAGACAATCGCGCTGATTGCAAAGCGCTGGCCGATCGATATGCGGTCGTCACGCCATCGGAGTTCTGGGCGCGGCACGGCGGATGAACAGCCGTGCGACAGATCGCTGTGCGGTGCGTCACAGCACGCGAAGCGGCGGATCGCGTTAATCTGAAGAGTGAGCCAGACGAGCGGAAGCCCGCATCGGGAACGCGCTGTGGTGTGCCTGTCCGGAGGGATGGATTCGTGCGTGTGTGCGGCGCTGGCGGCGCGCGACTACGACGCGTACGCGCTGCACTGCAGCTACGGCCAGCGCACGGAAGAGCGTGAAGCGCAGGCGGCGCATGCTGTCGCGGATGCGCTGGGATTCAGAGATTTTCTGCGGCTGCGGCTGGATCTGTTTCGCAGAATCGGCGGGTCGGCGCTGACCGACGAGCGGATCGAGGTGCCCAGGGCGCCGGCGGATGGCGCTGCAATCGGCGCGGAGATTCCGGTCACCTATGTTCCCTTTCGCAATGCGCACTTCCTGTCGGCCGCGGTGAGCTGGGCGGAAGTTCTCGGCGCAAAAACGGTGCTGATCGGGGCGGTCGAGCAGGACAGCTCGGGGTACCCGGACTGCCGCCCGACGTATTACCGGGCATTTCAGGAGCTGATCCACCAGGGAACGCGGGAGGGCGACATCATTGTGAAGACGCCGCTCATCCATATGCAGAAGAAGGAGATCGTGGCGCTCGGCCTTGAACTGGCCGCGCCCCTGGAGTTAACGTGGTCATGCTATTCGGGCTCGGAGGTTGCGTGCGGCGTGTGCGAGAGCTGTGTGCTGCGTCTGCGCGCCTTCGAGCAGGCCGGAACGAAGGACCCGATTCCTTACGCGAAACGGCGAGAGACGGGACCCCAGGCCGGGGAGACAAGTCAGGAGGGCGCGGCATGACCGCGCACTCCAGCAGGAGAGGAATGAACATGAAGATGAAACACATTGGCCCGCGAGTAGCGCTGGCCGTTCTTTTGAGCACTCCGCTGTTTCTGGGAGCACAGACAACAACAGGCAAAATCCACGGGCGCGTGAGCGATCCGGCGGGGATGGCGGAGACCAGCGGGACGGTTTCGCTGTACGAAGGTGGAATGGCGTCGCCGAACGCCACGCCGAAATACACCTTCGATGTCGATGCGAATGGCGACTACAAGGGCGACGTTGCCCCCGGCAGCTACACGCTCGCCTATCGCCAGCCGAACACACCGAAGGACAAGGTGGTCGACCAGATCGACAACATCAAAGTCGTTGTCGGCCAGGACACCGAGGGGAACGACGACATGTCGCGGGCTGACTACATCAGCAAGCTGAGCCCCGAGGAGCGGAAAGCGCTGGAAGAGGCGAAGGCGAAGAACGCGGCGATTCTGAAGGAAAACTCGCAGATCAAGAATCTAAATGGGGATCTGGCGAAGTCGCGTTCGGATCGGGCGGCGAAGAATTTTTCCGACGCCGCGGCGCTGATGCAGAAGGACGTGACCGCGAAGCCGGACGAACCGCTGCTTTGGGTTGAACTGGGCGAGGCGCAGCTGGGCATGAAGCAGTATGGCGATGCGGAAACATCGCTGCAGAAGGGGATCCAGCTGGAACAGGCGTCAAAGAAGCCGAATACCGAAGTGCAGGCCGCGGCCGGCAATGCGCTGGGTGAGGCATACGGCTCCGATAACAAGATTCCTGAGTCGCAGGCCGCCTACGACGCAGCGGCCAAGGTGAATCCGGCGAGCGCGGTAATGTACTACACCAACGAAGCCATTGTTATGGATCGCGCCCAACAGCTCGACGCCACGGTGGCGGCGACGGACAAGGCGATTGCGGCAGACCCGACGAAACCGATTCCTTACTACCTGAAGGGCAAGGCCCTGATCAACAAGGCGACCATCGATCCCAAGACGCAGAAGATCATTGCGCCGGACGGATGCGCCGACGCTTACAAGAAGTATCTGGAACTGGCGCCGGATGGGCCGTTCGCTGCTGACTCCAAGTCGGTGCTGGCGGAACTGAGCGCGACGCCATCCACCAACGCCAACGCGAAGTCCGGGAAGAAACCTCACTAAACCGTAACAAAACGAGCAGCGCCGGAATCCCGCAATGGGGACGGCGCTGTTTCCTTTTTGCGACAATCATGTCGTGACCCGGCCTCTTGCGCATCCGGACGAATCGCCCTCCATTGTTCTGAGCTACGAACACGCGGCTTCCGTGGTGCGGCGGCAAGCGACCCGTGCCCGCGAAGAGGCACTGAGGAGAAGGACCGTCGACAAGGTTGCGCTGGGTGACGCGCTCGGCCGGGTTCTGGCGGAAACGGTCGTGGCCGACCGCGATCAGCCTCCCTTCCCCCGCTCAACACGGGACGGATTTGCCTGCCGCTCTGAGGATTTGCAGGAGGGGGGATTGCGGGTGGTGGGCCAGTTGCGCGCCGGAGAGCCGTGGACGCTGGGTGCCATCCGGCCCGGAGAGGCCGTGGAGATCATGACAGGAGCCACAGTTCCGCATGGGGCAGACTGCGTCGTAATGATCGAACACGTCTCCGCCAGCGATGGATGGGTCAACCTGACGGGAGCGCGCGAGATCTCGGCCGGGGAAAACATTGTTCCGGCCGGTGCCGAAGCGCGAGCGGGCGATGTGGTGGTTCCTGCCGGGCAGCGGGTGGGAATCGCAGAAATCGCCGCGGCAGCTGCGTGCGGCGCCGCACACATGGCCGCCTTCGGCCGTCCTCGCGCAGCGATTCTGGCCACCGGCGATGAGCTGGTCGATGTGGCAGAGAAGCCACTGGCCCATCAGATTCGTAACTCCAACAGTTACTCATTAGCAGCACAGGTTCGGGCGGCGGGCGGCGAGCCTGTAGCTTTTCCCGTCGTTCGTGACGACCCGGATGCCACGGAGAAGGCGATCCGCGAGGCGCAGTCCTGCGACCTGATCCTGCTCACGGGCGGCGTATCGATGGGCAAGTACGACTTTGTGGAGCAGGCTCTGCTCCGCCTCGGCGCGGAGTTCTACTTTACCGGCGCGCAGATTCAGCCGGGCAAGCCGGTTGTGTTCGGCAGGCTCGAAAACCTGCATTTCTTTGGGCTGCCGGGAAATCCGATCTCGACCATGGTGACGTTTGCGCTCTTTGCAGCACCGATGCTGCGGGCGTTGGGAGGAGAGAGCGAGGATCGGCCGCGCTTCACGATGGCGCGGCTGGAGGAAGAGGTTCGGGTGAAGGCGGGATTGACGCGGTTCCTTCCGGCAACCGTGGAGAGCAGCTTTCGCGGAGCGCACGTGAAGCGCATCGCCTGGCAGGGATCGGGAGATCTGGCCGCGGCAGCGAAGGCCAACGGCTTTCTCGTTGTTCCGGAAACGTCGGAGCATCTGGCGGTGGGGGAAATTGTCACAGTGCTTGAGATTTGAGAGGAGCCGGGAGCCGGGAGCCGGGAGCTAAAGGCTTTTCGAGTCCAACCGGTAGGCACGTGCCGCGGTGGTATGGAAGATGGCTTCGCGTTCAGCCTCGGTAAGCGGAGCGGTGAATCGCTGGACGGTGTGGACCCAGTCGACATAGGACGCAGCAACCCGGCAAACCGGCCAGTCGGAGCCGAACATCAGGCGCGCGGGAGTAAAGGCCTCGAGCGCGGCTTCGAGATACGGCAGGATCTGGTCGTACGTCCACGTTGCGTAATTCGCCTCGGTGACAACGCCAGAGAGTTTGCAGAAAACGTTGGGGCGGCGGGCGAGGTCGGCGAGATTCTGCGCCCAGGGCTGAAGTTCGCCTGCGCGGATCGCGGGCTTGGCAATGTGGTCCAGCACGAACACCTGTTCGGGATGGCGGTCGACGAGGCGAATGGCCGCAGGCAGCTGCGCGTGGTAGATGAGGATGTCGTAAGTGAGGTTGACGGCGCGCAGCTGCGCGAGGCCGGCATTAAAGTCGGCGCGGTCCATGTAGACGTCAGGCTCGGCCTGGAGAACGTGGCGGATGCCTTTGAGCCGCGGATGGGCAGCGAGGGGCGCAAGGATTTCAGCGACGGTGGGAGCGATGAGCGGGACCCATCCGACGACTCCCGCGATCCAGGAATGCGCGCTGGCTTTCGAGAGGAGCCATTCGGTTTCGGCCAGGGTTTGGCACGCCTGCACAGAGACGACGGCGTCGATGCCGGCAACGGAGATTTCCTGGGCGAGGTCCGCAGGGAGAAAGTCGCGGCGAATGACGGCCATCGCGTCGTCGATCCAGCCGTATTCTTCGCGTGTGTAGTGCCAGAAGTGTTGGTGGGCGTCGATGCGCATGCGGAAGACCGTTGGGCCTGCGCCATTGTACTGGCGCCTTGTTCCTCAGCCGGCGAGCTTTTTGAGCCCGGGCAGAAGCGCGCGAAAGGCGCGTCCACGGTGGCTCAGAGTGTGTTTCTGCTCCAGAGAAATCTCGGCCATGGTGAACTGCAGCTGAGGAATCCAGAAGAGCGGATCGTAGCCGAAGCCGCCGGTACCGCGCGGTGCAGTAAGAATCTCGCCATTGACGGTGCCCTCGGCAGTCAGCAGAACCTGCCCTTCCCGCGCCACAGCGAGGACGCATCGATACCGCGCGCTGCGCCGGGGGATACCGCGCAGGCGGGAGAGGAGGTAGAGGTTGTTGCGCTCATCCGGGGTGAGGTTCGCATCGCCGCCGGGCTCGAAGCCCGCGTCGCTGGCATAGCGCGCGGAGCGGACGCCGGGCTCGCCGCCCAGAGCGTCGACTTCGAGGCCGGAGTCGTCGGCCAGGATCAGGCCGGGGATGAGGCGGCTGTAGTGCTGCGCCTTGAGGCGAGCATTGCCGGCGAAGGTGAGCTCGTTTTCGTCGGGAGCGGGAATTTCAGCAAAACGTGGCCAGGCCTCGACGAGAAATCCACCTTCCGCAGCGGCCACGGAAAAGTCGCGCAGCTTGCCGGGGTTGGTGGTGGACGCGTAAAGAGTAACCGTCACCCGAACATTTTATGCAAAGGGTGTGAAAATGACGCCTCTTTGAGGTCAAAGGCGAGAGGGCAACCCTCGCAGCGGGCGGCACGGCCGCAGTGCCGTTTGCCCGTCTCGACGATGAGGGCGTGGAACTCGTTGTAATGGAGGGCGAGGCCGTCGCGGGTTTCGCCCGTGGGCTCGCCAGCAAAGGCCTGCTCCGCGAGCGCCTGGATTTCGCCATATCGTGCGTGCGGCTGCACGAGGCCGTGGCGGATCGCGACGCGGCGGAGGTACTCGTCGACCACCATGGCGGGGATGCCAAGTGCATAGAGCAGGATGGCGTCCGCGGTCTCAGGGCCGACGCCGGGGAGTGCCAGAAGTTGATGACGCGCGACGGCAGGATCGGCATGAGCGTGACGGCGGAGCCCGGACATGCTGCCGCTGTGATGTGTATCGAGGAAGGCGACGAAGGCTTTGAGGGCGGCGGCTTTGCGCAGCATGAAGCCGGAGGGGCGGATGAGGCCGCGGAGTTCGGCTTCAGGGATTGCTCGGAGGCCGCGGACGGAGAGCGCTCTGCGAACACGAAGGTTAGCGATGGAACGCTCCACCGATTTCCAGGCGGTGTTCTGGGTGAGGTACGCGCCGATGACGACCTCGAATGGCGTTTGCGCAGGCCACCACTGTTGTGGCCCGAAGCGCTCGACAAGACGGTCGTACATCGCGCGCAAACGGCGAGCGGAGCGAGGGTCGGACTGTGCGTTCGGCAAGGCCGCCATGTCCCCGATCATAATTTCTCCGCGCATATGGAATCGTTTCGCGATGGGAGAACCTCTTATCAGAAAGCAGCGATGTTCTTCTATCCTGATGCGTTGTTGAGGAGAGGCAATGGAATACGTAAATCTGGGCAGGACGGGCTTGAAGGTTTCGCGGATATGTTTGGGATGCATGACGTACGGCCGGCCGCCGGCGCCGGGCGAGCCGCAGGCGGGACGACACGCGTGGGCGCTGAACGAGGATGAGAGCCAGCCGTTTCTGAAGCAGGCGCTGGACCTCGGCATCAACTTCTTCGACACGGCGAATGTGTACTCGAGCGGGGCGAGCGAAGAGATCCTGGGGCGTTTCCTGAAAAAGAACGTGCGGCGCGAGTCGGTGGTGGCGGCGACCAAGGTGTGGGGTGTAATGCGCGAAGAGCCAAACGGGCGCGGGCTCTCGCGGAAGGAGATTCTCTTCGAGCTGGACGAGAGTCTGAAGCGGCTCCAGATGGACTATGTGGACCTGTACCAGATTCATCGCTGGGACGAGGAGACGCCGATCGAGGAGACTCTGGAGGCGCTGCACGATGTAGTGAAAGCAGGAAAGGTGCGGTACATCGGGGCCTCGTCGATGTTCTCATGGCAGTTCGCGAAGGCGCTGTCTCTGGCGGAGAAGCACGGGTGGACGCGGTTCGTGTCGATGCAGAACCACTACAACCTGCTCTATCGGGAAGAGGAACGGGAGATGATTCCGCTGTGCCGGGTGGAGGGCATCGGGGTGATTCCGTGGAGCCCGCTGGCGCGGGGGCGGTTGGCGCGGCCGTGGCAAAGCGAGACGACGAAGCGCTCGGAGACGGATCGGTTCGGCAATACGATGTACGCGAAGACGGAGGAGGCGGACCAGAAGGTTGTGGAGGCTCTGACGGCGCTGGCACAGAAGCGCGGCGTTCCGCAGGCGCAGCTGGCGCTGGCATGGATGCTGGCCAGGCCGGGGATCACGGCGCCGATCGTGGGCGCGACGAAACCCAATCATCTGGAGGACGCAGTGGCGGCGCTGTCGGTCAAGCTGACGCCGGAGGAGATGGCGGAGTTGGAGGCACCGTATGTGCCGCATCCGGTGCTGGGGCTCAGCTGAAGCAGCTCAGAAGCGGCCGGCTAAAGAGCGGTCAGCGAAAAAACGGTTAGCGGAGAAACGGTCAGCGCATCGCGATCCGCCTTTTCGCTGACGGCTTCTGAGGCTAATGGCGGGAAGCGGCAGAGACAACGCTGATCCTGGGCAGGATGATGATGTCGACGCGGCGGTTCTGGCTGCGGCCTTCGGCGGTATCGTTGCTGGCAACGGGGTGATATTCGGCAAAGCCGGCGGCGGAGAGGCGCGCGGGCGCGAAGTGGTCGTTCACGATGAAGATCTTGGCCAGCTCGGTGGCGCGGGCGGTGGAGAGCTCCCAGTTGGAGGCGAACTGCGGCGTGTGGATGGGGGCGTTGTCGGTGTGGCCTTCGATGCGGATGTCGTAGGGAGCCGCTCCGATGGTGGCGGCAAGCTTGTCGAGAGTGGGTTTGGCCTGGGAGTGCGGGATCGCAGAGCCGCTGTCGTAGAAGCCGGATTCACGCAGGGAGATGACGAGACCGTCGCGTCCGAGGTGGAGGGCGACGTTGTGCTGGGCGACCTGGGGGGCGAGCGCGCCGGAAAGCTGGGTTTGCAGCCGATGCAGATCCTGCTGAACCTCCGGCGAGGCGGCGAGGTCGTCGCCGAGCACGACGTTGACGGGCGGAATCTCCTTTGTGTCCGCGGGAGCGGAGTGGCTGTCGGCGCGCGGCGGGGCGGGAAAGACTCCGAGAGCCTCGAAGGCGGAGCGAATGGAATGGGCGATCTGGGTCTGCTTTTGCTGGTCGGCTTTCGAGCTGGCGTAGAGGACGACGAAGAAGGCGAAGAGCAGGGTGATGAAGTCGGCGTAGGAGACCAGCCAGCGGTCGTGGTGGACGTGGTCGGAGGTGCGCCGCGATTGGAGCGAGCCATGTTTCAAGCGCGCTTCTCCTGTACCACCTGCGGGGCTTCGGTCTTTGGCGGCGGCGTGGCGGCGGCGCTGCCCTGGAAACCGGCGAGCTTGATCTCGATCATGCGCGGGTTCATGCCTTCAACGATGGAAATGACGCCTTCGAGAGCCATTTCACGGAGGCGCTGATCTTCGCGCGCGCGCTGGCGAAGTTTGCCGGCTGCGGGGAGAAGGAAGAGGTTGGCGGCGCCGACACCATAGATGGTGGCGACGAAGGCCACGGCGATACCGCGGCCGACCTCGTCCATGTGATCGAGGTGCTGCATGACCTGGATGAGGCCGATGACGGCGCCGATGATGCCGATGGTGGGGGAGAACCCCCCGGCCGATTCAAAGACAGCGGGGATACGGGCTTCGTTTTCGCTGAGGCTGTCGATCTGGACTTCCATGATGTGGCGCAGCTCGGAAGGCTCCGTACCATCGACGGCGAGGGTGAGGGCCTGGCGCAGAAAGGGGTCGGCGACGTCGGGCAGGTCCTGATCGAGGGAGACGATGCCTTTGCGGCGGGCTTTGTTGGCGAAGGAGACGATGGTTCTGAGGAGCGCGTCGCCACCACCGTCGCGATAGAAGAAGACGCGCAGGAGGCGGACGGCGGCGGTGCGAACGATCCGAAACGGAAACTGCAGCATGACGGCGCCGAGGGTGCCGCCGAAGACGATCATGGCGGCGGTGGGCTGCAGCACCTGGCTGATGTGCCCACCCTCCAGCAGGAGACCGGCGAGAATGCCGGCCAGAGCCAGGAGGATGCCGCCGAGGCTGCCTGTGTCCATGATTCAGTCCCGGATCGAGGTCGCTTCGGGTGTGGAGGGCCGGAGCAGCTCCGACGCGCCGGGAGGGGGTGGAACGGGGGTCCATGGGAGGGCCTGCAGATGGCCGGCAGCTTCGGCGAAGACGCGGCCGCGATACACGATGGTCCGGCTAACCACCTCGTCGCAGCTCTCCAGCACCACGATCTTCTCTCCGTTAACGAGAGTAAGCATGGTGTCCGGCGAGGACTCGGCGTATTTGATGAGGTCGCTGTTGACGACCAGCGGATTGCCGTTGAGGCGAGTGAGACGAATCATGGCAGGGCGTTCTCGTGCGCCTTCGTATTAGATCGGCGGAAGGGCGGAAGAGATGAAAAGAGGTTCGGGGCGAGACAGGCGCAAGTGGATTGCCAAAGAGGGGAAGGCGGGTAATGGGCCGAAAGCCGGGGCCGATGAAGGGGGTGAGTCAAGCGGTTCCCAGGGGTGGCGGCAGGCTATGCCTCGCGCTCCGTTCAGGAACCCTACTGAGACAAGGGAGAAACAAAATGCCATTAGGTGTCCTGAACAATATCTCGGCAGTTTACGCGGAAAACAACCTGAACCAGACGCAGTCGAGTCTGCAAAAAGTCTTAACGCAATTGTCTTCGGGTTCGAAGATCAACTCCGGCGCGGACGATCCCGCCGGGCTGTCCATCGAGAACGGCCTTGCGGCGAATTCCGCGGCTCTTACACAGTCGTCCAGCAACGCCAGCGAGGGGGCGGGCTTTCTGCAGGTGGCGGACGGCGCGCTTTCTCAGGTGACGAGCCTGCTGACCAGCGCGGTCACCCTGGCCACGGAAGCGGGCGGCGGAACGTTGTCGAGTTCGCAGTTGGGCGCGGCCAACCAGGAATACCAGGATATTCTGACGCAGATCGGGACCATCGGCAGCACCACGGAATACAACGGGATTTCGGTGTTCAGCAGCGATCAGACGACCAGCGCGCTGACGTGGGCAACGGGTTCCGGAACCCCGGCAGCCTCGGCGTCGGCGACGGCGTCGGCGATTGCCTCTTCGAGCATCGTTACGGGCGGCACGACCGCGGGCACCGCGCCGGCGCTGGCGGCCACTTACGGCACAGCGAGCGCTCTCTCATGGTCAGGCGGCGGCACAAGTTCTCTGACCGCGACCATTACCGAGGGCGGACAGATCGGTGGAAGCCTTAGCTTCGTCCCGACGGTGGGAGGGGCCGATGGGGCCGCCATTACGGTCGACCTGACAGCCTCGAATCTCGCCGGCCTGACCAGCAGCGACAGCAGCACGCGGGCCACCGCGGTGACCAACTTGGCAACCGCCCTGAACGCGAATGCGACCACTGCTGGTGGCACCGACTATACGGTCACCGACGACGGCACCTCGCTCGTCATTGGTGTCGGCGCGGACGGCGCGGCGGGCAAGGACAACATCACCGCTCTGGCGGCTCCCACTTCGAAGGGGACGGAAGCGTTGCAGAACGGCTTCACCATGACCGTGACCGACGGGGATTCGATCAGCGGCACGATCGACCTGACCGGAGCGGGCTCGGGCGCCAGCGGCGTACCGTCCTCCATCGTTCTGAGCGGCGCAACCACGGCGAATCTGCAGAGCCTGGTCGATACCGCCCTGAACAACGGCAGTTCCACTCCGGACTACAGCGTCGCCTACTCGTCCGGCACCGGCGTACTGACGGTGGGGCTCACCGCTCAGGCTGCAACGGATAACATTACGGGGCTGGCGGCAACCAACGACACGACCACTCCGCTGGCCGAGACTGCGCCGAAAGCAGCCACGATCGCCTTCACCAGCGGGGACACGCTGGGCGGCAAGTTCACCATGACATCGACCGTCAACGGAGCGGCGGGGAGCGGGGTCGACGTCAATCTGGCCGGGCTGAACACCACCGCCGCGGTGGTGTCGGCGGTGAACACGGCTCTGGGCACCGCGGCAGCCGACTACACGGTCGGCTACGGCAGTGGCAAGCTGAGCATCGCGGTCAATGCGCAGGGATTGACCGACGGGGTGAACTCCATCTCGATCGCCAACGGCTCGGGCAACGATGCCCTGTCGCAGGGGACGAGCACGGCGAGCGTCATCAACAGTGCCAACACGCTGATGGGCAACTTCGCTGTGACGCCCACGGGCAGCAGCACGACGGCGACATCGGTCAGCCTGACGAACGTGGCCCCGGCCAACCTGGTCAGTTCGCTTTCGACACAACTGGGGAGCAACTATGCGGTCGCGTACAACTCGACAAGCGGCGCCCTGAGCATCGGCGTCTCGTCGACGGGTGTGGCAGCCGGCATCACCGGATTTACGGTGGCGGAGGCGGCGCAGGGGGCGGCTTCGCAGGAGACTCCGGTCTCCGGCGGCGTGAACATCTACACGAGCGACGGAACCAGCACCGGCAGCCAGAACTACAACGTGACGGTGGGGAACCTGTCGGATGCCAGCGTCGGTACATCGGCGAGCAGCTCGGCGATGGGCACCACCATCACCGCGACCGTGAGCGGCACCACGGGCACCGGTGGCGTGTTGTCCGGCGCCGGCGCGGGCGCCAGCCTGACAGGCACCCAGTTGGACAGCCAGGCGGACGCCGAAGCTGCCCTGCAAACCGTGGACAACGCCATCAACGCCGTCGCTTACCAGCGCGGCCAGGTGGGGGCGAACATCAACACGCTGACGGCGGCATCGAACATCGCGAGTTCGCAGATGACCAACATCACTTCTGCGGAGAACACGATTACGGCGACCGACTATGCCTCGGCAACCTCGGACATGTCGAAGTACGAGATCCTGACCCAGACCGGCATCAGCGCTCTGGCGCAGGCGAACAGCACGCAGCAGATGGTGACCAAGCTGCTCCAGTAAGCTGACTCGGTTGCTTTACAGGCGGGGAGCTTCCCCTCTCCGGCGAGCAAAAAACGGCTCGCCGGGGGCCCGGGGCCAGGCTCCCCGTTCTTTTGTTAGGCCTGTCTCATGGAGGGATGGGCGGCCCGGCCCTGAGAGTGCGGGAGGGGAATTCGGGTAATGATTACCCGGAAAGCGACGATAACAACGCTATGGGAAGCGTCGGCATCTCGTTTGGATCTCCGACCAGCGGGCAGGGGTTCGATGTATCGACCACGGTCAGCGCGATTGTGGCGAATCTCCAGGCAGTGGAGACCCCGTGGAAAAACCAGCTGACATCCCTGCAGTCGCAGGATACGGCGCTGACCAGTATTGGGACCGATCTGAGCTCGCTCTCGACGGCGGTCAGCGCGCTGAACGATTTTAACGGGGTGTTTTCGGAGAAAGAAGGCTCGAGCTCAGACACGTCGGCGATAGCGCTGACCAGCGCCACATCGTCGGCGGTGGCGGGTAGTCATACGGTCGTGGTGGGGAATCTGGCCCAGACGTATTCCTATGCCAGCGCCAGCGGTGCGATTGCTACCGGCGACACGCTGACGGGCACGCTTTCGATCGGCGGGCAGAAGATCACGATTTCCGACGGCACGGCAACGGACAGCGACGGCAACAAGATTCCGCAAAACAATACGCTGGCCACCCTCGCTTCCTGCATCAACGACGGGGACTACGGGGTGCAGGCGAACGTGGTTACCAATTCGTTGGGACAGTCGCAGTTATCGCTGGTGAGCGATACCAGCGGGGCCGGCGGGGCGGTTGCGATCGACGGCAGCCAGCTGACGGACTCGGCCACGAGTGTCACGGGATTTAGCTTTGGCGCGGTGCAGCCCGGGCTGGATGCCCAGTTTTCCGTGGATGGGGTCCAGACCACCAGCGCCTCGAACACGGTGACCGATGCAATTCCGGGCGTGACTATGCAGCTGCTGAGCGTGCCCACGGGATCGGAATCGGTGCAGGTGGAGATCACCAACAACAACAGCGATGTGGAATCGGCGGTGAGCACTTTCGTCAATGCGTACAACACGGTGATCGGTGATCTGAACACCCAGGAGGGCGAGACGTCGTCGGGAACTTCCGAGCCCCTGTACGGCAACCCCGCGATCGCCAATCTTCAGGAGCAATTGCAGCAAGCCCTGACCTTCACGCAGTCTTCAGGAGCGATCACGTCTTTGACGCAGCTGGGCGTCACGGCGAATAACGATGGCACCCTGACCCTGGACGGCAGCACGCTGGACAGCGCGCTGAACAGCAATTTCCAGGATGCGATGAATTTCTTTCAAACGAGCACCGGCTCTACGTCCTTTGGGGCCAACATGACGACGACACTTGGCAACCTCGGAAACAGCGGGCCGGACGGCGCGATCTATCTGGCGCTCCAGCAGGACTCGTCACAGGAAACTACGCTGAACACGAATATCACGAATGAGAACAACAACATCAGCACCCAGCAGACGCAGCTCACGACAGAGCTGAACGAGGCGAATTACACGCTGCAGGAAATCCCTGAACAGCTGCAGTCGGTGAACGAGCTGTACAGCGCCATTACCGGATATGACGAGAATCCGGGCGGATAACGGTTAAGCGACGGAGGACCATGAACTACCAGCAGCAGACCATCGCCGGAATGAACCCGGTGGAACTGATCGTTGCGCTGTACGACGGGATGGTGCGCTTTTTGTACCAGGCCATCGGCGCGATCGAAACCCGCGACGTGGCCCAGCGGCGGACAGCCGTGGGGAGAGTTCTCGATATCGTGACGCACCTGCAGTCGCGGCTGCGGATGGATGTGGGAGGGAGCTCCGCCAGGGCGTTGTCGGAATTCCACACGGCTGTGTTCGCTCTATGCCTTGAAGGCTCGCGGCTGGAATCCGCGGAGCGGCTGAAAGAGGCCATTGGCTGTATTCGGGATGTGCGCGACGCGTGGAACGTTGCAGCGCATGATCCCGAGGCGCTGAAGATGCTGGGAGAGTCCGACGGGCCGCCTGCCGCAATGATGTTGTCGCCGGGCGCGCGGATATCGGATGGGGAGCCGGCGACTTCGAGCTGGACCGCCTAGCGCGCCTAATGCGTGACGGCCAGTTCTTCTTCCAGAAGCTGCTTCTGGAACAGGCTGGCGTAGTAGCCATTGCGATTGAGAAGTTCCTCGTGGGTGCCCAGCTCCGCGATTTGGCCGCGGACCAGGACTGCGATGCGGTCGGCGTGGCGCACGGTTGAAATGCGGTGGGAGATCAGAATCGTGGTGCGTCCTGCCATGACGCTGCGCAGCTCATCGAGGATCTGCTCTTCGGTATAGGTGTCGACGCTGGCCAAAGCGTCGTCGAGGATCAGGATGCGGGGATTGCGAAGAATCGCCCGAGCCAAAGCCGTGCGCTGCTTCTGGCCGCCGGACAGCGTAAGCCCGCGCTCGCCGACAGGGGTTTCGAAGCCGTTGGGGAACAGCTCGAATTCCTCGCGAATGTGCGCCGCCTGAGCGGCCTGAACAACCGCCGAGGGGGCAGCTCCAGGGACGCCGAAAGCGATGTTCTCGTGGATGGTGTTGCTGAAGAGGAACGTTTCCTGGGGAACAAAGCCAATGGCGGCGCGCAGCGCGTCGAGGTGGAAGGCGCGGATGGGCTGGCCATCGATGAGGACGCTTCCCGGAGGAGCGTCGTAGAGGCGGGCGATGAGGCTGACCAGCGTGGATTTGCCGGAGCCGGTCGGGCCGACCAGAGCGAGACTGCTGCCGGCCGGGATGCAGAGAGAGATACCGCGCAGCACTTCCACGGGATGGCCATTCGAGGCCGGGTAGGCGAAGTGGAGGTTGTGAAATTCGATTTCGCCGTGGATCCCGGATGCTTCGGGGACGAGGACGGCGTCGTGGTCGTCGATGGCCGGCTTTGCCGTGAGCAGCTCATGGATGCGCACCACGGACGCGGTACCGCGTTCGAAGAGATTGACCACATAGCCCAGGGCAATGATGGGCCAGGTGAGCATGAGCATGTAGGTGGTGAAGGCGACAAATGCGCCGACCGGGATGCGGTGCTGAAGCACCAGGTGGCCGCCAACCAGAAGCGAGATGACCATGGCGAGGCCCAGCATGAATTCGAGCGTGGGCCAGAGCATGCCCATGAGGCGGACCAGACGTAAAGCGCGGCGGATGTATTCGCGGTTGGAGCGCTCGAAGGCCTTGACCTGGGCTTCCTCCTGCGCGAAGGCACGGACGAGCCGCGCGCCGGAGAAGTTTTCCTGGGCCTGGGCGGAGATGTCGGAGAACATGGCCTGGATGCGCTCGAAGCGGTCGTGAATGCGGCGGCCCATGAACTGGATGAGAATGCTAGCCAGCGGCATGGGGGCCAGCGCCATGAGGGTGAGCATGGGGCTGATGCGCAGGAGGAAGTAAACGGCGCCGGCAAAGAACAGCACGGTGTTGGCCGTATACATGATGGCCGGACCCAGCAGCATGCGGACCGCGTTCAGGTCGTTGGTCATGCGAGCCATGATGTCGCCGGTGCGATGGTCGTGGTAGTACGAGGCCGACTGTTTTTCGAGCTGGGCGAAGAGGTTGTTGCGGAGATCGAACTCGATATCGCGCGAGATACCGATAATGATCCAGCGCATGAGGAACAGCAGGATGCCGTGGGCCACAGTGACGGCCATCAGCAGGCCGGCATAGGCGAAGATCTTGTTCCAGGTGACGCGGATGGTGAGGTCGTCGACGGCGATGCCGATGACCCGGGGGAACTGCACCCAGATAGCGTTGGCGAGGACGGTGCAGATACAGCCCCACAGATAGCCGCGCCAGTAGCGGCGCATATAGGGAAGCAGGGGCTGGAGGTTTTTGAACATAGCGTCCGATTATGTTGGCGTCCGGAGCAGAAGATATGCTCCGGCAAGGCCGAAGAGAAAGTCCGGAGACCAGGCGGCCAGAAACGCGGGCAGCCAGCTGACATTGCCCATGGCCTCAAAGAATCCTGAAACAACGAAATAGGTAATCGCAACCCCGATGGCAATGGCGATGCTGGAGAGAGAGCCGCGCTTGCCCATGGAAAGCGCGAAGGGGATGGCGAGCACGGCCATGACCAGAGTGATGAGCGGATAAGCCAGCTTATGGTTGAGCTGCACGCGGAGCGGCACGGTGTTGAATCCGCTCTGACGGAGGTCGTGAATATAGTTGGCCAGCTCGCCGAAGTTCATTTCAGACGACTGGCGGACTTCTTTCTTGAAGTAGGCCGGCTGCTCGGTAATTTGCTGGAAGGTCCTGACCGGGAACGACTCGTAGGAGGTGATCTCGGCGCCGTTGAAGGTGCGATCCCAGCCGTCTTCAAAGACCCAGGTATTCAGGTTGGGTTCCCAGTGAGCCGTGGAGGCGAAGATGCGCCTCGAGATATTGAAAGATCCAGGGGCAAATTCGAAGACGGAAATGTTGCTGAAGGTATCGATTTCGGAGTCGAAGTACTCGTAATAGAAGATGCGGCTGGGCTGGCCGGGATGCTGCTGGCCGAAGATCCACTTGCGTCCTGGGTGTTCGAAGGTTTCGGCCGGTTTGCCTTTGATGACGTTGCGCAGCGCCTCCTGGCGGCGATTGGCCTGGGGCAGGTACAGCTCGTCGAACATAAAGAGCGAAACGGAGAGAATGGCGGCGATGGCCACGACCGGAACCGTGATGCGGTAGAGACTGACGCCGGTGGCCTTCATCGCGGTCAGCTCGCTGTTGCGATTCATGACGCCAAAGACGGCCAGCACGCCAATGAGCACACTGAGCGGCGTGATGAGGTAGATCATGCTGGGCGTGAGATTGATGAGGTATTCACCCACCGTGACCAGCGGTGTTTTGTTGCGGATGATGTCGCTGAGCAGCTCAAAAAAAGTGAAGATGAGCATGAGCATGACAAATGTGACGAGCACCATCGCAAATGTCAGGACGAATTCGCGGAGGACGTACTCGTCGAGAATCAGGGGGAAACGGCCGCGGGCGCTCG
>Ga0224555_1000852_pt1 | contig 46370 bp, 43 predicted proteins | sample 714S23034metaG_FD_180687 | JGI IMG/M metagenome (GOLD analysis project Ga0224555, IMG submission 180687) | Peat soil microbial communities from Stordalen Mire, Sweden - 717 S2 30-34 | ecosystem: Environmental > Terrestrial > Soil > Wetlands > Peat | place: Sweden: Norrbotten County, Stordalen...
TCGTCAAGACCACTTCCAAAGCCCTGCGCAGCATCCAGAAACAACCTGCCAGAGTTGAACGCTATTTCCACCACCCGGACGTGAGCTATGCCGCATAATCGCAATCCTTTCTGGCCGGATCAATAGGAAGGAAAAAGGCCTTGTCCTGGCCTCGGTTGAGAAAAAAGGTCAGAACGCTGCCGCACAACTGTCGATGGCCGCTACGGGCAAAGACAACAAGACGATCATTGTTTTCAGCGGCGACTTGGACAAGGCAATGGCCGCCTTCATTATTGCCAACGGCGCGGCCTCCATGGGTAAAAAGGTGACCATGTTCTTCACGTTCTGGGGGTTGAGCATTTTGCGCAAGCCCGACGCCGTGCAAGTGAAGAAAAGCCCGATGGACAGGATCTTCGGCTGGATGCTGCCTCGCGGCGCCGGCGCCCTCAAATTATCCCAGATGAATATGCTCGGCATGGGAACAAAAATGATGCGCGCGGTGATGAAGGATAAGAACGTCTCCTCATTGGCGGATCTGATTGCTTCCGCCCAGAAGGCGGGCATTGAAATCATCGCCTGCCAGATGACCATGGACGTCATGGGATTGCGCATGGAAGAACTGATTGAAGGTGTCGAAGCCGGTGGCGTCGGCTACTACCTCGGCAAAGCCGAGGATTCCAACCTTAACCTGTTTATCTAGGGCCGCGCTCAATCTCGAAGTGCAACAACATTTCGCTTTGGGATGTTGTTGCATGGGGAAATGCCAAGCCTTGAAACGGGCCCCGTCGACGGTTAGCCACTAGATGTAGCGCAATGGGTGGGCGGGGCCCGGAAGCAGCAATCATCAAGGAACGCGCTTGCCCAGACCGGAAACTTGTAATGCCAGAACAGGAGGAAAGCCTTCTTCAACTTTCAAGCCCAGGATGCAGCCAGCTTGCAGGCTGGCAGGGCCTTGAGTTACTGGCGGGCATATTCACAGACCCGGCTATGCCGGCGCCACAACGGCCATCTTCATCGACTCCATCCTCCGCTTATCCTGCCGAACCAACTCGATGTTACTACAGATGAATCCATCCACCGCAAATCAGCGCCAGTGATCCTGCCGCAACGACGATCCAGAGAATGACTCCTTGCAGGAGCGGTCGAACTCCGACTTCCTGGAGAGTTTTCTTCGAAAGACCTGTTCCAATCAAAAACAGTGTGACGGTCAATCCAACTACGCCAAGATTCTTGAGCGTGGGATAGAACGGCTGAAACATATGGACATAGGTATTGGCAACAGCCGCAAGACAGAAGAGCAGAATGAACCAAGGCCAGTGAATGCGCGCCTTGCTCTTTTTGGCCATGGCGGTTCCGATGGATAGGGGCACGATCCACAGGGCGCGCGCCAGCTTGACGGTGGTGCCAACGGCAAGGGCAACTGCACCATACTTCGCCGACGCGCCGACAACGGAACTTGTGTCATGAATGGCAAGTGCCGCCCAAAGGCCAAACTGCGTCTGCGACAAATGCAGAAAAGTTCCAATTGCGGGAAACGCGAGCAGCGCCACGGAGTTCAGCAGAAATACGGTTCCGAGAGAAACGGCAATCTCTTCTTCCGTGGCATTGGTAATAGGAGCGATCGCGGCAATCGCGCTGCCTCCGCAAATTGCCGTACCGGTTGAGATGAGAAAGGAGATTCGCTGCTTGATTTTGAGGAGTCTTCCCAGCGCCCAGCCCAAAAGCAGCGCAAAGCTGATGCTGGCAGCGGTATAGACGAATCCAGAGCGGCCAACTCGAATGACCTGCTGCAAATCCATGCCAAATCCAAGGCCCACCACGGATGCCTGTAGAAGGAGCTTGGAAAGCTGTTTAGCCGCGATATGGAACGGGTGAACAAAAGTAAACCCGTAAATAATGCCGCCAACCAGTGCCACCGGAGGCGACACAAGGCCGGTCGCGGCGAGGATCAATCCGATAAAAAATATGTTCTTGGACACGCATCCAGTGTTGCTGAAAACTTTTCCGGCGTCCAAGCAGAAATTCTCATGCCCTATTTGCGCGGCTTATCAGTTGCAGCAGGCTGTTGCCTTTTAAGTCCGGCCGATAATCTTTTCATGCCCGCGCGTGAAAACAGGAATCTGCGAAAGTCCTCCGCCAGCCCCTGCGGGTTCGGACCGGCTGCGTATGCAAGCAAGAACTCCCGCTTGATGCGCAATTTTTCGACTTCGACAATCCTGAAGCTATTGTCGAGCCGAAGGTCTTTGGCAATCGCCCAGCGTGAGACGAAGCCGATGCCAAGCCCTGCTTCCACCGCAGACTTGATGGCCTCGGTTGAATCGAGTTCCATCACGATTCGCAACGAATTGAGCTTGACGCCATGCCGTTCCAGCGCCATCTCAACGACCTGGCGTGTGCCCGAACCGCGCTCCCGCATGAGCAATGGAACAGTGGCAATTTCGGAACAGGAGATGGATTTCTGCTCAGCCCACTCATGTGCGGCAGAAACGATCAATACCAGATCATCATCCAGAAATGGCTCTGTCTTGACATCGCGGCTATGTGCTGGTCCCTCGATAAAACCCAGCGCGATCTTCTGCCTTTCCACAGCGCTGACGATCTGTTCCGTATTGCCGCTGATCAGAGTGAGGTGAACACGGGGATGCTCACAGGTGAACTCGCCCAGCAGGCGAGGCAGCACATACTGTGCGATGGTGGTAGAGGCGCCCAGGGCCAATTCTCCGGCGCGGTCTCCGCTCAGAGCGGCGATTTTCTCTTCGGCCTGAGCAAAAAGCGCACTTGCCTGCTGGGAATATCTCAAGAGAACCTTGCCCGCCTCCGTCAGCGCGATGCGTGTTCCCGTGCGATCGAACAACTGTACGCCAATGTCTTCCTCAAGCGCCTTGATTTGAAGGCTCACCGCTGGCTGCGTCAAATACAACTCTTCCGCAGCCTTGCGAAAACTGAGCTGCCCGGCAACGGCACGGAAGACAATCAAGCGGAAGTTCTCGAGACTTGCCATGAACACATTCTAGAGTGAAACCAGAGTAAACGTGCCCTTGCCAGAGGTATTCAAGGTGGCTTTTTCTTGAGAAAAAAGCCACTCGGCGGGTTTGCCCCTGGGTACAGCTACTCTGGTTTCGCTCCAGCGCGCAGTCCGCTCGATCTCGATTTCAGGAGGCGATAGCAGTGTGTTGTGAATCAGGCAGTGCTGCACAGAACGCATCAGGCCTTCCGTCTGCTCTTCCTCATTCGCAACGTCAAATCATCTATCGCTGACGCCGCCCTATTTTGCCGCGCCGCCGCCGGGTGAGTCTTTCAGGCCCAGGGCGCGCAGGATCATCATGCCGGGGCACCAGTTGGTAAAGGCCGATTGCAGCAGGTTGAGCCCGACAAATGCCGTCAGCCAGAGCCAATAGGGCGAGAGGAAGTGGGCGAGGGCAAGCGAAAACAGCACCATGACGCCTGCCATCAGGCGTAAACCGCGTTCAATGGTCATAGGGAAGCTCCTTGTTCAGGATCGGTGGGGGTTGCGTTTTCAGCTTCAGACCGCGCGTGCGCCATATAGTAGAGCACGGGAACGGCCAGCCGCGAGAGGAAGGTCGAGGCCACTTCTCCGGCCATCAGCGAGAGGGCGAGCCCCTGGAAGATGGGGTCGGAAAGAATGACGCTGGCCCCGACGATGACCGCCGCCGCGGTCAGCAACATGGGTCGGAAGCGCACCGCCCCGGCGTCGATGACGGCCTGGTCGAGGGCCATTCCCTGGCGGCGGCGAAGCTCGATGAAATCCACCAGGATAATCGAATTGCGCACGATGATTCCCGCCCCGGCGATGAAGCCGATCATCGAGGTCGCGGTGAAAAACGCGCCCAGCATCGCGTGCGCGGGAAGAATTCCCACCAGCGTGAGCGGAATGGGCGCCATGATGACCAGCGGCACGATGAAAGAGCGGAACCAGCCGACGACGAGAATGTAGATCAGCACCAGCACGGCGGCAAAGGCCAGTCCCAGATCGCGGAAGACCTCTATGGTAATCTGCCACTCGCCGTCCCACTTCATTGAATAGTGGTCGGTGGAGTCCGGCTGCACGGAGTTATAACGGGCGAGCGTGTAACCGGCGGGCAGCTTGAAGTGGTCAAGCTGGCGGTTCATTTTGAGAATGGCGTAGACCGGGCTCTCCTCGCCTCCGGCCACGTCGCCGGTCACATAAACGACCCGCTTCAAGTTCTTGTGATAAATGTTTTGCTCGATGGTTTTGTGCTCTACGATGACCAGCTCGCGCAGCGAGACCATCGCGCCGTCCGCGCCGGGCAGGCGGATATTCTCCAGAGCCTGCTCAGAGGAGCGGTCCGCGCGGTCAACTTCGACCACGGTGGGAATCGGCTCCCGCGCGGCCGGGTCGTGCAGCAGGCCGGTCTGCGTTCCGGACAGGGCCAGCGAGAGCGCGCGGGCCACGTCGGCGGCCGCGATGCCGTGCTGCGCTGCCTTCGCCTCGTCCACGCGCATCACCAGGCGCGGCTGAGGGTCTTCGACGTACCAGTCCGTGTCCACGACGCCCGGCGTCTGCTGGAAGATCGACTTGATCCGCTGGGCGACCTGAATCTGTCCATCGGGGTCGGGGCCGTAGACCTCGGCCACCAGCGTTTGCAGCACCGGCGGGCCGGGCGGCACTTCGCTCACCTGCAGGCGCGCTCCGTACCGGCTGCCGATGGCCTCCAGGAGAGGGCGAAGCCGCTTGGCGATCTCGTGGCTCTGCACGTGACGCTGCGCGGCCGGCAGCAAGTTCACCTGAAGGTCGGCCTGGTTGGGCTGGCGGCGCAGGTAGTAGTGGCGCACCAGCCCGTTGAAGTTATAGGGGCCGGATGTGCCGGCGTAGATCTGGTAGTTCAGCACATCGGGCTGCTGCGCCAACACGCCGCCCAGCGCCTGCGCCACCCGCGTGGTCTCTTCCAGCGGCGTGCCGTCGGGCATATTGATGATGACCTGCAACTCGCTCTTGTTGTCGAAGGGCAGCATTTTGACCCGCACCAGCCCCAGCGGAACCAGCGTAATCGCGGCCAGAAACAGAAAGGCGATTCCCGCGAAGAAGTACGTGCGATGCCGCGCCGAATGAATCAGCGGCGTCATCACCCGGCGATAGAGCGCAGTGGTCCAGCTTTCCCGCTCCCCTGCCGATTTGTCGGCTTTGCCCAAGCGTTTTCCCAGCAGGCGGAGGGCGGCCCACGGCGAAACCACGAAGGCGACCAGCAGCGAGAAGAGCATGGCCGCCGAGGCGCCGACGGGAATGGGGCGCATATAGGGCCCCATCAGGCCGTGGACAAAGGCCATGGGCAAAATGGCGGCGATGACGGCGAAGGTGGCCAGGATGGTGGGGTTGCCCACCTCGGCGACGGCCTCCACGGCGACGGTGCTGACCGGCCGGCCGTGATTTTCCGGCAGGCGGAAGTGCCGCACCATGTTCTCGACGACGACGATGGCGTCATCGACCAGAATGCCGATCGAGAAGATCAAGGCAAAAAGCGTGACGCGATTGACGGTGTAGCCGAGAAAGTAGAAGACCGACAGAGTGAGCGCCAGCGTGACCGGAATGGCCAATAGAACCACACCCGATTCGCGCCATCCGAGGAACAGCGCGATCAGCAGAGTCACCGACAGCGTGGCCAGCAGCAGGTGTTCGAGCAATTCATCCGACTTGGCCTTGGCGGTCTCGCCGTAGTTGCGCGTGGTGGTAATGGTTACATCGGCGGGGATGGTCACGCCCTGCATTCGATGGACGCGATCGAGCACGGCGTTGGCGATGTCGGTGGCGTTCGAGCCCTTGCGCTTGGCCACGGTGATGGTCACCGCCGGGTACTGGCTGGGTGGCTGATGGGAGACAGCGCTGGTGGTGCCAAAGAGCACGTAATCGGCGGGATCGGCCGGGCCGTCGATGATTTTTTCCGCCACGTCTCGCAGGTAAACGGGACGGCCGTGATCGACGGCTACGACGACGGATTCCAGCTCCTGGCGGCTGGCGAAGAGATTGCCGGCGTCGACCTGAATCTCCTGATTGTTTTCGGCAAAACTGCCCGCCTGCACTCTGGCATTGGCGGCCTCGAGGTGCGCCACAATGGCCAGCGGCGACAGGCCGTAGGCGTTCAGCTTATTGGTGCTGAGCACGACGCGCATCGAGCGCGGCAGCCCGCCGATGATCTTCGTCTCCGACACATCGGAGACCTGCTCGATATTGTGCTGCACCTCGCCGGCGATGGCGCGAAGCTGGTAGCCGTCGTAGTGCGCGCCCCACAAGGTCAGCGAGAGGATGGGAACATCGTCGATCGAGCGCGCCTTGATGATGGGCTGCGAAACTCCGGGCGGCATGCGGTCGAAGTTCGAATAGAGCTTGCTGTAGACCTTGATGAGCGCATCTTCCTGCGGCGTGCCGACCAGGAAGCGCACGATCACCAGGCTCTGGCCGGGGCTGGAGGTCGAGTACACGTACTCGACGCCTGAAATCTGGTGCACCAGCATTTCGATGGGCAGCGTGACGCGCTGCTCGACCTCGGCGGGCGAGGCACCCGGCATCGCTGTCGTAATGTCCAGCATGGGCACCAGGATCTGTGGGTCCTCCTCGCGGGGGATGATGGCCACCGCGAAGATTCCAATGGCCAGCGACGCGGCAATGAAGAGCGGCGTCAGCTTGGAGTTGATAAAGGCGCGCGCCAGCCGGCCAGCGATTCCCAGCTCTTGCTTCATGGCCGGACCTCAATGCTCGTTGCGGCGATTCGCTTGCCGGCAAGGTCGCGGTCCGAGGGCTCATCGACCAGTTTTTCCCCGGCGGAGATGCCCGACAGAACCTCCACAAAATCGCCGTGCGCCGCGCCCAGGGTCAGGTAGCGGAGCTGCGCGATCTGCTGGCCGTCGAGCACGTACGCGCAGGCCAGCGAGCCGCGCATCACCACGGCGGAACGCGGAATGAGAATTGCCTGCCGGAGGCCGTTGGCGAAGGCCACCGTCCCGTACATTCCGGCCCGCAACTGGCTCGCAGAGGGCAGGGCGATTTTAACCAGAAAACTGTGGCTGGAGGGATCGGCGGCCGGGTCGATTCCCGCGACTGTGCCGGAGAGATTCGCCAAACTCGCGCCGTTGATCGCCACTTCGGCCTTCATTCCCATGTGAACCGCGCCGATGGCCGATTCGTCGACCGTGGCGTCCAGTTCGAGGGCTCCGGCCCGGTCCACCTGGAGCAGGGGCTCACCGGGCGTGGCCAGCGTTCCCGGATCGGCCAGGCGCGCCGTCACCACGCCGTCAAAGGGCGCGAGCAGCCGCGTGTAGCCCAGCATGGCGCGCGCCTCGCTCTGCTGGGCGCGAGCCGCGCCGGTCTGCGCCTGTGCCGCTTCCAGCCGCGCCGAGGCGGCCTCGGAGCGCCGCGCAACCTCGTCCATCTCCTGCGGACTCACGCTCTTTTCCATTTGAAGCTGCCGGTAGCGCCCGAGCGTGCTGGCCGCCAGCCGGGACTCGGCCGCGGCCGCCGCCTGCTCGTTCTGCGCCGCTCTGGCCGCCGCTTGCGCCTGATCCAGGGAAGCGCGCAGGGCCGTGTCGTCCAGCACCACCAGGATTTGCCCGGCGCGCACGCTGTCTCCCGCGCGCACCAGAACCTTTTGAATCCGGCCGGTGGCCTGCGCGGAGACCGTGGCGCTCTCCCGCGCGTGAACCGTGCCCGTAGAATCCACGTTCAAGGGAACCTGCCGCTGCTGGCTTTCGACCACCCGCGCCTGCACGCTTTCGACCGCTGCCGGCCGGGCGGAGTTGCCGCCGTGGCAGCCGGCCATCGTCGCGGCGGAAACAGCCAAAATGAGCCCCGAGAGCAAAATCTTCATTGCAAATCCTCCGCCGCGTCGGGAGTCAGCGTCCCGGTCGCGTAAAGCAGTTCAGCATGGGCCAGGGTGTTGCCGTAAACGGCGCGCCAGTAGCTCGACTGGCTCTCCCGTTCGGCGTCCCCGGCGCGCAGCAAGTCGGTGATGGTGGCCAGACCGGCGTTATAGCGGTTTTTCAGAATGCGGAGGCTCTCGGCCGCCTGCTCCATCGCCGCTTGCGCCGTCTCCAGCGTCAGTTCCGCGGTCTGCTGATGAATGTGCGCCTGGCTGACCTCCAGCCGCAGATGCTCTCGCAGAATCGCGGCCTGCGCGTCGATTTTTTCCTTTGCCGCGCTCTCCCGCGCGAGCTGTGCGCGCTTGCCCACGGGCAGAATATCGACCGTGATCTGAACCCCGGCCACCCAATTGTCGCCTCCCGCACCGGCCGTGGGGCTCTGGTCCTGCTCCCAGTCTCCGTAGGCGCTCACGCGGGGCCCAAACTCCGATTTAGCCGCGCCCACGGCTGCCGCCTGCGCCGATTGCGCTTCTCCCAGGGCTATCAGGTCGGGGCGGGCTTTGGCCGCCGTCGACAGCTCCTCCTCCAGCGCGAGCTGGGCAAACTTATGAGGCTCAATCGGTTTCAGCGCGGAGAAAGCGAGCTCCGGCCTTCCCATCGCCTCGCGCAACTCGGCCCAGGACAGCTCCAGCTCTCCCTGGGCCGCAATCAACTCCTCTTTGCGGGCGGCCACGTTCACCTCAGCCGACATGCGGTCCGACTCCACCGCCAGGCCCGCCTTCACGCGCTCACCGGTCGAGGCCAGCAGCGCCTCGGCCGTCTCCTGTTCGTGCCGGGCGACCTCGATCTGCCGCTGTGCGTAGAGCACGGACTGGTAGGCCTTGACGACCTGGAAGACGATCCGCTGATTCACCGCCTGGGCCGATGAGGCTGAACTCTTTTTGAAGAGATCGGCGCTGCGAATCTCCCTCTCGGTCTTGAAGGAGTCGAAGGCCGTCCAGGAGCCGGAGAAGCGCGAGGCAAAGTTGCCGATCGGCTGGGGGCGGTTCAGCGCATTCAGCGCAAAGTCAGCCTGTGTGAACTGCCGCTGCCGGAGCCTTGTGCCGAAGGCGTAAACGGGGTCGTCCCCGCGTGAAATCTCCTCGGTAAAGTTCAGTTGCGGCAGCAGAGCAGTGCGCGCCAGGAGGGACGAGGCGCTGGCGGCTTTCTCGCCGGCATGGGCGACCGCAATCTCCGGATTCTGCCCCAGGGCCTCATCAATGGCCTGCCGCAGCGTCAACGGCGCGGTCTGCGCTCCGGCGACCACGCTCCCCATACAATAGAAAATTGCGAGCCACAAAAATGGATTTCGGCTTGGCTTCATCGTCTCCACTATCCTTGTGGTACGTGTACATGAGAATAGAGTGTCCAGCAAATGGATTCGTTACAGAAATTACTGAATGATTCTGAAGGCGGGGCAAATACAATCGCAGCCTCTTGAAAATCCGGTGGGGCCGCCGGAGCTTTCAAGTGAACGGACTTGTCCCTGGCGGCTCAAAGTCGACTTTCCGTTTTCGCGATTCCGCAACGGGCTTCATTCCGCAGGTATATGAAACGCGAGTGCGCGTTGCAAGCAGCAAACGGCACTCGCGACCGGATCGGCAATCAACTAGCTCCAAACTGATTCTGTTACGAGCCAGCTGCGTCACCCACCTTTGTGACCGATCCGGCCACATACTGGGCATCCGCCAGATCGACGTTAATCCTTGGTCCGCAGGCTTACTTTGCGGGTTGCGTCCAGCAGTTGGCGCGTTCCCCCGCCCTCGCTGATGATGCGCAGCGCCTGGCTGGGATCGGTGACTTCCATTCCAGAAAGAATCGTTACTCCACGCGAGGCAAAAACACTGAGCAGCAAAGGAGTGGATGGACCCAGGATGGCAACCTCGCGCGCGCCCTGGCAGTAACCCAATATGGTATCGATAGTGCGGTTCAAGAGTGTTGTCGCGCTCACAATTACCACTTGACATTCGGGCAGCAGCTTCTCTTCAGCGCTTGCCGGCAGCACCCCTGGTCCCATATCATCGCGCTGCTCGAAGATGTGCAGCGTTTTGGCTTTGCTCTTCAGCGGTCCTATCAGTGGGCTGAAATAACCCACCATGCCGACCGTCTCGGTGGGCTCGATTGCAAGCAGATCGAGAATGTCGCCGGCGGAGGGAAGTCCAGACGGGGTAAGCGCATTCAGTGTTGCCAGGCCGAGGGCCGCGACAATCGAATCCTGGGAATGTGCGCTTTGGGCCAACTCCGAGGCGCTTTGCCCGCAGAGAGTTCCCGCTTTCTTCACAACGCAGCAGCCCCCGCCGGTTGCATGCCGGAAAGTATACGCAAGACCGCACCTGCCGTCATCCAACTGCACGGCGGTGTAACCGAGGCCAACTCTCACATCGGTTACGCTGCGGGCGGCTGCCAAGGGAAGAAGTTGATCGCACACATCATCAAGCAGCATGGTTTTCTCCACTAACTCAAGGTTTTGGCCAGCATGGCTGGGCGGTGAAAACACGATGGCGAAATTCGCTTATCAGTAACTCGATAACTTGAGCATATACTGCCATTTTGACAGGGAATTGATCCGCAAAGACTGCGCCAAGCCCTGCCACGAGGCTTCGCAAAAGAGCTTTAAGGAGATTCCACGAATTACCGTAGAGCCTCCAGGTATGTGCCGGGGGGGGATTTCTCTTGAGAAAGAATCCCCCCGGTAGTCGCGGCCTCACTCGACGGCTTCCAGAAAATGCTTTAGTGGTCGCAGACGTTCTCCCCCGCCATCAAAGTCCCTGCCAGATAGTCTGACACCAGCTTTTCCGGTGTCTCGGCAGGGGCGCCCACAATCACATCGATGCCTTTTCCGGTAAATAATTCATGGGCGCGCTGTCCCATGCCACCGGCAATGATCATGTTCACGCCGCGTTCAGCAAGCCATGGCGGCAATAGGCCCGGCTCGTGGGGCGGAGCCGCGATGTCTTCCCGTTTGAGTATCTTTTTCGTCGAGGTGTCCACATCGACCAAAGCAAAATGTGCGCAGTGGCCGAAATGCATGGCGAGCTTTCCTTCAGCGAGCGGAACGGCAATTCTCATGTGATACTCCTGTTTGTTCTCAAGTGTTTGATCTGTTTGTAATCAAGCGCGGCGATGGGCCCGATGATGTTCCTGACAATCGCCGCAATCGGTGATACTGCAAAGTGCTGCACAAATGCCTGCCCGGACTTGATAGCCAGCGGCTTTCATCCGTTTTGCGCTTGCGAACACCATCGTTCGAGGCCCATCAACCGGCAGACGCCGGCGGCGGTGATGCCGAAAACAACGAACTGCTTGCCCTCCAGGCGCACCAGACGGAGAATCTCGTCGAAGGTTCCGTTGACCAGGGTCGTGCCGGTTACGATCAACAGGTCGGAGGCGCGGACAAGTTCGTGGGTCTGCGTCCGCCCGTCCCAAACCATCACGCCAAACTTGAGAGTTCCGATATTCTGTGGGTTGAGGTCAGTCAGGCAAACGCAGCCAGCTCCGAACTCCCTGGCCAGCGCTTCGGCAATGCTGGGATTGAAGCCGATCAGGCCCACTTTCTTTGCTCCCCGCTGGCGTGCCGACGCCGCGATTTCCGCGGCGCATTTCTCGGGCGCATCGTTCTTGCAGTGAACCGTACCCTCAACAACCCGCATATGGCTCAACACGGCATTCATGGTGGCAAGGAAGATCGCCCGATTTTGGTTGCTGGTCAGCGGCATCTCCACGACGCCGCTCAATTGCCCCACAAAATCGGAAGGGGAATCGGTGAATGCCTGGCCCCGCGCACCTAACACCGTCGCTTCGATGACGCGTTCCTTGCCTTCAAGGATTGGATAGTCCCGGCGTCCCGGGGTTCCGATAGCCTCTTCGGGAGTGAGAGGCTTGGCCAGCACGGTTACCGGAGCGCTGTCTAGTTGGTGCCCGGCGATCAACTCGCGCAGCTTGCCGCGGCATTGTTCCAGCACCCCCGGTGCAGTTATTGCCGATTCTTCCATGTTGATCATCTCCATTGGCTAGCTTCTGTTGCAAAATTTCTCTGATGGCTGGCCCGCTCTGAACGGCTGATTCTGCTCTGACGTCTGACCAGAGAGAATCAGCTTTTACTGGCGCCATGGACGCACCGCGCTGGCGACGCCCGATGATCAGCGCCCTTCCACGTCTACCAGTGCCCTTCCACGTCGGCGGCCTGCGTGGCTTTCAGCTTGCCCGCCTTGAACAGTTCGACGGCTTCGGCGACGGTGCCAGTTGCGCCGGTGTAGATCTCCACATCCCCCGCCCGCAGAGTCTCAAACGCCTTGGGTCCAGTGTGCCCGGTAATCAGGGACTTGACTCCCAGTTCGACAATCTTCTTGCCCGCTTGTATGCCCGCGCCCTGAGCCGCATTCTGGTTGACAGCGTTAGGGACAGCCTCTACCGTTTGTGTCTCCGTATCCATGACGATGAAAAACTTCGCCCTGCCGAAGCGCGGGTCAACAAGCGACTGCAGGCCTTCTCCTTCAGACGTGATTGCCAGTTTCATAAGAATCCTCTGGCTACATAGAAAGCACGTTACGCGCCAACGCATCGGCAGGGCGGAAAATTATTCTATATAACTCATTATAAATGATTTATATCATTCAGGAGAAGCGGTCAAAAAACGCGGGAGTTAAGCGACAGTGCAAAATGCACGATTAGCGCTGCTTGCCGCGCCCATCCTGTGGCGGCGTGGGCAGCCCCAGGGCTTTCAGCCTGCGGTAGAGCGTACTCGGATTGATTCCAAGTTGGCGAGCCGTGAGCTGGCGGTTGCCATGATTGCGTTCGAGCGCCAGCTCTATCAGGTGCTCTTGCGCCGAACGCATACTCATCGCGGCATCCGAAAAGGGAGATTTTGTTGCTGGCGGACGAAGCTCGATGGGCAAGTGCTGCGGCTCGATCAACTCGCCGCGGCACAACACAAAGGCCTGCTCGATGATGTTCTCCAGCTCCCGAACATTTCCGGGATAGTCGTGATCCATCAGGCGGTCCAGTACTTGCTGGGAGACGCCGGCGATGTCTTTCTCCTGCAGATGGTTGAATTTGGCGACCAGATGCTCCACCAGGAAGGGAATGTCTTCGCGCCGCTCTCTCAACGGGGGGATTTTCAGGTAGATCACCCGGATGCGGTAGAAAAGATCTTCACGGAAGCTGCCTTCGCGGACCAGTTTGGCTAGGTCTTTATTGGTGGCGGCCAGCACCCGGACATTCACCTTCACCGGCTCGGTCGAGCCCAGCGGCTCCACGCACCTCTCCTGCAAGACCCTCAGCAAGCGGACCTGCATGGCGGGGGAAACATCGCCAATCTCGTCGAGAAAGATGGTGCCGCCATCGGCCAGCGCGAAGCGGCCGGGCTTGTCGCGCTTGGCGTCGGTAAAGGCTCCCGCCTTGTAGCCAAAGAGCTCCGATTCGAGCAAGGCATCGGGCAGGGCCGCGCAGTTCACCGCGACAAACCGCTTCTTGGCGCGCGGAGACAGGTTGTGGATGGCGCGCGCGAACATCTCCTTGCCGGTGCCGCTATTGCCCTCGATCAGCACCGTGCTGTGGCTGGCGGCAATCTGCGGCACGATCTCGAAGAGGCTCTGCATGGCCGGGCTCCGGCCCACGATGTCTTCAAACGTGTACCGCGCCTCCAACTCCTTGCGCAATTGCTCCACGTGGCTGAGGTCCTGAAAGCTCTCCACGCCGCCGATCACGGCGCCGTCCTGGCCGCGCAGCAATGCCGTGGAAATGCGAATGGGGATCTGCTTTCCGCTGGCGTTGATGATGTTGGCGGTAGCGCCGACCACCGGCTTGCCGCTGGAAAAGGTGCGCCGAAGAGCGCATTCTCCCTCGCAAATACTCGCCCGGAATACGTCGCAACAGACCCGGCCCCGGGCATCCTGCTTGCGTACGCCGGTGATCCGCTCGGCGGCTTGATTGAAGGCGGTGATCCGCCAATCGTGATCGACGGTGAAAACGCCTTCGTTGATGGAATCGAGAATCGGATCGCTGTAGGGTGTTCCCATCATTCAAAGCGTAATCCGTACTATTGCAAATTGCAAGGTACGTGGGGTATAAACCGTGCATTTCGCATCGTCCTGGAAGCGCGCTGCTGCTGAAAACCCCGTCCTGAGAATCACTTGGAGTATGGCCACCGGGATGCATTCTGCATGACCAATGAGAATCGCAATTCCACAGTGGCAAGGCCGCATCGCTCCCGTCTTCGACGTCGCCGTCAATCTTCTGCTGATCGACATGGAAGATGGCCAGCCGACGCGGCGTGAAGAGAGGCGGCTTTTCGGAACGGAATCCTCCGCCCGCGTAGCCGAGTTCTTAAGTTGTAGAGCCGAGATTCTCATTTGCGGCGCGATTTCCGCGCCGCTAGAGAGCAGATTGATGGCCGCCGGTGTGCAGGTGATCGGTTTTTCCTGCGGGATGGTCGACGAAGTACTGGCTGCTTATTTGAACGACAGCCTTACGAATCGGGCATTCGTAATGCCGGGCTGCCAGAGATGCTGCCGGCAAGAAGGAGAAGAGACGATGCCAACAGGTTTTGGAATGGGCGCGGGCCGCGGAGGCGGCCGGCGCAGGCAAGGCAGAGGACAGGGCCCGGGAGCAGGAAGAATGGGCGAAGCCTCTGCCGCGGGGCTGGACGGAGTTTGCGTCTGCCCGCGGTGCGGGGAGAAATCGCCGCACGCAGCGGGAGAGCCTGCATGCAGATGCTGTGCCCCAACTGTGGCCAGCCAATGACACGAGGTTAATAACTGCAGGTTCAGATTTGTAGTAAAGGAGAAATTGATATGCCGAATAGAGACAGAACAGGTCCGTTGGGAGAAGGTTGCGGAAGACAAGGTTGCGGGAATGGACGAGGCGCGGGCCGCTGTGCCGGTTCCGTAGCGCCTCAAAATACGAATCCGGAGATGAATCCGTGTCCGGGCCGGGGAATAGGCCGGGGAATAGGCCGGGGAATAGGACGGGGAGTGGGCAGAGGGGGCCATGGCGAATTAGGCCGTGGATGGCGGCACAGGTTCAATGCCGCCGGCCAGCGCGGTTGGCAGCGCGCGGCCGAGGCGCCGGCCGCGGTAACTCCGGTTACCTTTGCATCGGCGGTCGATGAGCGAGACCTCAACGCTCTGAAAGGCCAGGCGGAGTCGTTACAGGCGGCCCTTGGCTTGATGCAAAAAAGAATTGAAGAACTCGAAGCCAGGCCGAAGGCTGAATAAGCCGCCAGCCGGGAAAATCGCTTGACCGGCGCGGCATTGCGGGGCTCCCGATTCGCGACAGCCGGGAGCCCGAGAGTCAGATTCGCGGGAAAGGAGCGCAAATGATTGAGATCGCCGTGCTGCTGCTGCTTGCCGGTTACATACTTTACATGGCGCGCCGGTTCTGGATTTCCTTTGGCCAGGCGTGGCGCAAGCTCAGAAAGCCGCGCACCAGCCTGAATCTGGCCCGCCTCCTCGCTGGTGACGGAAGCGACGGCAACCGCGAGTTGCTGTGGCGAAGCCAACTGCCCGCGCTCGAGCTGCTTCAGGAGGCGGGCAGCAGCGGAGTTTCAATCGCGCGCATGACGAAGCTCTATCGCAAATTCGCACGCGCTTATCCGGAACTTTTCGACGGTTCGAGCTGCTCGGATTGGTTTGACACATTGCAGGAAGCGGGAGTGGCCGTCCACTGCCGCCAGGGAGCTATGATCGCAATCGCGGAGAAAGGCCTGTTGATCCTGGCCAATCTCGAACGAAAACGCGTGATCCAGAATGCGCCGCTGCCATTCCACGGGGAACCCCGCAGGCGAGAAACTGAATTCAGCGGTGCAAAACATGAAGTAGGACGAGATTACGAAAAGGAGAGAATCTGATGAAAATCATACGAAATTCAATCTTTGTCACGATGCTTCTGTTCTCTTGTTTAGTGATTTCTGCTTTCACCCAAGGGAATGGCGGAGCTGGGCGATACTACAACCCGAACACAGAAACCACGGTCAAGGGCACGGTCGAGAAAGTCACGGAAATCACTGGCAGGCGGAATTGGAAGGGCATTCACCTGAGCTTACGGGCTGATGATCAGAGATACAACGTGCGTGTCGGCCCATCCTATTATCTTTCGGCGAACGGTTTTACGCTCTCCGTCGGAGACCAGATCGAAGTCACCGGCTCGAAGATCAAGTTCGGCGGTGCGGAGGCGATTGTGGCCCGTGAGATCAAGAAGGACGGCAAAGTCCTTACGCTGCGGAACCGCCAGGGAATTCCAAATTGGTCACGAGCACGGCGGCAAAGTTACTGACAGTGCATGGCGTGTGCTCGTGATGAGAGTCCAAAGGCATCGAAGTTACATTCTCATGGCCGGAACTTGCCCTCTGTGAATCGTTCGGGATGGCAGAGTTTGCGGCCCGGCAACAGAACAGTGAGCGACTCGCAGCCAAACAATAGAACGGGAAATGGCGCAAGGAAATCCGATGAAAATAGCGATCGCCAGCGGCAAGGGCGGAACCGGCAAGACGACAGTAGCTACCAACCTGGCCTGGGCCGCTGCGCGTAGCGGGCGACGCGTCGCCTATGTGGATTGTGATGTGGAAGAGCCGAACGGGCACCTGTTTCTCAAGCCGCGTATAACTTCGGCAAGAGCGATCGGGAGGATGCACCCGGAGGTAGATGACGATAAGTGCACACATTGTGGCCTTTGTGGCGAGATCTGCCAGTACAGCGCCATTGTGTGCGTCGGCCAGAAGGTACTGACCTATCCAGAGCTTTGTCATGCCTGCGGCGGTTGCACGCTGGTCTGCCGCCCCGGCGCGATTACGGAGGTGCTGCGCGAAACCGGCAAACTGGAAGCCGGCATGGCTGAAGCGGGTGCGGCTAAAGCGGGTGCGGCTGAAGCAGGCGAGGCTGGTACGATTCACTTCATTCAGGGCGTGCTCAACATCGGCGAAGCCATGAGTACGCCGCTGATCCGGCAAGTCAAGGCCGAGTCTACGGGCGACGAGTTGCGCATCGTTGACTCTCCGCCCGGCACATCGTGCCCGGTCATTGAAAGTGTGCGGGATGCGGAGATGGTGCTTCTGGTTACGGAGCCGACGCCCTTCGGTCTGAACGATCTGACGCTGGCGGTCGAGATGGTACGGGCCATGAAGCTGCCCTTCACCGTCGTCATCAATCGCGCGGGCATCGGCGACCGGAAGACCCAGGAGTACTGCCGCCGCGAAGGCATAAAAATCATGGCGGAAATTCCCGATGATCGCCGGGTGGCCGAGGCGTACTCCAAAGGCCTGCTGGCTTGTGAAGCCGTGCCGGAGTTTCGCCTCCGCATGGAAGGGTTGCTGGATCGGCTGTGTGGCGCCGATGGGTTGGCATCTCGAAATCTGCCACCGGAGGCCGCTCGATGAATGGACATGTAACATTGGGCGCGGATAAATCCCCTCGCGCCAAGCAGATTACCGTCATCAGCGGCAAGGGAGGGACGGGCAAGACCTCGCTGGTGGCTTGCTTTGCGGCTTTGTCGCGCCATGTCGTTCTGGCGGACTGCGACGTGGACGCCGCCGACCTGCACCTGGTCGTGGAGCCGCGCATCATTCGCCGCGAAGCCTTTACAGGCGGCAAGCGCGCACGCATCAAGGCGGATCAGTGCACCGCCTGCGGCCGATGCGAAGAGCTGTGCCGGTTTGGCGCGATCAGCTTCGATGGCCCCGGCAACAGCTTCATCAAAAAGACCTTTCGCGTGGATCCCATCGCCTGCGAGGGCTGCGGCGTGTGCCATTGGTTTTGTCCCGCGGAGGCCATCGAATTTCTTCCGGCGGTAAGCGGCGAATGGTTTATTTCCGAAACCCGCTTTGGCCCGATGGTCCACGCCAAGCTCGGCGTGGCTGCGGAGAACTCCGGCAAGCTGGTCAGCATAGTGAGATCGGAGGCCATGCGGATTGCCGGCGAAGTTGGTTGCGGCCTTGTGCTCGTTGATGGCTCGCCCGGCATAGGCTGTCCAGTTATAGCGTCAATCACCGGCGTGGATCTGGTTCTGGTGGTTACCGAGCCAACGCTCAGCGGACTGCACGACCTTGAGCGCGTAGCCGATCTAACCCGGCACTTTGGGACGCCGGCCATGGTTTGCATTAACAAATGGGATCTGAATGCTGAAATGAGCGGCAATATAGAAGCAATGGCGCGGCGGCGCGGACTGCATTTGGCTGGCAGGGTCCGCTACGACCGTGCCGTAACCGAGGCGCAGGTGCAACGGAAGACTACCGTCGAGTACAAAGAGGATGGGAGCGCCGCGGATATTCGCGATCTCTGGGAACAGATAAAAGCCAAGGTCGGTTCGGCGGGCACAGCGCCTGCGTAAACGGCCTGCAGCGAAGCCGGATGCGGTCCATGAATACCGCATTTTGGGTAGGCGCAACCGTAGTCAGATTTGAGAATGCGGTTGAACGGCCCTGTATCAAGTAAGTTAAAATCACGGCGGAGGAGCATGATGAGAGTGGTTTCGGTCAGACGTTCGGGAACGATTGCCGCATTACTGACAATCGCATTTATGTTTTTTTCGATCCAGATTCACGCGCAGTTTGGTTTTCCTGCAGTGACTCCACTGAGCACGCTCACCATTCCAGAGGCCCAGTGGCTGCAACCGGAGGCGCTGCTCCACTTGCTGAAGTCAACCGGAGAGAACAGGCCACTGCTTTTACAGGTGGGTTCGCATATACTTTTCGCTCAGGGGCACATTCCCGGCTCGGAGTACGTGGGCCCAGGTTCGCAGGCCGCGGGCCTCCAGAAACTCCAGGCTCGGGTAAGCCCGCTTTCGCGAAAGAAGCCGATCGTGCTCTATTGCGGGTGCTGTCCCTGGAATCGCTGCCCGAACCTGGGGACAGCCTACGCAAAGTTGCGCGAGATGGGCTTTACCCATGTTAAGGTTCTCTATCTGGCCAATAATTTCGGCGAGGATTGGGCCAGCAAGAGGTATCCGGTTGAACAGGGCCAATAGCCAGGACGGCAGGCGAGGCGCCTCAACTATTCCGAAGAGCGCGAGGATGGCGCCGCGCAGGCTGCGCCGCTCCTTATGCGCAAAGCTGCTTTTGTGCCTTTGTCTCGGAGTGAGCGCGGCGCCCTATTGCGTGGCAGGTTCGTTGCTGCACAAAGAGGCGCCGGAGTTCGTGCGCACCGACTTGAAGCACCGAAAACTGGATCTTCATGCCTACCGGGGCAAGATTGTCTTGCTGGACTTCTGGGCCACCTGGTGCGCCCCCTGCCTGCTTGAAATGCCTCGTTTCGCGGCCTGGCAAAGCCAGTATGGCTCGCGCGGCTTACAGATCATCGGCATCTCCATGGACGACGATCCGGCGCTGGCGCGGAGAGTATTCAATAAGTTGAAGTTGAATTACCCCGTGGCGATGGGCGATGAAAAACTTGGTCAATTGTACGGAGGCGTGCTCGGCCTTCCGTTAACCTTCCTGATCGACGGCCAAGGCAGAGTTCAGGGTCAATTTCAAGGTGAAACCGGCTTGAGCGTGATTGAAGCACAGTTCAAGACCCTCCTCCGTCCTTGAGTTTGCCACCGCGATCCAAGCGGTAAAGCCGTTCTCCCGTTCACGTAGTGTGACTGGTGGCGTGGCAGGTGGATTTTACTTCCACCTCAGAGAGGAAAAAGCCATTCAGCGGTGATGGTTCTCCTCGACTGCGACTGGAAAACCGCTTTATAAGCACAAGAACGCCGCACGGCCATCCTCTTCCGGCCTGCGTGTCAGCGCCGGTGCAAAAATGGTTCTTCAGCAAATTTGGTGAAGGCGGCACAGGTCTCCGCAGTTTGTTTTCGGAGTTGAAGTTCAGGCGGCGTTGTGCACGCGAATCCGCAGTAGGTCGAATTTGGCGCGGCCGTACCACTGATAACAGAAGAGTTGCCGTTGGCACTGCGGTGGTGTTAGTGTAGCGCAACGGGTGATAGATATGACCCGTCGCCGTAGTCGGGGGCGTGGGAAAGTGGGAAGCGTTCTTTGCTTTCCACTTTTCCATGCCCCTGGGGTGCTTCGGTCAGCCAGGATCACTCCGCCCTCAGTCCCGATTCCGGGACATGCAACAGACCTCCCGTGATAAGAATGACCGCCTTCAACGCGCAACCGTCGGATCTACACCCGATACCTTTGATGGAACTGGACTTCGCGGCCATATGCCCGCTCGTCCGGCACCGCATACCTCGTATCCGCTTTTTGTTCATCGGCTCGCGTCTTTACTCCACGCTTCCTTCAGACCCCGCCTCGCGACGACGCCCTTGCGCTTCACTAAGCCGTAGCCGTCCGGCCATCTCTCGTGGTAAGTATAGGCCTGCCGGGTAAGAAGAGATTTCCATTTTTGAACAGGGAGATTGGAGCTGCCCCGGATTCACGGAACCTGGGGAATTGCCGGCCAGAGCCGCCCTGGGGGGCGGCGTCAAACAATTTGGAGAGAACGGGATTACACTGGAGGCGCCCGAGAGGGATCAATCCTGGCTGTGGCATTGTTGCATGCACAATATTATGACGCAGCCGGTGTGCCGCAGGTGAGAAACGGCCAGACCGCCCAGTTCCCCGTGGTGACAGCGGCAGCGGGATCCGCAATGGGATGCGGCTTTTTTCTTCCTGCCAATTCGAGCGGGAATGGAAGAGCGGCCGGCGTGATTCAGCGCCATTACAATGAAACGTGAAAGCAGGTTTTCATGATGCCATTTCGCAACATCCTCTTCCCGGTGGACTTTTCCGATGCGGCATTCGTCATGGTTCCCCTCGTTATGGAGATCGCGCGGCGATTCGAGGCGAATGTTACCGTATTACACGCCTTCAATCTGGTCACTGAATACAATTTAGCGCCGAACACCGGCAATCTGCGCGGCTTTGAACCTCCTGCAATTGCGTACACCGCCGCTCTTCAAGGACTTCGTGACAGCAGGAAACGGCGCCTGGAGGAGTTTGTTCGCACACAGTTTCCGGATGTGAGACATTTGGCGCTCATTGAAGATGGCGACCCTGCTTTGGTGATTGAGTGGGCGGCGCGGCGCGAGAATGCGGATTTGACCATCATGCCAACCAGGGGGCTGGGGAGATTCCGTCGTTTGCTCTTAGGATCGGTTACGGCAAAAGTGCTCCATGACCTGGGCTGCCCGGTGCTTACGAGCGCGCACGAGCCTGACCCAACCTCGACCGAACCCAGCGGTTTCCGTTCGATTCTCTGTGCCGTGAATTTGAGCGCACAGCCGGATTCTGTATTAAGGACGGCCGGTTTTCTCGCTCAGACCTATGGCGCGAGAATCTGCCTGCTGCACATCGAACCCGCGTCGGGAGTGAACGGGGTACCGTCCACACCTCAAGAAATCCTTCAAATCTATGAACGAGCTGTCAAAACCGACGGTCCGCGAGCCGGTGTAAAACCCGCCGTGCGCATCATCGACGCAACCATCCCGGAAGGCATTAGGCAAACGGCGATTGAAGAAGCCGCGGACTTGATGGTTGTGGGCCGCGGACACATGCAAGGAATCCTCTCACAAGCCTGGTCTCATTTGTACACGATCATTCGCGAGTCGCCGTGCCCGGTCCTCAGCGTTTGAGGCGATCAATCAGGCGTATAGGTTTTTCGGCTTTCACACCGCATGAACCATTCGTGTTCTGGAATGGTTCATGCGGACGCACCCGGCTCCTGCTCAGCGAACCAGCAGAATCCTGCCCTCGTTGAGGCCGTAAAATCCGTTCCATTTCCGCCGCGAAGCAATCGATGCGCCCGGCGGGTCAAATCCCTTCGCGGCTGTGATGCAAGTTCACACGAAAATGTGCCCAAGAAACCGACTCAACCCAACGCGTGGGAACCAGCACAGAGCGGTCACCAAGCCAATTGCCAGCTCTCACATCCAGGTATGGAAAACCTCGATGGCGACTTTCCCGCCGCTCTTACTGGCCTGAGCGAGTAGGGGTCTCATCTCGTCGGCCTCCCCGAGACGCTGGAGGGCTTCTGTCATTGCCGCGCTTGGGTTCTGCCGCTCCGAACCACGAGGGCGACGGAACTTGAAAATGACGTTTTGCATTGGCATCATCTTCAGGCCGCACACTCCACCGGTTGCTGGCTGGCCTCCATGTGTGGCAATCCGCGAAGTCGAGCCTCGCGTACAAACCTGACCACGGTTGCCCTCGAAATCCCATGCCGCTTGGCCGTCTCGGTCAAGCTCAACCCGCTCAGGCGGTCAGCGACGACGGCGTCATGGTCGATATCCAACGGCTGGCGACCGACCGGCAGACCGTCGAGCTTTCTCCGACGCATCCCGGCACGGATTCGCTCCTTAATGAGGTCGGCTTCCAACTCGGCGATGCTGGAGATGATGGTCAAAAACAACCTGCCTACCGCGCCATCAGTTGCGATGTTCTCGCGGCGAGAAATGAACTCGACGCCGAGGCCGTCCAGTTAGTCCACGACTGACAAGAAGTGTTTGGTCGAACGCGCCACCCGGTCGAAAGCGGCGACTATCAGTACGGAGAACTTCCGCTTCCGGGCGTCACGGAGCATCGCTTCGAGGCCAGGGCGACGAGCCTTGCTGCCGGAGATGCCAACGTCGGTATACTCGCAGGCCACTTCTAGGCCACGCTGTGCAGCGAACTGCCGAAGGTCGTAAAGTTGGTTATCAACCCGCTGCTCCGGGGTGCTGACTCTGGCGTATACCGCACATTTCTTCATGCCAAATGCCTCCTGATGTGCATAATAGTTCCGCGAGGAACGAAGGCCTGAACGATGAGAAGGGGTAGTAGGACAGCGCGTCTCATGCGTGGCCATGCGCCAGCCAATCGGCTTTCGGGTTGAGCTTGAGCGAGTTGGGAGCGGGTGAAGCTTGCAAGGGAACTCGACGAGCGGCGAAACCACCATCGGCGATGCGTTCTTTGAACTTCCGGCCTCTGTACTGTGCGGCAGGGGATCAACTCATCGAACCGCCGGATGCGGACCCGCTTGCACGGTGGTGTGGGAGGGGAGGAGAGGCGACTCTCCCCCTATCCCGATTTTGAAGCAGTCTACCCACAAAAATCCTTACAGTCGTTACTGCTCTTCGCTCGACCTCCCTCGGCCGCGTCCCTCCGAGCTCTGCATGGCCGGCGTATCCTAGAAAAATGCATGACAAGCGACCTCCGGCATGGCGATCAGTTGTACAATGGCGATACCACGGCGGTCGCCTGACTTGGCGGATAGGTAGCTCAGATGTCTAAAAATTCGGATAAGGCAACCCCTGCAAGGGAAAAGTCGCTCTGGTTCCAAATTGGAAAGTTCCTGTTTTTTATCATCTTGGCAGTTGCCTTTTTTCTGCTTGCCCAAAGCATGGTGCATCACCGTTTCTTTCGAGGCGGCTGGATCAACCAGAACGGCACCCTCAGACCATAGCGGGCGGTGTAAATTCCTGGTCGTGTCTTGGAATGATGCGATGCTACTCGTTCCTTGAAGTGCCGATATTATGCGAAAGACTCAATCGCAAAGTGCCATGTTTCGCGAGTGATGACGTTGTGTTTTTTAAAAGCGAGACGATCTTCCCGGCAAACCCACAATGAAGTAAAGTGGGCGGTGATAGCTTATGGCAGGCGTGTGTCGAGGCAGAATAATCTGGCAGGATGGCTGAATCGCCTTCCTAAACGCTTGATTCTATTAGATATTATACGTCGACAGCTTTTTTACACATACAGTTCAAAATGGCACGGACTTCTTGTTCGTGCGCGGTTATATTTAAGGGTTGGGTTCCGTTCACCTGACGAGGACGCCTATTGACCAGGGAGATTTTGAAATGTAGGTTCACAATTCGGTTGTCGCCGTGCATCTCACGCATACAAAAGCGGATGAAGCGGTAAAGGAGCTTCAACGCTGCGGAGTCGACCTGCATAAATTGTCGATCATTGGAAAGGTGTACCATGGCCTTCGGCCCGGAGGAAGAATATGCTTCACAATCTGAAAACCTTGACAGGTTCGTCCGTGATAGCAACAGATGGCGAGATAGGCAATGTCAGCAACTTTCTTTTCGACGGCCTTTCATGGACGATTCATTATTTGGTAGTTGACGTGGGAACCTGGTTCAAACGGCGAGATGTGGTTCTGCCGATTGCAGCAGTTGACCCGCCCGACTGGACTCAGAAGACCTTCCACGTCCATTTGACGAAAGAGCAGGTGCGCAACAGCCCGGATGTGGATACCGAAAAGCCGGTTTCCCGCCAGCAAGTGATCGCGATGGAGGAATACTGGGGAAAGATGGCCTCTTGGGTGCATACTGCGATGGACCTGGGGGCTCAAATCCCGACCGGGATGAAATATCCTGTTCACAGCCAAGAGGATCCTCATCTCCGCAGCACCTGGGACTTACTTGATTACGAGGTTTGGGCCACAGACGGCGAGATTGGGAGCCTGGAAGGTCTGATCATGGACGAGGCTTCCTGGCATCTCGGCTACTTGGATGTGAAAGCCGGGGACTGGCTGCTCGGCCGCTCAGTGCTGATTCCCACTCGCTGGGTGAAGTCCATTTCATGGGCCAATCTCAGAATAAATCTGCATCACAGCAAAGATGGGATTTAGGGCCAATTCGAAGCGGTAAGTCTTGCCCGCGCAGTCGCAACTCCGCGGGCTCACCCCAACGGACCTCAGCTTCGCGAATGGTTCTCTGCATAACGCTCCTCGTGAGTGGCCGCTCGGCCATTCTTGAACAAAACAGTACAGCGTCCGCGTCTGCGTGAGCTGATACTTTTTCCAGGGGCGGGTCTGGAATGCCTGGATGGCTTGCTGTGTCAGTGCGCCTGCTTTTTTGAGTCCAAAAGGCTTCAATGAGCCTTCTTCTGTGAGCGCTATCTGAACCCCATGCTCTATTTGGTTTGCGGTGCGGGATTCTGGGGGTGGCTATGCGTGCCCGTTTCCGTTCTGGCGGCGGACTTGGCGATGCGCGCGCTTGCGTATGGCGGCGGCGTCCTGGAGGTCAAAGGCGGCGTTGACCAGCGCGATATGGGAGAAGGCCTGGGGGAAGTTGCCCACCAGACGCTGGCGCTCAACGTCATACTCCTCGGAGAGCAGGCCGAGGTCGTTGCGCAGGGTGAGCAGGCGCTCGAACAGGGCACGCGCATCGTCCATGCGGTCAACAGCCTTGAGGGCGCTCACCATCCAGAAGCTGCAGGCCAGAAAGGCGCCCTCGCCGGGCGGCAGGCCGTCACTGGATTTTGACGTGTCGTAGCGCAGCACGAGGCCGTCAGGCATCAGCTCGCGCTCGATGGCCTCGACCGTGGAGCGGACGCGGGGATCGTTGCCAGGCAGGAAGCCGACCACGGGCATGAGCAGCAGCGCGGCGTCGAGCTGGTCGGAGCCGTAGAACTGAGTGAAGGCGTTCTTCTTCTCGTTGAAGGCTTGGGCGCAGATCTCGCTGTGGATGGCGTCGCGTGTGGTCCTCCATTGCTCGAGAGGAGCGTCGTAGCCGAGTTGCTCGGCCAGCAGCACGGCGCGGTCGAAGGCGTCCCAGGCCATCATCTTGGAGTAGGTGAACTGCCGCGGGCCGCTGCGCGTCTCCCAGACGCCCTCGTCAGGTTGGTGCCAGATGACCTCCAGCCGCTTGAGCAGCAGCGCGAGTATGCGGAAGTCGTTTTCCCGGTTGTCGTTCATGCTGTGCTGCGCATGGAAGAAGCAGTCGAGCATCTCGCCGTAGATGTCGAGCTGCAGCTGGAGGGCGGCGGCGTTGCCGATGCGTACGGGGCGCGAGTTCTCATAGCCGGCCAGCCAGTTGGCCTCCCACTCCACGAGCTGGCGCTCACCCTTGATGCCGTACATAATCTGCACTTGGTCGGGACTGCCGGCCAGGGCGCGCAGCAGCCAGTTTTGCCAGGCGGCGGCCTCTTCGTAGTAGCCGGCGTTGGTAAGCGCGAGCAGGGTGAAGGTGGTGTCGCGCAGCCAGCAGTAGCGGTAGTCCCAGTTGCGCACGCCGCCGATGGCCTCAGGCAGAGAGGTGGTGATGGCCGCAACCACGCCACCGGTGGGCTCGAAGGTCATGGCCTTCAGCGTGATCAGCGAGCGCTCGACGGCCTCGCGGTACTTGCCCTGGTATTGCAGACGGCTGCTCCAGTGCTGCCAGAAGGCTTCGGTCTCTGCAAGCGTTCCATTCACGTCGATGGTGGGCGGATCGGGCCGGTAAGAGAGGGCGTGGGTCAGCGTGAACCATGCGCGCTCGCCAGCGTTGGCGGTAAAGTCGGCCACGGTGTGAAGGTTCTCGCCGCGCATGGGCACGCTGGCGTGAAGCACAGCCTGATTGGGGCCGGCGATGGCATGGACACGGTCAGAGCGCATCTCCTCTGCGCGCGTGCCGTTTCGTCTGCGAGTGACCCAGGGCACGGTGCGGCCGTAGTCGAAGCGCAGGGCCAGCTCCATGCGCATGGGGACGGTACCGCGAACACCTTCAACGATGCGCACAACGCGCGAGTGATGGATGCGCACCGGCATGAAGTCAATGAGACGTACGGCGCCCTCCGGGCACTCAAAGGTGGTTTCAAGGATCAGCGTATGTTCGCGGTAGCGGCGCGTGGTGGTCCACTGGCAGTGCGACGGAGCGATTTTCCAGTAGCCATTGTCCTCGGTACCCAGCAGCGCGGCCAGACAGGCTTCTGAGGAGAAGTCCGGCCAGCAGAGCCAGTCGATGGAGCCGTTGCGATCGATGAGCGCGGCGGTCTCGCGGTCGCCGATGAGTGCGTAATCTTCAATACGTGCGGCCATGATCCCCTCACTGTTCGAGGTAGTTGCGCATGAGTCCGCCATCGACGACAAAGGTGGAGCCGGTGACGTATGCGGCGTCGCCCGAGGCCAGAAAGGTGACCACGCTGGCCTCATCCTCTGGTTTGCCGAGGCGGCCAAGGGGAATCTTCTCAAGCGCGTTGAGCTTGGGCTTGTCGGCGAGCAGAGTCGTGTTGATGGGCGCGGCGATAGCGCCGGGGGCCACGTTGTTCACGGTGATGCCCAGCGAGCCAAGTCGACGGTCAGGTCGCGCATCAGCATGCGCAGGCCACCCTTGTTGGCGCAGTAAGTGGCGAAGCCGGGGAAGGCCATGTCCTCGTGGACGGAGTTGATGTTGACGATGCGGCCGGGCTTGCCGGCTGCGCGCAGGGGTTGCACAAAGGGATGCGTCAGGAAGAAAGGGCCGCGCAGATTGACTGACATCATCAGGTCGTAGTCGGCCTCGGTGACGTCCCAGAAGTAGGCCTTCTTTTCCACGCCGGCGTTGTTGACGAGGATGTCGGCGGAGCCGAAGCGGGTCCAAGCCTCATCGACAAGCGCGCGCACGTCGCCCACGCGAGTGATGTCGGCCTGCACGATCTCGCCGGCCCCGCCGGACTGCTCGATGACGCGCTCAGTCTGCCTAGCGCCGCCGGCGCTGCCTACGTAATCGACGATGACCTTGGCGCCCGCACAGCCAAGCCGCTCTGCAATACCTTGTCCGATGCCCGATCCGGCACCGGTGACGATGGCTACTTTTCCCTGCAAACGCAAGACGGACTCCTCCGCTGGGGCTGGCGGTTGATTTTCAGTTCACTCCTGCTTGGATGCAAAAGGCGGGGAATCGTCATCCCGCCTTTTGCACAATGTGGCTATCCGTGGGAACCCTGGCCATGCCACGCGGCCAACGGTGGGCGCGCCTGTTCACCCTGCTGCGCCGCCCCACATGCACCGCCGCAAGCGCTCGGCCGGAGAGAATCGCCGTAAGTCCATTTATTGCAGCACCTTGATCGACAACCGCCCCATCGAGGTCGAGCAGCGGCTGGTGCCTGGCCACGGGGAGGGCGGTCTCGTCAAGGGCAAGCAAAACCCTTCCCAGGTGGGCACTTTGGTCGAGCGCACCACGCTCTACGTGGTCCTGGTCAAGCTCGAAAATGGCAGGGCCGAGAACGCCGCCCAGGGCTTCCGGCAGGTGCTCAACCGCCTCGACGCCGCCATGCGCCGCTGATGACTTATGATCAGGGCCCGCGAAGGACAAGTCTCGAATGTCCCCGCGATATCGAATCGGAGTGCAAAACTGACCAGAACTTGATAGGAGCATGGTTCATCTTGAAGAGAGGAGGGCTCAGCAATGGCGGAAAAAATTGAGAATTCAGAGGTGACAAAGCTCGAAAACGAGACGGTTTTGGACGCAGAAGCCCAGAAGCGGATTGAGCGGGTTGCCAAAAAGGCAGCGGAGAAGGCTTCGCACACGGAGCAAAGTTACGACCAGGAATCGAACGATCTTTTCAAAGTAAAGTGACGTCGGGGGCTTCAATTTCCGGCGACACCACTTGCTCGAGCAATATTCCGCGGCTCCTCCATCTCTGACCGTTGCTCATAGCCGGGTATTTGCGCGCGACCGGATCGCCCTCCAAGAGAAGCAATGATCTGGAGTCCTGCTTTTCGGCGATTGGCGCCTGAACAAACGGCCGAATGGCCAGTTTGCTTTGCCTGCATTGCAGCAAGTCCCCAGTCAGCGGAGCAAAAACAGGAGAACATTCATCGTGACATCGAACCCAGATAAGCCTGAATCGAAGCCGACGCCCAATGCAGATAAGCCTGCGTCGAAGTCGGAGTCGAAGCCCGAGCCCAAGGATGATAAGGATTCCTTGAAGACGCTCGCCATGCCGGAGCTGATGAAAAAGCTGGGGGCATCCCCAGACGGCCTGAGCCAGGCCGAGGCTACGAAGCGCCAGGCGCAGTATGGGCCTAATCAGATCGAGGAAAAGAAGACCAACGAATACCTGAAGTTCCTCTCCTACTTCTGGGGACCCATTCCGTGGATGATTGAAGCAGCGGTCATTTTGTCGGGAATTGTCCGACACTGGCTCGATTTCTTTATCATCCTTGTGCTGCTTTTGTCTAACGCCCTCGTTGGATTTTGGGAAGAGCATCAGGCGGGGAATGCCATTGCCGCCCTCAAAGCCCGTTTAGCGATCAAGGCCAAAGTCAAGCGAGATGGCAAGTGGGAGGATCCGAAAGCGAGCGAGTTGGTCCCCGGCGATGTCATTCGCCTACGGTTGGGCGACATCGTTCCGGCCGATGCACGTTTGCTCGAGGGCGATTCCATCCAGGTAGATCAGTCTGCCCTGACCGGCGAGTCGCTGCCCGTCACTGCCAAGCCAGGTGGGGCTGTGTACTCCGGCTCCATCATCCGCCAGGGTGAAATAGACGCCATCGTCTATGCCACCGGGACAAACACTTACTTTGGCAAGACCGCGCAACTGGTGGAGCAGGCTCATACAGTCAGCCACTTCCAAAAAGCTGTGATGAAGATTGGCGACTACCTGATTGTTCTGGCGGTAGCACTGGTCGCCTTGATTCTTGTCTTCGCCCTTTTCCGCGGAGACAAGGTACTCACCACACTGGAATTCTGCCTGGTGCTTCTGGTAGCCGCCATTCCCGTCGCCATGCCGACTGTACTGTCGGTGACCATGGCAGTTGGGGCACGCCTGCTCGCCAAGAAGGAAGCGATCGTAACCCGCCTTTCGGCCATCGAGGAACTGGCTGGAGTAGACGTTCTGTGCTCCGACAAAACCGGCACCCTCACGCAAAACAAACTCACATTGGGCGATCCCTTCTGCATTAACGGAATCGCTGCTGCAAACGTCGTTCTCTGGGCCGCGCTGGCCTCCCGCGCGGAGGACAAGGACACCATCGACCTGGCCGTAATTGGTGGCGTAAAGGATGACAAGGAACTGAAGAGCTGCAAGGTGCTTCACTTTATGCCCTTCGATCCGGTGCACAAACGCACGGAAGCTACCGTCAAAGGGGCGGACGGGAAGCAGTTCTTTGTAGCCAAGGGAGCTCCACAGGTCATTCTGCAGATGGCGACTAATGCCGCCGAAGTCAAGACAGCGGCAGACAAAGCCATCCTTGATTTTGCCGGCCGCGGCTTCCGCTCCCTGGGTGTGGCCAGGGCCGATGAGCAGGGCAAATGGAAGTTTGTAGGCATTCTGCCGTTGTTCGACCCGCCGCGCGCGGATGCCAAACAAACCATCGCGGACGCCGCAGAAATGGGCGTCAAGATCAAGATGGTGACGGGCGATCAAATTGCCATTGCCCGGGAAACATCGAAAGAGCTGGGCCTGGGCGTCAATATCCTGGACGCCAACGCACTTGGCGATACAAAGAAGAAGGAGACGCAGCAGGTAACCGAGGAGATCGAGAAGGCTGATGGCTTCGCGCAGGTCTTCCCGGAGCACAAGTTTCATATCGTGGATGTATTGCAGACCTGCGGCCACATAGTCGGCATGACCGGCGATGGCGTGAACGACGCGCCTGCGTTGAAAAAGGCCGACTGCGGCATTGCCGTTTCCGGCGCGACCGACGCAGCCAGAGCGGCAGCCTCGATCGTCCTGCTCACGTCCGGGCTCTCCGTGATCATCGATGCGATTAAAGAGAGTCGCCGCATCTTCCAGCGCATGAATAGCTACGCCATCTACCGCATCGCCGAGACGCTGCGCGTGCTGTTCTTCATGACGCTGGCAATCCTGGTGTTCAATTTCTATCCACTCACAGCGGTGATGATCGTCATGATCGCGCTGCTCAACGACGGAGCCATACTGTCGATCGCATATGACAACGTCTTGTATAGAAACAAGCCCGAAGCCTGGAACATGCGGCTTGTGCTGGCCATCTCCACCGTGCTGGGAGTGATTGGTGTTGTCGCCGCGTTTGGACTGTTTTATCTCGCAGAGCGCGTCTTCCACTTCGACCGTCTGCACGCCCAGACACTGATGTATTTGAAACTCTCCGTGGCCGGGCATCTGACCATCTTCCTTACCAGAACGCGCGGTCCATTCTGGTCCATCCGTCCCGCGAAGATCCTCTGGATGGCCGTGCTGGGAACCCAGACCATCGCAACGCTTATTGCCGTCTATGGGTTGTTTATGACGCCCCTGGGATGGAAGTGGGCAGGGTTCGTCTGGGCTTACGCAATTGCCTGGGCACTGATCAACGATCGCATCAAGCTGCTCGCTTATAAGATTTTTGATCCCGTCAAGGCGGAGCCAAAGGCCGATACCAAGGGCGAAACCAAGGACGAGCCGAAGCCGGAAACCAAGGTTGATGCACTTAAGCCCGATGCCAAAGCTGACCAGCCAAAACCCGAAGCCAAGGCTGATGCGCCTAAGCTCGAAGCCAAAGCTGATCAGCCAGAGCCGGAAGCCAAGGCCAATACATCTAAGCCGGAAGCTAAAGCTGATGAGCCGAAGCCTGAAGCCAAGGCCGAGGCTAAGCCCGACGCCAATGCTGAGCCTAAACCTGAAGCTAAAGCTGACCAGGCTAAGCCTGAAGCCAAGGCTGACGAGCCAAAGCCTGAGGCCAAAGTTGAGCCTAAGTCAGACGACCAGGCCGAGCCCAAGCCCGAAGCCAAGACCGATGCGCCTAAGCCCGAAGCTAAAGCTGATGAGCCAAAGCCTGAGGCCAAAGTTGAGCCTAAGTCAGACGATCAGGCTGAGCCCAAGCCCGAAGCCAAGGCAAATGCGCCTAAGCCCGAAGCTAAAGCTGTTGAGCCGAAGCCTGAAACCAAGGCCGAGGCTAAGCCCGACGCCAATGCTGAGACTAAACCTGAAGCTAAAGCTGACCAGGCTAAGCCTGAAGCAAAAGCTGATCAGCCGAAGCCTGAGGCCAAGGCCGAGCCAGAGCCGGAAGCCAAGGCTGAGCCGAAGCCTGAAGCCAAAGACAAGCCACAGCCGGATGTGACGCCACAGCTCGTCAAGCGGGTCCATGAACTCTACGAGCAGCTAGGGCGCGAGGAGGTTCAATCCGTTCAGGATTGGGAGAAGGCAGAGCCGGAGCGTCAGAAAACAGACTCCCACAAATAAACAGACATGAACAATGAGGCTGGCATGACCGATAAATTGAGCACAATCATCGATTCGAAAGCCTACCGCGTGCCGCCAGACAAGAAGGTGGATCTCAGCAAGTGGCCGACAATTGTTGAGCCCTATGCCAAGTCGAAGAAGCTGTACGAGGAACTTCTAAACCAGCACATTGAAAAGCTGAGTTCGCTGCAGCGGTTGCACTACGCATCCAACCACTACGCACTGTTGGTGATCTTTCAGGGAATGGACAGTGCCGGCAAAGATGGCGCCATTCGTCACGTCCTGTCCGGCATCAATCCGCAAGGCTGCGAGGTCTTCAGTTTCAAGCAGCCCAGCGCCGAGGAACTCCAGCATGATTTTCTCTGGCGCAGCACGTGCCGCCTTCCCGAACGCGGCAGGATTGGCATCTTTAACCGTTCCTATTACGAGGAGGTGCTCGTCGTTCGAGTGCATCCGGAGCTTCTTCGCAGCCAGGGGCTTCCCGAGGAATTGTGCGATGAGAAGGACATTTGGGAGCAGAGGTATGGCTCCATCGTGGACCTGGAGAAGCATCTTCATCGTAACGGCACGCGGATTGTCAAGATATTCCTCCACCTTTCTTACGAAGAGCAGCGAAAGCGATTCCTTGAGCGCATCGACGAGCCAGACAAGAACTGGAAGTTCAGCACCTCTGACATTCACGAGAGAAAATACTGGAAGCAATACATGAAGGCCTATGAGGATTGCTTTCGCGCGACAAGCTCGCATCATGCGCCGTGGTACATCGTTCCTGCCGACGACAAGGAGAACGCGCGGCTAATCGTCTCTCAAATCGTCCTTGATGCATTGGGAGACCTCAAGATGGCCTACCCGAAAACCACTGAAAAGCGTCGCATCGAACTGGACGAGATTAAAAAGCTGTTGGCGAAATGACGCCGGAGACCCATCGCGCCCCCAACAAACTGATGTCTCAAAGCTCACGCCGCACTCTTACCAGTTGCGGAGAAATAGAGAGGAACTTTCAAGATGGCTACCAAGAAACGCCCAATCAGCACCGGTCAAGATGGCATTCCGCAATCACTGAGCAAGAACTTCGATCAGACTGGCAACTCCTCCGGATTTATCTTTGATGTGAATTTGTCAACCGCGATTGCGGCAGATGGCAAAGTTGAGGCACAAGCTCCGGTACCCAAAGGACCGCTTTCGCCGGAGCTGCTGGATAAGATGAATCGCTACTGGCGGGCAGCAAACTATCTGTGTATCGGACAAATCTACCTCTTTGAGAACCCCTTGTTGCGAGAACCGCTCAAGGCGGAACAGATCAAGCCGAGGCTGCTTGGCCATTGGGGAACTTCGCCGGGACAAAACCTCATTTATATTCATCTAAATCGCCTCATCAAAGAGCACGATGCGGACATTATCTATATCTCTGGTCCAGGACACGGCGGTCCCTCGCTGAATGCAAGCTCCTATCTCGAGGGCACGTACACCGAAGTCCATCCTGAGATCACAGCGGATGAAAACGGCATGAGGCTGTTGTTCCGGAAATTCTCGACGCCAGGCGGCGTGCCGAGTCACTGCGGCCCGCACGTTCCGAACTCGATGCACGAGGGAGGAGAGCTTGGCTACTCGTTGGTTCACGCATTCGGCGCGGCCTTCGACAACCCTGACCTTATCGTCGCTTGTGTCATCGGAGACGGCGAATCCGAGACCTGCCCGTTGGAAGGCAGTTGGAAGTCGGTCAACTTCCTCAACCCTGTGCGCGACGGTGCGGTTCTCCCGATCCTGCACCTGAACGGCTACAAGATCTCCGGGCCAACAGCTCAGGGGCGCACCAGCGACGCCGACTTGAAGGCCCTCTATGTGGGACGGGGTTACAAGCCCTACTTTGTCGAGGGAGACGACCCGGAGGTCGTGCATCAACTATTGGCGCAAACGCTTGAGGATTGTTATGCCGAGATTCGTGGAATTCAACAGGAGGCGCGCAAGAACGGATTCAAGAAGCAGCCCATCTGGCCGATGATTATTCTGCGCACGCCCAAGGGATGGACTTGTCCGAAGGAAGTGGATGGGGTCCCGATCGAAGGCACATTCCGCGCGCACCAGGTTCCGCTCGCATCGGTCAAAGACAATCCCGAGCATCTCAAGATCCTTGAAGCCTGGATGAAAAGCTACAAGCCAGAGGAACTCTTCGACGAGAACGGCAAGTTCATCGACGAATTAGCAGCCCTCGCCCCTGTCGGCAATCGACGCATGGGCGGAAATCCCCATGTGAATGGAGGGCGCGAGTTGATCACCCTGGCGCTGCCCGACTTCACGGATTACGCGCTTGAAATCCCCGGCCCCGGTCAGGTTCTGGCCGAGGCCCCACGCAAGCTTGGAGATTTCTTCCGCGACATCTTCAAAATGAATCCGAAGAACTTTCGTATGTTCTGCCCCGATGAATCGAATTCCAACCGTCTTAACTCCATCTTCGAGGCCACCAAGCGTTGCTCGATGGCTGAACTTGTTTCGATCGACGATGAACTGGGTCCGGACGGGCGCGTGATGGAAGTGCTGAGCGAACATCTCTGCCAGGGATGGCTCGAAGGCTACCTGCTGACAGGCCGCCATGGCATGTGGTCCTCCTACGAGGCCTTCGCGCAGGTGGTTGATTCCATGACGACGCAACATGCCAAATGGCTGGAGCAATGCGAAGCTTTCCCCTGGCGCAGACCGCTCGCGTCCCTCAATGTCCTGCTTACAAGCCATGCCTGGCGCAACGATCACAACGGCTTCAGTCACCAGGCAACCGGATATGTAGACAATGCATTGGCGCGCAGGAGTGAGACGATCCGCGTGTACTATCCACCAGACAGCAACTGCCTGCTGAGCGTCTTCGATCATTGCCTGCGCAGCCGTAATTACGTCAACATTGTCACCTGCGGCAAACAGCCGCAGCTCCAATGGCTGAACATGGATGAGGCTCTCGAGCATTGCTCACGGGGCGCATCAACATGGAAGTTTGCAACCAACGATGAAGGCGGGGAGCCGGATGTCGTACTGGCGTGCGCCGGCGATGTTCCAACCATTGAAATCTGCGCGACCTCGTGGCTCTTGCAGAAGCATGTGCCTGGCATCAAGGTGCGCGTTGTCAATGTTGTAGACTTGATGACTCTGATGTATCCAGACAAGCATCCGCACGGGATGGACGAGATGTCCTTCAACGCACTGTTCACTGAGAAGGCGCCGGTGATCTTCGCCTTCCACAACAATCGCTGGCTCATTCATACGCTGGTTCACGGGCGCTCCAATGAGGGGCGCTTCCATGTGCACGGTTATATGGATCAGGGAACGACCACCACGCCCTTCGACATGGTGGTGTTGAACGAAATGAGCCGGTTCCACCTTGCGCTGGATGCACTGAAGCACATTCCGCGGCTTCGTTTGCAGGCTGCCGATGCAATCGAGATGTTCGGCAGAAAGCTGAATGAACATCACGACTACATCCGCGAGCATCTGGAAGATATGCCCGAGATCAGGAACTGGCAGTGGACGAAGGACTTCAGCGATTCGGCGGCTCCGGCTCCGCTGGCCAAGGGGCATCCAGAGAAGGCCATGTTCACCGACAGCTAAACGACAAGCTGCGGAAGCTGAAGCAGAGGCGGGCAATCGCCAGCAAGGTATTTGCGATAGCGCCTCCGCTTCCTGGATTCCGGCAGGCGAGGGAATACATTGAATGATCCGAAGTCACCTACCGATTGGTTAAAGATTGATGGAATCGATGCACTGGTTGAGTTGGCGCTCAATCTGCACTGGTCCTGGAACCACGCAGCGGACGGACTGTGGCAAGATCTCGATAAGGAACTCTGGGCCTCGACACAAAATCCGTGGGTCATCTTGCGGACGGTTTCCGAAGAGAAGATCAAAGCTGCATTGGGCGCCCCGGAGTTTCGGATGCGTCTCGACAATCTGCTTCGCAAAAATCGGGAATCCTACAATGCGGACGCATGGTTCCAGAACAAGCATCGAGGCGCCGCGCTGACTTCGGTCGCCTACTTCAGCATGGAGTTCATGTTGAGCGAGGCGCTGCCCATCTACTCCGGTGGTCTGGGCAACGTGGCAGGCGACCAGATGAAGGCGGCAAGCGACCTGGGGGTGCCGGTAATTGGAGTCGGCTTGCTCTATGGTCAGGGATACTTTCGCCAGGACTTCGATTCGGAAGGCCGGCAACAGGCACTTTATCCGGTCAACGATCCGGGCCAGTTGCCTATCCGGCCGCTGCGGCAGCCAAATGGAGAATGGTTGCGGCTAAAGATTCAGTTTCCAGGCTCGAAGATCTGGCTTCGCTGTTGGGAAGTCTCGGTTGGAAGGGCATAACTGTACCTGCTGGATACCAACGATTTTGCCAACACTGCGGCTCACCGGGGTATTACCAGTGAACTCTATGGCGGCGACGCGGAGATGCGGCTAAAGCAGGAGATCGTTCTTGGAATTGGTGGCTGGCGTTTGCTGCGAGCGTTAGGATTGCAACCTGAGGTATGTCATCTCAATGAAGGACACGCGGCGTTTGCTACGCTCGAACGGGCCCGCTCCTACATGGAGGATCACGAGAAGCCATTCGATCTCGCCCTGAGCGTCACGCGAGCTGGAAATGTCTTTACTACGCATACCGCGGTCAGTGCCGGATTTGATCGCTTCGATCCCAATCTCATACGTCAATATCTCAGCCATTTTGCGCAGGATGAACTCGCCATTTCGGTTGAGGATTTGCTCGCGATGGGAAGACAGAACGTAGGAGACAGTTCGGAACCCTTCAACATGGCCTATCTTGCGGTCCGTGGCAGCGGGCGGGTGAATGGCGTCAGCAAACTGCACGGACAGGTGAGCCGGCATATCTTCCAGCCACTTTTCCCGCGATGGCCACAAAACGAAATTCCGATCGGCTCAGTCACCAATGGAATTCATGTGCCCACCTGGGACTCAGAAGCTGCAGATGCTCTCTGGACCACGGCTTGTGGCAAGAAACGTTGGCGTGGGGATCGTCCGGTCGAAGATGACATCCGCCAACTCACCGATGAACAGTTGTGGCAAATGCGTACAGAAGGACGAAAAGCGCTGATCGGTCAGATGCGCGAGCGCTACGCATGTCAGCTCGCCGCGGAAGGTGGCAGACCGTCGGATGCCAGCGGCATCTTTGAAGAAAATGTGCTGACGCTCGGCTTCGCGCGCCGCTTTGCCACCTACAAGCGCCCCAATCTTCTCTTGCATGATACTGAGAGGCTCGTGCGCCTGCTTTCCAATCCGCAGCGCCCTGTTCAGTTGATTCTCGCTGGGAAGGCTCATCCTCAGGATATGCCTGGACAGGCGCTGATCAAGCAATGGAAGGACTTCATCAAACGTCCGGAAGTCCAAGGCCGTGTCGTGTTCCTCAGCGATTACGACATGATGCTGGCTCAGGAATTAATCCAGGGCATCGATCTATGGATCAACACGCCGCGGCGCCCCTGGGAGGCTTGCGGGACGAGTGGTATGAAGGTTCTCGTCAACGGCGGCCTGAATCTTTCCGAGTTGGACGGCTGGTGGTCGGAAGCCTATTCTTCCGAAGTTGGCTGGGCTATTGGTGATGGCCAGGAACATGGCGAAGATCCGGCATGGGATGAAACAGAGGCTGAAGCTTTGTATGCCTTGCTGGAACATGAGGTAATCCCTGAGTTCTATGAGCGAAATGAAAAGGGCATTCCATCCAAGTGGCTGGGACGCATCCGCGAGAGCATGGCGCGGCTCACCCCGGAGTTTTCTGCTTCCCGTGCCATCCGCGAATACACAGAGAATCACTATCTGCCTGCCGCTTCTGGTTACCGCGAGCGTGCAGCGGAGGACAGCAAGCTTGGCGAAAGTTTACTTAACTGGCAGCAAGAGATCGATCGGCATTGGAGCGCGGTACGCTTTGGTGCGGTGGAAATCGAGACGCGCGACGACCGGCATTACTTCCAGGTACAGGTTTCTCCGGGCAAACTGAATCCGGATCAACTAAGAGTCGAACTCTACGCAGACTCAATCCAGGGAGGCGAACCTGTCCTCGAAGTTATGATTGCGCCTGATCCCCAAGTGGATTTTCCGGGCGTGCTAGCCTATTCGGCGCAGGTATCCGCAACTCGTCCCGCGAGCGACTACACCGCACGCATCATTCCCCACCATCCCAACGCATCTGTGCCGCTCGAAGCTGAGCAAATCCTGTGGCAATGTTGACGGCAGTGAATCAATCCACTTTATATTTGCAACCGTCTGTGCTCGGAGCAAAAGATGAACCCACATCGGAAGTCCGTCGACTCTCGTGATCCCGCCGTCCAGGACAAATGCGCCAGCTATTCGTATCCACTGGGTCCCACGTTAAACCCTCTCGGTGTAAACTTCAGCATCTTCTCAGCCCATGCCACGGATGTTGAGATCGTGTTCTTCGATGGCGCCGACGCCAAGCAACCGTCCAGAGTCATAAAGCTCAGTCCAACAATCAATCGCACTTCTCATTACTGGCACATCTTTGTACCAGGAATCGTGGCCGGGCAACTCTACGGATACCGCGTCGATGGTCCTGGTGAGGCGTTCGGCGGAAATCGGTTTGACCGCCAGAAAGTCTTGATTGACCCCTATGGCAAGAGCGTTTCTGTTGGCCAGCACTATGATCGCTCCGCTGCGTGTCACCCCGGAAACAACGCAGGAACCTCGATGAAGAGCGTTGTTGCTGATTTAAGTACTTTCGACTGGGAAGGTGATCGGCCGCTCAAGCATTCGTTTCGCAGAACAGTAATATACGAAATGCATGTGGCCGGATTCACTCGACACCCGAATTCGGGCGTTACTGAAGCTAGAAGGGGCACTTATCTTGGATTTATCGAAAAGATACCCTATCTCCATGAGCTGGGAATCACCGCCGTAGAACTCTTGCCGGTGTTTCAGTTTGACCCTCAGGACGCACCTTTCGGACTCGACAATTACTGGGGATATGGGCCAGTGTCCTTCTTTGCTCCTCATCTTGGTTACAGCACCTGCAACGATCCACTGGCCTGTCTGGATGAGTTTCGGACCATGGTAAAAGAGTTGCATCGAGCTGGCATCGAAGTAATTCTCGATGTTGTGTACAACCACACCGGCGAGGGGAACGAGAATGGACCGACACTCTGCTTCCGTGGACTGGAAAACAGCTTCTACTACATCCTGGAGAAAGATGGCACCAAATATGCGAACTATACCGGGGCGGGCAACACGCTCAAGGCCAATCATTCCATCGTCAAGCGCCTGATTCTCGACAGTCTAAGGTACTGGGCTTCAGAGATGCACGTCGACGGTTTCCGTTTTGATCTGGCGTCGATTTTCTCGCGCGACGAATCGGGAAAACCCATGTTGAATCCTCCGATCATTTGGGAGATAGACTCTGATCCCGTCCTTGCGGGCACAAAGCTGATTGCTGAAGCGTGGGACTCAGGCGGATTGTATCAGGTAGGCAGCTTTGGCCAGGATAAATGGAAGGAATGGAATGGGCAATTTCGCGATGACATTCGCAGGTTTGCCAAGGGCGACCAGAATATTGTCGTGAAACTCAGAGAACGCATCGCAGGGAGCATCGATTTATATCAAGAGCGGGACCGTCCTGCCGGACAGAGCATTAACTTCGTGACTTGCCACGACGGATTTACGCTCAACGACCTCGTTTCGTACAATGTCAAGCACAACGAGGCTAACGGCGAGTCGAATGCCGATGGAAGTAACGCCAACTTCAGTTGGAACTGCGGCGTGGAGGGTCCGTCCACCAATGCAGACGTCGAACATTTACGAGCGCAGCAATGCAAGAATCTTCTCGCACTCACACTGCTCTCCGTCGGAACGCCGATGCTGCTCATGGGAGACGAGATTCGGCGCACGCAACTGGGAAACAATAACGCATATTGCCAGGACAATGAAACCAGTTGGTACGATTGGAGCCTTTGCGTCGCCAATGCAGACCTTTTGCGATTTGTGCGGCTTTTGATCCGGACTCACCTCCATTTCGATCAGGGAACCGAGGGTGGCCAGATCACGCTTGAGGACTACCTCAGCAAAGCTCATATCGAGTGGCATGGCGTTGAGATTGGGAAGCCCGACTGGGGGGAGAGCTCACACAGTCTCGCGTTGTCCCTGCACAATCTAGCGGCCACCCAGATGCGCTTTATCGCGATCAACGCCTACTGGAATCCATTGGAGTTTGAACTGCCGCCTGTCGCTGGGGGACCAAAAGGAGGCTGGCTTCGCCTGATCGACACCTCTCTCCCTTCGCCGAATGACATTGTTGAAGTGGCGATGGGATTTCGCGTGAGTGGTTTAAAGTACCGTGTCAATCCCCGGTCTATCGTTATGCTGCATTATGAACAGGAGACAGGATCTCTGGCTGCGAATGGCGGGCGGTTAAAGCCCTGACACAATAATGATGAGCACCAGCGATTGCAGGATGATTGCCACGGGGCCACTGCCTTTTCAAAGTCGGACTGGAGAAGGTCCCGGGGTACGGGTAAAGATATATTCCGTCTATCACGATCCTGCACACGTCCATAGCTTCACCGATATCCGGCTTGGTGGACGTGCCTTATTGACGATTCAATATCATAACTATGAAATCACGAGTGCGGCGCCGATCGGCAATATGCCGCCGCATGGCAATTCTTCAGGTCCGTACCACTGATAACAGAAGAGTTGCCGTTTGCACTGCGGTGGACTTCCATTTGAAAATGGTCAGGAGCGTAGTAACGCTCCCGAGATTGTTGTTCAGCCGGTGCCTGCCGACCATCAGAGGCGACATTACTTTAAGCCATTTTGTGCATTCTCCAGCGCGCGCCTAAACAGATCCTGCACCGCGGACAGAGTGCTCGGATCCCCTTTCGCCAATCCTCCTGTAACCGAGTCCCGCTGTGCCAGCTCTTCTTGAAGGAAGGACTTCCGGTTTGAATTCGGTGATTTGCTCATCATAGCTTGAACACTGTCGAAGAATTCTGACGAGTATTGACTCGCCAAGCCATAATTCTTGAGGTTTGTTTCCAGGTAAACGTGCCCGCAGAGCAGACCAAGCTCGTCCATTTGTGATTTCTCGCGTTCCGAAGCGAGTTGCTGCCGTACCGCTCCGAGTTGGTTATTGAGGTCTCTGCCATTCAGGTACTGCGGGACAAACCCGAACAGAAACGCAACCACAACTAGCGCTCCACCGACAATCAAAAGCGTTTTCTGATTCATATGATTCAACTCCTTTAGCTTGTGCCGTTAACACTGCGATCCTGCCCGGATTTGCTATACATCATAGCTCCAAACAGTGGCCATGTGAGATGGCTCCCGTTCGTGACTCAGGCAGCCGTGAGCGTCTTGCTCTTGGATGCGATGCAATCCAGCAGATCGTTCCAGGACTTGGCGAAGGATGCGACCCCTTCTTTGAGGAGCTGGGCAGCCACGGCGTCCGTGTCAATACCTGCCTTGGCGAATTCGGCCAGCACCGTGTCGGCATTTACGGGCAAGGCTTCGCCGAATTCTTCATGAGCGGCGAGAGCTTTCAGCGTGACCTCGGGTATCGTGTTCACGGTGAATGGCTTGGCGAGGGCCTGAACGTAGAGGATGTCGGAGGCTTCAGAATCCTTGGTTCCTGTGCTGGCCCAGAGAAGGCGCTGGGAACTGGCGCCGGCGTTCAAGATGCGCTGCCACCGCGGCGAGTCAAGTAGAGAGCGGTACCTCCCATAGGTCTCCCAAGCGATAGCGATGCCGAGTTGGTTGCGCAACGACTCCGGCGCCTTTTTTGCTACTGCCACGTCCCAGCGGCTGACGAAGAGTGAAGCCACGGAGCCGACATCGGGATTCAGCCCGGCGGCGATGCGCCGCTCGATGCCGCGCAGGAACGCCTCGGCGGCCGCGACATATTGCTCGCCAGAGAACAGCAGGGTTACGTTGACGGGCACGCCAGCGAAGATCGCCTCCTCAATGGCTGGAAGGCCCTCGCTGGTCCCCGGAATCTTGATGAGGAAATTGGGCCGTCCCGCGCGGGCGTGGAGCGCCTTGGCAGCGGCGAGAGTGCCCGCCGTGTCGCGAGCCAGCAGGGGCGAGACCTCAAGGGATACCCAGCCATCCACACCATCTGTCCGGTCGTGGATCGGCCGGAAGAGATCGGCGGCCTGTCGGAGATCCTCGATCGCCAGTTCAAAGAATAATGTCTCGCCCGATTTGCCCTCTTTCAGTTTCTGGCTGATGGCTCCGTCATAGTCGTGACTGTTCTTGATGGCATGATCGAAGATCGTGGGGTTCGAGGTGAGACCTGTGATCGATAGCTCCTCAATGTAGCGTTGAAGCGTACCGCTGGCCAGCAGACCGCGGGTGATGTTGTCGAGCCAGAGGCTCTGGCCGAGATCATGAAGTTTTTGGGTCGCTTTCATTGTTTCCCTCCTGGACAAAACGGTACTGCGTTGGTGTGTCCGCCGGTGATTGGAGCGGACAAAAACATGCTGCGTCAGACGCATCATCCGGATGAAGCTCTGCTGCTGGGATTATGCCAGCCGCCGTCCGCGGCGATGATAGCATCAGCCTCTTTCGGCCCCCAACTGCCGCGCTCGTAAGGGATAACCCGGTGATGGGTCTTGAGAACCGGATCGACCGCCGCCCATGCGGCCTCAACCGCGTCTTCACGCGTGAAGAGCGCGCCCCGGCCTGCCATGGCGTCACCCAAAAGCCTCTCGTAGGGCATTTCCTCTCCCTGCCGTTCTTCCGACAGGTAAAGCTCTCGCTGCTCTCCGACGAAATCCCGCCCTGCAAGTTTGACGCGGGCGGCGAGGGCAACGGCCGAGTTGGGGGAGAGCCGGAAGCGAACGTAGTTGGAGCGGCCGGCCGCCGCCGCGGCGTCGGCAAAAAGCCTCTGAGGTGGCGGCTTTAGTTCCACAAGTATCTCGGTCGCGGTGTCGGGCAGGAATTTGCCGGAGCGAAGATACCACGGCACCCCATCCCAGCGCCATGAATCGATAAATAGCCGCAGGGCGCAAAAGGTCTCGACGTCGGAACGCTTCGCCACCTCTGGCTCATGGCGGTAGCCGGCGTACTGGCCGCGCACCAGATCCTCGGGCTTCAGCGGGCGCATGGCCTTGAAGACCTTGGCCTTCTCAATGTGTACGGCGCCGAAGTCCCGGCCCGCGGGCGGCTCCATGGCCAGCAGAGCGACGATCTGAAAGAGGTGGTTTTGGATCACGTCGCGCAGACAGCCGGCGGTTTCGTAAAACGCGCCGCGCTCTCCCACGCCGAAATTCTCCGATAGCGTTATCTGCACGCTGGCCACGTAGTTGCGGTTCCAGATAGGCTCTAGAAACGAGTTGGCAAAGCGGAAATAGAGGATATTCATGATCGCTTCCTTGCCCAGGAAGTGATCGATGCGGAAGATCGAGTCTTCAAGAAACACCGCGCGCGCAACCTGGTTAAGCTCGCGCGCTGAAGCTAGGTCGCGTCCGAAGGGCTTTTCGACAATGACGCGCGCTTTCTCTGCCAACTTCGCGGCGCCGAGTCCATCGATCACCGTTTCGAAGAGCGAGGGCGGAATAGCCAGATAATGCGCCGGCCGCCGCGCGCTGCCCAGTTCCGCTTTGATCGCCGTAAAGGTGTCCTGGTCTTTATAGTCCCCACTTACATACCTGAGCAGGGCCAGAAGACGTTGAAACGCGCGCTTGTTATCGATTCCGCCTGCCCGCTCGATGCTGTCGGTGACGCGCTTGTGCAGATGCTCTAGGCTCCACTTCGGGAAGGCGACGCCGATGACCGGAACTTTGAGGGCGCCGCGCTTTACCATCGCATAGAGTGCGGGGAATATCTTCTTGTGGGCCAGATCGCCGGTCACACCGAAGATCACCAATGCATCTGACTGAGATTTGCCCATTACTCACCCGCCTGGTCGGCTTCGGCCTTTTCCTCATGACCGCCGAACTGGTAACGCAGCGCCGATAATACCTTGTCGGCGAAATCGTCTTCGCCGCGCGAGCTGAACCGCTCATAGAGCGCGGCGCTGAGGACGGGAGCCGGAACCGATTCGTCGATGGCGGCGGCGATGGTCCAGCGCCCTTCGCCCGAATCCGATACACGGCCGGCAAACTTCGTCAGGTCCGGGCTATCAAGGAGGGAGATGGCAGCCAGGTCCAGAAGCCACGAAGAGATGACGCTGCCACGGCGCCAGACCTCGGCGATGTCGGCAATGTTCAGCTCGTACAGGTGGTGCTCGGGGTTACGCAGCGGCGTTGTTTCAGCATCCGTGGTGCGCTTCTCCTTGCCTACATTGGCATGGCGCAGAATATTCAACCCCTCAGCATAAGAGGCCATGATGCCATACTCGATGCCGTTGTGGACCATCTTGACGAAGTGACCAGCACCGCTTGGGCCGCAGTGGAGATAGCCGTGTTCGGCTGTGCCACCGGCCTTCTCCCGGCCGGGCGTGCGGGGCGCCGAATCAATGCTTGGTGCCAGAGCGGAAAATATGGGGTCCAAGCGCTGGACGACGGCATCCTCGCCGCCGATCATCAGGCAGTAGCCGCGCTCCGAACCCCACACTCCACCGCTGGTCCCCGCATCCACATAGTGGATGCCCTTCGGCTTCAGCTCGTTCGCGCGGCGGATGTCATCGTGGTAGTGCGAGTTACCGCCATCGATGATCGCGTCGCCGGCTGCGAGGAACGGAATGAGGGTCTTCAACGTCGGATCGACCACGGCGGCCGGTACCATCATCCAGATGGCACGGGGCACTTTCAGCTTGCTCGCAAACTCTTCAAGCGAATTCGTCCCCAGTGCGCCCTCTTTGACGAGTGCCTGCACGGCTTCCGAATCAAGGTCATAGACGACGCATTGGTGGCCAGCCCGAAGAAGGCGCCGCACCATGCTGATCCCCATTCGGCCCAGTCCGATCATGCCCAATTCCATGTGGCTTTCCTCTTTGCATAAAAAGCGCCGAAACGGCTGATACTCCGGCTCATAAACATTATGCACTCATAACCCCGTGCCGACTCATAGACGACATAGCCGCTTGGAGGTGCGTGGAACTCACTCCTATACGACGCACTTGTGATCAGCGGGCAGAAGACGACTCCTCATGCTGGCTTGCGTCATTCCGGGCTCAACTGGTGGCGATGATCCAGGCCTGTGCCTGCGCGGCCTCCGAAGGCGAAAACAACTTCGCCGGGCAGGGCATGAGAAAGCTGAATATCCTCATCATTCGTATGATCCAGTCCACGTCTGTGACCACCGCGACACGCTCCCAGCGCGTGGGATGTTCCACCCCAATCTTCAGGTCTTCCCAGATAGCACCTGGGTCGTAGCCGGTGAAATCCGCAGAGGTCTGGTAGAGAAGCCGGATCTTGTCGTGCCGCTTGAGCGCTTCGAGAATGGCCGGAACAAGAATCCCGTCATAATCCTCTTTTGTGACCTGTCCCTTGCAGGAGAGCGCTATAACATTGTCGGGAAAGTTCTTCAGAATCTCGATCATGGAACATCCTCCATCGCGCTTGGTAAGTATCAATTCCTGGTCTATACCGGACACAACTGACTCTCGCCTTCGCTGCCTGAGGTAGCTTGATCCCCGCAAACCGCAACTGCCTACTGCTCCTTATTCGCACCGGAATGCGTTCAGCTCAATGAATACTGTCAATGCGCAACCTCAGGCATTTCGAGCGCCTTCACTTTGTTGACTCTGCGCTGGTGGCGCTCCGCGCCGCTGAAGCGAGCCTTAAGAAATGTTTCGATCAATTCCCAGGCCAGCGCTGGCCCGATGACCTGCCCGCCGAGCGAAAATACATTCATGTTGTCGTCTTCAACGCCCTGGTGAGCAGAAAATACATCATGAATGAGACCAGCGCGCACACCGGCAACCTTGTTTGCGGCTATGGATGCTCCCACTCCGCTGCCGCAGAGCGCCAATCCGCGATCCACCTTGCCAGCGGACACAGCCCTGGCCATAGGGATGATGTAATCCGGATAGTCGTCTCCTGGACACAAGTGAAACGCGCCGAAGTCCACAATCTCGTAGCCCGCGCCTCGCAGCAACTCCGCGATCTGCTCTTTCAGAGCGAAGCCTCCATGGTCCGATGCGATTCCTACACGCATGATGCTTTCTCCTTGAGCTGGTCGAGCACATGATGAGCCTGCCTGCAGACGTTCTCCACAGTGAAGCCGTAGTGCTGCATCACGACAGGTCCGGGAGCTGATGCACCGAAGGTATCGACGCCAATCACTGCAATCTGAGCACCGACATAAGATTTCCACCCGAGGGATGCACCGGCCTCGATGACCAAAAGCGGCAAACCTGTGGGCAGGACCTTTTCTCGATAAGCATCCGACTGGGAAGATAAGAGGTTTGTGCTCGGCATGCTCACAACTCTTGCCTTGACACCTTCCGCTGCGAGCCGGTCGCGACCTTCCAACGCTAGATGGACTTCGGAGCCGGTGGCGATGAGGATGATTTCAGGTCGATCACCCGCCGGAGAATCCGCAAGAATATAGCCGCCGAGCGGCACTCCCGCAGGAATGCCGGGAAAGGAACCCAGGTCGAGTACCGGAAGCCCCTGGCGAGTCAGGACCAGAGCAACCGGGCCTTTCTTCCTGCCAATGGCAAGTCGCCATGCCGCCACTGTCTCATTCGCATCCGCCGGCCGAAGGACAACCATGCCGGGAATCGATCGCAATCCCAATAATTGTTCGACAGGCTGATGCGTCGGGCCGTCCTCGCCCATGCCAATGCTGTCATGGGTGAAGA
>Ga0224555_1000853_pt1 | contig 46340 bp, 39 predicted proteins | sample 714S23034metaG_FD_180687 | JGI IMG/M metagenome (GOLD analysis project Ga0224555, IMG submission 180687) | Peat soil microbial communities from Stordalen Mire, Sweden - 717 S2 30-34 | ecosystem: Environmental > Terrestrial > Soil > Wetlands > Peat | place: Sweden: Norrbotten County, Stordalen...
AACCCGGCCGGATCATCGGAAGGACTCGTGATTTTCGAGCCGGAGGACAATTGCGCCAACGCATTGTTCAGTTCGTTCGTTGACTTATTGAGGTTGCTGGCGGACGTAATGGCCGCCATGTTTGTGTTAATAACCATATACTTTAACTCTTTCCTTGAGTCACCCCTTGCGGGGAGTTCTAGCACGACATCCTTGTCGTGAGGCAGATTTGGATTCGGGCATCCGCCGATTTCCCGGTTGGCCTTTTGTGGCCGCCAACCGCCATTGTCTTGCGACAACCCTGCTATCGGCTCAGGCGCGGAATACTTTAGCCGGAACGCGCCGATTGGCCCCTGCCGGCGCCGCGGCGAGATTTGATGAAGACCGGGCCCGGATAGCGGATTAGACGCCTATGCCCAAAAATGGCCGTTATATTTTTGCGCCGACGCGATATTTCGACTTTCCTGCGCCCAGTGAGATTCAGGTTCCAGAGGCTCCCGGCGGCGACTGACGTAGCAATGCGACGAACCCTGCCTGCTCAAAATGTTGGTCATAGGCAAGCGCCCGCTGGATGCCGCGATCGCGCATAACATGGAATGAAATACAGTCGGTCAGCGACCATGCCTTGTCTGGACGTTCACGGTGAAGTCGCAACCCTGCTGCGAACAGACCGGGAGAGGCTGGCACGATTTCATAACCAGGCTCTGAAGAAAGAAAATCCACAAGCACATGGGCAGCGCCACGATCGCCGGGACGGGAAAAGGCGTTCACGCACTCCCAGAGGACGTATTCGGTTACAAGGCACCGCTCGCGCAAAGCAAGTGACCAACTTATCGCGCGCGGGCGCAACTCATCCGCCGGACCAAAAAGGGCCAGAAGATAACCCGTGTCCAGCAAAATCATAGCCGTTTCGGCGTGCCGTAAAGGTAATAATCATGTTGGGCTGCCAAGTCGCCTTGGCTCGCATCCTGAGCGGGGTGATTTTGGGCCAGCGCGGCCAACTTATCCAAAGCTGCAGGAGCGCCGGACGGATTGTCCAGGGACACAATGCTCAGTTCCAATGGACGGTTTAGCGGAAGGTCCACCGGTTCATCTGGAATCAGCACACTGCCGTCGTAATGGACTTTCAACGTCTTCATGTTCTCAACCATAACGCAATGGGCTGGACTCGGCAAACGTAAAAATATGCCGGCCAAACGTGCTTTCACGCCCATCCATGTTATAGTGTGGGGGTATGCCATTTCGCGCACTCGGGATTGAAACAAGGATTTTAAAAGCCGTCCAGGAAGCCGGATACACCGCCCCTACGCCTATTCAGACGGCGGCCATTCCGCCCATTCTGGCGGGGCACGATGTCATCGGCATCGCGCAAACCGGCACGGGCAAAACGGCGGCCTTTACGCTGCCCATTCTCACCAAACTGGCGGCTCAGCCCGCCGGAGCGCGGCGCGGCACGCGGGTCCTGGTGGTCGCCCCGACAAGGGAGCTGGCCTTGCAAATTGACGAGAATATCCGGGCTTATGCCCGGCATCTCCCGCTGACGGTCGCCACCGTCTTTGGCGGCGTGGGGGAGAATCCACAAATCCGCGCGTTGCGCGCCGGGACCGATGTCATCATCGCGTGTCCGGGGCGGTTGCTGGATTTGATGGGCCGGCACAACGGCGATTTCTCCGGCCTGCAATTTCTGGTGCTGGACGAGGCGGACAGGATGCTGGATATGGGTTTCTTGCCGGACATTCGGAAGATCGTCCGGCAGTTGCCGCAGAAACGACAGACCTTGCTCTTTTCCGCGTCGCTCTCCAAGGAAATCGAGGCGGTCACCCGCGAATTTCAACGCGCGCCCAAGACGATTCAAATTGGCCGCCGCGCCAATCCCGCCGAAACAGTGACGCAACTGGTCTATGAAGTGCCGAAGCATTTAAAGACGGCGCTGCTGCTGCACTTGTTGCGCGATCCAAAAATGGACACGGTGCTGATCTTCTCCCGCATGAAGCACGGGGCCGACCGCATCGCCCGCAACCTGGAACAAAGCGGGATTCGCACCGCCACGCTCCACTCCAATCGCTCTCAGAACCAGCGATTGAAGGCCTTGCAGGATTTCAAATCCGGCATGGCGCGCGTGTTGGTGGCGACGGACATCGCGGCGCGCGGGATTGACGTGGATGGCATTTCGCACGTTGTCAACTTCGATTTCCCGATGCACTCGGAGGATTACGTCCATCGCATCGGGCGCACGGGGCGCGCGCACGCGGTGGGGGATGCCATCAGTTTTGTCACGCCGGAAGACCAGGGCGAATTGCGCGCGCTGGAGCGTTTCATCGGACGTGGCATCGTGCGCAAACGGGCGGAAGGATTCAATTACAGCGCCGCTGGCCCGGCCCCAACCGAAAACAGCCGCCATGGCCGCGGTGGCCGCGGTGGCCGCCAGCAACAGGCGCGCCCGCGCCAGACCGCCGCGCAACCGCAACGGCGGCAGTTCCGCCGGTGGTGAGCGGGTACTACGCTTCATTCCCCATCCCCGCCAATCGTTCCAGCGCCGCTTCGCGTTCCAGCAGCGTCGGATGCGAATAGTAAAAGCCGCTGTACAATGGATGCGGCGTCAGATTGCTCAGGTTTTTTTCGTTTAATTTCCGCAGCGCCGCAATCAACGGCCGGGGCTGGTTGACCAACCCGGCCGCGTAGGCGTCGGCCTCGTATTCATGCCGCCGCGAGAGCCGGTGGAACAGCGGCGAGAGCCAGAACATCACCACGCCCGACAACAGGAAAAAAAGCAGCAAGGCCGGCGCCATTTCGCCCGGGGCAAAACCAAAACCGCGCAAAAACCAGTCTTGCCTTGCGAGGACGGAGATCAGGTAAAACGCCGCCAGCCAGCCGCCGAGGGCCAGCCCAATGGTCTTGGGAATATGCCCTTTTTTGTAATGCCCGATCTCGTGCGCCAGCACCGACTCCAATTCCGCCTGGTCCAGTTGCTGCACCAACGTGTCAAAAAGCACGATTTTGCGGAAGCGGCCCAAGCCCGTGAAAAACGCGTTCGAGTGGCGCGAGCGTTTGCTGCCGTCCATGACCTGGATGTCGCGCGCGCGGAAGCCCGCGCGGCGGGCCAGGGCGAAAAGGGCGTCGCGCAGGCCGCCTTCCGGCAGGGGCGCGAATTTGTTGAACAGCGGCAGGATCAGCACCGGCGCCACCACCATCATCACCAGTTGAAACGCCGCCAGACAAGCCCACGCCCAGACCCACCACGCCGCCCCGAGCCATTCCGCCAATTTTAAAATCAAAGCCAGCAGCGGAAACCCCAGCGCCAGCGCCAGAGCGCACCCTTTGACACGATCCATCCACCAGGCGCCCGGCGTGCTGGTATTGAAGCCGAACCGTTCCTCAAGGTGAAACTGCGCGTGCCACTCCAGCGGCAAATCCAGGACCGCCAGCGCCACGCCTGTCGCCAGCAAAAACGCCGCCCCCATCCAAACCGGCGAGCCGCCGAGCCGTTGCAACAGAAGATAAAACCAAGGCAGCGCGCCGCTGAAAAGCACCCCCGCCAGCAGGGCTGTCCCCCAGGTGATTTGGATCATTTCGAACCGGCTTTTCGCCAGCGTGTAGGCGATGGATTGGCCATAAGTTTCCCGCGTAATGGTTTCCGCCAAGGCCGGCGGCACCTTGTCGGCATGGCTCCGAACATACGTTTGATTGAGCCATTCCAGCGCCATCTCGGCCGCCCATTTGGCCGCCAGCAAACTTGCGCAAAGGCCGATGAAAGAGTTACTCACGTTTTTGTTGGATCAATAAATGTGTCATAAATATCCCGCGCCACGCCAATTGCAAACCGCAAAAGGCGCATTCCGCTTTTTTGGGTTGTCATTCCTAATCTTAATCCTGCTCCTAATCCGCATGCTGAAGGGGGGATGAGATTAAGATTAAGATTAGGAGTGAGATTAAGAGGGGAACCCAAAAAGTGAAATGCACCCAAACCGCAAAAGGCGGTGGAATTACAGCTTGCAAAATCCCGGCCATCGGCCATGCTTGACGGCATGGCAGAGATAGCGAATCTTGTTCACCGCGGCGCGGCGGCAATCACGCCCACTATACTCAAGGACGTGCATAAGAAACTTCCTTTTCTTAAATTGAAGTTTACCGAGTTCGATGATCCGGCCTACCCTCACCTGACGGACCAATTGGAGTTCCTGGCCGACGTGGTGGAGGATTATGCCGAAGGCGTGGAGGACGATTTGCCTTACGCGACGGTGGCCGCGTCAGTCTTCGCCTTGCTTTACGCGCACCGGCAACTGGATTTGATCCCGGACCTTATCCCGGAAGCCGGCCTGGCCGATGATTCGGCGGTGGTGCGCGCCGTGCTGGTCGAGCACGAAAAAGTCTTTGCCACCTACGCCGAGCGCCACAAGATGAACTGGGACGCCATTACGCTGGAACCGTAGCGGACGGCTGGCCGGCCCATTGAAACTCGGGCCGTCCTGTGAGATAATAGCTCCATGAAATTGCCGGCTGTTGTTCTCATCGCCGCCCTGGTCTGGCCGTGCCGGGCCGCGGAGAAAATGACCGCCGTGACCGTGGACGGCGTCTCCTACCTCCAGATTCAGGATGCCCATGTCGTGGCTGGCGGACGGGTCGCCTTGACCTATCCCGACGGCGGCGCCAGCGTGCTGGCGGACAAACTGCCCAAGGCTTTTCTGGACTCCTGGGGCATCACCGCCGCCCAACTGGCCGGGGCCAAAGCCAACGCGGAGAAGCGGACGGAGTTGGAATTCAACCAGGCCGTTCGCGCGGGGCAGTTCCGCGAAGTCGAAGGCGTAGTGTATGATTTGCGCAAACCGCAGGCGGACTGGCGCCGGTTGTCGGGCGCGAAAATCCTGACCATTACCCCCGACGGCGCGCTGGCGAACCTGGCCCCGGGCAAGCCCGAACCCGTCGTCATCGTCCTGCGCAACCTGCCGCCCATTTATGCCGATGGCGATACCGTTTCCATTTACGCCAAGGCGACCGGGCCGTTGAGCTTCGGCACCCACGCCGGCGAACGGACCGTGCGCGGTTACGACGCGGGCCGCGTCTGCGCGCGGGACGAAATTCCGGCGGCCATGTTGAGAGACGGCCTGGCCTTCGCCGCCCTGCCCAACGCGCCCAAACCGCGCAAGCATGATGCCTTTGCCGGCCTGCCGAACCGCGGCCGGCTGCACGTGATCGGTTCGGGTTTTTTTGTGACCAAAGACGGCTACCTGCTGACCAACCATCACGTGGTGGAAGGCGCGCAGAAGATCGAAGTCCATTACCGGGGCCAGGTGTTGCCGGCCAAAGTCGCCGCCGAGGATTCGACCAATGATCTGGCCCTGCTGAAGGTGGAGGGCGGCAATTTCGAGGCCCTGGCGATTTCCCGCAAGGAGACGGCGGAATTGGGGCAGGAAGTGTTCACCATCGGTTTTCCCAACATCCAGATGCAAGGCGTCGAGCCGAAGTACACCGACGGCAAAATCAGCAGCCTCAAAGGCATGCAGGATGATCCCAGCGAATACCAAATCAGCGTCCCGGTGCAACCCGGCAATTCCGGCGGCCCGCTGTGCGACTCCCGCGCGGAAGTGGTGGGCGTCATCGTGGCGCGCTTGAACGACATGACCATGTTGGAGACTTCGGGGGTGGTGCCGCAAAACGTCAACTACGCCGTCAAATCCCGCCTGGCCGCGCGGCTGCTGCAAAGCGTCCGCGGCCTGACGTCAACGCCGGGCCAGGGCGCCAAGCCGGACAATGCCGTCAAAACCGTCGAAAACGCCATCGCCATGCTGTGGGTCTATTGAGTCAGGGCTTGTTTCCTCGCCCCGGCGCTATTAGATTTGCACCCATGAACAAGGCGCCCAGGCAGGCTCCACCTAAAAAATCGCCCGTTGTGCCCGCGCTCATCATGGCCTTGCTGGTCATCGCGGCGGCCATCGCCTTTAAGGCCATTCAATCCAGCCCAACGCCGCCGCCCGCGCCGCCAGCCGCCGCCGCGCCGAGTTCCGTGCCGGGGCCGCGTCCGGCCTCGCGCCCGGCTCCATCGCGGGACGATGCCGGCGCCCCGTCCGAAGCCACCCCGGCGCCAACTCCAAAGCCATCGGCTCCCGCCCCCAGCCCGCCGCCGGAGTTTGCGCGGGTGGACCCCAGGGATTTGGTTTCCATCCTCGCCGCCCTCACGGGCAAGGACCCCATCTCGCCCGAACAGGCCCAGAAATGGAAGGAGAGCCTCCAGCAATTGATTCGCCAGGGGCCGTCCTCGGTCCCGGCCATCCAGCAATTTCTGGCGCAAAACCAGGATGTCAACTTCGTCGGCATCAGCGGCGCCGGCGCGCTGGGCTACAACACGCTCCGTTCCGCCATGGTGGACGCGCTGGGGCAAATCGGGGGGGCGGACGCCACGCAGGCCATGCTGCAAGTCTTGCAGACTTCGATTTTCCCCACGGACATCCCCGCGCTGGCCAATGCCTTGAACGCGCAGGCGCCCGGACAGTATCAGGAAGCTGTTCTTGACGCCGTCCGTCAACAATTGAATTTGGGGGCCATGGACCAACTGGGCGGGGCCAATGTCCTGCCCTTGTTCCAGGCGCTGGCCACGGAAGCCGCCAACGGCGCCAGCCTCACGGCGGACCTGACGCAATACGCCGAGAAATGGCCTTATTACTCCGCCATCGCCCTGGCCGCGATGCCCGACGGCGCGGGCGTGTCGAGCCTGATCCAAATCGCGCAAGGGACCGTTCCGGGCAACTCGGCCGCCGCCGCGCAGGCGCTGGCCGAACTCGCGCCGCAAAACACGGAGGCGCTCAACACGCTGCTCGACCTGGCTAAAAACGGCCAACTCTCCGACTCCGTTCTGTCCCAACTGGCGCCCTATCTCGCGGGACGGCAACTGGAGCTTGGCCCGCCGGCCAACCCGGCCGCCGGCGGTTATTTGACGTTCCACATGGCCAATGGGAACGAGGATTTCTCAGCCTACGATGCCGGCGGGACGATGACGCAGTCGCAAATCGCCCAGGATATTTCCGTCATTGACAAGCTTCTGCAAGCCGTTCCTTCAACCGATTCCGCCACCGTGGACGCCCTGCAACAGCAGCGCAGCGCCCTGGCCGCGCGCCAGAAGAAATGAAACCGGACGTTTGGATTTGCCTTGCGCCCGGCGGGTTTGGAACCCCGCGACACGGCAGCCTTGGAAGTCTGCGCCACGCTATAGTTTGACTCCACCGCTGACACAAATGTTAAATGTTAAGATGCGGTACTGACAGCCTTTATGTGACATGGGGTGAACACCCCATATCCCCCGCCGGCTTTTTGGCGTACAATATCAAGATAATGCAAGGATTGAGGGGAAAAACATTGTTTTATGGAGCAAACAACTACTCTTGACGACGATCCCACCACGGTGGAAATCATCACCGAAGTCCGGCGCGAAGAGGCGCTGCTCAAGGCGGGCGCTTTGCAGAACGCGATTTTCAACAGCGCCTACTTTTCCAGCATCGCCACCGACGCCAAGGGCGTCAAAATGACATAACCCAGGACGAAAGCTATGATCACTTCATCGGACATTCTCAAAGCTGGCATTCTCATCGTGGACGATCAACAAGCCAATATCACTCTGCTGGAGCAAACGCTGCGCGGCGCCGGCTTCAGTTCCATCTCCTCCACGGCGAATCCGCACACGGTATGCGAGATGCACCGCCAGAACCGCTATGCCCTGATCCTGCTCGACCTTCAGATGCCGAGCTTGGATGGATTCCAAGTCATGGATGGCCTGAGGAAAATCGAAACCAACGGCTTTCTTCCTGTTCTGGTCCTCACCGCCCATCCGGATCACAAGATGCGCGCGCTGAAAGCTGGGGCGAGGGATTTCCTGAGCAAACCGTTCGATTTGGCGGAGGTATTAATGCGGGTTCGCAATTTGCTCGAAGTCCGCCTGCTGCACCTGGAAGCGGAGGCGCGGACGGAACAAGCCGAGGGGCGATTAATCGAAGCGCAAAAAATGAACGCGCTAGGGCATCTTGCCGGCGGCGTGGCGCACGACTTTAATAACCTTCTCGGCGTGATCATGGGCTACAGCGATATGATCTCGGAAGAGGCCAGCTTGGACGGTAAGGTGCAAGAATACAACAAGAAAATCCGGCATGCGGCGGAACGCGCCTCCGGGTTGACGCGGCAACTGCTCGTCTTCAGCCGCAAACAAACGGTGCAGTCTGTCGTGCTTGACCTCGATAAAGAGATTAATGACCTGAAACAAATGCTACGGCGGCTCGTGGCGGAGAACATCGAACTGACGATTGTTCCCGGAAAGCAAACCGGATTTATCAAGGCCGACTCTGGATACATCGGGCAAGTGCTGATGAATCTGGTCGTCAATGCTCGCGATGCCATGCCTAACGGAGGCAAGATCAGTATCGCCACAAACAACGTCGTGCTTGGGGAAGATTATGTGCTGACACACCCCGGCGTTATGGCCGGCAACTACGTGATGCTCAGTGTCAGCGACACGGGAACCGGCATGACCGAGGAAATCAAAGGACACCTGTTTGAAGCTTTTTTTACAACGAAGCCCGTGGGCAAGGGAACCGGTTTGGGCCTGTCCACTTGTCACATCATCGTCAAACAAACCGGCGGTCACATTGGCGTTTACAGTGAGCTCGGCAAAGGCACAACCTTCAAAATTTATCTTCCGCGAGTCGAACAACGGCCGGATGACGCGCCCCCACCGATCCGAAGCGGACCATTGCCGCGTGGGACGGAAACTTTGCTGGTCGTGGAAGATGATCCGTCGGTGGCAGACCTGGCGCACGAAGTATTGGAAGCCCAGGGGTATAAAGTGCTCCGGGCCTGGAACGGCCAGCAAGCGTTGCGTGTTGTGCAAGAACATAACGGAAACCCCGTTTGTCTGGTGATCACCGATGTCATCATGCCGCACATGGGCGGCAAAGAGATGGCGGCATGTCTCAAAACGTCTTACCCTACTCTCAAAATCCTTTTCACGTCAGGTTACACAGAAGACGCCATCACGCTCCATAAGGCGATTGAGCCGGGAGTTGAGTTCCTGCACAAACCCTATACGCCCGCCACGCTGACCCGCAAAGTGCGCGAATTGTTGGATGCGGCGGAAGCTTCGAACCCCCCCGGCTCGCAAAAGACACTTGACTTCACGGAAATCAACGAGACTATGCACACGGTAAGTCTGTCGGTCAAATAATACTCACATGCTTGGGGCATAATCGAAGCTTAACACGCCTCAACGGATGTCGGCGGAAAAAGATTTCCAAACGGCGCAGTTGGCGTAAACTCAGGGCCAATGAAATATGAGCGAAAATGTACCGGCTGATCTGAAGTACGTCACCTCGCACGAGTGGGTCCGTCTCGAAGGCGGCGCCGCCACTATCGGCATCACCGACCACGCCCAGCACGAATTGACCGACGTGGTGTTTGTCGAACTGCCCGCCCTGGGACGGAAGCTGGCGGCGGGCGAAGCCTGCGCGGTGGTGGAATCGGTCAAAACCGCCAGCGATATTTACTCGCCCTTGAGCGGGGAGGTGGTGGCGGTCAACGCGGAATTGGCCAAACACCCGGAATGGGTCAATAGCGAACCTTACCAAGGCGGATGGCTTTTTAAATTGAAACTGACGCAGCCATCGGAAGCCGGCGGCTTGCTCAACGCGGAAAGCTACGCCAAACAGATCGCCCCCTAGCGTGCAGACAGATTACAAAATCATCGGCGGCGATGGCGCCGAGTACGGCCCGGCCACGCTTGATGAATTGAGAAGGTGGATTCGCGATGGGCGGGTGGCCGGCATGACCAAAGTGTGGCGCAGCGACTTGGCGGCATGGTCCCCCGCGACACGTTACACCGAATTGAGCGGCGATCTGGCCCGCCTGCACGCCGCCGCCGCCGTCTGCGCCAAGCCTTGCGGATTCTGGGCGCGGCTGGGGGCCTATCTGATTGATCTGGCGATTCTTATGACGGTTTTTTACATGATATGGAGCCGCTTGCCGTGGTCGCGGAACTGGCCGATGCCACTGTGGCCGGCCTTCAACAGCGATCCGGCCTTGAATCAAGAGGCTCTGAAGCAATTCATGCATCAATGCCAGACATGGGCCAATCATGCGGCCCCGGTCTGGTACCCGCTTTTTTTCTTATACTGTGTCCTGATGAACGGGCGCTTCGGGGCCACCGTCGGCAAAATGGCCATTGGCGCGCGCATCGTGCAGTGGGACGGAACCCCGCTTGGCTACTGGCGGGCGGCGTTGCGCTGGGTGGGGGCGCGGGTGAGCGATTTTTTCTGTTTTGCCGGCTATGTGCCTATTTTCCTGCGCGCGGATAAACGGGCGCTGCACGATCTGCTGGCGGGAACGCGGGTTATTTACAAACCATGAATCGAATCGCCAATCGCCGCATGGCCGTCATCGCGCTGGCGGTCGTGTTGCTGGACCAGGCGACCAAACTGCTGGTGCTCCGCTGGCTGGGGCCGACGCAGGAGCGGGTGGTGATCGGGGGCTTTTTCAGGTTCGTGCATTGGGTCAATACGGGCGCGGCCTGGAGTTTGTTTCGCGACCAGAATGATCTGCTGGCCATTGTTTCGATTCTGGCGTTGCTGGGTCTTTTTCTGTGGCGGCGCCATTTCTATGTTCATAGCCCCCTGGGGCAGCTCTCCCTGGGCCTGATTTTTGGCGGCATCGCCGGCAATCTAGTGGACCGCCTGATTTACCGTCATGTCATTGATTTTCTGCGCTTTTATCTCATCCGCCGCAGCGGCGAGGAGTTGGGCTTTCCCGCCTTCAACGTGGCCGACAGCGCCATCTGCATCGGGGTCGGCCTGCTGGTTCTCCTATCCTGGAAGCGGGAGCGCGAAAACGCCGATGGCCGGACATCCTCCAATTCGGCCTCTGTCCCTTGAAGGATACTCAAGACCGGGACAGGGAGTAGCGCAGCGCCAGCAAACGACCGCGTCCGGCCAGCAGCCACAAGGCCAGAAGTATCAGCCCGGCATTCTCCAGCAGCTTGCCGCATATAAAAACTTCGCCGGTGCCGCAGCCGCAATCGAATTTGACAGCGCAAAACGGGATGGCCCGGGCGGCTTGCAGAACCAGGGCGCGATGCCAAACCACCGCGGTGAAGGGAATCAAGACACCAGCCAAAATCAAAGCCGTGCCGCGCACGGCGATGCCCGCCAGCAGCAGCAGGCCGCAAAAGACCTCAAACCACGGGAGCGTGGCGGCAATGGAATTCAACAAAAACGGCGTTTGGACGACGTCGTATTGCCGCACCAGTTTGAGGAATGAAACCGGGTCCAGCCCCTTCTCCAGACCGGTGTAAACGAACAGCGCGCCCAGCAGCCAGCGCGCGGCCACCGTGGCCAAATCAATGGTCTTGCCGGTCGTCAGGCTCATGGGCTTTGGGCCGGCGCCACGCCGCTGTTGCGGTCGCCTTGTTCGAGCGGGAGATGGCTGGCGGCCCAATCGTCGAATCCGCCTCCATAGACAAAGAGCTTTTGGGCGGGAATCCCGGCGTCGCGCAGCAGCAGCGCGGTATATTCCGCGTCTTCGCATTCGCCGCCCATGCAGTACAGGACCACCTGCTCCGCGTTCTGGCAGGGGGTCAGAACATTGGCCAGGTCCTTTTCGGGATGATACCGGTCCAGGTGGTAGGCGCCGGGCACGTGGCTGGCGGCGTAATAGTCACCCGATCGGGCGTCAATAAACACCAACAACCCCTGCTGGTAACGAGGGTCGTGAAAGAGACGTTCCGTGTCAGCGCGGCTAATGGGTTGCAGCCCCTTCTCCTTGATCCGCTGCCGGGTTTCCGTCTCTTGAGGGTCCTCCTGGACGGGCGCTGGATTGGCGGCGGCTGGCGGCGAAACCTTGGGCGGCGCGGGCGATGAGTTGGCGGCTTTGGGAAAGTAATCGCGCGCCAGGTTGAGGCCGCGCGGCGAAAGTTGGTTGGCGGCGAAACCGAAACCCGCCGCCGCCGCCGCCACCATCATGGCTTCCAACAAAATGGCAGCGGTGGAGGTTCGGTTCGGCACGGTCTGAATTCCGGGCGTCTCAGGGATGGGCCGCAGTGGGAGGCGGAGGCGGATTTTGATGCGTGGACGACGCGTTGCTCGTCACGGTTGAACTTTGGACTGCGGGCGGATTGGGCCTCTGACGCGAGGCAAACGCGGTCACGGGCTTTCCACGGGCATAATCCCTAATGGGAATTTGAATCGTCGGGAAGCGCGGATGGTTGGATTCGACGGTCACTTCCGTGGGTTTGCCCGGTTCAGCCTGGAAGCCGGGCGGGAAGGCCACCATCAGGTTAAACATGCCCTTGGCGGGCGTCATGGGTTGGATTTCAACGTGAATCCGGCTGTCGCTCGCCTTGGGATTGGATAAGACCAGGACATTGGTGGTGTTGGCGTGAATAGTGACCTTGTTGGTGGTCCAACGATCCGGCGCCGCGTTGACAAAGATTTGCGCAGGGTAAATCTGAATCGGTTGCGGCACGCTGGCGGTGACGGGCACGCTAAGATTGGGCGAACTGGCCAGCGAAGTGGTCAGGGTGATCGTGCCGGGAGCATTGCCCGGGTTATAGGGCGGATGGGAGGTAATGAGCAAATCATATTCCTTACCCGGCTTGGTTTCCTTCAACAACGCGGTGAACACTTTGTCATTGGCGCTGACGGGATTGGAAATGGCCACCGGATTGTCGGTTTGATTGACAATCCGCACCGTGGTCGTCACCTCGTTGGTGGCGTCGGGCGGAATGTTAAGGACGGCGATGGACGGGGTGACATCAATGGGTTTCCACACCGTTCCCCTGAGCATCAAAGTTTTGCGCGGCTCGTTTTTGGCATTGGAGTGAACGTCAATCGTTCTGGTGACCTGGCCGTTCATGCCGGAAGTGTCGAGTTGCACGGGAATCTGAACAGTTTTGCCCGGCTCAATGGGTGGACTATGGCTCCAATCGCCCGCTGCCGTGCAATGGCAGCTAGGATGGACATCGGTGATTTGCAGCGGTTCGGTTCCCGTGTTGGTGACGATATAGCTGTGGTGAACCTTTTCCCCCAGCGACACCTTGCCGAAGTCGAACGAAGGGTTGTCCACCTGGATGAGCGGACCCGAGACCGGCGGCGCGGGCGCGGGCGCGACCGGCGCGACCATTGGCTGGGCTGGCGGCGGGGGTGGATTGCCTTGGGCTGCCAGACGCATGCCGGTAGCGGCGACCGCGGACAGAATCAACGTGGCGCAAAGGCGCATGGATTTCATATTAGTTGCTCAACTCAAATAGTGCCCATAAAGAATGGGCCAATGCGGCGGAAAGTCAAGCCGGGAACCGGGCGCGGCGCAGCCTAAATCTTCCAATACGGCTTGGAACTGGTGTCAATCTGCTCGAACAATTGGCGCACGCAGGCTGGAATCTCCTCCATCGCCTCGGCGATGCGCGCCCCAAAACGGCTGTCATACTCGCCCAGCCGGAATTGCAAAAACAACTCATTTAACGCCTTCCTTTGGTCCGGCAGCGTGCCGGCCGGGTCCAACCGCGCCTCCAATTCGTTCAGCGGCAAGGTAATGGCCGGGAAGACCCGCGCAATGGCTTTGGCATCCAGCAGGAATCCCTCCAAATCGGGAAAATCCAGCGTGAGAACCTGCTCGGGCGGCAATTGCAATTGTTCCACGATGGTCTTCCTGGTCCGGCTGGCCATCTCGCTGCCGTTGCCAAAGACGGCGAAGACCAGCGTATGCACGAAGTTGCTCAAGGCGATGCGCGTATTGGCAAAATAGTGCAGCGTGCAGGCGCCCTCCGCGTCCAGGAATTGAACATTGATGTGAAAGCCGAACTTCTTCGCCCAGGCCTCAAAAACCGGCACGTGATCGGCCTGTTCGACAAACACAATCGCGTCCGCCTCGAAGCTGAAGGAAGGTTTGACGCCCAATTGCTCGATCACCTCCGGCGCGTCCTTGGGCGTGACGGTCACGGCCACGGTGCAACGATCCGCGTCGCGCTGCACGATGAACAGGGAGGAGAGCGGACAGGAGGCGGCGATGGCGGTGGAATGGGTGGCCACAAAAATCCGCTTGCCCCTGGCTTCCTCGCGCAAGAAATAGAACAGGCCCAACTGGGCTTTGGGATGCAGGTAGGTTTCCGGCTCCTCGATGCAGACCCACGCCCCCGGTTTGGCCAGGACGACTTTGGCCACGATGGCCACCAGCGACCGCGTGCCAAAACTCATTTGATCTATCGAATACACCAGGTCTTCGTCCGAGTCGTCAATCAATCCCAGGGTAGCTTCGTTCTGAATGGTGGGCGTGTAGAGCTTGCCCAGATTGGGCACCAATTTGGAAACTTCGGCTTCGATTTTTCGGAATTGTTTGGGCTTGTTGTTGTAGAGCCAGTGCAGCACGTCGGGCAGATTGGACACGTCGGCCGCCAGCACGTGCTCGCCCATGATGGGCGAACTGGTGGGCATCTTGCGCAGAGGATCGGCCCATTCCAGGTGGGCAAATTGCTGATGGACCGCCTCGGCCAATTCGTGCGCCACCGGGAAGGCCGCGCTTCCCTCCGGCCGGCCCAGCCGCAAGCGGTAGGGCGCGAGTGTCTCCGGCTTGGACTCCACTTTGACCGGCTCCGACGGCAGTTCGCCGCCGCACCGTTTGCACAGCGCCTCCAATTGGCCGGACACCGCCTGCAGGCTGGAGGGGGCGCCTTGGACGGAAAAAATCACGAAGGGATGGCTGCTGGCGACATTGGGCGTGGAAAGTTCCTCGCTGAAGCCCTCCCGCGTGATGGCCACTTTCAGGACCAAGGCGCTGAGGAAGCTGGAGTTGACGACCTCGGAGGCGGCCAATTGCGGATTGCCGGCGTAGAGGCGGTGGATGAGATCGAGCCGTTTGAGGGGAGCCGGGATGAACTCGAAAAGGAACTCGATGGTTTCCTCCTCGCGCTTGCGGTGGACGACCTGGACCAGGCCCTTGCCGCGGGAAGCGACGGCCTGCTCAAAGCTGACGGCGGCCTCGGAAAGGAACTTGAAGGCGTCGAGGAAATTGGATTTGCCGGCGTTGTTGCGGCCCATTAGCAGCGCGAGGTTATTGAGATTATCCAACTCCACGCGCTTGATGCTTTTGTAGTTGCAGGCGACGACCCGCTTGAGACTGAGATCAACAAGTTCCATTACGCAAGGAGTTATATAGCCCTTTTTGCGGCCGTCTCCAAGGGTATTCGTGTGGCGCTCACGGATTCCTCCTTTGCAGCTCCGGCCAAAAAAATGGCCGGCGGAATACGCCGGCCATTCTCTGAAATAAACTGCCCGGCGTTTTACCCAGCCAAGGGCGCATCCGCGATCAGGGCGGGAACCGGCTCCGCCGGTTCTTCCACCGGGAGAGGTTCAACCAGGGGCTTCAACTCGACGCGGCGATGGGTGGTGTAACCGGTGCCGGCCGGGATGATGTGACCCATGATCACGTTCTCCTTGAAGCCGCGCAGATAGTCCACTTTGCCCATGGTGGCCGCTTCGGTCAGAACACGCGTGGTGTCCTGGAAGGAGGCGGCGCTCAGGAAGCTCTCCGTCTCCAGCGAGGCTTTGGTAATGCCCAGCAGGACGGGTTGGCCTTCGGCGGGTTTGCCGCCCATTTTCTCGACGCGCGAGTTCTCCTTCTCGAATTCGATCTTGTCAATCTGCTCGCCCCAGAGGAACGAGGTGTCGCCCGGCTCGTTGACGCGGACTTTGCGCAGCATCTGGCGGACGATGATCTCGATGTGCTTGTCGTTGATGGTCACGCCCTGCAGGCGATAGACCTCCTGGACTTCGTTGACCAGGTGCTCCTGCAATTCCTGCGGGCCGCAAATGTCGAGAATTTCGTGCGGGTCAATGGGGCCTTCGGTCAATTGCTGGCCTTTTTTGACAAAGTCGCCTTTGAAGACGATGACGTGCTTGCCGATGGGGATGAGGTGCTCCTCTTCCACGGAGGTTTGCGGGTCCTTGATCAGGATGGTGCGTTTGCCCCGGACGCTGGGTCCGAAATCCACGACGCCGTCAATCTTGGAAATCTCGGACGCGTCTTTGGGACGGCGGGCCTCGAACAATTCGGCCACGCGCGGCAGACCGCCGGTGATGTCCTTGGTCTTGGAGGACTTGCGAGGGGTCTTGGCCATGAGGGTGCCGGGGACGATCTTTTCGCCTTCGCTCACGACGATGTGGGCGCCGGAGGGGATGGGATAGTTGGCCGCCGGCTCGCCCTTGTCGGTCAGGATGACGATTTGGGGATGGAGGTCTTCTTTGTGCTCAATGACGACCATGGCCTCCTGGGCGGTGGCCTGGTCCAACTCCTGTTTCATGGTCACGCCCTCGATGATATCCACAAACTTCACCTTGCCGCCCTTTTCGGAAAGAATCGGGACGTTGTAGGGGTCCCATTGGACGAACGGTTCGCCTTTTTTGACCTTCTTGCCGTTCTTGATGGAAATGACGGAGCCGATGACCAGGCTGTGCGTTTCCAGTTCGCGCCCGCTGTCTTCGGCCATGATGGAAATGGAGCCGTTTTTGTTCAACACGATGCCGTTGCCGTCCTCCAATTCGACCAGGCGGATGTCGTTGTAGCGCACAAGGCCGTCGAACTTGGCCTTGATATGCGGCTGCTTGAAGACCTGGGAAGCCGTGCCGCCGATATGGAACGTGCGCATGGTCAACTGCGTGCCGGGTTCGCCGATGGACTGGGCGGCGATAATGCCAACGGCCTCGCCGCGCTTGATCATGCCGCCGGTGGCCAGGTTGCGTCCGTAGCAACAGGCGCAGATGCCGTGCTTGCTTTCGCACGTGAGCACCGAGCGGATGCGCACCTTTTCCACGCCGGAGCTTTCCACCAGGCGGGCCTTGACTTCATCAATCATTTCGTTGGCGCGGACCAAAACCTTTTTGACGTCGCCGGGGTCCACGATGTCGTCGCAGGAGAGGCGGCCGTTGATGCGTTCGCTCAACTTGACCACTTCGTCCTCGCCCTCGAAGATGGCCTGCACGAGGATGCCGTTGCTGGTGCCGCAATCCTCCATGCGGATAATCACGTCCTGAGCCACGTCCACCAGCTTGCGGGTCATGTAGCCGGAGTCGGCGGTCTTGAGGGCGGTGTCGGCCAGGCCCTTGCGGGCGCCGTGGGTGGAGATGAAGTACTCCAGCACCGTCAGGCCCTCGCGGAAGTTGGACAGAATCGGCTTCTCGATGATGTCGCCGCTGGGTTTGGCCATCAAGCCGCGCACGCCCGCCAACTGGCGGACCTGCTGGCGGTTGCCGCGCGCGCCGGAATCCACCATCAGGGAGACGGGATTGTATTCGTGCTTGCCCTGGTTGGCTTCCAGGGTGCGCAACATGACGTTGGCGATCTGGTCGGTGCAATGCGTCCAGATGTCAATGACTTTGTTGTAGCGTTCGCCCGGAGTGATGACGCCTTTGCGATATTGTTTCTCGACTTCGGAGATTTGTTTCTGGGCGGTCTGAATTTCCTGGTCCTTCTCCTTGGGGATGATCATGTCGTCAATGCCGATGGAACACCCCGACCGGGTGGCGGCGCGGAAGCCCAGTTCCTTGAGCTTGTCCAGCATGATGACGGTCTTCTCGTGGCCGCATTGCTTGTAACAAGTCCAGATGAGGTCGCCCAATTGCGACTTGCCGACGACCTTGTTGACAAAGCCCATTTCGGGGGGCCAAAGTTCGCTGAAGACGACGCGGCCCACGGTGGTTTCGACGGCGATGGCATCGGTGCTGCCGTAGAGGGTTTTGGTGCCCCGATCCGGATTGGCCAGGCGGATGCGATCATGGAAAGTCACCCCGCCGTCGGAGTAGGCGAAGATGACTTCGTCCTTGGAGCCGAAGAGCATGGGCGCCTTGGCCTCCTTTTTGGCGCGCGGCTCGGCGGTCAGGTAGTAGCACCCCAGGGTGATGTCCTGCGTCGGCGTCATAATGGGCCGCCCGCTGGACGGGCTGAAGATGTTGTTGGGGGCCATCATCAGCAGGCGCGCCTCCATTTGGGCCTCGACGGAAAGCGGGACGTGGACGGCCATCTGGTCGCCGTCGAAATCCGCGTTGTAGGCCGTGCAAACCAGGGGATGAATGCGGATGGCCTCGCCTTCGATGAGGATCGGTTCAAAGGCCTGGATGGACAGCCGGTGGAGGGTCGGGGCGCGGTTGAGAAGGACGGGATGGCCCTTGGTCACTTCCTCCAGGATGTCCCACACTTCGGGCGACTGGCGCTCGATCATTTTCTTGGCCGAGCGGACGGTGTGGACGTAGCCCAGTTCCTTCAAACGGCGAATAATGAAGGGTTCAAAGAGCACCAGGGCCATTTTTTTGGGCAAGCCGCATTGATGCAGCTTCAATTCCGGCCCGATGACGATGACGGAGCGCCCGGAATAATCCACGCGCTTGCCCAGCAGGTTCTGGCGGAAACGCCCGCTCTTGCCCTTGAGCATGTCGCTCAGGGATTTCAAGGCGCGGTTGCCGGCGCCGGTGACGGCGCGTCCGTGGCGTCCGTTGTCAAACAAAGCATCCACGGCTTCCTGCAACATGCGTTTTTCGTTGCGGATGATGACTTCGGGCGTCTTGAGCTGGAGCAGGTTTTTGAGCCGGTTGTTCCGGTTGATGACGCGGCGGTAAAGGTCGTTCAGGTCGGACGTGGCGAAGCGGCCCCCTTCCAGCGGCACCAGGGGACGCAAGTCCGGCGGGATGACCGGCAGGACCGTCAGGATCATCCATTCAGGGCGGGCCTTGGAGGAGAGGAAGGCCGAGAGGAGCTTGATGCGCTTGGCGATCTTCTTGCGAATCTGCTTGCTCTTGGTTTCGGTCATGGCGATGGACAGATGATCAATCTGTTTCTGCAGGTCCACGTTGCCCAGGCCTTCCCGCACGGCCTCGGCCCCCATTTTGGCGGTGAAGGCCTCCGGGCCGTAGGTTTCGCGGGCTTCCCGATATTCGTTTTCGCTCAGGAGTTGGTGCAGCTTGAGCGGAGTCGAACCCGGATCAATCACCATGTAATCCTCGTAGTAAATGACGCGTTCGAGGTTGCGCGCCGTCATGTCCAGCACCAGGCCCAGGCGGGAGGGCATGCACTTGAAAAACCAGATGTGGGACACGGGCACGGCCAGTTCGATGTGCCCCATGCGCTCACGGCGGACGCGGGCCAGGGTGACCTCGACGCCGCAACGGTCGCAAACGACGCCGCGGTGTTTGATGCGTTTGTACTTGCCGCAGGAGCATTCCCAGTCCTTGACGGGGCCGAAAATGCGTTCGCAAAACAGGCCGCCCTTTTCCGGCTTGAAGGTGCGGTAGTTGATGGTTTCAGGGTTCTTGACTTCGCCTTTGGACCAAGCCCGGATGGCTTCGGGGGAGGCGACGGAGATGGCAACGTAATCAACCTGATTGACTTTATCCAAGCCGAGCAATTCGCGGGCGGCTTCTTTAGTGCTTGTCATAAATGGTATATATAGTTATGCGCTTGCTGAATTATCGCGACGAGTTACCGCAAGGCGCTCAACGAGGCTTGCTGCTGCGCGGCGGCCTGTTCCACCGGGTTCGAATAACCCACTTTGACATCCATGGCCAAGGACTGCATTTCCTTGACCAGGACGTTGAAGGATTCCGGCACCCCGGCCTCCAGACAATTGTCGCCCTTGACAATACTCTCGTAAATGCGGGTGCGGCCCTGAACGTCGTCGGATTTGACGGTGAGCAATTCCTGCAAGCTGTAAGCGGCGCCGTAGGCCTCCATGGCCCAGACTTCCATTTCGCCGAATCGCTGGCCGCCGTATTGCGCTTTGCCGCCCAACGGTTGCTGGGTGACCAACGAATACGGACCGACGGCCCGCGCGTGAATCTTGTCCGCCACCAGGTGGCCCAGCTTCATCATGTAGATGTAGCCGACCACGATTTCCTGGTCGAAGCGTTCGCCGGTGCGGCCGTCCACGAGGTGGGTCTTGCCATTTTCGGGCAATTTGGCCTCTTTGAGGTAGGCGCGGATGTTCTTCTCTTTGATGCCGTCGAAGACCGGCGTGGCAAATTTCAAGCCCAGCAGCCGCGCGGCCCAGCCCAGGTGCGTCTCCAGCACCTGTCCCACGTTCATGCGCGACGGCACGCCCAAGGGGTTCAAGACAATATCAACTGGCGTGCCATCGGCCAGGAAGGGCATGTCTTCCTCGGGCACAATTTTGGCCACCACGCCTTTGTTGCCGTGCCGTCCGGCCATTTTGTCGCCCACGGAAAGCTTGCGCTTGGAGGCGATATAGACCTTGACGGACTTGATGACGCCACTGTCGGTTTCCTCGCCGGCTTCGGCGCGTTCCAGTTCCTCGTCATGCTGCATCTGCAAGTCGTCAAACTTCTTTTTGAAGCTGCCGATGATCTCATTGATCTTGTTGCGAATGGGCGAGGGGTCAATCTCAATGCGGTCATAGACCTGGGCCAGCTTGCGCAACAGGGTCTTGGTGATCTTGCGGTTGGCCGGGATGATAATCTCGCCGGTCTCGGAATTGACGACGTCGAGAGGAATTTTTTCCCCCAGCAAAATGTTGCTCAGGGCCTCCGTCAATTGTTCCCGCAACTCGTCGGTCTTGGTCTTGTGCTCGTCCTGCACTTCCTTGGCATGACGGCGGATTTCCGGGACGGCCTTGGTCTCGGCTTCGCGCTCCTTCTTGGAGGAGACTTTGACATCCATGATAATGCCGTAGGTGCCGGAGGGCACTTTGAGCGAAGTGTCTTTGACGTCGGCGGCTTTTTCACCGAAAATGGCGCGCAACAGGCGCTCTTCGGGCGCCAGTTCCGTCTCGCTTTTGGGCGTGATCTTGCCGACCAAAATGTCCCCCGGCTTGACTTCCGCGCCGATGCGAATGACGCCATCGGAGCCGAGGTTCTTCAACGCTTCATCCCCCAGGTTGGGAATGTCGCGGGTGATTTCCTCCGGGCCGAGCTTGGTGTCACGGGCGCCGACCTCAAATTCGTCAATGTGAATGGAGGTGAAAACGTCGTCCTTGACGATGCGCTCGCTGATGAGGATGGCGTCCTCGAAGTTGTATCCGTTCCAAGGCATGAAAGCGCACAGGACATTGCGGCCCAGGGCCAGTTCGCCGCCCTGGGTGCAAGGGCCGTCGGCGATGACCTGCCCCTTCTTGATGGCCTCGCCTTTGGCCACCACGATCTTTTGGTTGATGCAGGTGGCGGCATTGGAACGCATGAACTTGCGGATGGGATAAACCCACACGCCGGCGGCCGCGTCCGTTTTGAGTTTCTTCTTGCTGTCGGGCATTTTGCCGTCGGTCGTGACCACCACCATGTTGCCGTTGACGGTGACGACTTTGCCGGCCTCTTCGGCAACCAACACGGCGCGGGAATCGCGCGCGACGCGTTCCTCCAGGCCGGTGGCCACCAGGGGCGCTTCGGTCACCAGCAACGGCACGGCTTGGCGCTGCATGTTCGATCCCATCAGCGCGCGGTTGGCGTCGTCGTGCTCCAGAAACGGAATCAGGCTGGCCGCCACGGAAACCAATTGCTTGGGCGAAACGTCCATGTAATCCACCCGGGCCGGCTCGACGTCAATGAAGTCGCCTTTGCAGCGGCACGGGACGTGATCCACCGTAAAGTTGCCTTTCTCGTCAATGGGCGCGTTGGCCTGGGCGATGATGAAGGCCTCCTCGCGGTCGGCCGTGAGGTACTCGATATGGGTGGTGACGCGGCCCTTTTCCACCTTGCGATAAGGCGTTTCCAGAAAACCGAAGTCGTTGACCTGGGCGAAGGTGGCCAGGGAGGCGATCAGGCCGATGTTGGGGCCTTCGGGCGTTTCCACCGGGCAAATGCGGCCATAGTGGGAAGGATGGACGTCGCGCACTTCAAAGCCGGCGCGGTCGCGCGAAAGACCTCCAGGCCCAAGGGCGGACAGGCGGCGCTTGTGCGTCAATTCGGCCAGCGGGTTGATCTGGTCCATGAACTGCGAAAGCTGGCTGCGTCCGAAGAAATCGCGGATGACGGCGGAGAGGGCCTTGGGATTGATGAGTTTTTGGGGCGACATGCTCTCCAAACTTTGATCGAAGAGGGTCATGCGCTCCTTGACCAGGCGCTCGGTGCGGGCCAGGCCGACGCGGCACTGGTTGGCCAGCAATTCGCCCACCGTGCGGATGCGGCGGCTGCCCAGGTGGTCAATGTCGTCCAGGCTGCCTTCGCCCTTTTTGAGGCGCAGGAGGTATTTCGTGGCGGCCACCAGGTCTTCCTTGGTGAGAACGCGCGAATCGCCGCCTTTGATGCCCAGCTTCTGGTTGATCTTGTAGCGGCCCACGCGGCCGAGGTCGTAACGCTTGGCGTCGAAAAACAACCGTTTGATGAGCGCGCGCGCGTTGGCGGCGGTCGGCGGGTCGCCGGGCCGCAAGCGGCGGTAAATGTCCTTGAGGGCCTCCTCCTCGTTTTTGGTCGGGTCCTTCTTCAGGCACTTGATGACGATGCCGTCGTCCACGGCCGTATCCACCACCTGGATTTTGTTGATGCCCAACTCGGCAATTTGTTTGACGACGGCCTTGGAAAGCGGTTCAAAGGCGCGCGCGACCACGGTGCCTTTGTCGGCGTCGGTCGCGTCGGCGATCAACACCTTGTTTTGAATGTCCTCCAGTTTTTCCGCGTCCTTGACGCTGAGGTTTTCGACCTCGTAGAAGAGCTTGAGAATGTCCTCGTCCGAGCCGTAGCCCAGGGCGCGGAAGAAGGTGGTGGTGAGGAATTTGCGGCGGCGCTTTTTGCGGTCCAGATAGACGTAAAGCAAATCGCTGGTGTCGAACTGGGCCTCGTACCAGGAGCCGCGGTCGGGAATGATGCGGAAGGAATAAAGTTCCTTGCCGTTGGGGTGGAGGCTCTTCTCGAAGGCCAGGCCGGGGGAACGGTGCAGTTGGCTGACAATGACGCGTTCGGCGCCGTTGATGACAAAAGTGCCCTGGGGGGTCATCAGAGGCAGTTCGCCCATGAAGACCTTTTCTTCCTTGGCCGACTTTTCCTCCTTGAGCTTGAAGGTGACGTGCAGCGGCGCGCCAAAGGTGATGCCCTCGCGCAGGCATTCCAGCCAGTCGTGCTTTGGCTCGCCGATTTCGTAGCTGTCGTAGTCGAGCTTGCATTTGCCATCGTAACTGTCAATGGGAAAAACCTCGGTGAAAACGGCTTGCAGCCCGGTGTTTTTGCGCTTGGAGGGAGGCGTGTCAATTTGCAGGAAATCCCGGTAGGAATTGGTCTGCAATTCGATCATGTTGGGCGGATCAATGACTTCTTTGATTTTTCCGAAGCGTACGCGTTCAGTAGTTTTCGATGGCATTTTAACCTTTGGTCAATGTCTGGCGCGGGCCAGGTTTTTCACGGGCAAAAACGACGGCAGGCGCGTTCGCAGCAGGCTGAAAACATGCCGGTACAAAAGTCCTTCTTTTGAAACGATGATCGTCGTTTTAGAAATTGCCCTTCAAATAATTTAAAAAGAGCGGCGGCAGTCACACCGCCGCCCTTAACTTACACGATTGTCACTTAATTTCAACTTTGGCGCCCGCATCCTCCAATTTTTTCTTGGCGGCATCGGCGTCGGCCTTGTTGGCCCCTTCCAACACCGGCTTGGGTGCGCCCTCCACAAGGGCTTTGGCGTCCGCCAGGCCCAGTCCGGCCTTGATCTCGCGCACGGCCTTGATGGAGGCGATCTTCTTGTCCGGCGGGGCGGAAACCAGAATGACGTCGAAGGCCGTTTTGGCCTCGGCGACAGGGGCGGCGGGTCCGGCGGAGGCCGACGCGGCGGCTGCGGCTGGCGCGGCGGCGGTAACGCCCCAGGCGGTTTCCAATTGTTTGACCAAGTCCGCGGCTTCAATAACCGTTAACTTGCCCAGTTGTTCTACTAATGCTGCTAAGTCTGCCATACTTCCTTTCAGTCTCGTTGCCATCCGCGGCCGCGGACGGGTTGAGCTTGCAAGCCTGCAAGCCGACGATTTACTTTGTTTTTGTTGTCTGCTTCATGGCCGCCAAGGGCCATGAAATTGTCTATTCTCCCTTGTCCACGCGCGCCTTGAGAACGCGCACCAACTGCGTGGCCGGGGTATTGATGACGGTGGCCAGCTTGCTGGCCGGGGCCATGACCACGCCGAGCAATTTGGCGCGCAACACCTCGATGGACGGCAAATCGGCCAGGGCCAGGATGTCGGCGGTTTCCAGGCGCTGGTTTTTCAAGTAGCCAAACCGCACCTTGGGCTTGTCGAACTCGCTGCTGAAGGTTTTGACGACTTTGGCGGCGGAGGAAATGTCGCGCTGGCCCGTCACGACGGCCAGTTGGCCGGCCAGGGCGCCCAAATCGCCCACGCCGGCTTCCTTGACGGCCAGGCGGAAAAGGGAGTTTTTGACCACGTGCATCTCGGCCCCCGCCTTGTTGAGGCGCTTGCGAAGCTCGGTGATGGGGCCGACTTTCAAACCGCGGTAATCTACCACGATGAAAAAGGGCGAATTATTGAGCCGGGCCAGGTATTCGTTGCTGATGTATTGTTTTTCTACGCGCATGATGGGTTTCCTTTGGGATTAGGCGGCCAGGAATTCGCGGACATCCACCCGCACGGGCGGACTCATGGTGGCGGAAATGGTGCAGGTGTGAATGAACACGCCTTTGGCGCTGCTGGGACGGGACTTGGACACCGCCTCAATGACCGCCCGGGCGTTCTCCACGATCTGCTGGGGGGTGAAGGAGATTTTGCCGATGGGCACGTGGAGGTTGCCGCCCTTGTCCACCTTGAATTCAACGCGCCCGGCCTTGACTTCCCTGACCGCTTTGGCGGTGTCCTCCGTCACGGTGCCGGTTTTGGGGTTGGGCATCAGGCCGCGCGGACCGAGCGCCTTGCCCAGTTTGCGCACCTCGGACATGGCATCCGGGGTGGCGACGGCGACGTCGAAATCCGTCCAGCCTTCGTTGCACTTCTTGATCAAATCCTCGAACCCGACGTATTCGGCGCCGGCGGCGCGGGCGGCCTCGGCGGCATTGCCGGGCTTGGCGAAGACCAGGACGCGCACGACCTTGCCGCTGCCGTGAGGCAACGGGACGGTGCCGCGCACCATTTGGTCGGATTGCTTGGGGTCCACGCCGAGTTTGAAAGCCAGGTCAATGGTTTCATTAAACTTGGCTTTGGGAAATTTGGCGAGAACTTCCACCGCTGATTTCAACGGGTAGAGCTTGTGCCCGTCCACCTGTTCCAGCCCCTTTTTATATCGTTTGCTTGGCATGATGAGTATGCGGTTCAAACGAGCCGCCGCCAAAACGGAGACTCTCCCGCGGTTGATTTTATTCCACGACTTCGATCCCCATACTGCGGGCCGTGCCCGCAATAATCCGGAACCCCGCCTCATCGGAGACGGCGTTCAAATCCTTGGCCTTGAGTTTGACAATCTCCATCACCTGCTTGCGCGTGACCTTGCCAACCTTGTCCTTGTTGGGGATTTTGGAGCCGGAGGCGATGCCGGCGGCCTTCTTGAGCAGAATCGAGGCCGGGGGCGACTTGGTGATGAAAGTAAAAGACTTGTCGGCAAAGACGGTGATGACCACCGGGATGATCATGCCGGCCTGCTCCTTGGTCTTGGCGTTGAACTCCTTGCAAAAGGCCATGATGTTGACGCCTTGCTGGCCTAACGCGGGCCCGACCGGCGGGGCCGGGTTGGCTTGTCCGGCCGGTATCTGCAACTTAATCTGTCCTGTTATCTTCTTGGCCATAAAAATTCGCTTAAGATTTCTCCACCTGCCAATACTCCAGTTCGACGGGCGTATTGCGCCCGAAAATGTTGACGGTGACCTTGAGTTTGCCGCGATCCGGCTCGATTTCCTCAATCACCCCGCTAAAATTCAAAAACGGCCCGTCATTGATTTTGACCGTTTCTCCAACGTCAAAATGGACCTTGGGCTTCTCGGTCTCTTCGCTCTCCGAGATTTGCTCCTTGATGACCGCCATCTCCTCCGGCGTCACCGGAATGGGCCGGTCTCCCCCCACGATGCCGATTTTGCCCGGCGTGTCCTGGATAAAGTACCACGGTTTCTCCAGAATCCGTTTGTCGTCGTCCAGCAACACCATTTCGATATAGACGTAACCGGGATGCAGCTTGCGGCTGGTCACGGTCTTCTTGCCCCCGCGAACATCCACCACTTTCTCCACCGGCACCAGGACTTCCTTGATGTATTCGGCCATCTCCTCGGCTTTGACCCGCTTCTCAATGTTCTCTTTGACCTTCTGCTCCTGCCCGGACAAAGTATGTATGACGAACCATTGGCTTTTTGGCATCAGCTTAATCCTTAAACGATGATTCGAACAATGGTGGCGACCAGCAAATCCACTCCCACGGTGAAAAGGCCCAACAGCCCGACCGACACAATGACGACCACGGTGGAGCCTTGCAACTCGTCCCAAGTCGGCCAGGTGCATTTCTTAAGCTCTTCCATCGTCTCGTTCCAATAGGCGGACAAGCGGAGGAAGGCGCCTTTGCGCCATAACATGGTGAACGCCGTCATGGCGGCCACCACCACTAACATCATTGGCCAATAATCTTTCATTATATTTGTCGCGTTTTGGCGGAGGGGGAGGGATTCGAACCCCCGGTGCGGTTTCCCGCACAACGGTTTTCAAGACCGTCGCGATAGACCACTCTGCCACCCCTCCAGCCCATCCCTCTGCTTGCTTGCACTTCGAGTGGCAGGGCGGGAGGGACTCGAACCCCCAACCGACGGTTTTGGAGACCGCTACTCTACCAATTGAGCTACCGCCCTTTGCCCTCGAGCAGTCCCTCGTTCCATACAAGGCGGGAACGACTGCGCGTTCACACCGTTAAATTCAGGTCAATTTCAGGTTAAACTCAGGCCACGATGTTGGACACCCGTCCCGCCCCAATCGTTCGACCCCCCTCGCGGATGGCGAATCTCTGCCCTTTTTCCATCGCCACAGGCGCGATCAACTCAATGTCCACCGAAACATTGTCGCCCGGCATCACCATTTCGACGCCTTGGGCCAACTGCACGGTGCCCGTCACGTCGGTGGTGCGAAAATAGAACTGCGGACGGTAATTGGTGAAAAACGGCGTGTGCCGGCCGCCTTCATCTTTGGAAAGCACATAAACTTCCGCCTTGAACTTGGTGTGCGGGGTGATCGTGCCCGGCTTGGCCAATACCATGCCGCGCTCGACTTCCTCTTTCTTGGTGCCGCGCAACAGGACGCCGACGTTGTCCCCGGCGCTGGCCTTGTCCAGCAGCTTGCGAAACATTTCAATGTCCGTCGCCACGGTCTTGCGGGTATCCTTCAATCCAACGATCTCGACATCGGACATCTTGGTCAACTCACCGCGCTCGACACGGCCCGTGACGACCGTTCCGCGGCCTTCAATATTGAACACGTCTTCGATGGACATCAGGAACGGCTTGTCAATCTCGCGCGTCGGCAGCGGAATGAAGTTGTCCACCGCCTCCAGCAGGGCGTCAATGGATTTAAGACCTTCCGGGGTGCCCGCCAGGGCGGCCGTGGCGCTGCCGCGAATCACCGGCGTGGTGTCGCCGGGAAATTGATATTTGTTCAACAGGTCGCGGATTTCCATCTCCACCAACTCGAGCAACTCAGGATCGTCCACCAGGTCCACCTTGTTGAGGTAAACGACGATGGCCGGGACGCCGACCTGCCGCGCCAGCAGAATATGTTCGCGCGTCTGGGGCATGGGGCCGTCGGCGGCGCTGACCACCAGGATCGCGCCGTCCATTTGCGCCGCGCCGGTGATCATGTTCTTGATGTAATCGGCGTGGCCGGGACAGTCCACGTGCGCATAATGGCGCTTGGGGGACTCGTACTCGACGTGCGAGACGGCAATGGTCACTGTTTTGGTGGAGTCGCGCACCGTCCCGCCTTTGGTAATGTCCGCGTAGCTGATGGGCTTGGCCATGCCTTTTTTGCTTTGAACTTCGACAATGGCGGCGGTCAGGGTGGATTTGCCGTGGTCAACGTGGCCGATGGTGCCGACATTGACGTGGGGCTTCGTTCGGTTAAAGGCTTCTTTTGCCATATTCTCTGTCTTTATTTTTATTATGTTCCGTTACAATATCGCAAGTTATGGAGCCCATGATCAGGATTGAACTGATGACCTCATCCTTACCAAGGATGTGCTCTGCCAACTGAGCTACATGGGCAAAAGCCAAATATCTCTGGCGTCCTGACCGTGCAAAACGACAAAAAACCATTAACCCTGCCCTCCTTCGCTTTTGAAACGAAGGGGCGTCGGGGTTCATGGCTCCTGCGATCCTGCCCGATAACTTCGCCGTCAAAGTAAATGGCCCCGCCAATAGTGTCAACGCCTTTTTTTGGTTTTTTTTGCCTTCTTGGGCGGCCCCGGCAAATTCAGGCGGCTTTCCCAAGCGCGCGCCCGCTTGTCCCGCCAAAGCCTTGCGACGGCGGATCCCCGGGCGCGGCAATGCCCGAAAAACCGGGAAGGCCGGGATAGGCCAGGCGCGGCGGGAGGCCGTGCGTTGCTGCGCCCGAGACGGGCGCGCTCCTCACCTCTTATTATCTTTTTGCATTAGCTATGCTTCATATTATATGAAGTCCAAAGATTCACGCGGACGGCGTTTCTCCTGGCCGTCAATCCGTAGAGCAGAAGCAGCCATTGGCTTGCCAAAATCATCGGCGAGAAGATGACGAAACTGTAATGATTATTCAACTTGAGATACAGGTCTTACATCATAGTCTTGGCTTCATGCAATTCTTGGTTCAGGCAACAGGACGGGGTTAAACAATGCGCCGCAATCTGAAAAATCCAGTCATCGCAGTAATCGTCATCGTCATTCTCGGCGGATTCGGCGTTTGGTGGTGGCGCGCGCGACATGACCCGACAGTTTCTTTCCGAACGGTGGCCGTGAAGCGCGGTGACGTGGCCGCGACCATCAGTTCCACCGGGACGATCGAGCCAGAGGAGGTCGTGGACGTGGGCGCCCAGGTAGCCGGCCTGATCACCTCCTTCGGCAAGGACAAGAGTGGCAAAACGATTGATTACGGATCGGTGGTGGAGGAAGGGGCCATGCTCGCGAAGATTGACGAATCGGTTTACGCCTCCGGAGTGGCCTTAGCCAGGGCTCAACTCGATCAGGACAAAGCGGCCGAAATAAGCGCCGCCGGCAACCTTGCCCAGATGAAGGCCAAGGCGCTTCAGGCCGCGGCCGATTGGGAAAGAGCCCGGAAACTTGGCCCTTCCGAGGCTTTGGCGCCGACGACCTACGATTCCTACAAAGCCACTTACGAGATCGCCAAAGCCAACATCACGACAGCGGAAGGAGTTGTCGCGCAAGCCAAGGCCAGCACGGTGCAGGCCCAGGCGACGCTCGAGATAGCGCAACGCAATTTGGATTTTTGCACGATAAAGTCGCCGGTCAAAGGCGTGATCATTGATCGCCGTGTCAACATTGGTCAGACCGTGGTCAGCAGTCTCAACGCCCCCAGCCTTTTCTTGATTGCCAAGGATCTCACCAGGATGCAAATCTGGGTATCCGTGAATGAGGCCGACGTGGGGCGCATTGTTCCGGGCGCACCCGTCACTTTCCGGTGCGACGCGTTTCCTGGGCGGGACTTCAACGGCACCGTCGGCAAGGTGCGCCTGAATGCCACCATGACGCAAAACGTCGTGATGTATACCGTGGAAGTGAACACGGAAAACCCGAACAAGGTATTGTTGCCCTACCTTACAGCCAATGTGCGTTTTGTGACGCGGCGGGAAACCAATGCATTATTGGTTCCCAATGCTGCTTTGCGATGGACACCGTCCTCCTTGGCAGAGATAGCCCCTGACGCGCGGGCGCAGAATTCAGTTGATTCGCCGTTGGGCGACCCGTCTGGCAGCGCCAGCGGGTCGAACCGCCCGGCCATTGTCTGGTTGAAGGATGGACCATTCGTTCGGCCTGTCGAGGTCAAGGTCGGGATTTCGGACGGCACGAGCACAGCGGTGGCAGTCGATGCTTTGCACGAGGGGCAGGAGGTGGTTGTGGACGGGTCTATCGAGAGCGTTCAGGCCGGGACCCAAAATCCGTTTCTGCCTCCAATTCGGCGGCGTTGAACGGAAAGAACCCATGGAACTCATCCGCCTCGAGAACGTCTATAAAACCTATCATCGTGGCGATTTGGACATCCCGGTTCTCCAAGGTGTCACATTACGGATTAACCGAGGTGAGTTGGTGGCTCTGGTCGGAGTAAGCGGTTCGGGCAAGAGCACACTCATGAACATCTTGGGCTGCCTGGACCGGCCCACCTCGGGTCAATACTGGCTGGACGGGCACGAAATCTCCTCCATGTCGGCGGATGAAAGAGCCCTCGTGCGAAATTCAAAAATCGGCTTTGTCTTCCAGAATTTCAATCTGCTTCCTCGAACCAGCGCGCTGGAAAACGTGGGGATGCCCCTGAACTATACCGCAGCCCATCTTTCCCAAAGCCAGTGCCGTCACCGGGCCGATGAGATGCTGGGATTGGTCGGATTGAAGGAGCGCATGGACCATGAACCTTCCCAGCTTTCGGGCGGCCAGCAACAGCGCGTCGCCATCGCCCGGTCACTGGTCAACCACCCGCCGCTGCTCTTCGCGGATGAGCCGACGGGCAACCTGGACACACGCACGACGGAGGAGGTTCTGCGGATGCTGCAAAAGCTTAACGCCGAGGAAGGACTTACGATCATTATCGTGACGCACGACCCGAACGTGGCGCGACATGCCAAACGGGTGATTCGCATCAGCGACGGAGTGATGGTTGAGGATGGACCACCCCAGGACCCATGCACGGCAACCTCGGGCGAAGCTGCCCTTGCAGGCAAACTCAGGCAAAGTGACGCGCTGATGGAATGGCCGGCCTTTTCGCTGAAAACCGTTTACCGGACGCTGCGCATGGCATTGCACGCGCTGCGCCGGAACGTCATGCGATCGGTGTTAACCTGTTTGGGGATCATTATCGGCATCGCCGCCGTGATTGCCATGATGGAGATTGGGCGGGGGTCTTCTCACTCCATCGAACAAACCATTGCCAGCCTGGGGGCGAATATTATCCAGGTTGACCCAAACGATACCGCGGTGAGCGGTGTCAGCTCAGGAGCCGGAGGCCGGGTGACGCTGACGCCTGCGGATGCGGAGGCTATCCGGACGGAGTGCAGCGCTGTCAAGTGGGTGGCTCCCAGCGTGGATTGCCGGGCACAAGCCATTTACGGGAACCATAATTGGAGTCCGAACAACATCCTTGGCACGACCCCGGATTACTTTGTCGTCCGCAAGTGGGAACTTTCAGTCGGAGACCCGTTTACTCTGGATGATGTGCGCAGCATGGCGGCGGTCTGTGTCATAGGTCAAACGGTCGCCCGCCAATTATTCGGTGACGAGAAGCCAGTCGGAAAAGAAATCCGCGTCAAAAATGTGGCCATGCGGGTGCTCGGAGTCCTCAGCCGGAAAGGGGCCAACATGGCGGGGCGAGATCAGGACGATTTCATCGTCGCTCCCTGGACCACCATCAAGTTTAGGGTGTCCGGCGCCAGGCAGGCGGCTCAGGCGGCGTCGGTCGCCTCGGCTAGCCAGGTCAATACGCTCAATCAACTTTACCCAAATCAGCAAGCGCAGCTTTATCCGGCGCAAAATGCGGTGCAGGCGGTTGATCTGCCACAACTGACCCGATTTGCGGACCTGGACGACGTTTGGATTTCCGCCGCCAGTTCGCAGAGCATTCCAGTGGCCATCCGTCAGATTACGGGTCTGCTGCGCGAGAGGCATCAAATTCGGCGCGGAGCGATTGATGACTTCCGCATCCGGGACCTGACGGAAATCTCCCAAGCGTTTGCTTCCACCAGCCGGGTTATGACGAACTTGCTGCTGGTGGTGGCGCTAATCTCGCTGATTGTCGGCGGCGTTGGCATCATGAACATCATGTTGGTCTCCGTCACCGAAAGGACGCGGGAAATCGGTTTGCGCATGGCCGTGGGCGCACGGGCTCGCGACATCCTGAGGCAATTCCTGGCGGAAGCCGTTGTCCTCTGCCTTACCGGCGGCATTGTGGGAATTTTGCTGGGCCGAGGGGTCTCGGTCGCCGTCACCGTGCTGTTGAACTGGCCCACCATGCCTTCGCTGCCGGCCATCATTGCCGCCGTCGCGGTTTCCGCCACCGTCGGCATCGTCTTCGGCTATTACCCGGCGTGGAAGGCATCGCGGCTCGACCCGATAGAGGCGCTTCGCTATGAGTAAACCACCACCCAGCGCCAAAGTTCAGTAAACTCTGAGAAGTCAGAAAACTTACCATTTCTTCTTTTTTCAAAAGTGTGACAAAATCGTCCCCATGACAAGTTAACTTTGACCCGACTAATGGGAAAAACTTCTTTTGATACCAGGGTCAGCCAGCCGCGTTTCTTCTGGCACGGCGTGCTGATCCTGCTGCCTTTGGGGTTGCTGGCGGGGTTGGGCATCTTTTCTTTGCGGCAGGACCGGCTGCTGGCGGAAATCGAAGCCAGGGAACGCTGCCAGGGCCTGGCGGACAATGACGCCCATGCCATCGCGCTGGAACTGCAAAACCCGGGCCGCCTGCCCTTTTCAGACATCACCCTGGATGCCGGCGGCCGCTTGCTGGCCATTGGCGGCTCGCGCTCTCGCGCCGCAATGATGGAAAATGCCGTCCCGCATCCGCTGCCGGAAACCGCCCTGGCGCGAGATCAGCGCCAGGCATGGAAGGCCGCGCGTGCCGCTGAGGCGATGCACCACGAAGACGCCGCCACCCTGTTCCAGAAATTCATCGCCTTGGGGCCGCCGGCAACATTCCTGAGCCAAGCCCGCTACGCCCTGGCCCTCCAGTGTGCCGGGAACGATGCCCCGGCGGCGGATGACTTGTTGCGCCAAGTGGAAAAGGACCGGGACGCCCTTACGGAAAGCGGCCTGCCTCTTTTTCTGCTGGCGCAATATCAACGATGGAAATTGAACGGCGCGCGCCGGCAAGACGCGGAAACGCTCTGTTCCAACGCGGTCGAATTTCCCACGCTGATTTCGCCGGTGCTGCTGGCTTCGGCCAGCAACCAAAAATGGCTCGACGCCTGGGAGCAGGATGAAGCGGCGCGCGGGTTCTACGAATGTGCCCAGCCGGCCTTGACGAACAACGGCTGGAAAGGCGGCGGCTTTTGGGTTCATTGGCAGGGGGACGATTGGCTGGTCCTTGCCAGCTCCAACTTGCTGGCCGCCATCCCCCTCTCTTTCGTTTCGGCGGCCGTGACAAATGTGGAGAATTCCGATGGGACCCTGGTTCCTTACGCCAAACCCAGCGTCAAACTCGCCGGGAGGCAACTTCTCGCCTATCATCCGGATTGGCCCTTGTTGGCCACCGGCGAGGCCGGCCTTTTCTCCGGGGCCAGAGTGAGCGTCTCCGAGCACCTGGCCTTTCCTGAACTTCTCTATGCCCGGGCGCGAACGCGCACCCAATGGTTCGCGGCCTTGATCGTTGTCTCCGCCGCCGCCGCCCTCATCGGCTTTGTCAGCGCCTGCCGCGGATTTCGTGAACAGCGCCGCCTGAGCGAAATGAAAAGCAATTTCGTTTCCAGCGTCTCGCACGAATTGCGCGCGCCCATCGCTTCGATGCGCCTGCTGGCGGAAAGCCTGGAACGCGGCAAAATCGCCGACGCCGCCAAACAACAAGAGTACTTCGGCCTGCTCGTCCAGGAATCGCGCCGTCTGGCCATGCTCATCGAGAACATCCTGGATTTCTCGCGCATCGAGCGCGGCAGCAAGCAATACGAATTCGAGCCGGCCAACATCGCCGCGCTGGCGCGGGAAACCGTCCAACTCATGCGCCCGTGCGCCGCCCAAAGGCGGGTCGAACTGGATTTGCGCGACAGCCGCGGGGACGGCGTGGACTCCTTTGCTTGCGACGCCCTGGCCGTTCAGCAAGCCTTGATCAATCTGATTGACAATGCGATCAAACATTCCCCTCCCGGCGGCCGGGTGGCCGTCGGGGTGGACGGCGGCTCATCAAGCCTGAGTCTGTGGGTTGAAGACCGCGGGCCGGGCATACCGCCGGAGGAGCACGGGAGGATTTTTGAGCGTTTTTACCGGCGCGGCTCGGAATTGCGGCGCGAAACGCAGGGCATCGGCATCGGCCTGACCATCGTCCAACACATTGTCGAGGCCCACGGCGGGCGCGTGACGGTGCGCAGCGCCCCCGGCCAGGGCAGCCGGTTCACCCTGGAATTGCCGCGCCCATGAAACCCGACGCCCGCATCCTGGTTATTGAAGACGAATTGCCCATGCGCACCGCCCTGGCCGATTGTCTCGAAGCCGAAGGCTACCGCGTCCTGACCGCCGCCGACGGCCCGGCCGGCCTGGAACGGGCCGTGCGGGAAATGCCGGACCTGGTCCTGCTGGACATCATGATGCCGCGCCTGGACGGCTGCGCGCTGTGCGCCGAATTGCGCCGGCTCTCCATCCCAACGCCGGTTTTGATGTTGACAGCCAAAGGGCAGGTTGGGGATCGCGTGCGGGGATTGGACGCGGGCGCGGACGATTACCTGGTCAAGCCGTTCAGCACGGATGAACTTCTGGCGCGGGTGCGCGCGCTCCTGCGGCGCGTCCGCAAACAGGCGGCGGCGCCCGGCATCGTGCGTCTGGGCCAGGTGGAGATTGACCTGCCGCGCCAGAAGGCCACGCGGGGAAAAAAGCCGCTTCACCTGAGCGCGCGCGAATTCGCCATGTTGCGCCTGTTGCTGGAGACGCCCGGCGAGCCGGTCACGCGCGAGCGGTTTCTGGACGTGGTCTGGGGCTACACCGCCTTTCCGACCACCCGCACGGTGGACACCCACATCGCCACCCTGCGCGCCAAAATCGAAGAAAACCCGGAGGAGCCGCGCTGGATCAAGACGGTGCATGGCACCGGCTACAGGCTTGAGGTTATTACAAAACCATGACAACCGCGAACCGGTGATTCCACAAACTAGCGCCATGAAAAAGAAATTTATTTTGACTGTTTTCGTCCTGCTCACCGCCGCCGGCTTCGCCTCCACTGCGACCAACGACCTGCCCACACTGTTGCAACGCGGCCTTTTTGAGGAGGAGGCCAATCATCAATTGGACGCCGCCATTGGCGATTACAAGGAGGCCATCGGCCATTTCGATCACGAGCGCCAACTGGCCGCGACCGCGATTTTCCGCCTGGGCGAATGTTACCGCAAGCAGGGCCGGACCAACGAAGCCAACGCGCAGTACGAACGCATCATGCGCGAATTCCCCGATCAGGCGCCATTGGCCCAGTTAAGCCAGGCTAACCTGCCGCCGGGCGCGGGGACAACGGCGGCTGCCACGGCAGGCGCGTCCGCGTTGCCACTCGACGAGGAGAAATTTCTGCGCCAGGTCAAAGAGTCCATGCAAAACAGCCCCGATCTGGTCAATGAGCAATTCAATCAAGCAGTCCAAAACGGATACGTATCGGCGGCGGAATTCCTCCTGGCGCACGGCGCGGACATCAAGCTGCACTCAACTGTCATAGAGGCGGCCCAGCAGGGCAACGAGGCCATGTTGCGATTACTTTTGAGCCACGGCGCTGATGTCAACAATCACAATTGGGACAAAGATGGGCACACGGCCCTCTGGTTCGCCGTCCAAAAAGGATTCATGGCCGTTTGCGCCACGCTCATCGCCAATGGGGCGGATATAAACCTGCGCTCTCCCATCGTGACGGCGGCCCAGCAGGGTAATGAGGCGGTGGTCGAATTGCTATTGAGCCACGGGGCCGCGGTGGACAGCCCGGATGGCGCCGGACGCACGGCTCTCAGTTGGGCCGTGCAGAACGGATTCATGACCGTATGCCAAACGCTCCTCGCCCACGGTGCGGACGTCAACGCGAAAGACAATAATGGCTCGACATCTCTGCACGTCGCAGTTAGGGAGGGAAAACTTTCAGTCGCTGAATTTGTCGTCACAAACAAGGCGCAAATAGACGCCAAGACCAGCCAGGGGGAAACCCCTCTCTTGTCAGCCTTGGCGCGTAATGACACCAATATGGTCAAGCTGCTCCTGGACAACCACGCCGACGCCAACATGGAAACCTCGAAGGGCAGTACGGCTTTGACGATCGCCGTTGACGATGGAATGACCGACGTTGTCCGCATGCTGGCCGACCACGGCGCGGACGTTAACGCCTTGGACAGAAATGGCCGCCCTCCGCTGGCACACCTCAACAATCCTGACTCGAAAACTGGCCGCCAAATCAAGGAATTGCTGATCAAGGCGGGAGCGGATGCGAATTACAACCGGCGGCGCGCTATATGGACCTGCGACCTCGGGGGAACGCCCAAAATGGAGGTGTTTCAGTGTCCCACCAATTCCATCAACCATTACACTCTGCTCAATTATTTGGCGACTCTTTACAAGGCCAATCCGGGGCGGGCATTGGGGTTTGGCGCACCAGCGAGCTATGCCCATCCCGACGATCTGGTTCCATTTCCCGATTTCGCCCGCGTCGCGATCCATCGCCTGGACGGCAAACGCTCCGAGGTTCTGCGCGTGAATGTCACCGATATTCTCCAGTCCGGAGATGGTTCCAAGGATGTCGCGTTGCAGCCGGGTGACATGGTTGAGATTCCAGAACAGGAACACAAAGTAGCCGATCATTGGTTCGCCCTTTCACAGGCGGATGTGACGGCGTTGAACAAATGCCTTGTGCGCACGGTGCGTCTGGCGGCGAAAGGCCAGACAAACAGGATCGCGCTTGCTCCTTCGTTGGGCGTTGCGAACCAGACTTCTTACACGCCGTATCATGGGACTCTCACGCCCGATTTGGAAACCAACTGGCTGACGGAGTCCCTTCATGGCCCGAAACCGGACGCCGTCGTCCGATCCTTTGAACTCAATACAGTGGTGCGCAGTTCCAACGTTCTCCTGAACACGTGGGATTTGTCCCGCGTGCGTCTGACGCGGGGCGGGGTGAAACTGACGTTCGACTTGACAACACAGCCGGCGCCGGACGTGTGGCTGGAGGAGGGCGACGTGATGGAGATTCCCGAGCTTGGCGAGGGCGCGCCCGCCCGGTCAAAGTGAAGTCAGAGGAAAGGACGGGATTCCCATCCGTGAAATCCGTGCCATCCGTGGTAAGAAATCTTGCTTTGGGGGGAATATCACGCCGGCGCGGAAAAATTGTGTTCTGTTGAATATAAACACGCCATCGGCTTTTTTAGCCGAGGGAGTGCTCCAAGGCGGCAGAGGGCGCCAAGTGGCTAAAAAACGCCAATTGCCGGCCGGTTCGGGAGTTTGGCCGAGGCGCCCGTTCACGGAAGCAAAATGATCTTTCCGGCCGCGCCCGGTTGCATGACCAGTTCATGCGCGCGCGCCGCCTCCGCCAGCGGCAACTCGCGGGCGATGACCGGCTTGACTGTCCCGCTCTCCAATCCGGCCCGCAACGCGGCATGGATGGCGGCCCTGTCCTTGGCGGAGGCGTTGAACAGAAGCAGGCCGCGAATTTCGGCGTCGCGCGCCATCAACTCGCGCGCGTCAATCTCCACCCTGCCCCGGCTGCCGATGACGATGACCCGGCCTTGCCGCGCCAAAACTCCAAGGTCCTTCCCAAGGTTCGCGTTGGCCAGCATTTCCAGGATGATGTCGGCCCCGTGGTTGTCGGTAATCTTGAGCACGTCGGTCAAGTAATCGGACAGGCGGTGGTTCAGCACGTGGCTCGCGCCCAAATCGCTGATCAATTGCGCCCCTTTGTCGGAACCGGCCGTGCCGATGACGGTCAACCCGGCCGCGCGGGCCAATTGCACCGCCGCCGTGCCCACGCCGCCGGTGGCGCCATGAACAAGGACCGTCTCGCCCGGCACGGCCCGCGCCCGCTGAAAGAGCGCCCGCCAAGCGGTGCTGTAAGGGATGCCCAAGGCCGCGCCTTCGGCAAAGGAAACACGATCCGGCAGCGGGTGAACGTCCGCCGCGTCGCAAATCGTCATGTTGGCGTAGGCGCCGGTCACGCTGCCGCTGGTATAGACCCGCGCCCCGACGGGCACGTTTTGCGCCAGCGCGCCGGTCTTGGCCACTTCGCCGGCGGCGTCCGTTCCAGGAGTGAAGGGCACGAAAATATTGGGGTACTTGCCGGCGCGGATATAGGTTTCCACCGGATTGACGCCCACGGCCCGCACGAGGACAAGAACCTGTTTCGGGCCGGGTTCGGGATCGGGGACGTTTTTCAATTGTAGGACTTCCGGCCCGCCGAATTGCACAACGCGAATGGCTTTCATAATTGGAATAACACCCTTGACGAACTGCGGCTTCCGTGCCAATTAGTCAACATGAATCGCGACCTGATTCGCCAACACCTGGCCTCCGGCAAGGGTGCCGTCATCCGCACCTCGGATGGCCGGCAATACGCGGTGGCGCATCCCGAATTCGTTCTCATCGGCAGGCATAATGTGGTGGTCGAGCACCCCAACGGCTACCTCGATATTATTGACCCGCTGCACATCGTCTCCATTCGCCCCACCGCCAGGCGCAAAACGCGCAAAACATCAGACTCCCCGGCGCGGCACGGCCCCTAACCCATCAGAGGCCGCTGCCCGAATTTGCGCGCCAGCTTCAGCGACGCGGAAAGCGACTTGACCCCGCCGGTGGCCGTCGCATCCGAGAGCGAGGCCGCCGCCACGCACACGCCGGTCAATAAACATTTGGACAGGTCCCACCCTTCGTGCAGCCCCAGCAACACCCCGGCGGCGAAAGCGTCCCCGGCCCCGGTCGTGCCGGCGATGTGCTTGTTGGGGACATTGAGCGAAGGCTGCCAGAAATCCTCGCCCTTGCGCGTGCGGGCCAGACAGCCTTCGGGAAAATGCACCAGCACCAATTCCTTCACGCCGCTTTGCCAAAGCGCGCCCGCCGCGTGGCGCAGCGACGTCGTGTTCAACGAGCCGTCCGCCTGGCGTATCACAAACCCGGTTGTTTTGCCCGCCTCGATTTCGTTGAGAATGCAATAGTCCACGTGCCGCAACGCCGGCAGGACCACGCCGGCAAACCGGCTGCTGTCCTCGCTGACCACGTCCACGCTGGTTTTTAATCCGGCCGCCTGCGCCCGGCGCAGCAGCGCGGCCGCCTTGGTGCCGTCTTTGGCGTCGGGCATGTCCAGCGCGTCCAGCAGCAGCAGGTAGCCCAGGTGAAAAATGCGGGCGGGGATTTTCTTGAAATCCAGCTCCGCTCCATGCCAGAGCGCGTTGGCGCCGCGAAGATGAAAAAAAGTGCGATGCCCGTTGCCTTGCTCCGTCATGACATCGGTATAGGACGTCGGCGCCAGCGGGGTGGTTTGAAGATGGCTTGTGTCAATGTGATGCCGCCGGCAATCTTCCAGGATAACCCGGCCCAGGTCGTCCTGCCCCACCATGCCCGCCGCCATCAGCGGAAACGGCGCCTTGAGCCGCGCCAGATCAATCAGGACATTATAAGGCGAGCCGCCGGTGCCTTGGGATTGGGCGCGGATATTGGCCAATTGATCGCGCTGGGGATAGACATCAATCATTTTGACCTGGTCAATGACCCAATTGCCCGCGGCCAGCAGGCCGCAACGAGAAGAAGAAGATGATTCGCTTTTTTTCATGACCGCAGAATGCGCGGCACTCTAGGGGCGCGCCCGCGCCAAAGCAAGGCTGGAAAAACCAAAGACGCGCCCCCGCAAAAGGGCCTTGTTGTGTGCCCCGCCCCGGCCTTCATGAATTCGGGATCAGACCAGACTCTCCAATATCGCGGGGATGCGCTCCAGGCTCCGGTTCAGGCTGGCGTGAGTGATGGACCGTTCGGCGTCGGTTTGATGGGCAAATAATATCTTCCAGCCGGCGGATTCGAGCCAACTGTCGAAGGCCACTTCGGTCTTGTTGCCGCTATCGCCAATCTTGGTGTGGCGCACCAGAATATCGGCCACGTGGACGGCGGCGGTGATCTGGGTTTGCTGGCGCGCCTGCTGGGGACTGTGATGGCATTGCACAATCTCCACGAACACTTCCGGCAGCCGTTGCTTGCGCAGGTACATGGCCCCCAGTTCCGCATGGTCCACCCCCAGCACTTCCCTTTCCCATTCCAAAAGGTCGCCCGTCATCTCGGCCCGATTATGATAAATCTCGGTGAAATGATCCGGAAAGGCCGAGGCCATGACGATCTTGCCCACGTCGTGGATGAGTCCGGCCACGTAATCAATCTCGTCGTCCTGGGATTGCAACAGGTCGGTGATCTCGCGCGTCATCAGAGCCACGGCGATGCAGTGGCGCCAGAATTGCCGCCACGGAAAACGGCGTCCCTCGGCCAGACGTTGGAAATCCTCAATGATCGGCGTGACCATGGCCAATTGGCGGATTTGGCGAACGCCGAGGTAAAAAACGGCCTCTTCGATGTTTTTGACCGGCTTGGCCATGCCGTAATAGACGGAATTGACCAAACGCAGCAGGCGGGCGGTCAAACTGGGATCGCGGCGGATGATCTCGGCGATCTGGGAGGTGTAACGCTGGTCGGCCCCCAACAATTCGCGCAAAGCGCTGTCAATGCTGCTCAACGAGGGAAGGCAAGCGCAACCGCTCAACCGGGCATCAATGTGCGTCCGGTCCAATTTCTCGCAAGTTGCGCGAGGTGCCATGATTTCAGGACTCATTCTCAGTTTATATCGGAACATTTAACCGTCGGTTAAGCTCTTTTTCGGCTAAAGTTTCTTTCCCGGCCCGCCGATAAGCGTAACAGAAGAAGAGTATTCATGTTTGGACGCATTCACCAATTGTTGCCAGCGGTGATGGGAATTCTGGGGGCCGCGACCGCGTGGGCGGATGCGGGCTATTTGCCGCAAGCCGGCCCCATGCCTTTGCGTTTTCGCGTCCCGCCTCCGCCCCCCGCCGAACACACCGACGCTCCCATGCCTCCGCTCCTTCCCGCGCCTATCGTCCTGCCGGCGCCTCCAATGCCGTCCCAACCGCCGGAGTCCTCCAACGCCCCGCCGTCCAACACGGGCAAGCCCGTGGCCGTCACCAACGGGCCTCCACTGGAGTTCAACGCCAGGGAACCCGTGGCCGGCCCGACGATCATCGCGCCCGACGCGGTCATTTCTCCGCAAATGCTGATCAAATACTTCACCGTTCCAACCAGCGCCGCCACCAACGCCCCCATTGCGGCGCCAGTGACGCCGATGGGATTTACGCCGCCGCCGGTGACGCCCTCGGCGCCGCCGCCAACCCCCGGCAAGGCCGCCCCTTCGACCGCGCCGTGATTCCAAAGTGAAAACTTCCCTCCCAACTTTGATCTCGCTGCTGGCGTCTGTGTTGGGCGCCGCGGGCGCCTCCAACACGCTGGTCAGCACGGCGGCCAAATCCAACCTGCTGACGGGAACGGAGATGGCCTCCAATATGCTCGTCGCGCCGGACTTGGGGAGCATGACCAGTTCCAATGTGGTGCCGCCCATCAACACCAACACCCCGGAAGAAGTGTCGGACCGATACTTTCAGTTGCAGATGGACCTGGCCATGCGGCAGCGGCACGACAAAAGCCCCGCCTTGGCGGCCCAAACGCTGGTCACCATTCTGGAAACCAACGCCGCGCCCGAATTCAAACGCAAGGCCCTGTTTGAATTGGCGCTGGCCACGCAGGACAACAATGATTTCGTCAAAGCGCAGCAAATCTACGCCCAATACCTGCAACGCTACCCCGAAGACCCCAGCGCCCCGGAGGTCCTGCTGCGCCAGGGATTGCTCTTTCGCCAGATGGGCGTCAACACCCTGGCCATCTCCAAGTTTTACTCCGTCATGTCCACCGCGCTCAAACTGCGGTTGGACAATATTGAGTACTACAAGAACCTGGTGCTCCAGGCGCAAACGGAAATCGCCGACACGTATTATGTTCAGGGGCTATTCAACGAGTCGGCCGATTTCTACACGCGCCTGCTCAAAGCCGACAGCCCGGCGCTCAACAAACAGCAAATCGAGTTCAAACTGATCCGCTCCCTCTCCTATCTGACCAATCAAGAGGACACCATTTCCCACTCGCAAACCTTCCTGGAACACTTCCCCGATTATCCGGACGTGCCGGAGGTCCGCTTCATCCTGGCCAGCGCCTACAAGGCGGTGGGCCGCAATTCGGACGCCTTGAGACAAGTGCTCTTGCTCCTGCAGTCGCAGCAGGACAACGTGCAGCGCAACCCGGAACTGTGGGTGTACTGGCAGCGCCGCGCCGGCAACGAAATCGCCAACCAGCTTTACAAGGAGGCCGATTACCTGGATGCCTTGCAAATCTATCAGAACCTGGCGGCGCTGGATGCCACGCCAGCCTGGCAGGCGCCGGCGTTGTATCAAGTCGGCTTGGTCTATGAGCAATTGCAACAATGGCAACGAGCCACCGACACTTACAGCCAGATTCTCGCCCGGCGCGTGGAGTTGACCGGCGGCAACGCCCCGCCCAGCCTCGCTTCGCTCTGCGAAATGGCCCAGTGGCGCAAGGATTACATCGCCTGGCTGCAAAAGGCGCGCGCCGTCGAACTGGAATTTCAACACAGCAACCTTTACAAACCACCCGCTCTCAACCCCACCGCCGCCCGATGAATTCACCCCAGGAAATAGTCCAAACTTTGAACGAACACCTTGGCGTCTGCCAGGAACTCTTGCAGGCCACCGAACAGGAAGGCCAGGCCCTGCGCCAGCCCGGCAATCCTCCCCTGTCCCAGTTCTATCATCGAAAAAAAGACTTGCTTCCGCGCTTCAATCAGTCGCTAGATGGATTGCGGAGGCATCGTGTGAACTGGCAGAAGTTGAGCTTGGACGAACGAGCGCGCTGGCCGGAAGTAGGCATGTTGCTGCGCAAGAACCAGGACTTGACGATGAAAATCATCGTCCTGGACCGTGAAAATGAGCAGGCCCTCCTGCGTCGCGGCCTGGTTCCGCCGCGCCAACTGCCTTCGGTCAACCGTCAGCGCCCTCATTTCGTGGCCGATCTCTACCGCCGCCAAGGCGTTTCATGATGCGCCCGCATCAATGCCCATTGAGAAAATTATTGTCCTGGAAGACGACTTGATCGTCCGCCGGAGTCTTGAGCAGCAGTTGCGCCAGCAACGGTACGACGTGGCCGCCACCGACACCCTTGCCGGCGCCCGCGAACTCCTGGCCAAGGACACCTTCGACCTCCTTTTCCTCGATCTGCGCCTGCCCGACGGCGAGGGCACCGACCTGCTGCGCGAATTGCAGACGCACCCCCAAAAGCCGCTGGTGGTCATGATCACCGGCTTCGGTTCGGTCGAATCCGCCGTGGAGTGCATGCGCAACGGCGCCTTCGATTACATGCTCAAGCCCTTTTCGACCGACCAATTGCAGGTCACCCTCAAGAAGGCGGCGGATTTCAACCAATTGCTCAAGGTCAACGCCTATTTCAGCAACGCGGAGGAGGACGAAACGGGCTGGGAACTCCAGGGCGTCAGCCCGGCCATGGAGAACCTGCGGCAATTGATCCGCAAAGTCGCCCGCACCCAGGCCACCGTCCTCATCGCCGGCGAAAGCGGCACCGGCAAGGAACTGGTCGCCCGCGCCCTTTACCGTCAAAGCCCGCGCTGCAACGCCCCCTTCATCAAGGTCAATTGCGCCGCCATCCCCGAAAACCTCATCGAAAGCGAATTCTTCGGCCACGAAAAAGGCGCCTTCACCGGCGCGTTCACCAAACGCGAGGGCCGCTTCGAACTGGCCCACAGCGGCACCATCCTGCTGGACGAAGTGAGCGAGATTTCCCCCCAAGTGCAGGCCAAGCTGTTGCGCGTTTTGCAGGAGCGCGAACTGGAGCGGGTGGGGGGCAACCGCACCATCAAGGTGGACGTCCGGGTCCTGGCCACCACCAATCGACGCCTGGAAGAAAGCGTCGAACGCAAGGAATTCCGCCAGGACCTTTATTTCCGCCTCAACGTCGTTCCCATCCACGTCCCTCCCTTGCGCGAGCACAAGGAGGACGTGCCGTTCCTGGCCGCCCAGTTCATGCCCCGCCTCGCCCGCAAGCACGGCGTGCGGGTGCGGGGGTTTTCCGACGATTGCCTGGCCTTTTTGCAGGCCCACCGCTGGCCGGGCAACGTGCGCGAATTGCAAAACGTCATCGAGCGCGGCGTCATTTTGTGCGGCGACAGCGGCCTGTTGGAACCCGAACACCTCGGCTTTTCACCGCAGACCACCGCGCCTTCGCCCCAAGCCGCCCCCGGCGTCCCGGAAATCACGACCCCGGCCGCGCCCGCGCCCGCCACCGCCGCGCCCGCCGAGACCGGGCCGATTTCCCTCTTCGAGCTGGAAAAGAGGCACATCCTCTCCGTCGTGGACAAGACCCCCAGCCGCACGGCGGCGGCGAAGATTCTGGGCATCAGCATCCGCACCTTGCGCAATAAACTGCGGGATTACGGAGTCACCAACAAGGACGACGACGAAGCAAGCGACCCGCCGGAGAACGGGCCGGCGGCGGGGGGTGCAGGGAAAATTAGTTGATTGATTTCCGGAAAAAGCAGATTTCGCTGGACGTTTCGCATGAATATTGTATATGAGATATACAATATGACCGTTTATCTATGATTACACCTTCCCTCCAACAAGAACGCTCCCGCATTCTCGACCAAATGGCTCGCATCGATCAAATGATCCGCGGCCATGTCAGCGAACAAACCTTTCGCGTCCAACGCGGAAGCCAGACCGTCACGCAAGGCCCATACTTCCTGCTGCAACGACGGGAAAACGGCAAAAATAATTGCCAGCGCGTCGGAACTGATGAGCTGGAAACCATTGGCGCAGGAGTCGAAGCCTATGCCCGCTTCCAAAAGCTGGCCCAGCGCTATGCCGCTCTGACCGAACAGATGACCTGGGACAAGCAATCCCCGGACATTAAAAAAAAGTTCCGGCCCTTCTGGCGGCCTACCTTCCGCAAACCGCGCTCTGCTTGAACCGGCTCTGCACTCAGGGCGTGGGCGACTTCGCCGCCATCGAACGCGACTTGTTGGCCGCCCTCAAGCACGACGGCGCCCGGCTGTTGGAAGAACTTCTCAACGACCCCGCTCTGCCCGGACCAGAAAACCCGCCCCAAACCGACGAAGAAAATTACGGCGCCCGTCCCAAGGTCGTGTTGACCTGCCTGGGCTGGATCACCTTGCGGCGTCCTTATTTTTACAGCGCCACCCGCCAAGTGGGGCGCTTTCCGTTGGACGCGGCCTTGGGTTTGGTGGACAGCTATTCGCCCGGCGTGGCCCGCTGGATGTGCCGGGCGGGCACCCTGGCCGGCAGTTATCAGGCCGCCAGCCAAGACTTGCTGACCTATGCCGGTTTGGACATCGACGCCCGCCAAATCCAGCGCATGATCGTCCACCTGGCTCCCAGCATGGCCCGGTGGCGCGGGTCGCAAGGGCCGGTGTTCTCTCCGGCCGCGGGAGACATTTTCTGTGTGAGCACCGATGGCACCGGCGCTCCCATGCGCCGCAAGGAGTTGCCAGGGCGCAAAGGCAAGCGCGGCGGCAAAGCCCGCACCCGCGAGGTCAAAGTCGGGACCGTTTTCACCCACCGCAAACCCGACCAGCCAGACCAGCGCCCGGAGCGTGATGATAACTCGACCACTTACATCGCTGACATCATCCCTGCCCAGGAGTTCGGAAGCCTCTTGCGCGCGGAAGCTCTGCGGCGTGGCATCGCCAGAGCCAGAGTCGTCGTCTTCTTGGGTGACGGAGCCGTCTGGGTCTGGAAACTGGCGCGCATCAATTTCCCCGAAGCCGTTTGCATCTTGGATTACTACCACGCCTGCGAGCATCTCATGCTCCTGGCCAGCGCCCTCTATGGCGAAGGCTCACCCTTGGCCAAAAAACGCTTTCGCCGATGGCGCAAGGCTCTCCTGAAGGATAAAATCGCCCAAGTCATGGCCCAGGCCAAAGAGGACCTGCCCACCCGATCCCAACCCTGCCAACTGGCCAAAAAGCAAATCGCTTATTTTGAGCGCAACCGGTCCAAAATGATGTACCAGACCTTCCGCCAAGCCGGCTATTTCATCGGTTCAGGCGTGGTGGAGGCAGGCTGCAAAACCGTCGTCGGCCAACGGCTCAAACAATCCGGCATGCTGTGGAGTCGCAAAGGAGCGCGCCAACTTCTCACCGTTCGTTGTGCTTTGCTCAGTGGCTGGTTCGACGGTTTTTGGAAGCATCATAACAGCGCGGGTCAAACTCGGGCGTTCGCCGAATGAAGAATCCTATTGGCTGTCAACGGATTTGGCCTGCACCCGGCGGCGGCAGGGCGCATTCGTGAGCGCCGCTAAATCATTGAGCTGCAACAAAGAGTAATTTGGGGCTGGACACCCTTGCGGGAACTTTTTAGGCTGGCGGCATGTCGAAGATACGATTCTGTCCCAATGCAGAT
>Ga0224555_1000854_pt1 | contig 46312 bp, 41 predicted proteins | sample 714S23034metaG_FD_180687 | JGI IMG/M metagenome (GOLD analysis project Ga0224555, IMG submission 180687) | Peat soil microbial communities from Stordalen Mire, Sweden - 717 S2 30-34 | ecosystem: Environmental > Terrestrial > Soil > Wetlands > Peat | place: Sweden: Norrbotten County, Stordalen...
AGAGACCAATACCTGCGTCCATGGAATGACTATTACAACCGTGAAAGACCCCATGGTAGCCTCAACTACAAGCCGCCCATCAGCCGCTCCGAAAATGGAACAACCTCTTGACCATCTACAGGTGCCCACCTATGCGTGACAGCAGGGGGTGCCCCCCCTCTTTTCGTGCTTCCTAAAGTCTCTGGAACCAAAGAGATGTGAGTTTGAGCATGCAAAGATTAGATTCCAGGCTATTTATAGCTATCAATAAGAAAATAAATAGTTTCCTCCTGGCTTCGGTTTCGGGCATGAAAAACCCCGGCACGCTGCCGGGGTTCCCTTGTTTTCTCTACTACTTCTATTTTACAGGATGGGGCATAACTACTATGCCACTTGCGGGAAAGTTTTTTCTCTTTTGTTTTCTGTTGGTTGTGGTGATTTCGCGGTGTTGAGGGGCTTGACACGCGATTTTGCGGGGAAATTCGGGGGAAATCTTTCGGTGCGGGAGGGGTTGGAGGTAGACCCACCCTTCGCTAGAAAAAAGCGAAGGATGGGGCACCCACTTTTCGTAGGTGCAAGTAAAAACGGTGAGTGTGCCATCCCCCGATGCAGACGGGCGGCAAGCGAGCTAGTTGAGGCGGACGATGTAGGGCAACGCGCCGGGGATGGGGACGTGGATGCTCTCCGCGATCTTGCTGGCTGTTGTCTTGTCAGCGTTTTCCGGGTTGATGCGCACCCAGTGGCCGGTGGGCCCGGCGAACTCGATCACCTTGGCCGTCGAGTAGCGGCGGATGAGGTTGTTCTTCAGCTTGATGGCGTCCGCCTCGTCCAGGAATGCGCCGATCTGCACGCACCATTTGCCGGCCGGATCGACACCGGGATGTACGGGTGGCGCGTAGGCCTCCACGCGTACCTTCGCGACTCCCACGCGATAGACGCCGGTCTCCTTGGCCGCGGCCAGCGAGAGATCGATGAGGCGGTCGCCGACGAACGGGCCGCGATCGGTGATGCGCACCACGACCGACTGGTCGTTGGCGAGGTTCGTGACGCGCACGATGGATCCCATGGGCAGCGTGCGGTGCGCGGCGGTCATTGCGTTTTGGTCGTAGACGGTGCCGTCGGCGCCCGTGCGATTGGCGTAGGGAGGGCCGTACCAGCTGGCCAGGCCAACCTCGGTCGACACCGGCTTGCCATGCGGCAGGGCCGGCTGAGCAGCGGAGGCTGCAGTTCCCTCGGAGACGCTGGGCGCGGGCCGGCTGGCTGCGTTCGGATGAGTTGGACGCGCGGCGGTCGCGCCGCGAGCGGTCGAGGTCAGTGGCGGCGGAGATTGATAGGGGACCGTCTTGTTCTTGTGGCGGCAGCCCGCAAGTGCCAGCGCGAGCGCGGGAAGCAGCGCCCAGCCCAGCGTCCTGCCCAACGCGCGGCCAGGCGCGGCGGCTGTGCGGCGGAGGTGAGCGATGCGCTTCAAGGCTGTGGCTTGTCCTTATCCGGTTCAGGGGCAGGAGGAGCTGGCGGGCCCTGACCGTGTGCTGCTGCGCTGCGGTCGTCCATGCGCTGGGCCAGCTTCTGCAACTCGGCTGCGGCGGCGCGCAGCGCATGCGATCCATTGAGCCGGATCTCCGGGACGACCTGATCGTTGATGTAGACGACGACGCGGCGCAGGTCCTCTTCGACGCGCAGCGCGGCATCGCGCACCTGTTGCTCCCAGCGCTTAGGATCCTCGTTGCCCATGGCGACACCTCCCCACACTCCAGTATGGGGAGGCGGAAAAGCGCGGGTCAATGACAGAGTCGCGTTATCGGACGCACAGTGCCTGATTGGTAATCCACCCTTCGGAGCAGCCAATCAGCGTCGGCGGGGCAACGTTGCGCGCGCGGCAGGCGTCCCTCCTAATACGGGATCTCGTTTCCAGGGCCGCGCGGCGACCCTTCAGGACTCCGCACGGATGCAGTCGCAAGGTCCGAAGGCAACACGAGCGATAGGGAGTCCATCATGAGCGAGAGATCAAGCCATACAATCCGCCGTACCATCGCTGCAAGCGCTTTGTATACAACTCTTGCGTTCCCTTTTGTGGCAGCCACCGCGCAGAACCCCGAGGCGTCCCTGACTCTGCCCAATGCTCCGGGAATCGGAAGCGGAATTGGCGGCGAGAGCTCAAGCTCAAGCGCCACGGTGGCTACGGTCGAGGCTCGCGGCTTATCGGCATCCGCGGCGACATCGGGGCCCAGCGCAGGCGCTACAGGCGCGACCATGCCCGTGGCGTCGCCGACCCAGAAGTACATCAAACCGGGGCAGAGTGTGCCCGCGCTGACGGCGAGCGACAAGGTCCTGCTGGGTGTAAGGAATGCGTTCACGCCGTTTGCGGCGTCCGGGTGGTTTGCCTCGGCAGGCTATTCCCATGTGACGAATAGCAGCCCGAACTTCGGCACCGACCGCGGCGCATTCGGGCAACGGCTAGGAGCCGCTGCGATACGGGGCTCCTCCGAAAATATCTTCAGCGACAGTGTGATGTCCAACATCTTCCATGAAGACCCGCGCTACTACCAGATGGGCCCGGCACACAACTTCTTCGTTCGCCTGGTCTACTCCGGCACGCGGCCGCTGCTGACCCGCACGGACAGCGGGCGCGCAACTCCTAACTTTGCGCAACTGACCGGCACGCTGGGCGGGGCCGCGCTGACCAACCTCTACTATCCGCAGGGCAACCGCAGCATGGGGCAGACGATGGAGACCTTCGGCGGATCGGTCGGCGGGAATGCCCTGAGCGACGTGGTCAGCGAGTTCTATAGCAGCTTCACGCACATGTTTCACTCAGGGCAGAAGTAAGCCCCCACCCATTGTTGATGGAATGATGGAGATGCCCCTCTCGCCGCAGGCACATTGACAACCCCTGGCAGCAGTTGGCGAAGCGCGTCTGCACCACGGGAATCGGCGCACTGCAATTTTGTCGCATAGCCGCGCCCGGTCAATATGCAGGCTCGCGGGCGATCCATTCGCCGCATATTATCCCCATTCAATGCAGAATCTTGCCATTCGCTACTTGTTCCTTTAAATGTCGCCCCCGGCTGCGTAGTCTTAATGCTGGAATGCGTCTGGTTTACCGACGGCATTGTCTCTTCGAGACACCCGTTCCGATTGAACACTGGATCGCATTCCAGCACGGGTTAGATGGATCGTTCCCAGGATTCGTTTTTATCAAGCAACAGATTCGTTCCTTCAAGCCCCCGGATGAGAGATCCCCGTCCCTACAATTTTTTTCAGGAGAGAATCAATATGGCAACGCCCGCAAAGAAGCCCGCAAAGTTGATGGAACGCGCAATCGTACAGGTTGCCAAAGGTGGATGGGCGATCTACAACGGCCTCAACTCGATGGTTGGCGACACGCCCTCCTTCACGCCCAAGTGGAGCGACAAGCCGCTGCAGAAGAGCTACGAGAAGGAGAAACCGCCCCTGGGCTGGCCGCGCACCACCGACTCCCTTTGTCCGAAGTGTCTGCCCGAGATCCGCCAGCAGATCGTCGACGGCAAGCTGCCGCATGAGATTTTGCTCAACGAGAAGGTCGGCGAGCTGAAGGCGCAGATCATCGAGCGCGACGGCAAGATCCTGATGGTGAAGGACTGCCCCATCCACGGCCACTTCGAGGACGTCATGTCGATTGACCCGGCCTTCATGAAGCATTTGGAAGAGACCTTCCCGGGCCGCGACATCCGCGCCCACAACGACGAGAAGCTGCACAACCACGGCACGTCCACCGTGACGCATGGACGCGGCGCGGTGCTGACGATCGACCTGACCAACCGCTGCAACATGATGTGCGACCCCTGCTTCATGGACGCCAACCAGGTTGGCTTCGTGCATGAGCTCTCGTGGGAAGACATCACCACGATGCTCGACAACGCCGTCACCATCAAGCCCAAGCGGCAGATGAGCGTGCAGTTCTCCGGCGGCGAGCCCACCCTCAGCCCGTACTTCCTGGACGCCGTCGCCTACTCGCGCAAGGTCGGCTACACCAGCGTTCAGGCAGCCAGCAACGGCATCGAGTTCGCCAAGTCGAAGGAGTTCTGCAAGGCCGCGTACGAGGCGGGCCTGCGCTACGTCTATCTCCAGTTCGACGGCATCGGCAACGCGGCCAACTCGCACCGCAAGGTGGGCAATGCGTTCGACGTGAAGCTTCAGGCCATCCACAACCTGCATGAGGCGGGCGTGGACATCGTGCCGGTCACCACCATCGTCAACGGCATCAACAACGAGCAGGTGGGCCGCATCATCCAGTTCGCGCTGGACAACCCGAAGATCATCCACTTCCTCAGCTTCCAGCCGGTCAGCTTCACCGGTCGCGACGAGGCCATCAGCGACGAGCGCCGCATCGCGCAGCGCTACACCCTCTCGCACATGGCGCACGACGTCAAGAACCAGACCGGCCTGGGCGAACCCACCCGCGACTGGTTCCCCATCTCGTTCATGTCCACCTTCTCCGACTGGGCCGACCTGGTCCACGGACCGGACCGCGAGTGGGGCCAGCTCACCTGCGGATGCCACCCCAACTGCGGCATCTCCATGGCCATCATGGTCGACAAGGAGACCAAGGAAGCCGCGCCGGTCACAGCCTTCATCCAGGCCGAGCAGCTCGCCAAGGACATCGCCAAAATCAACGACGCAGGCCGCGGCAGGTACCTGACGATGCTCGGAGCCGCACTGGCCCTGCTGCGCAACTACACGCCGCAGAACGCGCCGACGCACTTCAAGATCAAGGACCTGCTTGCCAAGTTCGACAAGAGCTTCGGAGCCAGCGGACACAACTACGGCAAGGTCACCGCCGACCGCACGCTGGAAGACGTCAAGATGCGCCGCAACGATCGTTGGAACTTCCTCTTCATCGCGGGCATGTGGTTCCAGGACCTCTTCAACTACGACTTCCGCCGGACGGAACAGTGCATTATTCCTTACGCCACGCAGGAGGGCGAGATCAGCTTCTGCGCCTACAACACCGGCGTCGGCTGGCGCAACATCATCGAGAAGATGCACATGACCTCGACGCTGACCAAGTGGTACGAGGAGCATGGGCGGCACGAGATCTTCGCCGGCGGCAAGAAGGTTGCGCTCGAAGCCGAGGCGACCTACGACCTGGTGCTGAATGAGGCCGACGTCAACGCGGCGGCCAACGATACCTTCGACAAGAACGGCATCGCCCGCAACGCGCGCGAGGAGAAGACGCGCGCTCGTGACGCCAAGCTGAAGCTCGACGCCGAAAATGCGCACATGGCCAAGCTCTACCGCAAGGAGATCCTTGGCGAACAGGAGCAGCCCGGCTTCATCTCCCTCAACGAGATCAAGCCCGCCGCGTCCGTGCAGGTCGAAGAGACCGTCGCGAAATAAGCAGTTACCAATTACGGAAAGCCTCCCGGATTACGGGAGGCTTTTCCTTTGCCGGTTATTCTAGGTTGCCCCTTCCATGCGCAACACGCATGGGTGGGGTTGATGCCACCGTCGCCGCGCCCAAAAAAATTCTGCAAAAGCCCCAGCAAATTCGCTTGTCAAGCCCCTCGGTGAACGATCCTGCCATTGCCCTGCGGCATAAAAATCGCAGCAACATGATCGCGCAAACTTCACTCCGCGATCATATGCACGGCGCGACTCTCCGCCGTGGAGAGCGCGGCCTCCAGCCTCGCCTCCAACTGCGTGAGCGTCGTGCGCAGCGATGCGACCTCAGCCTCCAACGCGGAGATGCGAGCGGCGGTTGCAGACGCCGCGGCTGGGTCCGAGGCCTGGCCGATTGCGGATAGACTGCGCGGGTGAAGGCTTGCGGAGTTGGAATCGCGAACGCCGTACTGGCCCTGCTCAATCGATGCGATCGGGCCGCCCAGCAGATGTGCGTAGCGCGACTCGCGCGAGCCGGGCTGGCGCGGCAGCATTACTGCCAGGGGGCGCGCTTCCTGTGCTGCGAACGGCGTTGCGGGGGACGCTTCATCCTTCGCAGCGGCAGGGGACGCGGTCATGCGCGCCAGCGTGCTCTCGACAGCGTCGAGGCCGTCGAAGCTATGGAGGCGGTCGGCACGCGAACGCAACTCGCCCGGCGTCTGCGGGCCGCGCAGGAAGAGCAGGCAGAGCAGCGCCGTCTCGTCGCGCCGCAGGTTCAGCACGGTGCGGATGCGGTGCTCGTACTTCGCCACGCGGCTCTCTCGCACCACCGAGGTCAGCCCCATGTCTTCGAGCGTGTGCAGGGCCTGACGCACCTCTTCTTCGCTCAGGTCGAGCACCGGGTCGCGGCTCGACCTCTGGTTGCAGGCGTTGACGAGCGCGTTGAGGGAGAGCGGGTAGTTCTCCGGCGTGGCAATCTCTTTTTCGATCAATGCGCCGAGGACGCGAATCTGGATTGGGTCAAGTGTCATGCTTACAAGGGTGCCACATTCTGTTGCCGTTGGCGCATCAACAACTCAGTCGACGCTCATCGCCGCGTCCACATCGATGGTCAGCGCGTCGTGGTCGACCATCATCGAGTGCAGCTTCAGCGTGTCGAGCGTGAGCGCGTAGCCGGTGGAGGCGACCGACTGGCTGAGCAGCTTGCGCATCAGATCCGCGGCGTTCAGCTTCATCTGCGAGGGCAGCTTGCGGCTGAGGAATGGCTCCAGCAGAAAGTTCAGCTCCTTCGATTCGCTGACCTTTTCGATCTTCGCATCGCGGAAGCCCACCGACTCTCCCTCGGCCTCGGGGACGACCGAGACCTCCGCTTCGGTGTTCAGCGAGACGCCGACGCAGGCGCCGCGCAGCGCCTTGCCCAGCTTCGCCCTGGTGTGTACCCGCACCACGACGCGGTCGTCCTTGAAGGTGACGTGGGGGTCCTCGGCGTAGACGGAGCAGGGCGAGGTTGCATCGCCGCGCATGTAGTAGCGGCCGTCGGGGCCGTTGAAGAGCTGCGTGCGCAGGGTCCGCTCCAGCGCCTGCGCCGAGACCTTCACCTCAATGGCGCGGGCCATCCGCGCTCCACCCATCCCCAGCAGCCAGAGCATCACCACACAGCGCAGCACTTTATTCATTGTTCTATAAGGATAACGCCGCCAAATCCGTTTCGCTCGGTCAGGCGTGCGGTGGTGCGCAGCCATCCGGAGAGAGCCCACGTCTCCGGTCCGAGATGTGGGCCCTGCAACAACCGATAGAACGGCTCGGAGCTACTCCACGACAGGAGCCATTGGAGCATACTCGGAGATCACCGCGACGGTCGCCGGCTGCAACCCAGGCGACGTTACGGTCACCGCAATCGTGCCGGCGTGGCCGCGCTTGCTTTGCACGATGGCCATGCATAGCCCATTGAAGGCGCTGCGCTCACTGGCGCGGTCGGGCTCGTGGCAACTGGGATCGCCATTACCCACGCCGATCACGCTGCCCGGTCCGATCACCGTCCACACCACTTTGTTGTTGGCCTCCGGCACGATCCGGCCCTGCGCATCCACGATCGCCACGTTGATGACGGCCAGGTCCTGCCCGTCGGCCGCGATCTTCATCGGCATCCGTCCGTCGGACGTGACCGTCTCCCGGTCGGTCGAAGCGACGATCTTTGCCGCCGGACCGGCCGTCTCGCGCTTGTCGGTCAGCACCACCATGCCGGCCCTGCTGGCCCGCGCCTCCAGCACGCCCGGCGCGTACTTCACCTTCCACACCAGGTGACCGTTCGTCTTCACCGGCTGCGAACCGAGGCTTGCCCCGTTGAGGAACAGTTCGACGCTCTCCTGGTTGCAGTAGGCCCAGACCTCGATCTCCTGACCCTCCTTGCCCTCCCAGTTCCAGTGGGGAAGAATGTGCAGCATCGGCTCATTACCCCACCACGCCTTGTAGTACCAGGCCGTGTCCTTGGCAAATCCGCAAGTATCGAGGATGCCGAAGTGAGAGCTGATGCATGGCCAACCGTAGGGCGTGGTCTCTCCGCGGTAGTCAAAGCCGGTCCAGGCGAATCCGCCAGCCAGCCACTCGCGCTGGTCGTAGAACGACCACCACTCCTCGGCGGTATTGCCCCAACCCGGCTTCTCGGTGTCATACGCGCTCACGTATCCGCGCGTTTTATCATTGGCGTAGATACCGCGGGTCGCTACCGTGCTCGCGGTCTCGGTGCCAATCATCGGCTGTTTCGGGTGTTCTCTGTGGTATGCATCGATCAGGCCGTCGCTATAGTTGCAGCCCATCACATCCAGTACGTTGGAGATTCCCACGCCCCCCCAGCCATAGTTCATGGCCGCCGTCGTCAGGCGCGAAGGGTCGAGCTTTTGCGCCAGCGCCCTCATCGAACGGACAATCCTCGCCCCGCGCGTGCTCCCCTGCTCCGGCTCCTCGTTGCCCAGCGACCAGAGCACCACGCATGGATGGTTGCGGTCGCGCGTGATCAGCCGCTCCAGCTCGCTCATCCCCTCGGGGTTGGAGGACATCATGCGCGTCTCGTCCATCACCAGCATGCCCATGCGGTCGCACGCGTCGAGAAACTCCGGCGTCGGCGGGTTGTGCGAGGTCCTGCACCCGTTCGAGCCCATCCACTTCAACCGCTCCAGGCGGTAGGCCTGAATGCGGTCCGGAATCGCCTCGCCCACGCCCGCGTGGTCCTGGTGGTTGCATGTCCCTTTGATCTTCACCGGCTTGCCGTTGAGGAAGAACCCCTTGTCCGCATCGAAGCGCAGTGTGCGAATCCCAAACGTCTCCGAATCCTGATCGACCGTGGCGCCGTCCACCTCGACCGTCGTCACCGCACGGTACAGATTGGGCGACTCCAGCGACCAGAGCTGCGGATGCCACACCGTGGTGTGCATCGCAAAGGTCGTCTGGTCGCTGGCCTCAATGGTCACCGGGTCCGACACCGCCGTCGCTACCGTTTTTCCCGCTGCGTCCACCAATGCGGCATGAACACGGCCTACAACGTCAACATCGCTGTCGTTGATGACCTCGGTGCTCAGATGGACCGTCACCTGATCGGAGTTTGTAACCACGCCGGTAACGGCCCCGAAGTCCGACCGCACATAGTTCCCCCAGCGCGCGATGTGTACCGGCGCGGTCTTGGTGAGCCATGCGTGGCGATAGATGCCCGCGCCCTCATAGAACCATCCCTCGTCAAGCGTCGCATCCACCCGGACGACCAGGACATTATTCCCCGGCGTCTGCATTCCCGCCTTGATGCGCTCCACCATCCTGGCGTCCGGGCCCGCCTGCGCCTTCTCCAGTCTGGCCTGGTCCGACGCGAGCCTGTCGATTGCGGCCTTGTCCGCGAAGTTGGCAAAGTCCGTCAGATCGAGGTTCAACGGGGCATAGCCGCTCATGTTCTCGGCGATGAAGTGGCCGTTGAAGAAGACCGTCGCGTTGCGGAAGATTCCATCGAACTCGACTGTGATGCGCCGGTCCGTATCGCTGGCCGGCAGCACGAACTCGCGCCGGTACCAGCCGATGCTGGTCTCGGGAAACTCGCGGCCCAGCGGCTTTGCGCCATGCCCCACCAGGATCGGATTATTGACGAAGGGCAGGTCGATCGCCCAGTCGTGGGGCAGATCGATCTTGCTCCACGCCGAAGCGTCGAAGCGCGGCGAAGCCGGGCCACCCACATCCCCCGCCTTGGCGAAGGTGCCCGTGCCGTTCAGCTTGCCGAAGCCAAAGTCCTTGACCGGGTCGTTGGCATTGCCCAGCGCAAAGCGCCAGCCGAAGTCCAGCAGAAGCCGCTCGCGCAGCGTGTTCGGCTGATTTGGGTCAATATGACTCGCGCCAGGCTGGGCAGCCGGGGGAGCCGAAGCCGCCAGTCGCGAATCGCCCGATTCGGCCAGCAGGTCCTTGCCCGTCATCACTCCGGCCGATGCCGCCAGGCCAGCCTTCACCAGATCCCGTCGCGTCCACTTGCCCATGCCTGATCTCCCTCGAAACTCTGTCGCGCATTCGGGGATGCATCGTTTCGCCTCCCTGCGCGTGTCATCCACTTTACATCGTGGAGAGATTTTTGGCAGACGGGGAGTGAAGTTCGCGCATTCGCACTAAGACCCACCATCGCATAGTGCGCGATGAATGGGGAATCCAATCCTTGCTCAAATGAAAACCCCACATCTCAGAATCGAGATGTGGGGCACCCGTACCCGTTTGGTGTGGGCAATTAGATGGAGCTCATATTGTGGAGGAACTCCTGGTTGTTGCGCGTCTTGGCAAGCTTGTCGGTGAGCAGTTCCATGGCCTCGACCGGCGAGAGCGGATTGATGACCCTGCGCAGAATCCAGGTGCGCGAGAGCTCCTCTTTCGGGATCAGCAGTTCTTCCTTGCGCGTTCCGGAGCGCTGGATGTCGATGGCCGGGAAGACGCGCTTATCCACCAGCTTGCGGTCGAGGATGACCTCCATGTTGCCGGTTCCCTTGAACTCCTCGAAGATGACCTCATCCATGCGCGAGCCGGTGTCGACCAGAGCGGTGGCGATGATGGTGAGGCTGCCGCCCTCCTCGATGTTGCGGGCCGCGCCGAAGAAGCGCTTGGGGCGTTGCAGCGCGTTGGAATCGACGCCGCCGGAGAGAACCTTGCCCGAGGGCGGAACGATGGTGTTGTAGGCGCGCGCGAGACGCGTGATGGAGTCCAGCAGGATGACGACGTCGCGCTTGTGCTCGACCAGCCGCTTGGCCTTCTCGATGACCATCTCGGCGACCTGGACGTGGCGGGCCGCAGGCTCGTCGAAGGTTGAGCTGATGACCTCGCCCTTGACACTGCGCTGCATGTCGGTGACCTCTTCGGGGCGCTCGTCGATGAGCAGGACGATGAGGACGATCTCCGGGTGGTTGGTGGTGACGGAGTTTGCGATCGACTGCAGGAGCATGGTCTTGCCGGTGCGCGGCGGGGCGACGATCAGCCCGCGCTGGCCCTTGCCGACCGGGGTGAGCAGGTCCATGACGCGACCCGACATGTGCTCGCGGTCGGTCTCCATCTTGATCCGCTCCTCGGGGTAGAGCGGGGTGAGGTTGTCGAAGAGGATCTTGTTGCGCGTCTCCTCGGGCGATTCGAAGTTGATGGCCTCGATCTTGACCAGCGCGAAGTACTTCTCGCCCTCGTGCGGCGGGCGGACGTTGCCGCTGATGGTGTCGCCGGTTTTGAGGTCGAACTTGCGAATCTGCGAGGGCGAGACGTATATGTCGTCCGGGCCGGGGAGATAGTTGTAGTCGGGCGAGCGCAGAAAGCCGTAGCCGTCGGGCAGGATCTCCAGTACGCCCTCGGCGAAGATGTGGCCCTCTTTTTCGCTCTGGGCCTGAAGAATCTTGAAGATGAGGTCCTGCTTGCGCAGACCGCTGGTTCCGGCGATGTCGAGGCCGCGGGCCAGCTTGGTCAACTCGGCGATATTGTGCTCTTTGAGTTCTGAGATTGTCATATGTATTTGGGGTTTACCTGATTGTTCTTGGGGGGATTTGTAGCGGAGGAGGGGAGTTGCCGGGCGGGAAACGCTCGCTGGTGTCTTCGGAAAAAGAAGAGGGGTCGTGCGGTGTGCCGGAGCAGCTTATGGAATGAAATGAATTATACGCTGACAGGAGGGGGTTGATGCAGGGTGGACTTCCATTGCAGGGAAGCGGCGGCAGGGCCGCGCGGGTCAGGCCGCGCGGCGTTCCTCAAGGCTGTCGACGGCCGTCTCAGAGGCTGCGTCCATGGGAATGGTGTCCTTGAAGCGGTCAAACACTTCGTTGGTGGTGTCCTGCACACGGGTGTTTGGTTTGTGCAGCTTGCGGGTTGCCTTGGAGGCAAGCTGGCAGAGTTCGTAGCGATTGGTGACGTGAGTGAGTGCTCCAAAAATGAGGTCTGAGCGCATAAAGGTTCCTTTCGTTTCGTCGCGGCAAAGGACGTGATGTCGAGCCTGGCATCGACTTTCGTTGGACCGGAAGTGCGATCCACGATGTCTAAACCTTCTAAGCTAATGATTCAAAATGGCTTGATGCAACAGCCAGTTCGTTACTGAGATTTCCAGGCCCAAATCATTCGATGCCAGGATTCGGGCGATGGTTTTGTACTTTCTGAACTTCTATTCCCGTGGTGCGATCTTAAGACAGTTCTAGAGCGAGGCGCAGAACCCCGCGCTCATTTGATATATATCGACATCTCATGCAATTCGGAGCATGTTGCGCTCCTGCGAACGAACAAGAGCAGAGGGATTCGTTGTTGTGAAGCCGCCCAAACTTCTCTTGCGGGACTGGCCAGCGTGGAACAACTTACTATAAGGAAGATAAACGGTATGGCTGGCGGAGTCAATACTTATTTTGGGAAGTTGAAAAAATAAATCTTCCATAAATGGGAAGTTGCGAGGCGCGGGAAAGATCGCGAGGCCTTACGCCGGAGAACAATGGCTGTTTGCGCAGAGGGAAGGAGTTAAGACTGGACGAGGAAACTATTAGAATCATCAATTTAAGCGTTCATTGCCGGTCACTGCAGGCTATGCCCAATAACTACGATCCAAGGTGCGGTACTGGATGGCCTCGGCGATGTGTTTGACGGCGATGTCGGGCTCGCCGCCGAGGTCGGCGATGGTGCGGGCGACCTTGAGGATGCGGTCGTGGGCTCGGGCGGTGAGGCCCTGCTGCTGCATGGCGCGCTCCAGCAGGCGTTCGGCGTCGGGGGATAGCTCGCAGAAGGTGCGGATCTGCTGGGTGTTCATCTGCGAGTTGGAGAAGATGGGCTTGGCGGCTGACTTGGCCGTGGCTTTGCCACGTTCGGGCTGGCCATTCAGCGGGACGGCGAAGCGGACGTGCTGGCGCTCGCGGGCGGCCAGGACGCGGGCGCGAATCTCGGCTGAGCCTTCGGCAGAGGCCCCTCCGCGCAGCTCCTTATACTGCACGGCGGGAACCTCGATGTGGATGTCGATGCGGTCGAGCAGCGGGCCGGAGACCTTGCTGACGTAGCGCTGGATCATCGGCGGGGTGCACATGCACTCGCGCGACTTGTCGTTGAAGTAGCCGCAGGGGCATGGGTTCATGGCGGCGGCCAGCATGAAGCGCGCGGGGAAGGTGAGGCTCATGGCGGCGCGCGCGATGGTCACAGTGCCGTCTTCCAGCGGCTGGCGCAGGACTTCGAGAACATTGCGCGGAAACTCCGGCAGCTCGTCCAGAAAGAGCAGGCCGTTGTGGGCGAGCGAGACTTCGCCGGGGCGCGGAATCATTCCGCCGCCGATCAGCCCGGCGTCGGAGATGGTGTGGTGCGGCGCACGGAAGGGCCGGTGCGTCACCAGGCCGCGGTCGGCGTCCAGCACGCCGGCGACGGAGTGGATCTTGGTGGTCTCCAGCGCCTCTTCAAAGCGCAGCGGAGCGAGGATCGACGGCAGGCGCTTGGCCAGCATGGTCTTGCCAGAGCCGGGCGGCCCGATCATCAGGATGTTGTGTCCACCGGCGGCTGCGACCTCTAGCGCCCTCTTGGCCACCTGTTGTCCGCGCACGTCCTTGAAGTCGTAGGGGAAGTGCTCGAGCTCTTCGAGCAGGCTGGCGGCCTCGATGCGCAGCGGCTGGGCCTTGATGCCTCCGAGGGAGGCGGAGTTGAGCAGATCGCGCACGTCGCTGAGGGTCTGCACGGGATAGACGTTGACGCCCTCGACGACGGCGGCCTCGCGCGCGTTAGAGGCCGGAATGACGAGGTTCTTGATCCCCTTCGCTCGCGCGGCAAGCGCAATCGGCAGCATTCCCTGCACCGCGCGCAGCGTACCGTCGAGGCCAAGCTCGCCGACCAGAAGGAAGTTGGAGATGTCCTTGATGTGCAGCGCGCCGTATGCGCCGAGAATGCCGATGGCGATGGGAAGGTCGAAGCCGGAGCCTTCTTTCTTGATGTCGGCGGGCGCAAGGTTGATGGTGATGCGCGTGGGAGGAATGTCGAAGCCGGAGTTGCGGATGGCGGAGCGGACGCGGTCGCGGCTCTCGCGCACGGCGGCGTCGGGCAGGCCGACAGTGGAGAACTCGCTTTTCTCAAGGACGACGCCGGAGAAGTCGACCTCCACGTCGATGATGTGTGCGTCGATGCCGTAGACGGCGGCGCTGCGGGCTTTGAAGAGCATAGAGGCGACCGGGACTCGTGTATTGGCGGACGGAATGAGTCTAGCATTATGGGTCTGTTGCCGCCGCGCAAAGCTGCGGTTGCAGTCTGCTGGCGAGATTTATCCTGCAATTCTCCAGCGGCAACTTCAGGATTTCGCATCACAATTGACTGACAGATCGAGTTGGCAAGAGCGGAACGTGGAGGCAGAGATGAACGGAACAGCGAGCCGTGCGCGAAATAATCTCTTCAACGGCAAGCTGATTGGGCTTCTTCTGCTCGCTCTCGCCTGCGTGGTGAGTGCGGCGGCGCGGGCGCAGAGCGGTGCTGCGAAGCCTGCCAGTACAGCGGCGCAAGAGCAGACATCTCCTGCCAATCCTGCCAGTGCGGCGACGGGCAATGAAGAGGAGGCGCCGCCGCTCGCCATCTCGCCCACGGCGACTGCCGGGCAGCGGACGGACCAGGCGTGGAAGATCCTGACCGATGCGGCGACGGATGTGAAACGTACGCAGACGCGGCTGCAGGCGCTGACGGCGCTGGGATTGCTGCGCAGCCCGCGCTCGGCAAAGCTGATCGCCGATGCGATGACCGATCCCGGCCTGGACGTGCGGGCAGCGGCGGCGCTGGCCGCGGGGTTGAGCCGCGACCGGACCCTTGAGCCCAATCTGCGCAGCCTGCTGGACGACAAGGAGCCGCAGGTTGCGTTCACCGCGGCGATGACGTTATCGAAGATGGGCGACCATTCCGGCGATGACATCCTGGTTGCGGTGGTGGACGGCGAACGCAGCGCGGGGCCGACGATGATGCACGGGGCCGAGCACCGGATCGACAACGACCTGCACAACCCGTCGATGCTGGCGCAGTTGGGCGCGATGCAGGGCGCGGCGATGTTGCTGGGGCCGTTCGGAGTCGGGATCACGGCCTTCGAGTTTATCCACCAGAGCGGCGGCGACCTGGCGCGCGTCTCGGCCATCGAGCAGATCTCGAAGGAGAGAACGGAGCCGGTGCACAAGAAGCTGCTGGCCGCGCTCGGCGACAAGGACGCGGCAGTGCGCGCGGCCTCGGCGGAGGCGCTGGCCGACTACCACGACAGCGCCACGTCGGCGGCGATCTACCCGCTGCTTGCGGACAAGAAGGTCCCGGTGCGGCTGATCGCGGCGGCGGCGTACCTGCGGACGACCGGAGTTCCGGGGCCGTTGCCTGCGGCGATTGCCCGCGGCGCAAGGACCGGACGCTAGCCGCCGAAAACCTGTGTCTCAGAAGCGAGACATGGGGCACCCGACTTTGTGGACTATTTCAGACCTGCATCACCCGCATGAACCATTAATTAGTTAGTACCCCCCCTCCCCCCCTCCATGGGGGTATTTGGACGGAAGTCTTTTTGAATCTGTTGCCTACAGGTATATACTGGCTGCAAAAATTAGATTCCAAATGAGTTACGGCTAAATATTCCATTCAAAAAGACTTACCGGGTGCAACGACTACGAATTCGGTGAAAAGGACAGCGATTTACGCCTGAAATGGCGACGATTCCGGCCAAAATGTGGTCGATTCTGGCTCAGGATGACTCGTTTTTAGCGTAGTTCCGGCGTGGAGGAAAAAGAAAAGCAGCCCGGCGTTGAACGCCGGGCTGTTCGCTTTCTTTATCTCTACACCTTCTATTTTATCATGTGGAGCATAACTACTATGCCACTTGCGGGAAAGTTTTTTCTCTTTTGTTTTCTGCTGATTGAGGCGATTTTGGTGGGCCGAGGGTCTTGACACGCGATTTTACGGGGAAATTCGGTGAAAAAATCTTTGGGAGCGGGCGGAGTTGGCGGTAGACCCACTCATCGCATGAGACAAGAGCGTGATGAATGGGGCGCGGACGTTTCGTGGGTCAAAGACAAAACGTGAGTGGTCCACCTGCCCGACAACTCGCCGGTCCCCGTTGTATTTCTGTCAAGAAGTAGTATTATTTACTACCAGAGGAATGCCATGCCAGATGTTCAAAAAGTAAGTATTGCCTTGACCGGGGAGCAGGTTACGGCGCTGAGGGCTGCGGTCGAGACCGGCGAGTATGCCACGACCAGCGAGGCCATCCGCGAGGCGTTGCGCGAGTGGCAGTGGAAGCGCGATCTGCGCGTGGAGGAAGTGAAGCGGCTGCGCCAGTCGTGGCAGGAAGGCAAGGCGAGCGGCCCGGCGGTTGCACTCGATCTTGCGGAGACGCGCGAGCAGGCGCGACGGCGGCTGAAGAAGGCATCGGGGCAGGCCGCGTGACTGGACATGTGACAGGCCGCCCAGCACTGCTGTGGACGCCGCAGGCCAGAGAAGACTTGCTGGAGATCTACGTCACCATCGGACTGGACAACCCATCGGCCGCGGAACGCGTGTACTCGGCGATAGAAGAGAAGGCGAGCCTGCTGGTCGGCACTCCGCGGCTCGGAGTGCGTCGCCGGGAGATCGCGCCTGCGGCGAGGATGCTGGTAGAGGGCGTCTACCTGCTGCTCTATGAGACGCACCCGGACAGCGACGATGGGCCTGTGGAGAGAATTGAGATCGTGCGCGTGGTTCACGGGCATCGAGATTTGACCCGCATCTCCTGACCGTAAACCCACGTCTCAGAATCGAGACGTGGGGCACCCGCCTTTGTCTCACATTTCAGACCTGGGCCACCAGCCCAGATTAAACGGCGGAAGTGGGCAGAACAACTTGCCAAACGCACTAAGTTATTGATATTGTTATGTGTAATCGCAGTGGTTAGTAGATTCGGTGGAAAGTAAAGCTCGGTTAAGGAACCTGTGCAATGGCGAAAAACAATATCCCGCGTCACATAGGTTTCATTCCCGATGGGAATCGACGGTGGGCTGCGGATCATGGCCTGCCAAAAGAAGCCGGATATGCACAGGGTATCGACCCGGGGTTGCTGCTGTTCGAGAGATGTAAAGAATGCGTGATCAAGGAAACTTCGATCTATTGCTTTACTCAGGACAACACCAGGCGGCCTTCCGTTCAGAAACAGGCATTCAGCGAGGCCAGCGTTGCATTTGCTTTAGAGATTGCACGGCGTGGAGCGGCCCTGCTTGTGGTCGGCGATGAAACCTCGAAGCAATTCCCCAAGGCGTTAAAAGAATTCCGGCATCGCCAGGGTGTCGGAATGAAGGTGAATCTACTGGTCAACTATGGCTGGGAATGGGACCTGGCCGGTCTTAAAAACGGCGGCCTGCGTTCCAGTGAGGTATCGCGTCTGGATTTGATCGTACGGTGGGGAGGAAGACGCCGATTAAGCGGTTTTCTCCCGGTGCAATCGATTTATGCAGATTTTTATGTCCGGGATGAATATTGGCCAGATTTCGATCTACAGCATTTTGAGCACGCACTCGCCTGGTTTAAAAACCAGGACCCGACACTCGGCGGGTAATCGGTGGATGCTCTCTCGCGGCGGGTTCACGTCCAGTGCGATTCGGTTTCGATGCGGCCCGGCTCGCCGGTAGACCACATCTCGACGATTCAGCATAAACCTGAGTGCTCCTGATCTCGATTCTGGTCTAATGTTTCTTTAGGGCGATGGATTTTCTTACGCAGTACAAGAACGCGCTGTTTCTGATTGCGGTGTTGCTGGCGCAGGCGATTGCGCTGGCGGTGCAGGTGCGCAGCCCGGTGGATGCGGCGAAGCCGGACGGCCCCAGCGTTCGGCTGATCCGCATGTGGGCGATGACCTCGGTGACGCCGGTGGAGCGGGTGACGCACGCGCTGGGCAGCGGCGCAGGACATGCGTGGTCGGAGTACATCGACCTGCGCCATGTGCGCCAGCAGAACAAGGACCTGCAGCAGCAGATCGCGCGGATGCGCATTGAAGAGGCGGCGATCTCCGAGGACGCGCTCGAGGGACGGCGGTTGCAGGCGATGCTGGGCTTCAAGGAGAGCTATGTTGGCTCGACCGTGGCGGCCGAGGTGATCGGCGCCAGCGGAAGCGAGCAGTCGCACATGCTGACCATCGACAAGGGATCGCGCGACGGGCTAAGGCCGGACATGGCGGTGATCACGCAGAACGGTGTGGTGGGCAAGCTGCGGGACGTCTTTCCGGCGACCTCGGAGGTGCTGGAGCTCAACGACCAGAGCTCGGGCGCGGGGGTGGTGCTGGCCACGACGCGCATTCGGGCGATCCTGCGCGGAACGCTCACCGGGCGGGTGCAGATCGGCAACCTGACGGCGGACTCGCGCATCCAGCCGGGCGAGCAGGTGCTGACCTCGGGCGGCGACCAGGTGTATCCGCGGGGGCTGCCGGTGGGCGTGGTGGAGAGCATCGCGCCAGACCCGGACCACCAGCCGTATAGCGCCATCCGGGTGAGGCCGGCGGTGGACCTGGACCGCGTGGAAGAGGTTCTGGTGATTACGGGAATGCAGGCGGACCTGACGCCGGCGGTGCAGCAGGACCTGGCGGCCGCCGAGGTGCAGCACGCGGCCGACCTGAGCGCCGAGCGGCTGCCCGGAATTCATGACGACGCGAATCCGGCTGCCGCAAGTGGAGCTGCGCCCGCGGCCAACGCTCCGCCGGTCACCCCGCACCCGCTGCCAGTCCTGCATTCGGACCGGTTCACGAGCGGAACGACGCCGCCCGCAACGGAGATGACTCCCGGCGCGGCGAGCTCCGCCGAAAGCAGCCCGGGCGCGCCGAGCAGCACGCAGGCACAGCCGCAGTCTGGGGCGACGAGATGATGGTCACACGCAGCTACATGTCGCGCCGCGAGGTGGAGCAACAGAGCTTCTCGATTCCCGTGACGGTGCTGGTGCCTCTGGGCGCGGTGCTGCTGCAGGTGCTTCTGCCGCGAGTGTTTCATGGGCTGGCGATCCTCGATCTGCCGTTCATCGTGACGCTGTTCTTCGCCATCAGCCGGCGCAGCGCCATCGCGGGGACGGCGACGGGGGCATGCATCGGGCTGCTGCAGGACGTGCTGACCGGCCAGCCGATCGGCGTCAACGGCATGGCGAAGTCGGTGATCGGATACGCGGGAGCGAGCCTGGGCAGCCGGATCGACGTGGAGAACACAGCCACGCGCGCCCTGCTGGCCTTCGGCTTTTCACTGGTGCAGAGCGTTCTTCTGTACCTGATCGAGCGGCGCCTGCTGGGCATTCGCGCCTTCCACCTGCTATGGCTGCATGAGCTGCTGAGGGCGGCGGCGAACACGGCGGTGGCGCTGCCGGTCTTCCTGCTGCTGGACCGCGCTAAGCACCAGGAGTAGAGGCAGTGGTCGCGCGAATTCCCACTCATCGCAAAATCCGCGATGAATAGGGCACCGTAAACCCACCTATCGCATAAAACCGCGATGGATGGGGCGCCCTAAACCCACCCTTCGCTAGAAAAAAGCGAAGGATGGGGCACCCGACACCCGGCACCCGGTTCCGGCTACACCCCCACCTTAGCCGCGATGAGACTGCGGCGAAGATGGGGCACCCGGCACCCGGCGGAAGAACAACGTAAACTGAGGCAAGCAGGACTCGTCAGCATGGCGTTAATTCCCAAGACCGAACGGCACAGTGACCGCGACGAGAAGGTAGCGGCGGGCAAGCTGCACGCGACGCAGTACATCGTGGTGCTGGTGCTTGCGGTGCTGGCGGCGGGAATGTGGCGGCTGCAGGTCCTGGGCGTGGACAACTACCGGATGCTGGCCGAGGCCAATCGCGTGCGCAAGGACCCCGTACGCGCGCCGCGCGGCAAGATCTTCGACCGCGAGGGCCGCATCCTGGTGGACAACTACCCGTCGGTATCCTGCTTTCTGCTGCGCGAACAGGTGAAGGACCTGAACGCAGACATTCCGCTGATGGCGCGCGGGCTGGACCTGCCGGTGGATGCGATCGAGGCCACATTGCGCCGCTACGCCAGCTCGCCAAAGTACGTGCCGATCCCGCTGAAGCAGGACATCACGCCGGATGAGCAGGCCTTCATCGAGGCGCATCGCAACGAGCTTCCGGAGCTGGAGACCTTCGACGACCAGCGGCGCCTGTACCCGCGCGACGGCTTCGCGGCACACCTGATCGGCTATGTGGGCGAGCTGTCGGCCGAGGACCTGAACAGCGCGAAGTTCGCGTTCTACGAGCCGGGCGACGTGGTGGGCAAGAGCGGCGTGGAGGAGACCTACGACGAGATTCTGCGCGGCAAGGACGGCTCGCGCGATGTGATCGTGGACAGCCACGGCAAGGAGGTCGGCCAGCTCGGGCAGCAGATTGCGACTCCGGGGCAGGACCTGCGGCTCACCATCGACCTGGACGTGCAGCGAGCGGCGGAGCTGGCGATGGAGGGCCATAACGGCGCGCTGGTGGCAATGGACCCGCATACCGGCGAGATTCTGGCCATGGTCTCGCGGCCCACCTACGACCCCAACCAGTTCTCCGTGCGCCTGACCAAGGACTACTGGTCGCAGATCGTCAACAATCCCGACCACCCGATGATGAACAAGACCATCCAGGCGCAGCTCGCGCCGGGCTCGACCTTCAAGATCATCATGTCGCTGGCCGGGCTGGAAGAGAATGTTGCGCAGTCGATGCACGTGATGTGCAACGGCGGGGCCACCTTCTATGGCCGTTTCTTCGCCTGCGACAGGCACCACGGCATGGTGGGCATCGACCATGCCATTCCGTGGTCGTGCGACACGTTCTACTACACGCTGGCAAACAAGCTCGGCATCGATACGATTGCCAAATATGCGACCGAGGTCGGCCTCTCGCAGAAGACCGGCATCGACCTGCCGGACGAGGCTGCCGGCACGATGCCTTCGACCGCATGGAAGATGAAGACGCAGCACGATAAGTGGTACGCGGGCGAGACCATTTCCGTCGGCATTGGGCAGGGCGCAGTGCAGGTGACGCCGATCCAGCTTGCGCGCGCGCTGGGCGGCATCGCATCGGGCGGCGTGCTGAAGCGGCCGCACGTCGTCTTCCCCGACGAGCTGCCGCCGGAGATGGCCTCGGCCATCGAATCGAGCTTTCCCGGAAGCGGCGACCGCGTAATCCCCATCACGCCGGAGAACTGGGAGACGATCACCAACGCCATGGCCGCAGCGCTGGGACCGGGCGGGACGGCGGGAGCGGCGCACCTGGACGGCATCGACTTCGCCGGAAAGACCGGCACCGCTGAGGTGATCAGTCACAGCGCCGGAGCAACCAGCCTGGGAACCGGGGCCACGCGTGCCAACGCCTGGTTCGTGGGCATGGCGCCGCGGCGCAATCCGGACATCGTGGTCGCCGTCCTGTGGGAACACGGCGGCTGGGGAGCGGGCTCCGCGCCCGTCGCGGCGCAGGTCATCAACGCCTACATCACCAAACAGCGCAAGAAGGAAGGTAACCTGGTGCGCGTGGCGGAAGCGCCCAAGCCGGCAGCCACTCCTGCGCCGAATCCTGATGGCGGGCCAACCGCCTCGGTCGCTCCTGCGGTACACCCTGGAGCGGCGAACCTGCCTGCGGTCAGGCAGCCCTGATGACACAGCCCCTAGAATAGAGCCGAGCCCATGCGCCGCTTCTCCTCATTCCGCGACTTCGACTGGATGCTGCTGACCCTGGTTTTCCTGATGTCGATCATCAGCGTGCTGGAGATCAAGTCGGCGACGCTGCACACGAAGTTCCGCGGCTTCGACCACAAGCAGATCGGCTTTTTACTGGTCGGTCTCGCGCTGATGTTCCTCGTCTCGCGGATCGACTACCACTGGCTGGTGGACATTGCGCCCTGGGCGTACGGGATCGGGCTGCTGTCGCTGGTGGCCGTAAAGCTGGTGGGGACAACGGTGTTGGGAGGGAAGCGCTGGATCAACCTCGGCGGCGGCGTGCACTTTCAGCCGTCGGAGTGGGTGAAGCTGGTGCTGATCGTCATGATGGCGCGGTACTTCTGGGGGCTGGCTGGGCGGGACCTCAGTTGGGTCGATATTGCCAAGGCCTTCGCCATGATTGGCGTGCCGATGGTTCTGGTCTTTAAGCAGCCCGACCTGGGCACCGCGCTGACCTATCTTCCGGTGCTTGTCGTGGGCCTGTTCCTGGGCGGTATACGGATGAAACAGACGGTGGTCCTGCTGTTGCTCTTCGCCATGATTGGGGGCGGGGCCTGGCTCAGCGGCAAGCGGCTGAAGGGCTATCAGATGGCGCGCATCAACAGCTTCATCAATCCCGATACCGATCCCAGGGGCACCGGCTACCAGATCCTGCAGTCGAAGATCGCCGTCGGCGCGGGCGGGTTGTGGGGCAAGGGAACCAACCAGGGAACCCAGACCCAGGGCGATTTTCTCCCCATTCCGTACACCGACTTCATCTTCGCCGCCTTCTGCGAGGAACACGGATTCGTGGGCGGCGTGGCAATCCTGCTGCTCTACTTCCTGATCCTGATGCGCCTGATTGAGAACGCGCAGCAGGCCTCCGACGTGCCCGGGACTTTCATCGTCATGGGGGTGGCGGCCGTGCTGCTCTTCCAGATCTTGGTGAATATCGGGATGGTGGTCGGCCTGATGCCGGTCACCGGCATCCCGCTGCCGCTGATGAGCTACGGCGGCTCGTCGATTCTGTTCACCTTTCTGGCGCTGGGGATTGTGATGAACATCCGCATGAGGCGGTTTGTGAACTGAGGATCGGACGAATGACAGTCTCGCAAAAAGATCGCTTGCAATTGATTCGTTTATGAACGAAAATAGTGCCAAGTACGAGATCCGCCACTACCTCACTTCGGATGAGAAGGATCTCTATCTGGAGTGGCACCGCAAGCTGCGCGACACCAAGGCCAGGATTGCCATCGACCGGCGCATCAATTGCGTGGAACTGGGAAACTTCGGGGACCACAAGTTCTGCCGCGACGGGGTATGGGAGCTGCGGATTGATGTTGGGCCGGGCTACCGGGTCTACTACGCAGTCGCAGGAAGCCAGGTCGTCTTACTACTCTGCGGTGGGGATAAGCGAACGCAGGGTGCAGATATTAACCGCGCCAGTGAGTGCTGGCAGGACTGGCAAAAGAGGGTTTAGCGATGAGAGACAGAGCACACGATGAAGCGATGGCCGAGTTGTTTCAGCAGGACCCCGCCTATGCGCTGGCGCTGCTGAACAGCATTCTGGAGGACGGCGAACAGGGAGAGCTGCTGATCGCTCTGCGCCAGATGACCAAGGCCTTTGGCGGCGTACAGAGCGTGGCCGAGAAGGCCAACCTGAACTCGACTCAGCTCTATCGCACGCTCTCCGAGGAGGGAAACCCCGCGCTCAGCAGTCTGGCCGCCATTCTCAAAGCCATGGGCCTGCGGCTTGCTGTCGAACGGGTCAAGGCCGCCTGAGCAAAAAGCTGTGCAATCCAGGATTTCCGACCCGAATCGAGAAGATCGCCAGTGATGAGAGCGAGGGGGGGAATACGCTGGCGGCGATTTTGGTGCATACTGGATATATAACCGGCTGGTTCACCCAGGCCGGCGCAATTCCCCGCTCCCGTTGGCGCATGGCGCCGGGCATGCGGCGCACGAATTTTGAAGATTATCGATTTTTTATTTTAGAAGAAGCCGGCCAGGCAGGGATCAAGTCCGTTGGCCGGACAGGTTTGAAGGGAAATGATTGCATCCGGATGGCGAACGGCCCCGCCTCAAGTTGGATCTGAGGTTGTTCTGGTCACAAACTCCGCATGTCTGTCATCGTTTGAAGCATCCCAAGTGTCTCCGATAGATATTTGCAATAACCAGCGCGCGCCCATCGTCGGCGCTCTCTGGACGCAGTCTGGGGTGGGTCATGACCCCCGGCAGCACCCATCGGTTCACACCGCTTCCAGTTCCCACACTCCTGTCCGCACCCTCGATGAGCGGCGACTAGCTGCAAGCTAGCGCTCCTCCGATCCTCTCCTGCGCCTGCCGCTCGCTGAACCGGCCCATCAAAGCCGGAGCGGGCAGAAAGTGCAGGAACATGTCGAAAGAAATCTATATCTCCAGCACGCCTCACGAGACGCGTCTGGCCATCGTCGAAGACGAAGCCCTCACCGAGATCTATTACGAGCGCGAGAACGAGTACACGCTCGCCGGATCGATCTACAACGGACGCGTGACGCGCGTTCTGCCGGGAATGCAGTCGAGCTTTGTGGAGATCGGCCTGGAGCGCGACGCATTTCTCTACATCACAGATTTCATGGAAGAAGCGCCGGACTCGGAAGAGTTCGACACCACCCCGGCCGGAGACCGCGCAGCGCGCTCGCCTCGCCTGACCAACGGCGAGCAGGCGACCGATGCGGGTGGACGCGGCGAATCCGGTGGACGCGGCGGCGAGCGTGGCGGCAGAGGACGGCGCGGCGGACGCGACCGTGATCGCAATCAAGATCGAGGCACTGAACGTCCGGCGGGCTCTGACGCAGCGCCGATTCAGCAGGACGGCGGGCGCGGCGAGGCCGGAATCAACGACGCAGACAGTACGGCGCCCAGAGAGTTCAACGAAGGCTCCGAGATTGGCGAAGGCGCTCCCGGCGCCGATGGAAGCCGCCGCTGGCGCGGCCGACGCGGACGGCGTCGCGGACGCGGCGCCTCCGGCCAGCCAGGCGATCAGCCAGGTCAGGCGGGAGACTCGACGCAGGAGAACTCCACACCGCCCTACCCCGTGGCCCAGGGCTACTCCGAAGTGCCGGGCACCGGCGACGACGACTCGTCGTACGAGCGCGAGTCGATCCATGAGATCGACGGCGAGGGCAGCCAGCCATCCACGCATCCCGCTGAGCGCGGCGAAGAGATCCCGCGTGGCAGCGACAGCCCGCGAGAGAATAGTCCGCGCGGCGACCGCGGACGACGCGACAACGGACGGAACCGCGACGGTCAGCAACGCAACGGCCAGCGGGGAGACCAGCGGCCGCAGCGCGTTCCCCGCGGATTCGAGCCATCGCGCAACCTCTACGGCGTGGACAGTGACGAGGCCAGCGGCACCGGCCCCATCGCCAACGCTTATCCCGACGAGGACTTCGAGGCAGGCGCCGAGCCGATCATTCTGCCCGGCGAATCGCTCTCCAAGTACCGCAAGGGCGGCGAAGAGCAGGCCGCGCCCAAGCCTGCGGAATCGAGCTCGGTAACGCTGGCTCCGCCGGCCAACCTCTACACTCTTGCAGCGGGCTGGGACGGCGGCGCAACCCTGCCCGGCGAGACGCTCTCGCGGCGCAGCCCGGCCAACTCGCGCCCAGACTCGCGTTCCGATTCGCGTTCTGATTCGCGCCACGATTCACGTTCCGACTCGCGCCACGACTCACGCGGCGGATCACGCAGCGGATCTTCGCGCGACTTTGAGCGGGAACCGAGGCGCGATGCCAGGCCCGGCCGCAACGACCGCGGTGAGAGCCGACGCGACAGCCGCGCCGACCTTCGCAACGACGCTCCGGTTACAGCCGCAGCCGCTTCTGTTGTCTCCCAGCAAGGCTTCACGCCAGCCACAGAGGTAGCTCAGCAATTCGACCGGCCCAACGTCGCAGAAGCCCACTCCCCGGAAGTCCAAGAAACTCCCGCAGTTGTTTCGCAGGGCCCACCGGAGCCGGTTGCCGTCTCCGCGCCGGAGCCAGTAGTGGCTGCCGCGCCGACGCCAGTCCAGCAGGTTGAAGTGGAGTACGAGCCGGAGGACGCATCGGCCTCCCACCGCGTCGATCCCATGCCGCCCAGCGAGTTCCGCCAGAGCGCGCCAGCCCTCGAACCAGTGCTGGAATCGCCAGCCGAAGTCGCCGCCGAGCCGCTGGCGGACGCGCCCGTGGCCGTTGCCCACGACATCACCTCGATCACTCCCACGGGCGAGATGTTCTCCGAGCCAGTCGAAGCCCAGGCCGCCGCTGAACCCCTCCCGCAAAGTGTTGAGTCCCTCCCGCAAGGCGAGGCCGGCTTCGCTCCCGGCCCTGGCCAGCTCGCCGAAGAGGTCCTCGACGTGGAGGATTCCGCAGCCCCGATCATCCATGCCAGCTCCATCGAGGAGATTGACGACCTGGACGAAGAGGCGGTGGAGGGAGCAACCGATCTCGGCAACATGCTGCGCGAGATGTCCATCGACCAGCTCACTCGCACCTCGCCCCAGGTGGATGAAGAAGACGAGATCGACGACGACGAAGACTTTGAGGAAGACGACCTCGACGAAGAAGACCTCGACCAAGAAGACGAGGAGGACGAGGAAGATCAGGACGAAGATCAGGACCAGGAAGAGCGTGACGGCGCAGAGCAGACGGACAAGCTCGACGAGCAGGCGGCCCGCACCGGCAACGCAGCCGATGCCGAGTTCCACGAGGCGCAGTTCGGCCAGCCGGAAGAGGCGAACCGCACCGAGGAGCAGACGGGCGCTGCCGACAGTTCCCGTCAGGAGCGCGGACGCGATGCAGACCGCCGCCCAGGACGTCGCGACGGACGTCGCGATGGCCGGCGTGGACGCGGCGATCGTGGAGATCGCCCCGACCGCCCGCGCAACACCGGCGGCTCCGGCGAACGCATTGGACGCTTCGAACACGGCGGAGGCCGTGGACGTCCCTCCATGCAGACCACCAACCTGCCCGCCATCAGCGACCTGCTGAAGCCCGGCCAGGAGATTCTGGTGCAGATCGCCAAGGAGCCTATCGCCAAGAAGGGCGCGCGCATTACATCGCACATCGCGCTTCCCGGACGCTTTTTGGTCTTCATGCCGACGGTGAACCACACCGGCGTCTCGCGCAAGATCGAGTCGGACGGCGAACGCCGCCGACTGAAGGAGATCCTGCTCAGCGAGAAGGGCGATGCCACCGGCGGATTCATCGTTCGCACCGCCGCCGAGGGAGCCACGGAAGAGGAACTGCGCAGCGACCTGCGCTTCCTGCTCAACCTGTGGGCGGACATCAAGGCGCGGTCTGAATCGTCCAAGTCTCCGGCGCTGATCTACCACGACCTGAACCTCATCGAGCGCATCCTGCGCGACCAGGTGACGGACAACTTCTCCGCCATCTGGGTGGACACCGAGACCGAGTACGAACGCGTGCTGCGTTTCCTGCAGCGCTTCCAGCCGTCGCTGATCCGGCGCGTCAAGCTCTACCTGAAGGACACGCCGCTCTTCGAGCAGTTCGGCATCACCGAGGAGATCAACAAGGCGCTGCGCTCCAAGGTGTGGCTGAAGTCCGGTGGGTCGATCGTCATCAACCAGACCGAGGCGCTGGTGGCCATCGACATCAACACCGGCAAGTACGTTGGCAAGACGGCGCGGCTTGAGGACACCATCGTCAAGACCAACCTCGACGCCATCCCCGAGATCGTCCGCCAGATCCGTCTGCGCGACCTGGGCGGCATCATCATCATCGACTTCATCGACATGGACGAGCGCAAGAACCGCAACCGCGTCATGGCCGCGCTGGAAGACGAGTTGAAGAGTGACCGCGCACCGTCCAAGGTGCTCCAGTTCAATGACTTCGGTCTGGTCGCCATCACCCGCAAACGCGTGAAGCAGTCGCTGGAGCGTACGCTCTCCACCACCTGCTCGGTCTGCGAGGGCACCGGAATGGTCAAGTCGCCCATCACTGTCTGCAACGACATCTACATCGAGATGCGCAAGATGCACAAGCTGCTGGACCGCGGCGACATCATGCTGCGCGTACATCCCGAGGTGGTCAAACAGCTCAAGTCGTCGGGCGCGAAGTGGCTGCTGGAGATGGAGGAGATGGTCGGCAAGACGATCCTGGTCAAGAGCGACCCGGCCCTGCACCCGGAGCAGTTCGACATCCACTAACCAATTGCCACTTTATTTGTGATCCAAACTGCGCAATGGCGCGTCTTATCAAGCAGTGAGAAGATGGAGTTGGGCCGGAGAGCAACCGGCCCGACTGCATTACTGCACTGAGATCAGCACAACAAAGTCGTGCGATTCGGGTTAGATAACCCGAAGGACTTTGCACTCAAAAGGGAGTCATTAAAAAAATGAACATCCAGCGCAGTTTTTTCGGTATTGCGTGCCGCGCCGCGGCATTCAGCTTCCTGATGGCGGGAACGGCCTTGCTCGCACAGGCCCTACAGTCCCCGTCCGCCGCATCGACCGTGAAGGCGCCAGTTCTGCTGGCATCCGAATCCGCTCCGGCAGACCTCGCCGCCACCTCGTCCAGCAGCAGCTCGTCGTCCTCGGACGCCGATGCAGCAGTCGCCTCGGATGCGTTGGGCAGCACGCAGCCGCCGCCGCGCCGCGGCTATGGCCGGCCCAACTACGCCAGCGGCAACAGCAACCCCGACGGCTCTCCCAAGTACACCTTCCTGGGCGGCATCGGCCTCGCCATGCCCATCGGCAACACCCACAAGTACGAGACGCCCAGCTATGGATTCCAGTTTGGCGGCGGACGCAACTTCAACAAGACCCTCGGCCTGCTGCTGCAGTTCGACTACGACCACTTCGGGCTACAGGGTAAGACGCTAGCCAACCAGACCTATGTCTACGATTACGGCTGCACGACGACGCAGATCAACAATGGCACTTGCGGTGTCTCTGGGCTCGACGGAAACAATCACGTCTGGTCGTTTACCCTGAACCCAACCTTCACTCTTCCGACCGCAGGTTCGCTGGGCGCCTATGCGGTGTTCGGCGGAGGTTTCTACCACAAGGTCACCAACTTCACCGAGCCCGGTACCGGAGAATACTGCGATCCGTACTACGGCTGCTACGAGTACACCGCGAACCAGACAATCGACCATTACACCAGCAACGCAATTGGGGTGAATGGTGGCTTCGGTCTCACCTACAAGTTCTCCAAGTTCTCCAACGAGCGGTTCTACCTGGAAGCGCGCTACGTCTTCATCCCCAACTCGCAGCGCTACGGGTACACCGCCGCTAACGTCGCTACCACCAATTACAACGGCTGGAACGCCTACCCGGCGAACAGCAACCGCACCACCTACATTCCGGTGAAGTTCGGCATCCGCTTCTAGGGCGTCTGCAACTTACCGCAATTCCCACGCGAGCCCGGCCAACCAGCCGGGCTTCGCTGCGTCTACAGGTGCTATATCCCCATGGGATATGGCTTCTCGTGCATCTCCTGTGAGCCGCTGCTGACACGCTCGAAGAGCCCCTGAAACAGGCTCAGCAGCCCGGTGTACCAGTAGCCCAGCACGAAGAGAAACAGAAACGGGATGGTGAAGTAGTTCTCCGTCGTTATCGCGTACCAGATGGTCCACGCGAAGTAGGTCCCGATCAGTAGCTCGATCCACGGGACGATGCCCAGCCGCTTGCGGTAGACCTTGGCCTGGCTCGCCTCGCCCTTCTGCTTCACGCGGTACTTGGGCGTGCGCGCAAACGGCGTCTTGTAGCCGAACAGAGCCTCCATCACCGCCTTGGTGTTGGTGATGGTCAGCCCGACGCCGAGCGCCAGCAAAAACGGAATATACAGAAACGTCTTGTACCAGGTCTTTGGAAACAGTTCCTTCTGGCTGACCAGATAGAAGGTGGAGACCGACATCGTGCTGGCGATAAACAGCGGCAGGTCGATCAGCAGCATCTGGATGTAGCCCTGCCAACTGCGGATAATCATCGCCGGCATCAGCAGCACAGAGAGCACAATCATCAGCGGATAGCTGATGTTCGCCGTCAGGTGGCACCACGCCTGGACCTTGGTCTCAAATGGCACGCCGCTCTTCATCACCCGCGGCAGGATCTTCTTGCCGGTCTGGATGAGGCCCTTGGCCCAGCGCGCCTGCTGCGTCTTGAAGGCGGTCATCTCGATGGGCAGCTCGGCCGGGCACTCCACGTCCTGCAGGTACTTGAACTTCCATCCCGCCATCTGCACGCGATAGCTGAGGTCGGTGTCCTCGGTCAGGGTGTCGTGCTGCCATCCTCCGCCGTCGCTGATGGCCACGCGCCGCCAGACGCCCGCGGTGCCGTTGAAGTTGAAGAAGACGCCGGAGCGCGAGCGACCGCCGTGCTCCAGCACGAAGTGCCCATCCAGCAGGATTGCCTCCACCTGCGTCATGAAGCTGTAGTTGCGGTTGAGGTGCGTCCAGCGGGTCTGCACCATGCCGATGCCCGGCTCGGCGAAGTGGTCCACCACCTTCATCAGCCAGTCGGGCGCGGGGACGAAGTCGGCGTCGAAGATGGCGACCAGCTCGCCGCGCGCCACCTTCAGCCCCTCGTCCAGCGCGCCCGCCTTGTATCCGTGGCGATTGGTGCGATGCAGATGCACGATGGGCTGCGGCGGCAGGCCCGCGGTGCCATGCGCGTAGCGCTGCACAATCTCCTCCGCCACCTGCACCGTCTCGTCAGTGGAGTCGTCGAGCAGTTGGATCTCGAAGCGGTCTCGCGGATACTCGATGCGGCAGACCGCGTCAATCAGCCGGTCAATGACGAACTGCTCGTTGTAGATGGGCAACTGCACGGTGACAAACGGCAGCTCGCCAGGAGCATAGCGCGCACCCGGCTGGTCCCACAGCGCCTTCTTCTTCTTGTTGTGATAGTAGAGCCACACCAGTTGGTAGCGATGGATTCCGTAGAACGCCAGAATCACCATGACGACGAAGTAGGGAATCAGGATTGCCAGATCGAAGCCATTCCAGCGGTAGAGCCCGCGAAAGGTGTGGTCGCCGTAGTGCGTATGCAGATAGTGTCCGAGGCCCTTCGAGGCCAGAAACATGGCCGGAAGAGCGTGCAGATTGTTGAGAAATGAGAGCAAAAAGAGACTCCGCGGACAGTTTTTCGTCCGAGACGATTCTACGCGAAGCCGCTAATCCGGGAACCGATCTTCGTACTGGTCCAGGAAATCCGCCGGACTAATGATATACACCCCCGAGACGCGAGTGCCGTAGAGGCGCCCAAAGTGGCTCTTGTCGCCAGTGATGAGATAGTCCACGCTGGCCGCAATCGCCGCCGCAAGAATCGGCTGATCCTTGGCTATCAGCGCGACATTGGGTGGAATCAAGCGTACGTCCGCGTCGCTGACGATCTGAGTGCGTAGCAGCAGGCTCGCCAGTCGCGTGTCGTGGCCGGCAAATCTGACGTTCCGCGTAACTTCGCCGACGACGTACTGCGAGACCACCGGCACAACTCCAGGAATCCGCCAGAAATTCTGGAAGCGGGAGCCTTCATCCAACGAGGCAGAGAACAGGACATTTGAATCGAGGAAGACGCGCAGGCCAACAAAATTAGGCAATGCGCTTCTCCTTCAGTAATTCCTCGCGTCTCCGCCTGCGGCGCGCCTCCCATTCAGCGTTGGTCGGCAACCCCTCCCGGTGATCCGGCTCCAAACCCTTGACCTGCGTCGGATCGACACCCAGTTCCAACACGTGCGGAAGATTTTCATCCCACTCTTCCTTCGTCATCGAGTTGATCAGGATGAAGTACGCCGTCTCTTCCGGCGACCAGACCTCCGGCTCGTAGACGAACGCAGGCCGGATGCGAATCTCGCCGTCCCTGGCCTCGGTTACCAGCAGCGATCCATCCCCCAGCCCAAACTGCTTGCGCAGCTTCACCGGCAACACAATTGTGCCGCGCTTGCCCATCTTGATCGTAGTCGTCGCCATTCTTCCGATCCTCTGAATATCAGAATATCAGAGATTCGGACGAATTAGTACGATCAAGCCTCTCAGACGAACTCATCTCCGCCGCCATCGCCGATGCTGGCCTGAAAACGGCATAGATCGACACGGTTAATTGAGAAACATCATGCGGTAGGACGTGTCTCGTTGCATGGGCTGGAAGCCGGCGTCGCGGATGATGCGGCGGAGGTCTTCTTCGCTAGGGTGGTTTGCGGCGGCTGCATTCTGCCCAAAACCAGCCTTTGCGTCGATTCCCTGCGGCGTCACCGAGCCTGCGTCGTTGGCGCCGAAACGCAGGCCCATCTGGAGCACTTTCAGCCCTTGCGCAGCGCCGCTCCACTGGATGTTCTGGATGTTGTCGAGGAAGACACGCGCGGTCGCCAGCGTTTTCAGTTGCTCGACCGCGGTCACGGCATCCAGTTCGCGACCGCTTGCGACCTCGGTAGCCACGGGGACGAAGGCTGTGAATCCGCCCGTCTCCTCCTGCAGTTGGCGGATTGCGGCAAGCGTGTCGACGCGCTGCTGCAGCGTCTCACCCGCGCCGAATCGCAGCGTCGCAACGGTGCGCATTCCCAGCCTGTGCGCCGCGCGATGCACCGCAATCCACTCGGCTGTGCTGCAACATCTGGGGCTGCCCTGTGCCTGTGTGTCTTCGCTTGCGATCGAGTCCAAGCCCGCGTCGCGGAGGCGTGCGATCGTCTCGCGCAGGCCCAGCCCGCAGCCGTTTGCGAGCGACAGAATCTCCGCCGCCGAGAGAGTCTCGATCCACAGCGAAGGGAAGCGCTGGCGGACGCCGCGCAAGAGTCCCTCGAACCACTCCATATCGCTGCTCTTCAACGCGCAGCCAACTCCGCTGACCAGACGCACGCCGGTCGAGCCCAGCTCGATGGTCTCGCGGATCGCGTCAAACAGGCGGTGCGCGCACCCGACGGCCGGATGATTCCCCTCGCGTGTGCCGCCGCCCATCACGGTTGCGCAGTCGATCGCAGCTTCGATGGCGTAGCTGACCACGCCCTCGGGATGCAGGCGGAGGCGCACGGCGTCGGCCTCCATGCCAATGCCGATCAGGTCGTTGCTGCGAAGGCAGTCGAGGGCCTCTTTGCGGCTGATTCCCATGGCTCTATTCTACTGGCGCAGATGCCGCCGCGGCGTTCGACCCCGCGCGACGCTTCCGCCACTCCAGCAGCAGGGCCAGCGCGGAGAGCAGAAACAGCGCCGCGATGATTCCCTGCGACCAGACGCAGTAGATGCACCACTTCTCCAGAATGAAGGCCTCGATGTAGCTGAGGAAGGCGGCGAAGAAGAAGCCCACCTGCGCCAGTTCGAAGACGAGACCCATCCGTCCCATCAGCGCCAGGATCGCGATCACCGCATACGCCGCAATGCCCAGGGCCGCCACTGGAACGTGCAGCCTGCTCGGCGGCACCGTGCCGTCGATCTCGTCCATCGTCTTGGGCAGAATCCACGAGAAGCGGCTGTGCCCCACGGCCCCGCAGTCCCAGTGTTCGCTGACGGCGCACGGCGGCGCCGCGTTGGGGTCCATCAGGTGGACGTGCAGCGCCATGGAACTGACCACGATGCCCGCCACTGCCAGTAATGCAATCAGATATTTCATGCACTCCATCTTAGAGCATCTCTTCTGTTCCTACTCCCCCGAAAGAGTTTCAGGAGGGCCGCTTTTCTTGGGAAAAAACGGCGCGAGCAGTTCGCCTTCTTCATATACAACAGGAGAAATACGCAACTTTGAGTGCGGAAGGGTTCCCTATATTGCCGGTGAGACTGCTTCGATTCCCTCCAATAGGCTCATCTTTCCGCGCCTGGCTCCGATAAACCAATCTGGAACGCTGAAGCAAATTCTGAGTTGCAGGTCTTGCAATGAACACCAACCATCTTGCGGACGCCTCCATTGTAACCGCCAAAGACGCCATCGCGCGCCATATGCAGTGGAAGATCACGCTACAGTTGGCCGTCGCCCTGAATGAGTCGCTGAGCCCCAACGCCATCCGCGCCATCCAGCATTCGGAGGAGTGTCCCATCGGCAGATGGCTTGTTTCACAACACACCTTGAGCATTCGCAATACAGAGGAGTACCGCGACCTGGTCTTCCGGCACGAGGAGTTCCATCGCGAGGTGGCCCAGATCGCCACCATGATCAACAATCGGAAGTACAGTGCCGCGAGGTGTGCGCTTGATCCGAACAGCAGCTTCCGGCAGGCGTCGCAGGCCATGGCCAGCGCGATCATGGCGCTCGACCTCATCCAGACGATCGCAATCGCATGCTGATCGCCTGACCGCAAGCATCCACGGCGCGCAGGAACGTACGCATGCGGTATCAGCCTCTTCCGCTTCCGCTACACTGGGAGGTGGAAGATGTTTATCGATGAAGCCAAAATACGTGTAAAGGCCGGTGACGGCGGCAACGGCTGCATGGCCTTCCGGCGCGAGAAGTTCGTTCCCCGGGGCGGGCCCTCGGGCGGCGACGGAGGCCACGGCGGCGACGTCCTCATCTCCTCTTCGCTCTCGCACAACACGCTGGTCCACTTCCGCTTCAACCCGGAGCACAAGGCTGAGCGCGGAGGCCACGGCCTGGGCTCCAACATGTCCGGCGCGGCGGGCGAGCACCTCACGCTCAAGGTCCCGGTCGGGACCCTGCTCTACGACGACGCCACCGGAGAGCTGGTCCACGACTTCAACCGCCCCAACCAGACCATCGTCGTGGCGCGGGGGGGGCGCGGTGGCCGCGGCAACCAGCACTTCGCAACCAGCACTCACCAGGCCCCGCGCGAGCACGAGCTGGGCCGCGCCGGAGAGGAGCGCAGCTACCGCCTGGAATTGCGCCTGCTGGCCGACGCCGGCCTGGTCGGCTACCCCAACGTCGGCAAGTCCACGCTGATCTCGCGCCTCTCGTCCGCGCGGCCAAAGATTGCCAACTACCCCTTCACCACGCTCCAGCCCAACCTCGGCGTGGTGCAGGTCGGCGAGTTTCCCCACACCCAATCCTTCACCGTCGCCGACCTGCCCGGCCTGATCGAAGGCGCGCACCTGGGCGCGGGGCTGGGAATCCAGTTCCTCAAGCACATCGAGCGCACTTCGGTGCTCGTCCATCTGGTCGATGTCTCCGACTTCAGCTCAGCAATCGACGGCAGCGCCGCAACCGGAGCAAGCGCGGCGGCGATTGGGACAGACCGTCCCGACCCGGTCGCAGACTTCAAGGTCATCACCAGTGAGCTTGCCACCTTCGACCCCGCGTTGGCGGCCAAGCCGACGATTCTGGTGGCTGCCAAGATCGACGTGGCCAATCCCGCCAAGCTCAAGAAGCTGGCCGCCTATGCCAAGCGGCGCAAGCTGCTGTTTTATGCCATCTCCGCGGTCACGGGCGAGGGCATCGAGCCGCTCAAGTACGCCATCAGCGAGCTGGTCGCCGCCCATCGGCCCATGCCGATCGACCTCGACGAACCAAACTCGGCAACCCTGGTTCCCGGCAAGCCCGCCAAGCGCAAGGCCGCCTACCCGCCGCCCGCGCCGCACGCCCGTGGCCGTGCGCGATAACTCGTCCTTCCCGTCTACAGCCGCTCATCCAGTCGAATCTTTCTATAGACTTGGTACTGGGCTGCTTTATGCAGGCCAAGCCGGCTTGCGGAGCGGCGTCAGCGTCACTTTTTTTGAGGATTCCCCATGAAGCTTCGTTCCATCGCCGCAGTCGCCGTTCTCGCTCTCGCGACCGTCGCGGCCCACGCCCAGGCCGGTCTCTACTTCAACCCCGTCGCCATCCGCGTCAGCAACTCCACTGCTGACACCGGCCCCGCCGCCTTCCTCGGCCAGAACTCCACCTCCCAGGTCTTCTACGGCTACGACTTCGGCGGCTACTACGACTTCTTCCACGCAGGCCCGATCGCCGCCGGAATCGATGTGCGCGAGTCCGACCTGCACGCCAACAACGCCATGCTGCGCAGCTTCCTGGTGGGCGCGCGCGTCTCCGCCAAGCCATTCACCCGCCCCATCAAGCCCTACGCCCAGATCTCGGTCGGCGTCAGCACCACCAAGGCCCCAACCATCACCGCCCACGTCAGCAAGTTCGATTACGCCCTCTACGGAGGCGTCGATTACACCCTCCAGAAGCACATCGACTGGCGCGTCGTCGAGATCGGCTACGGCTCGCTGACCACCATCAGCAGTACAACCTACGGCGGCGGTGGTCCCCTGAACGTCCCCGCATCCAACCAGATCAGCTTCAGTTCCGGACTGGTCTTCCGGTTCTAGGGCATTTTCGGTAATGGTGTAGACCGTTGCGCAGAGAGCAAAAGCAGATTCCTTCCCCTTCGACTACGCTCAGGGTGCGGAATGACAAATAAGTTGGTCTATAGCAATTCAGAAACTGCTCTAACATGACAGAATGCGCGTAGCCTTCTTCGGCGGCACATTCGACCCCATCCATCGCGGCCACCTGCGCCTTGCCTCGGCCGCAGCGGACGCCTTCGCGCTCGACCGCGTCCTCTTCGCTCCCGTCGGCAACCAGCCCCTCAAGGCCGAGTCCGCCGTCGCCAGCTTCGCTGACCGCCTCGAGATGGCCCGCCTCGCCTGCAATCCAGCCCCCCTCCAACCAACAACCAGCAACCAGCAACCAGCAACCGACCCCCGCTTCGCCGTCTCCACTCTCGACGCTCCACGCGCCGACGGAACCCCGAACTACACCGTCGACAGCCTGGCCGCGCTCGCCCGCGAGCTGCCTAGCGCATCCCTCTACGTCCTCACCGGGGCCGACAGCTTCCTCGACCTCGGTCGCTGGCGCTCGCCCGACCGCCTGCTCGAACTGGCCGAGTGGATCGTCGTCAGCCGTCCCGACTTTCCTCTCAGCGAATCCCAGCTCGCGCCACTCGCCCTCACTCCCGCCCAGCGCGCTCGCGTCCACCTGCTCACCACCGTCAATGAGGAGGTCTCCGCCACGGACCTGCGCCGCCGCCTGCAAGTCGGCGACCCCTGCCACGGCCTGCTCCCGCCCGGCGTCGCCTCCTACATCCAGTCCCACCACCTCTACCGCTGAACCCGCCGATGATCGAGCATTTTCGCAATAGGTTTGTCGGGGGCGAAAGCAACTCGCGTGGTTTTCGATTAACGAAAACCACTTCGCATAATCTTAGCCAGGCCACATTGATTGCGAAAATGCTCTAGACTCATGCGGTATGGCGATCCGCTCCGAGGGCGATGGCAAGCAGGGAACCCTGGCCGGTCTCTGGCTGGAACCCACGCGCAAGCGCGCGCCCCAGCGGCCCGCCAAACCGGAAGCTCTCGCCGCGAACCTCGAACCTCGAACCACGGACCTTGAACGCCGCACAGGCAGTGCCAGCGCGCCCTGGAGCGTCCGCGCCCTGGTCACCGACCTCCGCCAGCACGTCGAGGCCGACTACGCCGACCTCTGGGTCGTGGGCGAGATATCGAACTGCCGCGCCGCACCCTCCGGCCACGTCTATTTCACATTAAAAGACGGCGAGGCGCAGCTTCCCGTCGTGCTCTTCCGCCGCCAGGCGCAACTGCTGCGTTTCCAGCCGCAGGACGGACTCGCCGTCCTCGTCCGCGGCCGCGTCTCCGTATACGAGTCGCGCGGCCAGCTTCAGCTCATCGCGGAGACGCTGGAACCGCGCGGTACAGGGGCTTTGCAACTTGCGTACGAACAGCTCAAGGCGCGCCTGCTGGCCGAGGGACTCTTCGACGCCGCCCGCAAGCGCCCGTTGCCCGCCTTTCCGCGCACCCTCGGCGTCATCACCTCCACCAGCGGCGCGGTCCTCCACGACATCATCAAAATTATTCGCCGCCGCCACGCGCGCCTCAACCTGCTGGTCTATCCGGCGACGGTGCAAGGCCCCGAATGCGCCACATCGGTCGCCGCGGGAATCCGCTGGTTCAACCAAATCCAGCCCAATCAAATCCAGCCCAACCAGAGCCAGCGCAAGAAGAGCCAACGCAGGAAGAGCCAGCCTGTCCAGCTCTCCGCCCAGGTCGATCTCATCCTCATCGCGCGCGGCGGAGGCTCGCTGGAGGACCTCGCCGGATTCAACGATGAAGCTCTCGCACGCGCCATAGCGGCCTCCGCGCTGCCCGTCGTCTCCGCCATCGGCCACGAGACCGACTTCACCATTGCGGACTTCGTCGCCGACCTGCGCGCCGCCACGCCGTCAGCCGCCGCCGAACTCATCACCAGTGCCCAGCACCGCATCGAAGAGCGTGTCGAGCTGCTCGCCGCCCGCGTCCTCCGAGCCATCCGCTACCAGCTCATGCTGGCGCGGCAGCGCTTCACCGCGCTCTCGGTCGCACAGATGCAGAACCGGCTGCAAGCCCTCATCGGCCGCCGCGCTCAGCGCCTCGACGACCTCCGTCACCGCCTGCAGGCCGCAGCCAACCGCCGCCTGCGCGCGCGCGCCAACCAGCTCGCGGCCCTCGCCACGAGGATTGAGCGCCAGAACCCAGCCGTCCGCCTCGCCCTCGCCCGCCGCCGGCTCGAAGCCGCCACTCAGTCCCTCCGCCGCCTCGCCGTCACCACCATCGCCGCCCGCGCCACGCGCCTCGACCGCGCGAGCGCCCGCCTGGACGCGCTCTCGCCGCTCGCTGTCCTCAACCGCGGCTACGCGCTGGTCTACATCGCCAACGGGATCGACAACGGCACCTCAGCAGGAACCCTCCTGCGCAATGCCTCAGATGCCCACGCCGGCCAGACCATCCGCGCCCGCCTGGCCCACGGCTCCGTGACCGCCGAGGTCAAGTCCACCGAATCCGCATGACCGCCCGGCCGGCGACAGCGGGAAGCTTCGCAAACCGGCATAATGGACACAGAGACGTTCAACCACCCCCGGCCCTGCACTCACCTTCCTGCGAAAGATCTCATGTTGCCTCAGTTGCCTCTTCGCGAATTGTCGCTGCTCGCTTCCCTTGTGGGTGCGTCGGCGGTTCTCGTCTGGCGCGTGCAGGAGGGCCGCACCGCCGTCACGACAAAAAAAATTCTCATCCCGCCCCTCGGCATGGCGACAGGTTTCTGCATGTTTCTGGTGCGGGACTTCCGCTTTCCGTTGCTGTGGGCGGTCTGTGCCTTCCTGCTCGGTGCCTTCGTGCTCGCCTATCCATTGCTGCGCACATCGCGCCTGGTGCGCGTCGGCGAAGTCATCATGATGCAGCGTTCCAACGTCTTCTTCGCTGTGGTGATCGTCCTCGCAGCCATTCGGATTCTGGCCCACAGCTACATCGACCGGTTCGTGGATGTGAAGCAGACCGCCGCTCTCTTCTTTGTCCTCGCCTTCGGCATGATCCTGCATTGGCGTCTGCGCATGTACTTGCAGTATCGTCGGCTCACCGGCGTTTAGACGCGCAGACAGCACTTCGCAGATCGGCAACTGCGATCAAAATTCGAGACTCATCGGAGACGGGTCCCAGCCTGACTCAAAAGGCGCACTGCTACGCGCCTGCAACACGCCCGATAATAGATGTGGAGAAAGATTCGATGAAGAAGCTATTTGGCACCGACGGCATTCGCGGTGTCGCCGGCCAGTTCCCGCTCGACCCTACTACCATCCACGCCGTCGGCCTCGCGCTGGCGCATCACTTAGGCGATTCGCCGCGCGTGCTCATCGGCGAGGACACGCGCGAGTCCTCCGACTGGATCGCCGCCGCGCTGACCGCAGGCCTCGCTGCCGGTGGCGCCACGGTGGAGAGCGCGGGCGTTATTCCCACGCCTGCCGTCGCGTACCTTGCCCGCGCGCACAATTTTGCCGCCGGCGTGGTCATCTCCGCCTCGCACAATCCCTGGGTCGACAACGGCATCAAGCTCTTCGGCCCCGATGGCTACAAGCTGCCCGACACGACCGAGTTGGCCATCGAAGCCGAAATCTTCCGCCGCCTGGAGTCTTCAACTTTGTCATCCCGCAGCGGAGCGGAGGGATCTGCTTGTGTTCTTGTGCCACCTCAAGTCAACGAATCCGACCGCGCCGAGTACATCCGCTCGTTGCTGAGTGCCGTCCCCAGCCTCTCGCTCGACGGTCAGCGCATCGTCATCGACTGCGCCAACGGGGCTGCCAGCGCCATCGCGCCCCAGCTCTTCGCCGAACTCAACTCGAACGGCGGCGGCGAGGTGCTCCTCACTCACGCCAGCCCCAACGGCCGCAACATCAACGAGAACTGCGGCGCGCTCTATCCCGGGACCGTTGCCGCCGAGGTCGTCCAGCAGCACGCCGCGATGGGAATTACCTTCGACGGCGACGCCGACCGCGCGATGTTTGCTGATGAATTCGGCAAAGTTGTGAACGGCGACGCCGTCCTTCTGCTCGCGGCCCGCGACCTGGCCGCACGCGGCCTGCTCACTAACTCCACCGTCGTGGCGACGACCATGTCCAACATGGGCCTGGAAGCAGCGCTCAAGCGTTCGGGAATCAGGATGCTTCGCGCCCCCGTCGGCGACAAGTACGTCCTCGAGGAGATGTTGGCCACCGGCGCGGCGCTGGGCGGAGAACAGTCCGGCCACATCCTCTTCACCGGCCGCAGCACCACCGGCGACGGCCTGCTCACCGCGCTGCTGCTGCTGGACCTTATTCATCGCAGCGGCAAGACGCTCACTCAGCTCACCGCAGACCTGAAGACCTTCCCGCAGATCATCGTCAACGTGAAGGTCCGCGAGAAGCGCCCGCTCGAATCGATCCCCACGGTCGCCGCAGCCATCGCTGAAGCCGAGGCCGCGCTGGCTGACTCGGGCCGCGTCGTCATCCGCTACTCCGGCACCGAAGCGCTGGCTCGGGTCATGATCGAGGCCGAATCCGAGGCGCTCATGCACCTCCACGCCAACGCCATCGCCGACGCCATTCGCGCCGAACTCGGCGTCTAACGGGCCGCAGCAAGTATAAAGCCTTCAGCACGGCGTCGCTCGGAGATTCTCCAGTCCGTCACCGCTTCGGGCCGCAGGTCTGCTGGCCGAGGCTTACTACCTGGGCGCAAAGTTGATGTTGATTTGAGTGTGTACCTCCGTTGGCTGACCGCCCATCATCATGGGTTCGTAGCGCCACTGGCGCACCGCATCCAGCGCGGCTGCGGAGAACGAAGCCAGGGGACTGGAGACGACGTTTGCATCCTTGACCCTGCCATCCTTGCCAATGGTCGCATCAATTACGACGATCCCTGTGATGTGAGCCGTACGGGCAATAATAGGATATTCGGGCTGTACGCTCCTAATCAGAACTGGCAGCTTTGAATTTGAAACAACCGCAACGCCGATTTTCAGGACATATTCCTTGGCGTCAGGGGACGGCGTGAAGGCCACATCGTCCGCATGAACCTCACTCAAATCCTCCAGCGTGGCTTGCACACGCTTCTTGCCGACATACAAGATTTCAATTTGACCGGGAAAGTTGTGATTCTGGAACTTCCGAACCTGGCCATAGAGAGTTGTAATGGTGCCATTCTCATGGCTGGCGAGGAGAACTGGCTCATGTTCTTCGAAACAATAGGCGGCCCAGACGCTACCGAGTGAATCGATCTTCACATCCGCGTTTGCTGCCCTCACCGATCCAATGCAGTCCAGATGTTGCGACGAACCCTTGATCGTAAAGTACTTGAGCTGCCGGTCACCGGACAGGGAATCTTTCATCTTCAAGAAGGGGGGAGTAAGCGCGGCAGAGAGCCGGCCCTCCATGCCTGCGACGTCATTCCCGGTAACGGATCGCAGTTCCTTGCCGTCGGCGGTATGCCATTCAATGTGCGATTGGTTGCCATGCGTCTGATCGCTGTGGGTCTGGTCACCGTGCGTCCAGGAGGCCCTGCTCACCTTGGTCGTGGACCACCAATAATCGAACTCACCCTCCGCGCTGGGCAGGCCGTTCTCATCGAAATACTGATAATGATAGCGGATGTGCCACGGCTTCATATCCGGAGACGCGTAGTCGTAATATGGAGCGGCCAACTGGAGAAGCGCGTTGGGGTCGGTGGGCGACGCGGCTGGGGCGTCGCTCTGCGCGAAAAGAATTGGGACGACGATGAACACAAGGGCTACTAATAGGTACTTTTTCACACAACCATCGTATACCGAAACGCTACGCTATACACCTTAATTTTGGCGAATGCGTTGCGACCGCATACTCGTCGTCGCTGACGTGGGTGAGCCAGGCCACGTCCACGCCGGATGCGTCGGCCACCTGCATGGCAAGATGAACCATGGTGTGCCCGGGCGCAGCGCCGTGCCAGTGCACCTCGCCCGGCTCGATCCATACCGTATCTCCTGGATGGATGGGCTGCGCGGGCTGTCCCTGCAACTGCACCAGCCCTACTCCGCTGAGCACATGCAGCGCCTGGCCCAGCGGATGAGTGTGCCATGCCGTGCGCGCTCCCGGTTCGAAGGAGACCCGGAACGCCTTCATCCGCGCCGGTGCCGGAGCGATCACAATCTCATCCGCCCATACTGCCCCGGTAAACCATTCCTTCGGCCCCTGGAAGCCTCCACGCATCTCATTGGTCAGAATCTTCATGGCACTATCCTAACTCGAAGTCCGAACCTGCTGCCGCGAAGCTGCGTCACGCTATCATCGAAGGTAGGCTCCATGCTCCCAGCACCGCAATGCCCGCGCGATGAGTAGCAGTAAATCCAAAGCCGAAGTTGCCCAATCGACGCATGGCCTTGCGCTTGTGCCTGCGCCGCGGCGCGCACGCGATCTGCTGAAGCGGACGAGCTTTCCCATTCATCCCTTTGACCAGATGCACGGCGTGGACACCAGCGGCCTGGTCCCGGCCAAGCACCTTGTCACGGGCCACGCCAACGACGAGCACATCACCGCGTACTACGGCGTTGCGCCCAGCATCCTGCGCGCGCTGATCGGCCACTGGCGCGAGAGTGGGCCACCGCACCCAATCGAGGATTACACCTTTATCGACGTGGGCGCGGGCAAGGGCCGCGGGTTGCTGGTTGCGAGCGAGTACAGCTTCCGCAAGGTCGCCGGCATCGAGCTGAACCACGAGATGGCCGCCATCGCGCGACAGAATGTGGAGCACTGGACGCGCGCCCACCGCGAAGACTCGACCGCCGCGCGCATCGCTCCCATCGAGGTCGTCGAGCAGGACGCGCTGGACTTCGAGCTGCCGCAGACGCCCACGCTCCTCTTTCTGTTTCACCCCTTCGAGGCTCCGGTACTGAAGCAGTTGCTGCGGCGGATTGAGGCGCAGTTCGCCCGGCGGCCAGGCGCGCTGGACCTGCTCTACGTCAACGCGGAGTGCGCCGATGCGATCGACCGCAACCCAGGCTTCACGCAGCTCTTCTTGGAGAACGTGCCGATGTCGCCGGAGGACCACGCCGCCGACCTGGAAGCCATCGCGCGGCAGAAGGAGTACGGCTCCACGGGCGATGAGGAGTGCGCCATCTATCGCTATACGGGCCGCGCGAGAGGGCCGATCTTCGATCCAGCCGCGTAACCGGCCCTACTGCTTCAGGCGTACGATCAGGCCGCGCTCATCGCCCTCGCCGTGCTCCATATAGATCTCTCCGGCGGAGCGCTTCACGATGCTCTCGAAGCGCTCTCCCCACTCTACGAGCAGGAGAGAATCCGGGTAGCTCGCCATCTCGTCGATGCCGAGGACGGCGATCTGCTCCTCGGTCTCCAGGCGGTAGAGGTCGAGGTGAAAGAGCCGGACGGAGGTGCCGCTGTATTCGTGGACGATGGTGAAGGTGGGGCTGGTCACCTCATCCTCGGTGGCCGCGCCGAGGGCCGCGGCGATTCCCTTTACCAGCGTGGTCTTGCCCGCGCCAACCTCGCCGCGCAGAATTACGATGAGCGGCGGATGCAGCATCGCGGCGATGCGCTCGCCCAGCGCCAGCATCTCTTCCACCGAGCGCGTCTTGAATCTCTTCTCCTTCATCCGTTTCGCTCCACGCCGTTCAGTCCGCAGATCCAGGTCAGGCCATCGGCGTCCTTCGCGCGATAGCGGAAGGCATCCGACAGATGGGCCAGCGTGTCTGTGGCGAGGACCGTGTGTTCGTCCATGGCGCGGGCGGCAAAGTCCGCGGCGAGCCCATGAAGCGCGACCGCGGCCTCCACCGCGCGGGCCACGTCTTCCGGGAACTGGGCCAGCATTGCGGCGATGATTCCGGTGAGGATGTCTCCGCTGCCGCCTTTGGCCATCGCCGGGTTGCCGCTGGTATTCACCGCGATTCGCCCGTCGGGATGGGCAATGAGCGTGCGCCAGCCTTTGAGCACCAGGGTTAGCTTGTGCTCGGTGGCAAAGCTGCGCGCGAGATTGATCCGGTCCGCCTCGACTGCGGCGATCGTCATGCCGGTCAGACGCGCCATCTCGCCGGGATGCGGCGTCAGCACCAGCGTGCGCGGCTTTCCGTTCGCATCGTTCGCTGTCGCCGCGCGCTTCAGCAACTCGGTTCTGCCGGCAAAGGCGTTGAGCGCATCGGCGTCGATCACCATCGGCAGCGTTGTCTTCGCCACAAACTCCCGCGCAAACTCCGAGGCGCCTTCTCTGGTGGAGAGCCCCGTGCCGAATGCGATCACATCGATGCCCTTCAACAACTGCTTTAGTCGCTCCGGTTCAAGGTTCGACTCCGAAGGCACTCCATATCTCTCCTGCCTGCGAGTCGCGGCCGACTGCCATAGGGGCCGCACCATTAACTCCGGCGCAATGGACGCCACCGCATCCGCCACGACCTCCGGCACCGCGGCGGTGACCAGCCCCGCACCCGCGCGCAACGCTGCCAGCGAGGCCATCGACGGCGCGCCGGCAGTCCCGTAGCTCCCGCCGACCACCAGCACATGGCCGTACTTCCCTTTGTTGGCATTCACCTCGCGCGGCTGCTCAGTGATTGATTTCGCCGCACCTGCCCAGCTCAACCCGCTCTCTGAGACGATTGCCTTGGTGGGCGAGCCAATCTCCGCGACGACGACCGGGCCAATCGCAGGTCCCGTCTGCGGGGAACCAGCCAGATGCCCAAAGACGTGCGCCAGCTTGGGCGCGGTAAATGTGACGACGGCGTCGGCGCGGAATGCACCCTGCGCGGTCTGCCCGGTCGAGTCCGAATCCCATCCCGACGGAAGATCCACCGCAACCACGGGCGCGGCGGAGTTCGCCACCAACTCGCGCAGTACCGCAGCCAGCCCACGCAATGGCGGCTTGAAGCCGGTGCCCACCACCGCGTCGATCAGCAACTCCGCCGAAGCCATCGTGTCACTCACGACCGCGAGGCCAGCTTCATTGGCCAGCGGCCAGATCGCAACTGCCTGGGCCTCCTCGCGGAGCCGCGCAAGCGCTCGCGCCGCCTCGCCCTTCACCTCGTCCTCGCGCCCCAGCAGCAACACCGCAACGCCCACGCCTGCCGCCGCGAGCACGCGCCCCGCGACGAACCCATCGCCGCCGTTGTTGCCCTTGCCGCAGAGCGCGACTACGCGCCGCGCCGCTGGATATTGCCGCAGGCAGAAGCGCGCGACCGCCGTGCCTGCGTTCTCCATCAACTCCGCCAGCGGCACTCCGAACTGCTCCGCCGTGCGCCGGTCCACCGCACCCATCTCCACCGAGGTCAAAATCTCCATCTGTCCCTTCTACGCGCATTGGGGCGGCATCGCCAAGCCCAACCGCGCAGAGGCCCAAGACTTCAACCCCCCGCGTCAGACCTCGGTTTACGGATGCGGGCCACGCTTGGCACAAAAGTTGCACAAGCATAGCGAAAGTGGCATGGTGTTCTGCGGGCGGGACTTAGTAGCTTTGGGGAAGGAGATTTTCCCATGACCCTGCGCCCTCGTACGTCCCTTCTGTTGGTTCTGCTTGGCTTGCCGCTTGCCCTGTCGCTTACGGCCTGCAACAAGGTGGAAGCCGTCTCGATCATTCCCGGCGCGGGGATTGAGATTTTGACCGCCGCTGGCCAGACGGCGCAGTACACGGCGTATGCGACCGAGCAGATGGGATCGGGGCCCACGACGACCGCCAACGTTACCACCTCGGTGACCTGGTCGTCCAGCAACCCGAATATTGCGACCATCAACTCCTCCGGGCTGGCGACGGCGGTAGGAGCTGGATATGTCGAGATTACGGCCGTGGCGTCCGATGGAGCGTTAGCGGCCTCTGACCTCACGGTGAATATCCCCGGAACCACCACTGGCTCAACTGGGAATACTATCGCTTCGATTTCTATTATTCCAGGCTCTCAATCGGTTTCTTCGCCAAGTCAAACCAGCCAATTCCTCGCCATCGGAACCACTTCATCGGGGGCTACGGTAAACCTGACCAGCCAGGTGGCCTGGAGCTCAAGCAGCGCACAGATTGCCACAGTCAACTCCTCCGGGCTTGCTACGGCGATCGGTCAGGGGACCACTACGATTACTACCCTCTACGCAAACGTCGTAGGCGGAACCGTGGTGACCGGGACAGCGACGTTCACCGTGGCGGGCGGAACAACCGAGCAGTACACCGCGGTGACCATCCTGCCAGGTTCCCAGGCGCTGTCGGCGTCGGGTCAAACCGGGCAATTTATTGCGCTTGCCACAACAGGAAGCACCGGCCTCAAGACGGATGTCACCAGCTCATCCCAGATCACGTGGAGTTCCAGCATTCCAACGATTGCTACCGTCAGTGCGTCCGGGCTGGCTGAGGGGGTAAGCGCGGGGTCCACCACCATAACGGCGGAGTTGACGAACCCCGATGGCAGTGTGGTGTCAGGTACCGCGACCGTCGCGATTTCCCTTACCGCCGCGCCGGAGCCTCTGCTTTCGCTTACCATCATTCCGAACTCGGTTACCGCAGGAGCAATTGGAGACACCGCGCAGTTTTTAGCCATTGGAACCTATGCGACCGCTCCGTACGTCCGCGATCTAACTAACTCGTCCGACCTCGCTTGGATATCTACTGAGCCAAACTATTTCCCCGTCAAC